>Ga0209751_10001697_pt1 | contig 22334 bp, 21 predicted proteins | sample RifCSP13_1_FD_184019 | JGI IMG/M metagenome (GOLD analysis project Ga0209751, IMG submission 184019) | Soil microbial communities from Rifle, Colorado - Rifle CSP2_sed 13_1 (SPAdes) (version 2) | ecosystem: Environmental > Terrestrial > Deep subsurface > Rock core/Sediment | place: Rifle...
AGGCGGCGCTGTCCCGCCCACGAATGGCATTATAGTTGAATTTGTCAAACATATCACCATGACGCCCGTAAGCCTGATAACGCTCAAATATCTCACGCAGAGGCTCGAGTTCTTCGATCTCCCAGGGGAACGAGTTTGTTGGGTTACTTAAACCGATCGCAGCGATGATTTCCTGGCGTATCTTGTCAAATTCCGGCCCGGGGAGGTGGTAGTGCCAGTCGTGGTTGCCGACCATGTAATGGATGCGCACTGGGAGTTCGACCTTCTCTTGCGAGCTCATATCCGGCACCCCACCGGAGGTGGCTGGCGGGATGTGGATCAGCTTGCCCTCAGCGCATCCTCGCAGGACAGCGAGCCCCTCGGCGTTGTTGTCCAAAATGGCGCGGGTGACTTCGCGGAGCTTGGCGGCATAGGCCGGATCGGTGTAGTCCGTCCACGGGCGGGAATATTGTGCCTCCCCAGGTTGGGTATCCAGCCAGCGGGTGGTGTGCTGCGGATCCAGGATATCGCCCATCAGCACCAGGTCAATGCTTTCGACGGGGCGGTAACGGTTATCCTTGCGCCAGGAGGCGTTGTAGGCAGCTTCGCACAGGTGATCGGCAAACAGATAAAAGGCGCTTGGAGATATGGATTTCCCACAACTACCATCGCCAAGATGAAGGTCACTGATAATGATGAGCATGGTATACCTCTATCGACAGAACCTATGATTCAGGTCTTGACCGCAGACATGATTGGAATTATTCCACAGATTTTTCAGATCGAGTGGCGTATTGTGTTTATTATAATTCGACTTACCCAGTTGGATAGATTATTTAGGGTGCGGTGGGAGTCCATTCAGCCGCAAGCCGCTCAATTATAGCCCCAAGGCGGTACGCAGCCGGCTCGATGATCAATTTCATCTTGATTGACATCCTTTTCTACCCGTGGTATCATCCCCAGCGACAATTACATAGCCCATTTCGGCACTCTTATCCAGAGAGGCGGAGGGACCGGCCCTGTGAAGCCTCGGCAACCAGGCTTTAGTCTGGTAGTCACATAGTCTAATAGTCAGATAGTCGGCAGGTGACGATGAGACTATAAGCGACTATAAGACTAAGAGACTAACTATGGTGCCAATTCCGGCAGACGGAGGTTCTGGAAGATGAGAGGGCAGCCGCAAGTATCCCTTATTGCCCTTTCGCGACCGGAAGGGCAATTTTATTTTTAGCGGAGGTCTAAATTTATGAGCACCACTTTCATGGAATCGCCCAGCCTGTTGTTTACCTCGGAATCGGTCACCGAGGGCCACCCGGACAAGATTTGCGACCAATTGAGCGACGCCGTCCTGGATGCCTGCCTGGAGCAGGACCCGCTCTCACGCGTGGCGTGTGAGGTAGCCACCAAGACCGGATTTGTAATGTTTTTGGGCGAGATCACCACACTAGCACATCTCGATTACGATATCCTGGCGCGCAAGATCATCACCGAGATCGGCTACGACGACAGCTCCAAAGGCTTCGACGGCAATACCTGCGCGGTGCAGGTGGCGGTCGCTCGCCAGTCCAACGATATTGCTATGGGTGTCAACCATTCCCTGGAGACCAGGAGCGGCGAGGTGACCGAGGAGGAGGTGAACACGATCGGAGCCGGTGACCAGGGGATGATGTTCGGCTATGCTTGCAACGAAACGCCGGTGCTGATGCCCATGCCGATCTACCTGGCTCACAAGCTCACCCGCCGGTTGAGCATCGTACGTAAAGATGGCACGCTGCCCTGGCTGCGCCCGGATGGTAAGAGCCAGGTGACCGTCGAGTACAGCTATGGGCGACCGAAGCGGGTCGACACGGTGCTGGTCAGCGCGCAGCACGCTCCGGATATCTCCCCGGCAGACATTCGCCAGGCGATCACCGAGAAGGTGATTTTACCGGTATTGCCGCCAGAGATGGTAGATAATAAGTTGAAGATTTTTGTTAACCCGACCGGGCGCTTCGTAATCGGCGGCCCGATGGGCGATTCGGGCGTCACCGGGCGGAAGATCATCGTCGATACGTATGGGGGCATGGGACGCCACGGCGGGGGTAGTTTCAGCGGCAAGGACGCGACCAAGGTGGACCGCTCGGCGGCTTACGCGGCGCGCTGGGCAGCCAAAAACGTGGTGGCAGCTGGCCTGGCCGACCGCTGCGAGATCCAGGTGGCCTACGCCATCGGCGTGGCGCACCCCTTGAGCATTAACGTAGAGACATTCGGCACCGGACGCATCCCGGCCGGCCAGATCGCCAGCCTGATCCAGGAGCATTTCGACCTGCGCCCCGGGGCTATCATCCGCGATTTGAAATTGCGCCGCCCGGTTTATCGCTCGGTGGCCGTGTACGGGCACTTCGGGCGCGACGACCTGGACCTGACCTGGGAGCGCACCGATAGGGCCGAACTGCTGCGGGCTGCGGCGGGCATCACTGAGCCAGTGGCTGTGCCGGCAGACTAATGACGAAGGACCAATGACGAAAGACGATGGCGAATAAATTCAACCGCCTTCGTCTTTCGTCTATCGTCCATCGTCCATCGTCCTCTTCACGTCCTCTCCAACCCATGCGCCTCTAGCAAGGCTACATCTTCCATCAGCACCCCTGTCGGGCCGTCGGCGGCGACCCGACCTTCATCCAGAATAACCATGCGGGGAAATAGTTCCCGCACCATGCGCATATCATGAGTTGCGGCCAGCATGGTGAGCGGGAGTTCCCCCAGCAGCCGGATCAGCGATCGCCGGGAGCGTGGGTCAAGCCCGGCAGTCGGCTCGTCCAGGACGAGCACCTCCGGCTTCATTGAAAGCACAGTGGCGATGGCGATGCGTTTCTTTTCGCCCATGCTCAGGTGGTGGGACACTCGCCGGGCGTACGCGCTCATGTGGACAGCCCCCAGCGCTTCTTCGACCCGCGCAGCCACTTCCCCGGGGGGCAATCCCTGGTACAGGGGGCCAAAGGCGACATCGTCGAAAACGGTCGGCGAAAAGAGTTGGTCGTCGGGCGACTGGAAGATCAATCCAACCATGGCGCGCACTCGCCCCAGGGTGGCCGGCGACACCTCCAGCCCACACACGCACACGCTCCCTTCTCCGCTCAGGATGCCATTCAAATGCAGGATCAGGGTGGACTTTCCGGCGCCGTTCGGCCCCACCAGAGCGACTTTTTCCCCCGGCTTGATCGAGAGGGATACATCCTGCAAAGCCAGGTGTCCGTCCGGGTAGGAATAAGACAGGTGTTCGATCTCAATCGAGTGGTGCATCTGAGTCAAGACCCGAACAGGAACGACAGACTCAACAGGACACCAAGGATCACCAGCCCAGCCAGCAATACCAACCAATTGGCAGAAGTGATGGCAGGCAACGGCAGGCTGCGCACCTCCCCATCGTAGCCACGCGAAACCATCGCCAGGTAGATCCGGTCGCTGCGCTCGAAGGCGCGCAGGAACAGGTTACCGGCCATCCCCCCGGTGACGCGCGCCCGCCAGGCGAGGTCCCCGCCAGCTTTTATGCCTGGCTGGCCGGAATTCCCGCTGCGCGCAGCCCGCGCCCGGTTTAAACGCAAGGCTTCGTCGGCCAGCACGAACAGATAACGCCACATCAGGCCAAAGATAGCCACCAGTAAGCGGGGGATCCTGACCGCCCGCATCGCCACCAATAACTCAGGAAACGGCGTGCTGGCTGCCAGGACAATGGCGGCCTGCACCGAGAGCCACGATTTGAGGGCGATGCTTAAAAACCTGACCAGCCCGGGAAGCGAGATGGTCAACTCCCAGCTCCCGATCCCCAGTTCAAGCCACACCGCGCCTGGAGTAGTAAAGATGATTGGCAGCGCCGCCAGGACAAACGGAAATGCCAGGATAGCCCGCTTGAGCACATAGCCTACGCCCAAAGTTGATAGTATTTCGATAGCCAGGATCGTGGCGAACAACAAGACGTAGACCGGCCATGCTCCAGCTGGGGTCAGCGCGCAGGTCAGGATGAACGCCAGCGCCAGGACAAATTTGACGCGCGGGTCAAGCCGATGGATTAAGCTATCGCCCGACCGGTACGGGTCCAGAAAGTGGATGTGCACGGCTATTTGCTGGAAACCTGGTGGTCACGGCGCTCAGAGCGGCGTTCGGAACGGCGCACGGAGCGGCGGGCGTAGCCCACAGCCAGGGCGACGCCAAATACGATCAAAACCCCAATCATCCCTGCCAAAATAGTCGCCAGGGCTGTGTTCGAGACCCCTGGGAAGGCATAATCTGGGATGATTTGAGAGCGCGAAGAACGGGCGGCATCCAGAAAACCAAGCTGCCCGGCAATCCGCTCCAGGCCATCCGGGCGAGCGGAGGCCAGGGGGGATGCAATAGCCAGGACCAGGGCGATCAACAGGCCGGCGACCCAAACCAGGCTCCCTTTAATGGGACCTGCCTCTCCGGCCTCGACCAGGTCGCGCCGCGCTGTGGACAGGAAGGCCAGCGCGCCAACCGTGATCAACCCTTCACCGACACCGATCAGGGCGTGCACACCTGCCATGGCCGGGATAGCCAGGTTAGCGGGCGAGGTGTTCGAAAGCGCTAACTGCAGGGCGACGCTTAGCGCAGCTACCTCAATCGATAACCAGGCTGCGATAAATCCCCCCAGATAGAGCCCCCATTTCCGGCCTCCAGCCAGCTTTCTTAGCGTGTGGTAAGCCATATAGGCCACCGCCACACCGACAATTCCCATGTTGAAGATATTGGCTCCCAATGCCAGCAGGCCTCCATCTTGAAAGATCAGCGCCTGGATGCTCACCACACTGGTCAGAACCAGGACCGCCGCCCAGGGCCCTAATAAGATCGACGCCAGAGCGGCTCCCATCAGGTGGCCGGAGGTGCCGCCCGCCACGGCGAAATTAAGCATCTGTCCGGCGAAAATCGCCGCTGCCAGCACGCCCATCATCGGTACCTGGCGTTCGCCGAGGTCCTTCCCCACACGTTTGAGAGCGTACCCCACCACTACAATGGAGACTATCCATAAGAAGACGGACACGGCTACCGACAGGAAACCATCGGGGATATGCATCGCGGTTGGTGAGAAGAACATATCTTTTGGCACAAATTACTCTTTATTATAGCCCCGTGCCAGTGATTGGGACTTGTGCTACTGAGACTGGATGGGTATCTTAAGTTGAGTTTGGCTGCAAATGGGGATTGAGCTTGGAGACAATGCGATCTCTCGGTTGGAAACCGACGATGCGCTCGCGGCTTTCGCCATTGACGAAAAGCATCAACGTCGGTACGCCCATGACCTGGTATTGCATGGCGATCTCGGGATTGTGATCGATGTCTAACTTTACCACTTTAATCTTTCCAGCCCATTCATGGGCCAGCTGCTCGACGATCGGGTCCAACATCTTACAAGGAACACACCACACGGCAGAAAAATCAACCAGGACTGGCTCACTGGCTGTAAGCACCTCATTTTGAAATGTGGTTTCGTCGACATCAGGGATATTGGCCATTCATACCTCCATGAGAAAGTTATTTTACCTGTGAAAAGGTGCGCATCCAGAGAACACAATCCACAAGAACATTGTGTGGAGCCATGCGCTTGTCGCGAACATAGTACCCAGTCTGGTGATAAAAGTCAAGGGGAAGCCACAGAACTAGAACTTACTGTTCTGGTTTCCGGGGGTCATCCCAGTCTATTTCCAGCCTTTCCTGGGTTAAACAGGCTGATCTGAGGTAAAATCTAGGCTGGTTATTCCCCAATCCTCTCCCCCCTATGCTCTGGAATTGTTGATGCCTGATTGGAAAATCCTCATCACCGACGGCCTGGAAGAAAACGGGTTGAGCATTTTGCGCGCAGCGGGTTGGATTGACGAGCGAATCGGCATCCCTCCGGAAGAGCTCACTCAGATCGTCGGCGAATACGAGGCGCTGATCGTACGCAGCCGCACGAAAGTAACGGCAGAGTTATTCAACTTTGGTGCACGGCTAAGGGTGGTGGGACGGGCGGGTGTCGGCATCGATAATATCGATCTCGCGGCCGCCAACCTGCACGCCGTGACTGTGGTCAATACGCCCCTGGCTACAAGCCAAGCAGTTGCGGAACATACCCTGGCTTTAATGTTTTCCCTGGCGCGCGCCATCCCCTTCGCCGATGCGGGGTTAAAATCCGGCCTTTGGCTTAAAAAAGACTTACTGGGTGTTGAAATAGATGGCAAAGTGCTAGGCGTAATCGGGATGGGCAACATCGGCAGTAGCGTCGCTCGCAAGGCAACCGCCTTAGGGATGACCGTGTTGGGTTACGACGCTTTGATCGCAGCTGATGAAATCCGCCCGCGGGGTGCCGAACCGGTCAGCCTTCAGCATCTTTATGCCCGGTCAGATTTTATCTCCCTGCATGTGCCGCTCAGCCCCGAAACACGCGGCATGATCAACGGGCAAGCACTGGGTTCAATGAAACGTGGCGTGCGCCTGGTGTGTACTGCTCGGGGAGGCGTGATCGATGAGACCGCTTTGCTCGGCGCATTGGAATCGGGGCAGGTCGCCGGCGCCGCGCTGGACGTTTTCGCCAAGGAACCCCCAGGAATGTCCGCTCTGGTGACTCATCCCCACGTGGTTGCCACTCCTCACATCGGTGCGCAAACTGCCGAAGCCCAGGCCAGGGCAGCAGTGGATATCGCTACCGAGGTTCTGGCTGCGCTGCGCGGCGAACCGCTGCGCTGGAGAGTCGTGTAACCCAAGGATATTAGGAGATTTCATGGAAACCAATCCCGATCTCGGTCAATTGAAGGCGCTGATCAATGAGGTTATTGACCTGAATCATGCAAAGGGCATGCTCAGTTGGGATCAGCAAACGTATATGCCTCCCGGAGGCGCGGCGGGGCGTGGCCACCAGATGGCCACCCTCAGCCGCATCGCCCATCTCAAGTTCACTTCCGACGAAGTTGGTCGCCTGCTTGAAGACCTCAAACCTTACGCCGCCGAGCTGGACCCAGACTCAGATGACGCCCGTTTGATTAATGTCACGGCTCACCGGTATGAAAAGCTCATTAAGGTGCCAGCCGACCTGGTCGCCGAGTTCGCCAAGGTGACCAGCGATGCACATCTGGTCTGGAAGCAAGCGCGGGAGGGAGCGGAGTTCGCTAAGTTTCAACCTTACCTGGAGAAGATCTTTGAATTGCGCCGTCGCTATGCGGCCCTGTTTGTCCCCTACGACCATATCTATGACCCATTGTTAGACGATTATGAACCAGGATTGAAAACTGCCGAGGTACAGGCGATCTTTTCGACCCTGCGCCCGCAACAGGTCGAACTCATCCAGCTAATCAGCGAACGTCCCCAGGTAGACGATTCCTTTCTGCACCAGCCTTATGACGAACAAAAGCAATGGGATTTTGGTGTCGAGGTTATCACCCGTTTTGGTTATGATTGGAAACATGGCCGCCAGGATAAGGCTACTCATCCCTTTACGATCGATTTTGGGACAGGCGATGTGCGTATCACCACTCGCTTCCTCGCAGACTACTTCCCCTCAGCCTTCTTCAGCACAACCCATGAATGTGGACATGCCCTATATGCCCAGGGTATCAATCCCCATCTGGATCGCACTATGCTCGGCGACGGCGCGTCCCTGGGGGTCCATGAGTCTCAATCGCGTTTATTTGAAAACTTCGTTGGGCGCTCGCGCGATTTCTGGATTCACTTTTACCCCTCCTTGCAGAAATACATCCCAGCTCAACTCGCCAATGTACCTCTGGAGACTTTTTATAGAGGCATAAACAAAGTTGAGCCGTCCTTGATCCGCGTGGAAGCTGACGAGGCGACCTATAATCTACACATCATGTTGCGCCTGGAACTGGAGATCGCCCTCATCGAGGGCAGTTTAAAGGTGAAAGACCTGCCTGAAGCCTGGGGGAATGGCATGCGCTCTTACCTGGGCATAACACCTCCCAACGACTCGCTGGGTGTGCTGCAGGATGTCCACTGGTCAAGTGGTTATATTGGTTATTTTTCCACCTACGCCCTGGGCAATTTGATCGCCGCCCAATTATGGGAATGTGTCAACCGGGATATCCCTGACCTGCAAGATCAGATTCAGGGCGGCATTTTCACTAACCTGACCGGTTGGATGCGGGAGAAAATCCACTGGCATGGGAAGAAATATGAACCCCAGGAACTGGTGCAACGCGTTACCGGTAGTAAGATCGATCCAGGCCCATACATCCGCTATTTGACAACGAAATACGGGGAGATCTACGGATTATGATTGGGGTAACTAAATAGAGATGGCTACTATCCTGTTCGTAGACGACGATCCTTTTACGCTGGAAACGCTTAAAAAATCGGTTCTCCTCTTTGGTCATGAGGCGGTCTTGGCCAGTTCGGGAGGTGAGGCTTTGACGCTGGCTGCCACCCGATCTCCGGATCTGATTTTGACTGACATGCGACTCCCTGATATGGATGGACTGACTCTCGTTAAGCACTTGCAGCGAGACGCAACCACAAAAAACATCGCGGTGGTGGTGCTCTCTGCTAGCGCAGAAATGGACATCGCCGAGCTCGCCCGAGCGGCCGGGGCTAAGGATTTTCTTTCCAAACCGGTGCGTCTGAACACCTTGCAGGAAGTGATCCAACGCTATACAGGTGGATGAATTGGGACGTGTAATCTGCCTTTGCCTGGCCTTTAGCCTGGTGAGCGGTTGCCGCGCGCTGGTTAGTTCCTCTTTTCCCACCCCTTTACCCTCTGAACTTGTCCCGACAGTTATCGCCTTGACCGTGCAAGCTCTCGAGACAGGCGGAAGACCAGGTGAACCCTCGATTGACCTGACTGGTACCCCTGTCCCTCCAACCGCCCTCCCCTCACTTACGGCTACTTTTCCACCAACTCCTCTCCCTCAACTACCTACCTTCACACCTGGGCTGGCAGTCGATAATTCTCCAACGACTTCTTCCAATGATCTCCCACTGATTGACATCCCCCTTGCACCGATCCAGATCATCAGCCCCGGGTTCGCTTCCCGAGTCACTTCCCCAATCCTATTGAGAACTCTCCTGGACACTGGCCCGAAAGGCGTGGTGCGGATCGAGCTCCAGGGAGAGGATGGGCGATTGTTAATGCGCGAAGTCAGTGTGTACGCCGAGAGCCAAAGCAGGGTAGTCAGCCTGGCGAAGAAAGTAGAGTACGCGATTTCCGCCGTGGCGGAGGCCGGCCGCCTGCAAGTCAGCGTGGAAGACGAATTTGGACGCAACCTGGCGGTGGCCTCGGTTGACCTGGTCTTGCTTTCTATGGGAGAAGCTGATCTAAATCCCCCTGGAGACCAGGCAGATAATATCGTTATTGATTCGCCCAAAGCAAATTCCTTGATCCAAGGAGGGACAGTGCGGGTCTCCGGCCGGGCGCGTCTGCGATCGGAGCAACCCCTGAGGATTGAACTGCAGACAAGCGATGGTAAAATTGTCGGCACTCGCCAAGTCGCTGTGGCTCCAACGCCTGGGAGCAGCTACGGGACCTTCACGGTCGATGTCCTTTTCACGATCGGCGAACCGGGCAGAGTTCGCCTGTTGGTCTGGGAACCCGGTGACCGCATCCCTGGGATTGTTCATCTGTCTAGTCTGGAGATTGTGCTAAGCCCGTGAAAACCTTGCGATTCGTTCTCGCTCTGTGTGCCTTTGCCATCGGAGTGGTTGCCTGTGCTCAAGGTAAACCTACGCCGGATAAAGAGCTCCCGCTTCTGCCCACGGCAATTGTGCCTCCGATATCAGAGATCGATACAGCCATTGAACGCTGGAAAGACAGCCACACAACCCGTTACTTTTTAGAGCTGGACGAACAGACCCAGGAAAAGCGCTGGATGGTGCGATTGATCGTCGCTGATGGGGTAATCCGCACGGCTCAACGTTTGGAGATGGACCCCGAAAGCAATTGGGGAGAACCAACCAACCTCGCTCCAGAAGAAGCCCAGACCTATACCGTTGACGCCATTTTAGCGCGCGTGCGCGAAGATGCTATGGGAAATGGACCGGTCCCGGTCAACCTGAGAGCCTTATTCGATCCCTCCCTGGGCTTTCCAAAAGCAGTGCATGCCGAGGCATTGCCCGTCTACACGGAGGATGGCAACCTGCTCCTCGACCGCCAATATAGCTACGACCTGACCCTGCAAGTAAAAGCCTTGTTGGAAGACACTTTTGGCGTCGGCAAGGATCCTATCTATACCTATATCCGTAGCGGGGGTGCGCAGGCCTGGTGCGATAGCCTGCGCATCTTTCCCGACGGCTCCTCTGCCTATACGGACGATTGTCGGGACAAAGTCTTTCAGCTAACTTTGCCTGCCAGCCGCCAGTTGGCTTTAGAAAGCCTGAGATCCTCCTTCGCCAGCCTGGACGACCTGCGGGTGGTTAGTGACCAGGTGCAACGTCTGATCATTCTTGGCACCGGCGAAGGCACTCCGGACGCGGCTACATTGGACGCAGCCTGGGAGCTGGCAACTGAGATCCATGAAATCCTCTCCGAACCAGTCGGGTTGGGGCTGACGATGGTCTATCTTTCCAACGGCGACTTGTTCGGTTACGATGTGCTCAATAAGAACGTGATCCCGGCCGACCTTAAAAGCAGCGGTGACCTACGTGGCGCAGTCCTCTCCCCAGATGGAAAAGTACTAGCTTTCAGCGATGATAACGGACTAAGCGCATTGGACATGGGGAATGGGGAAATCATAGCTTTACTTGACCCTACCGAAGGTGGTTATTACCTGCCGCGCGCATGGAGCGGGTCGACTCACTTATACCTGACCCAGGTCCCCCCAACGGATGGGGATTCGATCGAGCACGGCTGGATCTTACTGGAAGAGAAAATCTGGCACGAGTTGCTGACTCCTGGAGAGACACCTGGTTACGGGTGTGACACAGGGGCCGCCTGGTCACCCATATCGGCTCAGCTTGCCATCACCGGCTTGGGTTATGCCCATCCCTGCAACATGAATCCTGGACTGAATGTGGTTGACGTTCAGGCTGGCACGGCGCAGCGTATCGTCGCGCCTGCCATCAGGATGAGCGATGAAAGTGATGGGACAATGATCGCCGGTGCTCACACCCCTACCTGGTCGCCGGATGGCACCTGGATTGCCTTTGGACTGGATCAGGATGCCCTGGCGCCCTTGAATTTCCCGACACGTTTGTATCGCCTCCATCCTGACGGCAGTGACCTGACTCCGATTACTAATAATTCCCAAGGCTTGGCGGCATATCCGGTATGGGCTTCAGATGGTATCCTGTATTACAGCTTGAGTGGAGAGAGCGCAGAGGCTGATGGCATTTATCGTTATACTCCGGCGAAGAACAGCCATGATTTAATCATTCCAGGCTCAAATTTACTTCCTTTGAGTATCTCAATCGATGCTGAATTCCTGGCTTATGCAGAAGACAGCGCGTTGAAATTATGGAGTTTCCGACTTGGGGAAGTATATGGAGAGGTCAGCTCGGGAGACGATCTGGCGCCCTCCTTTGTGGGCTGGGTAAAGAGCAAGGAGTGAAGGTTAGACTTAGCGGGATAAGTGTCGTTGAGCCAAGGTATAATCGGGGTAAGGAAAATCGATCTACTTTTGGAATATGGTGGTCGGGGAGATAGTTGATATAAATATGACATGACAAACTGGCATCAAATTTACTCTGCTGGCTTTTTTCGTACTGATCACGATCCCCCAGGGCTATCTCCATAAACTCTTGCTTTGCTTTATTTATCGGTAATCATACAATACAATCCAATGATTGAATTTAGGAGATAACTTCATGGCGAATACCCCTTTCCCTTCCAAACGAGCTCCGATCTTTGCCGACGTGCCGGACGAGTCGTGGAATAACTGGCGCTGGCAGCTCAGCAACCGGATTAACACGCCGCATGAATTTGAAAAAGTGATCCCTCTAACCGACAGCGAACGCAAAGCGCTCTCTGCTGCACATCTTTTTCGGGTAGATATTACCCCCTATTTCATCTCATTAATCGACGCGGATGACCCGGACGACCCGATCCGGAAACAGGTTGTACCTACCGCATCCGAGATGGTACCTTTTACGGCGATGATGGAAGATTCCCTGGCTGAAGACCGCCACTCACCTGTCCCCGGGCTTGTGCACCGCTACCCTGACCGCGTCTTGATGCTTGTCACCACCCAGTGCGCCACATACTGCCGCTACTGCACCCGTTCACGCATTGTCGGGGACCCCTCGGCGACCTTTTCACGAGCCGAGTTCGAGATGCAGATCGAGTACCTTAAACGAACACCGCAGGTGCGCGATGTACTGCTTTCGGGCGGCGATCCTCTCGTCCTGGCGCCAAAAATCCTCGAAGAGATCCTCAGCCGCTTGCGAGAAATTCCACATATCGAGATCGTCCGCATCGGTTCACGTGTGCCGGTATTTCTGCCCATGCGCATTTCCGAGGAACTGTGTGATATGTTGCAGAAATACCACCCGCTCTGGCTCAATATCCACGTCAATCACCCCAATGAGATCACTGCCGAGCTGGCGGCAGCCTGTGATCGCATGACCCGCGCTGGTATCCCGCTTGGCAACCAATCGGTGCTCCTGGCAGGGGTGAACGACAACGTGCATATCCAGCGCCAGCTAGTGCATGATCTGGTGCGCATCCGGGTGCGTCCGTACTACCTCTATCAATGCGATCTGGTAGAGGGTGCCGGGCACTTCCGCACCCCGGTGGCCAAAGGGGTCGAAATCCTTGAAGGCCTACGCGGGCATACCTCTGGTTATGCAGTACCCACATTCATCGTTGACGCCCCGGGTGGGGGTGGCAAAATCCCCGTCGCGCCGAACTATCTGCTCAGCATGTCCGACCATAAGATCGTGCTGCGCAATTTCGAAGGGTTTATCACAACCTACGAAGAACCGGTTGATTACAAACCGAGCGACGCAGCCAAATACCGCCTTAAGCGTCCCGAGCCCGGCCAAGCCGGTATCACCGGCCTTTTGGATGGAGAACACATGTATATCAAACCCGAAGGCTTCGATGAGATTCACGACCGGGGTGGAATCCAGCACCGCCTGAAAGATGAGAAGAAGTGGATCCCGCTGGGGATCGGGCCCGGCGAGCAAGAATAAATCATGCGCTGCGTGGTAGAATGCAGGTGTGTTAATTTTTCTCTTATATCCTGGAGGTTGAGAAAGTATGGAACAGCAAGTTGCCACTTTTACGGTTAAGAAGGGCCTGGCACAGATGTTAAAGGGCGGTGTGATCATGGATGTTGTCACACCCGAACATGCCCAGATCGCAGAAGAGGCCGGCGCGGTGGCTGTCATGGCTTTGGAGCGCGTGCCGGCGGATATACGCACCCACGGCGGGGTGGCGCGCATGAGTGATCCTGGGTTGATCTTGCAGATCATGGATGCGGTTACTATCCCTGTAATGGCTAAAGTGAGGATCGGCCACTTCGTCGAAGCCCAAATCCTTGAAGCCATCGGGGTGGACTACATCGATGAATCCGAAGTGCTAACTCCCGCCGATGAGGCCCACCACATCCATAAACACGAGTTCAAGGTGCCTTTCGTGTGTGGTTGCCGCAATCTGGGCGAAGCCTTGCGCCGGATCGGAGAAGGAGCGGCGATGATCAGGACCAAAGGTGAGGCAGGTACCGGGGATGTAGTCGAGGCTGTACGGCATGCGCGCGCTGTCCTGGGCGAGATCCGCCGCCTGCAGAATATGCCTGAAGAGGAGTTGATGAGCTATGCCAAGGAAATTGGTGCGCCTTATGAGCTGGTAGTTGAGACACGCGCTCTTGGCCGCTTGCCGGTAGTTAATTTCGCCGCTGGTGGCATCGCAACCCCGGCGGATGCGGCGCTCATGATGCAGCTGGGAGTAGATGGCGTCTTCGTCGGGTCTGGCATTTTCAAATCCGGTGACCCAGCCCGGCGGGGAGCGGCGATCGTCAAAGCAGTGACCCACTTCAACGATCCCTACATCCTGGCGGAAGTCAGCCGAAACCTGGGCGAGCCGATGGTTGGGCGCCAAATCTCCGCCATCCCCGAGGCAGAGCTGATCGCTGGGCGAGGGTGGTAAGTAGGATCCTGCCAACAGTTGTCTGGGATCAGTTATTGGTAAGCAGCTGTCATATGAAAATCGGAGTGCTTGCGCTTCAAGGAGATTTTGCCGAACATATAACGATGCTTATTCGCATAGGTATAGAGGCGGTGGAAGTGCGTTTGCCTGAGCACCTGAATGGGCTGGACGGGTTAATTATCCCCGGCGGTGAGTCGACAACAATTGGGAAGCTCGCCCGAGATTTTGACTTGCTCGAGCCGCTACAAAGGTTCGGGAAAGAGCATGCTCTGTGGGGCACCTGCGCGGGGGCTATCTTCCTTTCAAAAGATGCCCGTCGACAGCAACCTTTACTGGGCTTGATGGATATCGTTGTGGAACGTAACGCCTTCGGGCGGCAGGTAGCCAGCTTTGAGATCGATCTCGACCTGCCTGCATTACAGACGGTTGAATCCGAGAACCGACCGTTTCATGCTGTCTTCATTCGGGCCCCCTTGATTGAGTCAGTGCAAGGAGAAGCGCGAGTGTTGGCGTCTCTCCCAGACGGGCGCATCGTTGCTGCCCAACAAGGACACCTACTGGCGACATCCTTTCACCCCGAATTAACCGGTGATGACCGTCTTCATCGATACTTTCTCTCTTTAGCGGCTTGAAAGGTTATTTATTGTCCGATAGCCCTGGCCAAATATCTTTTGGCCTTTATATCCGATGACTATTCGACCTTTTGATTGGCGCGACCTGCCTATTCTGCTTCGCTACCGTCATCATGCCTTGTTTTTCGATAATGCTTTGGTATTAACGCGCGGACAAACCTGGATACCCGCTGGAGCTGTCTTATCATACTTTGCACCGGCAACCGGCGTCTTCACATACTTGCTCTCACACGATCGCGATAATGATCTTCCCTTGATGGGGCAGGTGATCCACGCGGCAGGTTCACAAATCGCCCGGCTTTCGTTTTTAGCGCCTGAAGCGGCGATTAAGTCGCAAGCCTTGCCTTCCCTCATTGACCACATGATCACCCAAATCGGCGGGCGAGGAGCATTTCATCTGCTGGCTGAAATCGATGAGCGGACGATCGCCTTCGAGATGTTACGCCAGGCCAGCTTCGCCATATACGTCCGCCAACGCGTCTGGCAGCTGAACGGCGAACCTGTTGCGGAATCCAACCCCTCTCTTTGGCGGGCAAGTAGGTCTAAGGATCTGATCGCTGTACGATCCTTATACAACAACCTGGTGCCTGGACTTGTCCAGCAGGTAGAGCCACCGCCTGCAGACCATCTTCACGGCATGGTTTATCGCAAAGGGGATGAGCTGCTGGCTTATGCAGAGCTTAGATACGGATTGCGCGGAATTTGGGTACACCCGTTCATCCACCCGGATGCCGAAGATGTGATTATCCAATTGGTGGATCGGATGCGCAATCTGCCTAATCGCCGCTCCCGTCCTATCTATCTTTGCGTTCGTTCTTACCAATCCTGGTTGGAGAACGCTCTCGAGGAGCTGGGCGCTGCGGCTGGGCCTCTCCAGGCTGTGATGGTCAAGCATCTGGCGATTGCGAAGAGAGTGGGCCGTACTTTTGCCCTGCCGGCATTGGAAGGCGGGCAGCCCGAAGCCACCGCACCATTTGCACAATCGGAGAGTAAGAAATAAACCATGTCACAACATCGAATTACAGATGACTTGCACGTTCTGCTCGGTGTCCTTCCCCCGCATATCGCCAAGGCTGTGACAGATGCCAATGACAGCGACAACCTTCTAGAGGGGATACTAGACCTGGGGCGGGTCCCTACCGCCCGCTTCGTCGATCGCGAGGTTGCGCTGAGTGAGAGAGAAACCAGTCATACTGACATTGACTATGTGGTTGAGCGGATTGGCGAGTTTGACAGCGACAACCGCGCTGGTCTGGAGCGCACGCTACACCGGATATCTGCTATCCGCAACCGCCGCGGGCACATCGTGGGCTTGACCTGCCGGGTGGGACGCGCGGTTTATGGCACCACCGACATCATTCAGGATTTAATCGAAAGCGGTAAAAACCTATTGATCCTGGGTCGCCCAGGGATTGGTAAAACCACCCAATTACGTGAAGCGGCCCGCATCCTGGCAGAGAGCAAGCGGGTGGTGATCGTTGATACATCTAATGAGATCGGTGGAGACGGCGATGTTCCCCACCCGGCTGTCGGGCGTGCCAGGCGTATGCAGGTAGCCACACCTTCCTTACAACACGAAGTAATGATCGAAGCCGTCGAGAATCACAATCCCGAGGTGATCGTAATCGACGAGATCGGGCGCGAATTGGAAGCCGAGGCGGCCCGCACTATCGCCGAACGCGGCGTGCAATTGATCGGCACCGCCCATGGGAACACCCTGGAGAACTTGCTGCTCAATCCAACGCTATCTGACCTGGTGGGGGGGATTGAATCAGTCACACTTTCCGATGAAGAAGCCCGGCGACGCGGGACGCAAAAAACCGTCCTCGAACGGCGCTCGCCCCCCACTTTCGATGTGTTAATCGAAATCCAGACCCGCGACCGATTGGCAGTTCATTTGGACGTCGCTGAAGCAGTAGATGCGTTACTGCGCGGTTTCCCCCTGCCTCCTGAAATCCGCTCGCGCGACCTGGATGGTGAAATTCATATTGAGAAGGGTCCTCAGGTTGCGGCGGCGCGACCGTCTTCTTACAACCAGGGCTCCCGCCGTCAAGGCAATGGGGGTCCGAAACGCCAACGTCCCCAGGCGGATGAAACAGTGGTTCTCTCTAGTGAACCGGCGAAGGGCCAGGCGACTCCCCTGCAAACGATGCGCATTTATGCATATGGCGTCGCTCGCAACCGCTTGATGCAGGCGGCAAAACGCCTGGGAGTGCCGATCCTAGTGGTGAATGAATTCGCTGAGGCCGACATCGTAGTTACTCTGCGTTCTTATTACCGTAACCGCCAACGCCCCATCGTGGATGCTGAACGCCGCGGTACACCAATTTACGTGTTGCGTTCGAACACGGTCAACCAAATGCAGCAGTTCCTTGGTGATGTGTTCAACCTCACCCGTGACACCGGTGAAGAGCAAATCGTGGAGCGCGCTTTGCAGGAGACGGAGGGCGCCATCAGTGCAGTTTTAAACGGCGAGCGCTGGGTCGAATTGCCACCTGCCTCGGCTTATATCCGGCGCCTGCAACACGAAATGGCCCGCCAGGCAGACTTGACATCCCACTCATACGGGAAAGAACCTTATCGTCGCGTGCGTATTTTCCGGGAATAGCCCTCATTATTTCAAGGAACGTGATCCATGTTCATCACATTTGAGGGTCCTGATGGTAGCGGGAAATCTTCCCAGGTTGCGGCGCTCGCTGAATTTCTAGACCAGACAGGTTATCCTGTCCTGGTGACGCGCGAGCCAGGAGGCACCGCAATTGGGGACCAGGTACGCGCTATTCTCTCCAACCTGGAAAATACCGGTATGCACCCGCGCACCGAAACCCTACTCTTCCTGGCAGCGCGCGCCCAGTTGGTTGAACAGGTGATCTGTATTCATCTGGAGAAAGGTGATGTAGTGTTATGCGATCGCTACGCTGACTCCACCCTTGCTTACCAGGGCTTTGGTCACGGAAACGACCTGGCACAAATACGGAATCTAATCTCCTTCGCTACTGGCGGCCTGAAGCCGGACCTAACCATCTTATTAGACATCGATGTAAAGGTTGGGTTACGGCGTCGCGCCCGCGGCGGCGAATGGAACCGGCTCGACGCATACAATTTGGAATTTCACCAGCGTGTACGCCAGGGGTATCACCAACTGGCCCAGGCCGAGCCCGATCGTTGGGTTGTGATCGACGCCGGACAACCGCCCGAGCGTGTACAGGCAGATGTGCGGCAAGTTGTTATGGAAAGATTAAAACTGAAGCGTGAGGGGTGAATTCACACTTCACGTTTCACGCCTCACTATTCGAAATCCTCTCCCCCCATTCCAGCACCACCCGTTTCCATATCCGGCATCGCTTCTTCAATCTCATCAGGGCTCTGGCCTGATTCCAAACGGTCCATCACCTCGTCAAATTCAGGACCGAGATCCTCGCCCGTTTCTGAACTCATCTGGCGCATCATGCGTGCCATGGCTTTGGGATCATCTTCCAGACCTGCCAGGCTGGAAGGATCAGCCAGGCTTTCGAGGCGACTTTCCTCAGAACGGGCAAACCTGATGCGGCCAATCCGCCGTTGTACCTGTTCGCTGTTACAATGGGGACATCTTAAACTCTGCTTGCCATATTCGTTATAAGAAAGGTATACTTCAAAGCGGCGTTTACAATTTAAACACCGATATTCGTAGTTCGGCATAAAAACAACTCCCATCCAGATTTTTTGCGCATCAGATTATACCCTCAAGTTAGGTCGGCGGCGAGATTTAACCAGATGGATCCATTTACTCCCCCACAATATGAACCTCTATTGATTGTGATCTCTGGCCCTTCCGGTGCCGGGAAAGACAGCGTTATCCTACGCATGAAGGAAATGAACCTGCCATTCCACTTTGTGGTTACTGCTACAACTCGCTCAGCTCGACCAGAGGAGGTGTACGGCGTCGATTATTTCTTTCTCTCCCCCGCCGAATTTGCAGAGATGATCGAGAAAGATGAGCTGTTAGAGTACGCCATCGTCTATGACGAATACAAGGGCATCCCCAAGGAGCAGGTGCGCCAGGCTTTGGCAAGCGGGAAGGATGTGGTCATGCGCATCGACGTTCAAGGAGCAGATACGATCCGAAAAATTTGCCCTGAGGCCTTGTCGATCTTCTTGACTTCACAGGATGAAGATGAAATGATCCAGCGTCTTAAACAGCGCAGGACCGAAACACCGGAAGGTATCGAACTGCGGATTGCCACCGCCCACCAGGAACTTAAACGCATGGCGGAGTTCGATTATGTCATTGTCAACCGGGAATGCCACCTGGATGAAGCCGTCCAAACGGTCCTGGCGATCATCCAGGCCGAACATCACCGTGTAAAGCAAAGAAAGGTAACCTTGTGACGCAAGCGCCTCACCCCCCTGAATACGACCGAACCTCTTCTTACCCCGAATTTGAACGAGAGGTTCCCCCTGCAGCTCCTCCCTCACCAGGCACGGTATTGGTGAGCCTCCCCAAGACGCGTCCGATCATAACCTATACCCTGCTGGTAGTTACCATATTGACCTTCCTTCTACAATTGGCAAGCAAAGCGCTTTACGGGGTCGATCTGGTCGCCAATCTGGGCATGAAAGTCAATGAGTTGATCGGAGAGGGGCAATTTTGGCGATTAATCACCCCGATGTTCTTGCACGGCTCTTTCCTGCATATTGCTTTCAATATGTATGCGCTGAATATATTCGGCCCCGGATTGGAACGCCATTTCGGGCACACACGTTTCCTGGTTCTGTATTTCTTAGGAGGATTTGCCGGTAATGTGGCCTCATTCATATTTTCTGCCGCCCCTTCGCTTGGTTCATCCACCGCCATATTTGGATTGCTGGGAGCGGAAGGTGTCTTCCTATATCGCAACCAGCGTCTGTTAGGTGGTTCTGCCCGGCGTGCGTTGAACAACATCATTATGATTGCCATCATCAACCTGCTGATCGGCCTTTCACCCGGCATCGACAACTGGGGACACCTGGGCGGGCTGATCGGAGGAACGCTTTTTGCCTGGTTCGGCGGGCCGGTTCTGAGCCTGGACGGCATCTACCCCACTTTGAGCCTGGTCGATAAGCGCGAGACTAGAGAAGTGGTCCTGGCAGGGTTGTGTATATCTTTGCTCTTCGTCCTGCTCACCGCAGGGATGCTTTATCTAAAAGTAAGAGGCAATTAAAATATGGGTGATGCATTAACGTCCAGTTAATCTTAGATTAGAGATGTTCTTCACAATCATCAAATGGATATAAGCAAAAATGAAGATATTAAACCTCCAGATGGAATATTTTAAGCGATTCCGGGAAAAAACCTTAGACTTTCGCGACCCAGAAACAGGTCTAGCAAAGGACCTAATCGTGCTAGTGGGAAATAACGGCAGTGGGAAGACGACTGTTCTTCAGGCCATTGTTGCAACACTGGGCGTCGCTACTGGTCGCCTAAAAGGCCCGGCTGGACTGGATTGGCCAGGTTTCGATTGGGAATTGGCTATTGAATCTTGGCCACGCCCCCTGTCAGTTGACCTAACAATCGGGTTCAATCCCGATGAGATAAAGGCCACTAAGGATTACTTCGAAAAGACATATCTTGCAAATGAACCAAATGCGATAAAACCGGGAGAGAGTCCTATAGTCAGAATCAGGCTGGATCCTGAAGGTGGACAGGTGCGGGCTCGCACACATGCGGAATTTTACCAGTTCCGCGGGCGAGATTATGCACGCATGATCGTTAAGCATTCATCTGAAGGGACTGCTCTATTTAATAAAGTAGGTACTGTCTTTTGGTATACAGAGCACCGCACCACTAACAGCCTTACGCCTACTGAAGAAGACGGTAGGGAACTTCGCTATGATATGAACTTGTTGCGTCGACGCCTATCTGATCTAATGGGATTCCACGAACGGATTAAACGAGGTGAGTGGAACTTACGGCCCGGACAGCGAGACTTGTTTGCAGATTTGGAAAAAGCTTACCAATCAGTGTTTCCAACCCATCGTTTTGATGGCCCAGTACCCCGGACAGATATAGACGATGTATTGGATGAACCTTGGTTCTATTTATACGATGGTCACAGGCCCTACGAATTGGGTGAAATGTCAGGCGGTGAGAGAGCCATTTTCCCTATCATCTTCGACTTTGCAAATTGGGATATTCACAATTCGGTCATCCTGATTGATGAGATTGAACTCCATTTACATCCACCACTTCAACAAGGCCTTCTTAAAGCATTGCGCGGCTTGGGAAAAAACAACCAATTTATTGTAACCACGCATTCGGATGCCGTAGCTGCTGTGATACCTGATGATTCACTGTATCGCCTAGAAATTGATTAGCATGTCGACTGTTACCGATCCATCAATTCGACTGGTGTTTTGCGAAGGCCATTCAGGCAGCCTGGATGTAGAATTACTAATGCGATTTATTCCCATAGGCAAAGCTGAAATCAGGCCTGTTGGGGGGAAGTCCAGTATGCGGGCGTTCATTCAAGGCCACATGTCCAATTATAGCTCCCAACCAGATAAGTGTCCTACCTACTTGGGCTTTCGTGATCGTGATTTTGACATCGAGCCACCAGATAAACCGGGATTGATCCCAATGTATGGAACAACACCTATCTGGCTTACTTATCGGGCATGTGTAGAGAGTTACTTCATTGACTCACAATTGCTACACGATTACTGGTTAGAGCACTGTGTAGGTCCGCAATGGCAACATGGTTCACCGCTTCCAGTAGATGTAATCGAGACAAAAATAATTGAATCAGCCCGGGAATTGGCGGATTATCAAGCGATTCGATGGGCATTGTCTAAAATGAAACCTGGCACACGTTGGCCAGAAATTCTAACCACTTGGACTGATGGCAGCGGATATTTACCATTTTCGCTTAGCTTTCCTGAGTGCTTGGATCAAGCAATGAAACTGGTTGATAACTTCGTCAAGGAGGTCAGCGTGGTAACAGTAGATAAGCTCTCAGATGCCGTCCAAGACTATCGACGGCGGTTTACGCAAGATGAGTTCTATTCGGAACAGTTTTTCTTAGTCTGGTTTCACGGAAAGGATCTTTTAGCCAATCTCTCTCGATATTTGGCACCTAACTTCCCACGAAAACACTATGCAAAATGGGCAGCTAATCATGTATCCCTTAGTTCTCATCCAGACCTTCAAAATTTGGCAGATATATGTTCAACATAATATTCTAGATCCGAATTTCCGCGCTCGTTAAATCTAACTCTATAAGAAATGCTGAATCATAGGAAGCTTGTGATTGAAATAGCATTGTTCATCAAATGTAAATGCCCGCTTTGTCAGTGATCAGATACCTTAAATAGCGGCGGGCGTTTCTCCAGGAAGGCCTCGATCCCTTCTTTAAATTCCATCTCGCGTCCGGCGATTTCTTGAATATGGGCTTCATAATCCAGCACCTGCTCCAAGTTGGCCAGCATGGCTTTGTTAAAGTCGCGTTTGGCAAGGCCCATAGCGTGCACCGGGCCGCGTGCCAATTCGGCAGCTAAAGCAGTTGCCTGAGCGGGTAGTTCCGCGGGCGGCGCCAGGCGGTTGACCAGGCCCCAGGCCAGGGCTTGTTGAGCGCTAATCGGTGCATTGGTGAAGGCATACTCGCTCGCCCGGCCCAGGCCGATCAGAGCTGGTAGGAGCCGGGAAA
>Ga0209751_10001700_pt1 | contig 22326 bp, 21 predicted proteins | sample RifCSP13_1_FD_184019 | JGI IMG/M metagenome (GOLD analysis project Ga0209751, IMG submission 184019) | Soil microbial communities from Rifle, Colorado - Rifle CSP2_sed 13_1 (SPAdes) (version 2) | ecosystem: Environmental > Terrestrial > Deep subsurface > Rock core/Sediment | place: Rifle...
ATTCAAAGGAAGTAAAATAGACTTAACCCTTTCTGGAACAATGCCCCTTCTTTGGCAGATAACAAAGCATGGGACTATTGACCTTAGCGTTAGTCTTAAGGCTGATAGGGATGTAGGTAGAACTATAACCGGGCTTTTAAGCGCTTTTTTGGCGACCCAGAGGGACGGAACACTCGGAGGGAAAATTGTTGGGACTATTAGCCGTCCTAGTATAGTGAAACAGGTTGTAAACAATAGGTAATACGAGACATAACTTGTTAAACTATTGCTCCTTTATCTTTAATTCATGAGCGTCAACATCTTTTACCCGAAACTCCTTCTTTCCCCCCTTTTTTCTATCACAGTAGCATTAATTAGAGGGGCTATCATTAGTTAATTATCTAGAAGCCCGATCCTTATGTCTCCCTCTATCTGGGTTTCATAATCATCAATAAGCTCACCCAAAAGATCTTTTATAAAATCAGACATTACGCAATTCTCCTAATTGATATTCGGACTATATCAATAAAACTGGCTATGGTACTAGAACCTTCCATCTTTGATATGGCTCAGGGTTAGATTGCATAGGGATACCTAAGACAGTTAAAGACAAAACCTTACCGCTGGCCGTTTTAACCTCAACCCTGTATCCTGGCAGTATGTTTTTAAGTTGATTCGGTGATGCTGAGAAGGTGTATACAGTTTGTGTTATATCTTCGTTAATCTTAAGCATCGTCAAGTCAACATATGTGACATCACCAATTATGGTTTCAGGAGAACTTTGAGCGTATAAATTGGTTCTCATGCCAACAATAAAGGCGGCGGTTAGAAGTACTACAGCTATTGTTATCATTATTCTTTTCATTTTATCTTACCTCCTATTTTAGAATTATTGTCTAGAATGTTACATAAATATTATGACCTAAAAAAATTGATACGATAAGGGTTTTTTTTCTTAGGGCCTATGTTAATAAAGTTATATCGAATCTTGCCTGTTGCCTTTCTTATCAAGAAAAGAAGAAAAAATTAAAATCATGCCTTGAACCTTTTCATTTCATTATGCTATCCTAAACTTGAGGAGGGAAAAGAGATGAAAGGCTTTAATTTACTAACCGCGTTATTTTTATTTATTCATATTTCTATTCCAGCCGTTTCTGAAGAGGTTAAAAATAAATCAGAAGAGGAGGAGATGATAATCAAGGGGGTGGGGTTTGATCAGCAGGCACAGAGTCCGGTGGTAATTTTAGCAGATAAAAAAAATGAAAGGGTTCTTCCAATATGGATAGGCCTATGCGAGGCAAGGGCGATTGACTTGGGACTTTCAGAAGAGGTGACACCCCGTCCTTTTACGTACGATCTAGTAGCTGCAATTTTAAGGACAATGAAGGGGAAGGTTGAAAGGGTTGTGATAGTTGACCTTCGTGACCAGGTCTTTTATGCTCAGGTAGAAATCTCTGTTAATGGGTCGATTTCAAAAATTGATGCACGTCCAAGCGACGCACTTGCTCTTGCCTCACGAATGGACGCTCCGATATTTGTAAGGAATTCTGTTCTTGAAAAGGCGCCAGCTGTTGGTGCTGAAGAGGGGAAGAAAAGGGGAACGTGAATCGTGATTTGTGGCTTGTGAATCGTGTATCGAACCACGAATCACGATACCCGAGTCACTAATTGACTTTCCATACTCATATAGCTATCATTCTCTTCAAATTTCATTGGGGTCTGGGGTATCCCCGATCCGGTCGGGGATCAAAGAGGGAGGTTTTTAGGGACCGACTCCTAGATGTATCATGGGCACTTCTGTGGATCTTGAAAATCTAAGACAAAGGATTGATGAGATTGATAAAAAAATCCTCGAGTTTCTAAACGAGCGTGGGAAAATCGCAATTCAAATTAGTAAACTTAAACAAGAAAACTCATTTAATGTTTACGATCCTGCAAGGGAAAGAGAGATTGAAAGAAATGTTAAAAGATCAAATTCCGGTCCACTTACAACGGATTCTGTCCTTTCCGTTTTTAGAGAAATAATCTCAGGGTGCCGTTCACTGCAACAACCGATTAAGGTAGCGTACCTGGGTCCGGACGGTACATTCTCTCATCAGGCTGCGTTACGGGAGTTTGGTAGTTCTGCTAAATTTAACCCTTCTAAAAGCATCGAAGAGGTGTTTGAAGGTGTTGAAAAAGAAAGGGCTTCCTTCGGTATTGTTCCAGTTGAAAATTCTATGGAGGGTTCCGTGGGCAACGTTCTCGACAGGTTCTTGAGGTCGGATCTATTGATTTCTTCAGAACTCTTTGAAAAGATAAGCCATTATCTCATATCAAAAACTGGGGATATTAAGGATATTAAAATTGTTGCATCTCATCCTCAGGCGCTTGGTCAATGCAGAAAATGGCTGACTGAGCATCTAAAGCGCGTAGAGTTTCGAGAGATTCAAAGCACAGCAGGCGCGGCTAAATTAGCCTCTCGTGAGGTAAAAATCGCTGCAGTAGCAAGCGAGTTCGCTGCCTCGATATATAGGCTGAAAATCGTTGAAAGACAGATAGAGGATAGCCCTGGTAACACAACTAGGTTCTGGGTAATAGGAAGGGAATATAGTCGTCCAACGGGTACTGATAAAACATCTATAGTTTTCTCTCTAAGGGATCAACCAGGGGCACTTCATAGGTCTCTATCTCCATTTGCTAAGAAAAATATAAATCTAACAAAGATTGAATCCAGGCCGTCAAAGGAAAGACCGTGGGAATATGTGTTTTTTGTGGATTTTGAAGGACATGCTCAAGACGAACAGATAGGTGATCTTCTATCCAAGGTGAGACAAAACTGCGTTTTCCTAAGGGTTCTTGGTTCTTATCCGATGGGAAAGAGTAATTGATTAAGGATTCTCTTAGGAAAAAGGGGTCAGGTCTCAACACTTGACATAATTGTGGGGTGTGGTTAATCTCACCTCATGGTAAGACCGCTTAGACTCGTTTATGAAAATGCCACCTATCATATAACAGCCAGGGGAAATAGAAGAGAAAACATCTTTTATTCCGTTAAAGATAAAGCCGTATTCGTAGAGAAAATGAATGAGACTTTTAGCAAGTACTCATTCGCCAGCTACGCCTATTGCTTAATGGACAATCATTATCATTTGTTTATCAAAACTCCGTATGCGAACATATCCGTGGGAATGCATTATCTTAACGCTTCATATACGAATTGGTTCAAGGCGGAGCATGACATTGTGGGGGTGGTGTTTCAAGGTTGATACAAATCCATTCTTGTGGATGAGGATGGCTATGGTATAAAGCTATCGGCTTATATTCACTTAAATCCACTAATGGCGGGGATTGTTGATGATATAGAGGAGTATAGGTGGAGTAGCTACCTGGATTATAATGGTAAGAGTAAGTCTTTGGAGGGACTGGATACAGAGTTTATATTGGGACAGTTTGATGAAGACACGGGGAATGCGAGGAGGAAATATAAGAGTTTATTTTTGAAAACATAGATATGGATAATCCGCTTGAGGAGTCGTATAGAGGGATAGCCGTTGGGAGTGAGAGGTTTATAGAGAGGATAAAGGAGAAAATAAATTCCATAGGCAAAAAGAGGGAGATGGTAGAAACAAGGGTAGCGGGGACATATGGATCGGAGGAGATAGTTGGTTGTATTGTAAAAGGGTTAAAGATAGGGAAGGAGGAGGTTCTTCGTAAGAGAAGAGGAAACATATATCGTCAGATGGCGATGTATTTGATGAAGAGATATACGATGCTTAGCCTTAAGGATATCGGAGAGATTTTTGAGATAGATTATGCGGGGGTATCGCAGTCATGTAGGAGATTAGAGAATTTAATTGAGAGAGATAGAATGGTATTAAAGATGAAAACGGCTGTAGAAGGAGATTTAAAAAGGAGAAAGTCAAATGTTGAGACCTGACCCCCCATCATATATAAGAGAGCTGATTCCATACGTCCCAGGAAAACCTGTTGAGGAGCTTGAGCGGGAGCTTGGAATTCGTGATGCAATAAAGATTGCCTCAAATGAAAACCCCCTAGGACCTTCTGCTCTTGCCCTTCGTGCTGTAGCGGAGGACCTAACTAGAATAAACCGTTATCCTGACGGGGACTCGTTTTATTTAAAACATAAGCTCGCTAAAAGACTCGATGTCAAACCAGAGAATCTAATATTTGGTAATGGCTCGAATGAGGTAATAGAGATTGTTGCAAGAACCTTTATGAAGCCCGGAGATGAAGGGGTTATAGGCGAGTTTGCTTTTATTGTTTTTCCTATCGTTACTCAGGCAATTGGAGCAAAAGGTATTTTATCCCCTATGCCGGAGCTCAAACATAACCTACGAGATATGTACAATCGAATAACCCCTAAGACAAAAGCAGTCTTCATAGCTAACCCAAATAACCCTACTGGGACTATGGTAAAAAGGGACGAGCTTGAGTGGTTTTTGGAAAGCGTTCCAGAGGACATAATCGTTGTAATAGATGAGGCATACTTTGATTACGTTGATGACCCTGATTATCCTAACTCCCTTGATTATCGAAATCTAGGAAAGTCAATTATTACGGTTAGAACTTTCTCCAAGATTTACGGTCTTGCAGGTCTCAGGCTTGGATACGGGGTCTCTTCAGTGGAAATAATATCGTATATGAATCGTGTAAGAGAGCCGTTTAATGTTAATTCACTGGCGCAGTTAGCTGCATACGCTGCCCTTGATGATACTGAACATGTAACGAAGTCTAGAGAAATAAACAGGATAGGGTTTCAGTATCTAACAAAAGAACTCAAGAAACTTAATCTTGCATTCGCTCCTTCTTTTACAAACTTTATCCTTTTGGATTTAGGCTCTGACGCAATTCCGATATATAACGCTCTTCTAAGGGAAGGTGTGATAGTAAGGCCGGTAATCAACTATGGGCTTGAAAATCATATCAGGGTTACCATTGGACTTCCTGAGGAAAACGAGAGGTTTATCAGGGCAATAAAAAAGGTGCTTGGTATATAAAAAATTAGGTAATACACCATCAAGGTTGCACTAAAATGCCAAAATATAACCCCATTTGTAAAGGTGTGGAATTCCCCTCTAACTCACCTTTAAGAAAAGGGGATAGATTAATAATTCTCCTTTCTCAACTTGTTGTCTTGACTGAATAAAATGAAATTTCGAAAGGTCACTATCATAGGTATTGGACTTATAGGCGGTTCTCTTGCCTGGGCGTTAAAAAAGTCAGGGGGGGTAACCGAGATTTTTGGAGTTGATCTAAATGAGAAGGCGGTAGATTACGCTATTCAAGAAGGAATTATTGATAGGGGCTCAAATGAGATTGAAAGGGGAGTTAAACAATCAGAAATCATCGTTATCGCAACACACATTGGACTGATCCCTGGTATCGCTAAATCAGTTTTTGATATAGCTTCTAAGGGGAGCTTAATCACCGATGTGGGAAGCATAAAAGGAAAAATAGTCGAAGAGGTTGAAGTTTCTCTTCCTTCTCAGCTCTATTTTGTAGGCGGGCATCCGATAGCAGGAACAGAGCGTTCAAGTGTTTGGGCCGCGGATTATAGGCTTTTTCAAGGAAAGCGATGCATACTAACCCCGACTCAAAAAACGCAAGCGGATGCTTTAGCCAAGGCTAAGAGCCTATGGGAAATTGTGGGAGCGGAGGTTTTCACGATGGATCCACAAACACATGATCGTGTGTTTGCTTATGTAAGCCATTTACCCCATGCGGTTGCTTACGCTCTCCTGAATGCTGTAGCCTCAGAAAAAGAGCCTGATAATATTCTTGAGTTTGCAGGCGGTGGGCTCAGGGACTATACACGAATTGGTGCAAGCTCTCCAGATATGTGGAGTGATATTTTTCTTGCAAATAAAAAGAATGTGATAGAAGCCATAGAGGCATTTAAAGGGGCCTTAGAGAAGATACGACTTATGATTGAAAGGGAAGATATTAAAGGGCTAAAAGAGGAACTTAGTAAGTCCGTGAGTGTTAAGCATATTGCTGACAAATAAGATCATCTTACCAACCGGATTTAAAAGTAAAACAGAGAAAGACTTAAGCATTAAAAAATCATCTTTCCATTAAACGTCTAGTAAAAACGCTGGGAATTTCTTGACTCTAAAATTTTTTAATTTATTATGAAGTTAAGTTATTCTTAATTCTCTAAAGAGGTGGTGGTAAAAATGGCAAACATTCCAGCAGATTTTAAACCACCGGTAGCACCCGATGAATTTGTTACAGGTATTACAGATAAGCCCGAGGACCGCATACAGGTCGGTATTCTATTTGTTGGTGCAGGACCGGCTAGCCTTGCAGGAGCAATTAGACTTGCACAACTCCTAGAAAATGAACCCGAGTTGATGGGATCCTTGGGAGAAATTCCGATAGCGATTATGGAAAAGGGTAAGTATCCAGGGGCGCATCTCGCCTCCGGGGCTGTAATAAATCCAATTGCCTTTAGAAAGCTATTTCCTAAACTTCCCAAGTTTGAATTCCCATTTTTCAATCCGGTGGAGAAAGAAACGGTCTATTTCCTAACCTCAGGTAGCGCTTTTCCATTTCCGGTACCACCTCCAACGATGCAAAACCATGGCAATTACGTTGCCTCTATAAGCAAGGTAGGGACCTGGCTTGCAGAGAAGGCTGAAGGGATGGGGGTGCTGATTTTAAACGAAACCGCCGGTATGAAACTTTTGGTTGAGGATGGTGTAGTGAAGGGGGTTAGAACGGGCGATAAGGGACTTGATAGAGAAGGTAACCCCTTGGGAAGCTTCCAGCCCGGCTCTGACGTTACTGCAAAGGTGACGGTCCTCGGAGAGGGAACACAGGGTCATCTCACGCATGCATTAATTGAGCATTTTAAGATAACTAGACCAAATCCACAGGTGTATGCACTCGGCGTTAAGGAAATCTGGGAGGTTCCGAAACCACTTGATAGGGTCATACACACTATGGGATGGCCACTCCGTATGGGAAGTAAGTATAGGGAGTTCGGGGGCACCTTCGCCTATCCTATGGGTGAGAACATGGTATCGCTAGGTATTGTTGTCGGGCTCGATTATACAGACGCCACACTATCAGTTCATGATCTACTTCAAGAAATAAAAAACCATCCTCTATTTCGAGCTATCCTCGATGGTGGAAAACGATTAGACCAGGGCTGGGGAGCAAAGACTATACCGGAGGGCGGCTTCTATTCGATTCCTGATAGTTTAAGTGTTCCTGGGGCGCTTATGACCGGTGATTGTGCTGGTTTTGTGAACGTGCCAGCACTCAAGGGCATTCATTACGCCATGTGGTCTGGAATGCTGGCGGCGGAGACGATATTTGAGCTTCTAAAGGCCAATAAGGATCTATCTCAACCGGGTGCACTTTCAAGCTATGACAAAGCTATTAGGAAGAGTTTTATATGGAAGGACCTCTATGAGGTCAGAAACATGCGACAGGTGTTCAAATATGGATTCATACCAGGCTCAATACTAGCTGGATTGATGACCGCGACTAAAGGTCTCTTTCCTGGTGGGAGATTCACCACTGAGCTTGACAGCGAGCCTGAGATGTTCTTAGGGGATCGTAGCAAGTCATATCCTAAGCCTGATAATAAATACATATTTGATAAGCTCACAAGCGTTTATGCAAGCGGCAACCGTACCCGTGACAATCAACCGAGTCATCTACGATTACGAACCGATGTGCCTGAGGTTATCGGTACTACATGGGTTAATATGTGCCCCGCGCAAGTCTATGAATGGGTTGAAAAGGATGGTCATAAACATCTCGAGGTAAATCCAACCAACTGCATCCACTGCGGCGCAATTTCTGCCAAGGGAGGCCGCTTAACCCCACCCGAAGGCGGTGGCGGTCCGGAATATACGGAGACCTGATATTAACCACGTTTTAGACCATTTCTGCTATCATTGACGTTAGCTGAATGGGATGGGTCTATCTAAAGGCAAGTGATTAAATGGCTAATAACAATTGATGGAGATTTTAATTATGAGAGAAAGTGAGCATGAGTTGAGGTGGGAAACAATCGACAATCTGAATCTCATTGAGAATGGCTTATTGCATATCCGTTTTGAACTCAGTCGAGATGAACCGAGTTTTTTTCGAGTGGCAAGAGAGGTGCATCTCATTCTCTATAGAGCAATGATTGAAGCCTTGAAAGGTTCGGCAAACCTTGCAATTACTAGTCGTCCATCCAAGCTACGTGAACACAAGTATCAGATTGGCGACGAACCTTGTAAGGAAATCCATAAGCAACCTGTTACTGGTTGCAATGTCGCTTGGAGATTTTCAGAACCAGCTCAATGTGAACCTCCAGTAATCAACTACGAGCTGCAACCCGATTTGCCCAAAGGAGATGATTATCTAATTTCCTTTTACGATGCACTTGCAATGATTCAGGCTGATTGTTTCATGAAACAAACTATAAATAGCAAAACAGTGCAAGTGTCTGATATTGATATGCAAAGGTTAGAATGGCTCCACGGAGAGATCCGAAACGAGTATGAACATTTTGTTCCAAAGTCTTACATTGCGCCAATCTACAATTTAGTAGAAGCAACTATTGTGTCTTTAAGACTGTGCAAAGATCTTCTTGAATCTCAGATGGTTGTCCCTTCTTTGTTACCTAACTATGGGCGACTGAAAGAGTTGATTGGGAATTCAATTCAGCAGATACAACAACTATCAAAATCAACGGTCGCCTGATTAATAGTTAGGACTGCTATACATAGGTAGCACTTTAAACGTGGAGCGTGTGAAGCCCGCTCGTTGGTGCACCCGCCCGCGAGCGTGGAACTTAGTTTGTAGTGTTTCTTAAGTTGAAATAAGGTAGAAGAAACCTTATTTAATTTCCTCAATTTCTTTCTTAAGCCTTTCAATCAGCCACATTCTGGCTAGTGTGGAGTAGTTAATTCCCTTTTCTCCCGCAATTATCTTCAAAGCGTTAGCCAATTTTTTGTCCACGCGAATTGTCATTACCTGTTTTTCAGGCTTAACGAATACCTTTTCTTTTACAAGTTCTAAATCATCTTCAAATTCTATGAGGCTGTGGGTATCCCAAAACTGTGCAGCCTCCTGGTCGGATTTAAACTTTGGAATCTTTCCCATCTTTCATTTCACCTCCTTTTATTTCCCTTTGAACCACTGTTTATTTCCATCTGGTTCACACTGCGAACCAGATAAAGCTGCGGTTCAAAGAATACTGTATCTTCTCTTTTCTAAGTCATTCATATCTCTTGCTGTTATAACTTTGGCTTTGCCTTTTCCTCGAGGCTTAACTACGATAAATAAGTATCTACCTCCAAGTGTTTTACCAAGAATATAATAAAGTTTTTCTTCCCCCCTTCCTCTTCCCCTGAGAACTCTGGCGCTTTCGCCTTCAAAACAGGCCTCTTCAACTTCCCTAGGTCTTACCTTATGCTTTATAGCGATATGCTCGAGATGCCACTCTTCCCAGACAAGTTCTACAATCTTCACTTGTATTTAATTGTATTACATTATAATACTTATTTCAAGAGTAACGATGACTAAGCCTGTTTTGCAATATACGAATTGAGATGGTGGAAGGTTTATTACTTTGAACTATTTCCTTCGGCTATATTTGCTTATTGTTTATTGTAGTTTTAAGCTAATAAATGGATCAAGTTTATTTCCGCATCACTAAATTACCCATGAGCTTAGAATCAAATTCACCATGTTCTGCGCTTTTTTTAGATTCCGGCGGAGGCTGGCTGCCCGATATGGTTCGACTAGGCTCACCACAGGAAGAGAGCTCTTTTGTTTTCTTTAGAGATCCTGTTTTTTCTCTCTCGTCGCTTGGACAAGGCGTATCAGTTAGTTTACAGGATAGAAAGTTGAACTTTAATCGTGACCCATTATCGGTCTTAGAGGGTTATTTAAGTGAGGGATATATAGCTGTTGGATACGTCAGTTATGAATATTCTAGATTTACAGAGGAGGGATTTATCCCTATTTGGAAAAAGGAAGGGGAAACATATCCTGATATATATTTACAATTTTTTAAAGAAAGGGATGTGATTTCTGGAAGCTTGGAAGACTTGAAGAATATTCTTCCAACCCATTACCAAACTTTAAAGGCTTATAATCCACTAATGAGAATCGAGATGTACTCAAATATGACCAAGATGGAATACCTAAATATGATCAGGTTTGCGAAAGAGTACATTGCTAGTGGTGATATTTATCAGGTAAATCTCTCACAGCGGTTCACTACACCAATTCTCTCTCCACCTATTTTTTGTTTTCTCAATCTCTTTGATGTGCAGCCAGTTCCATATGGATGCTATATAGATTTTGGACAGTTTCAACTTATAAGCGGCTCGATGGAGCTTTTTTTGAGAAAAACAGGGAGAAAAATTGTAACAAAACCAATAAAAGGGACTAGAAAAAAGGGATTTTCAGTTGAAGAGGACGCCATATTGAAAGCAGAGCTAATAAGCTGCCAGAAGGAAAGGGCAGAGAATCTAATGATAGTTGATCTTATGAGAAATGACCTTGGAAGGGTCTGCAAATACGGTACGGTAAAGGTTAACAATCTCTTTAACATAGAATCCTATGCGACGCTTCATCAAATGGTATCAGAGGTTGAGGGGTACCTGAAGGATGAGATTAGAATAGGGGATATTATTAAAAGCACCTTCCCTCCTGGTTCTGTAACCGGAGCCCCTAAACGCCGGGCCGTGGAGCTTATTGATGAGCTTGAGCCACATGTAAGAGGTCCATACTGTGGCGCTATAGGTATTTTCTACCCAAACGGGGATTTTACGTTGAGTGTGGCAATTAGGATTTTGTTTGCCAAGGATGGTATAGGAACATTCTGGGTAGGAGGCGGGATTGTTTGGGACTCAGACCCTGCAAAGGAGTTTGATGAGACGCTTTTAAAAGCTATAGCCATTCAAAAGGCTCTAGGAATAGTCGAGTAGTGGTTTGTTGATCGTGCATCTAATCGTTCGACTAAGCCTGTAGTGAGCCCTTAGACCTTGCTCAGGACAGGTCCTTCGACAGGCTCAGGACAGGCTTGTAGAACTGCTCAGAACGAAATCACGAAACACGATAAGCGGGGATGGAATGAAAGAGTACATATTTATAGACGGGGAGCCATTTAAAGAAGCATTTCCTTTAAGGTCTTTGTTCTATGGTGAAGGCTTGTTCGAGACCTTTAGGTGGAAAGCTCGTCCTCCAGTTTTTTTGAGTAAACATCTTGAGCGGATGAAAAAGGGGGCAGGGGTTTTAGGGATTCCATTTCCTGGAGGTAAAGCTGTCAAAGAGGGCGTTGAGAATGCCATATTAGACTCCCAAATACCTGATGCTTATGTTAAAATCTGCCTTCTTTCCCATGGGACTACTATTTTCTACGATAATCCAGAAGGGCATTCACTTCTAGTAATTGTGAGGGAATATAAACATACTTTGGAACCTGTTAGAGCTCATGTTTCATCTTTTAGACGTAGTTCAACATCACCTATACTTCAACTCAAATCTTTAAACTACTTGGAAAATATACTTGCTAGGAGAGAGGCTAGGAAACTGGGATTTGACGAAGCTATATTTCTCAGTGATAAAGAGGAGTTATGTGAGGCTAGTGCTAGTAATTTATTCTGGTTCGAAAGAGAAACTCTTTGTACTCCATCACTTGAATGCGGGATTCTTCCAGGGGTTATTAGGGGCGTCGTCATTGAGCTTGCTAAAGAAATGGGGATTGAGGTTAAAGAAGGTCGATTTGGCTTAGATAGCCTGAAATCTTCCGAGGACGGCTTTTTTACAAATTCTTTAATTGGCGCTATTGCGATTGCACTGGTAGACCAATTCGAACTACCTATTACGCAACAATTTAAGAGTGTAAAAACCACTCTTTTGGAAAAACTCGGATGGGTTTAGTAACAGTAAACTTCGATTGTATATTACACCATATTTTTGCTTTTTGTAGGTTTAGCATCTATAAACCAAGACACCGTTTTTACCAAGATTAAAAAATTCTCCTCCGATACTGGTCATTTTTGGTCCCTTTGGAGGCAAAGCTTGTAGAAAGAGCCCGTACAGAGGGTGAAATCAGAGAGAAGAACTATGCTATTTTCAAAAAGAGTCGGTTTTTCTTGGGATAATAGAATCAGAAAACGATCGAGCCTCACCAAACCCTTATTTAAGGCTTTCTCCATGAGTACATTAACTAGGTATTTGAAAAAAAGCATGTAATTACTTAGTAAATTGGCTGTTGATGGATTGTGGATAATTTTTTGCATTAGGATTATAAATTTCACAACTATCTGTAATTATTGAGTTTTATGTATATAAAAGCATTCACATTTGTGAAATTTTTATCCACAGGTTGTGATTGTTTCACGTGAAACATTCCTAAGGGTTTATTTCCCTATACAAAATTTACTGAATATCCGTCCAAGGATATCTTCTGTTGTTGTTTCTCCTGTGATCTCTCCTAAGGACGTCAATGAAGACCTCAGACTCACTGCGAGAAATTCAGGCGATTCTCCTATTTCAAAAGCCTTTAAAAACTCTACAAGATTATCTCTTGCTGTCTGAATTGCCACCTTATGCCTAAGTTCTGATATTATTACCTCAGTGCTTTCAACCGATTTTTTGTTTTCAAAAAGAACGTCTCTTATTAAATCTTTCAACTCTTCTATACCTGAACCTAGTTTGGCTGATGTTTTAACGGTTTTATCTTTAAGTATAAAATTAAAAAGGGTGATTTCTGAGATCTTTTGAGAAAGGTCAGATTTGTTTATGGCAAGGACGGCCTTTCTATTCTTAATTCTATTTAAAACCTCGTGGTCGTCGTTATCTAAGGGAGCGCTTCCATCAACTAGGGCGATTATTAACTCTGCTTCATCCGCCTTTTTATTGGCTAGAACTACACCCACTTTCTCAACTTCATCAGCACTTACCCTAAGCCCTGCAGTATCCACGAGTCTTATAGGTATCCCTCGAATATCTACAACCTCTTCAATAAAATCCCTCGTTGTACCTGGTGTAGAGCTTACAATAGCCCTTTCTTTCATAAGGAGCTGGTTAAGAAGGCTTGATTTACCAACATTGGGTTTTCCAATTATAGCTGTGCAGACACCATGTTTTAGGATTCTGCCCTCTTCAAAGGTTGATAAGAGCCCATTCATTCGATCGATCAGCTCTGAAATACGTTGAATAATTTCTTCCCTTATTATAGGATCAATGTCCTCTTCAGGGAAATCTACCTGGGCTTCGATCTCTGCTAGGGCATCAAGCACGATTTCTTTGAATTCATGTATCCTGCTCGATAGAATACCCTCAAGCTGGAGCTCAGCCTGCTTTAAGCTCTCATTGGTTTGGGCCTTAACCACATCGGCTACTGCTTCAGCCTGAGCAAGATCCATCCTTCCGTTCATAAATGCCCTTAGAGTAAACTCTCCTGGTCTTGCCGGTCTTACCCCATGATTGAAAAGCAAATTGAGTATATTTTTAGGGACTAGATACCCACCATGACAATGGATCTCAGCCACGTCTTCTCCTGTGTAAGAGTGTGGTGATTTCATTAAGACACAAAGGACTGAATCAATAACGACAGTCGAATTAGTGCCGACTATATGACCTTTATAAAACCTATGCGATTTCATATCCTTGAGGTTTCTCTCTCCCTCTCGTTTAAAAACCTTTTCAAGGATACTTATAGCATCCCTTCCGCTTATTCTTATTACCGCTATCCCGCCTTCTCCGGGCGGCGTAGCAATCGCTGCAACTGTGTCTTCGCTAGGAAAGTAAAATTGGGGCATAGGTGAATTACTAATTTACCATGTTTTTTTTCTGCTGCCATATAAGAGTGTCGTAGGAGCGGCATCCCTTCGACAGAGCCTGTGGTGAGTTTAATCGAACCACTCAGGACAGGCCCTGCCGCGATAAATTCTGTATACAAATCGGCGACTGTGAAGTCGCAGCTATAGGATAATTATATTCAAATATTTACAACTTGACATCCGAGGTCTTCTAACCTCGGAGTAGGGAATATGGCATGGATGTCCGATTACCGATTTCGGCATGACAGTAGTAGTTATTCTCGCGTGTTACCCTCTTAAAGCATGCGGATACAATTTTTAGCGGGAATCCATTTTGCAATGTCATTCCCAAACGTTACCCATTAAAGGCATGTGGGTACAAGCTTTATTGGGAATCCAAATAAAGTATGGATACCCGATAACTGCGCTCGGGTATGACAGGTTACGAGCCCCTTGGGTAGGAGGGTCTCCCCTTCCCCGATTAAATCGCGGACCAGGCTCAGGGCAGGCGTGATAAATTTCCATTATAAAAATCTGCGACTGGAAAGTCGCAGCTATAGAGAGATCATTTTCAAATGATAACAACATGATAGCCGAGTGTTGCGAACCTAGGGTAAAGGGGTATGGTATAGATACACCTTTACCAAATTCTGGTATGACAGCACGAGCGCCTTAGTTGCAGGGAGAGGGGGGCCTAGGTCAAGTTATAGGACTTTGGTTGTAGGACTAAAGTAGGATTTTTAAAATTAGGTCTTGACACCTGATTTTAAACGCGGTAAAAACCATTACCTCCTTATTTGAATCCTATCAGAGTTAACTTCTAGCAAATTTTCTTCGAAGGCGTGGTGTGAGCAATTGTTTTACCTTGTTATCACATTTGGTTCAAACTAGTGCAAGGTGAATAAAATGCGATTAACCAGTGCTTTTTGAAGATTAAACAGTAAGTGCAATCCTAAGTTTTGTTTGCTGGATTTGCGTAAGCCCAGCAGTCTTTATGATCGTTAGGAAGCAAATCTTTTCCCAATTGGAGTGGCAACCCTTGCCTGTGGCGAGCACGGTCGAGCTACGGTTGCCCAAATTTACCTCGCCCATTTTATTGTACAACCGATTGCATAGGTTTCTGGGTTTTTAATCTTCTTTTTTTCATGAAGGGCTAGTATGGCATCTCTAAGAAAACGTTCCTTAACCTTATCGGGTTCTCGCCAGTTATCATCGATTTTCCCCGTGTAACGTAACTTTCTCTCCTCATCGAATACGAAAAGATGAGGTGTATGAGTTGCCCCATATGCATGTGCTACCTTTTGTGACTTATCCCTTAGGTATGGGAAGTTATAACCCTTATCCTCCGCTCTTTTAACCATATTTTCAAAGCTATCCTCTGGGTAATTCTTATCGTCATTCGAATTTATACCAATAAGGGTTACTCCTTTTTCTTTAAACTCATTCTGAAGTGCGATGAATCTTTCTTCATAAGCTTGTACGTAAGGACAATGGTTACAGGTAAACGCTACAATCAATACACTTTTATCCTTAAAGTCAGAAAGTGAATAGTTTTTTCCATCAACACTCGGAAGGTTAAAATCAGGGGCTTTATCTCCGATTTTAATGCCTTGATCCATATATATTCCTCCAGGGAGTTTTAAACATACTATTCCTCAGACTTTTTAGCCTTCTTCGGAAATCCGTCCTCAAATGGAAGCTTAATACGAGGGGCGTCAATCCATAAACCTTCGATGTCGTAAAACCTTCTTATGGGTTCGTAAAGCACATGTACCACAACGTCAACCGCGTCTATAAGTACCCATTTACCTTCTGCATATCCTTCAACACCGATTACTCTTTCTCCGAGTTCTTTCAGTTTCTTTTCTATGTTATCAGCGATTGTTCTAACACCTCTATCTGAGTCGGCACCGCAAATTAGAAAGTAATCTGTAAAATCGCTGAGTGCCTTCATCTCAATAACTACTGTGTCCTGGGCCTTTTTTTCCCAGGCCGCATTCGCGAGGGCGATAGCCTTTTCCTTAGACTTTATTGAGGTGCCTCCTTTTTATAGAGATTATGATCAAAGATATACCTTTCTACCTCCTTGGGCACTAAGTATTTAATGGATTTATTCTTATATATTAAATCCCTTATCTGGGTGGAGGATACTTGAATACCTTCGATTTGTACTAGAGCCAATGTTTTTGAAGTCTTGTGTAGATAAACTATCAAGTTATGTTCGTCACTATGATATATAAAATCATCCTTGAGTGCAAGTGGTAATGAAGGAAGAAGGTTCTTAGAAAAACCGGGTCTTGTAATAACAGCAAAATGCGTGAGTTCAAAGAGCTTATTGTACTCCTTCCAGCTATCTATCTCGGAAAATAACTCAGAACCAAGTATAAAGCAAAGCTCAAACTCTGGGAATTTAGAGGAAAAAAATCTAAGGGTATCAATGGTATAGGAAGGTCCTTCACGCTTTAATTCAACATCACTTGACTGGAAAAAGGGATTTTCCTCAATTGCTATTTCTACCATTCTTAGGCGGTGGGAAGGGGAAGCTATGTTTTTTAGATCCTTAAGCGGAGGCACTGAAGCGGGAATAAAATAAATCTTCTCGAGTTGAAGAATCTCTCTTAACTCTTCCGCTGCCCTTAGATGACCAATGTGTATTGGGTTAAACGTCCCGCCAAAAAGCCCGATTTTCATTCTGGACTTTTTTTCCATTTTAACCTTAGATTATACCATTTCAATTTCGTGGCTTGTGACTCGGGGTTTGCGATTCACGAATCACGAGTTACGATTCACGAGAGTGTACCCTTCGACCACAAACTCTTCCCCGATCTTTTTTACCTTGACCGTTCTTATGGAGAGTGCATCCTTGACCTCAGAGACCCCGAGCTTTCCAACCATACTAACTCCCTCACGCCCGATTATCTTGGGTGCGTAGAAAAAGACGACCTTGTCTACAATTCCCTTCTTTAAAAAAGATGCTCCGACATCGCCGCCCCCTTCTACTAGAACGCTAGTAATCTCCATTTCGCCAAGTTTTTTAACAAGTTTCAAAATGTCAACCTGTCCGTTTTCATCCTGTTCTATAACCAACACCTTTGCCCCTGTTTTTTCTAAGTCCTTTAGCTTTATGGGGTCAGCAAGCTGAGTTGTAGCTATAATAGGATTTCTTTGAAGAGCAATAAGGTTAGATTCAACTGGAATTTTAAGCCTGCTGTCAAGAACTATTGGCGTAGGTTGTCGGTTGGATTTTTTCCCAAGCCTTACGGTAAGCTCTGGATTATCTCGAAGCACTGTTCCAATTCCAACAAGGATTGCGTCAACCTTATTCCTTAACCTGTGTGCATATTTCCTTTGAAGTTCACTTCCAATCCATTTTGAATCACCTGTGAAGGTAGCTATCTTTCCGTCAAGGGTTGCAGCAAGCTTTAAAATTATAAATGGTTTCCCGGTAGCTACATATTTAAAAAAGGGCTCGTTAATCTCTCTGCATTTTTCTTCAAGGACTCCTGCCTTTACCTTTATTCCTTTTGCTCTTAAAATTTTTAAACCCTTTCCGTTTACCCTAGGGTTTAAATCAATTGTCCCTAAAACCACTTTTGATATTCCTCTCTCAATGATTGCGTTGACGCATGGAGGCGTTCTTTTACCGGTGTGAGAGCAAGGCTCAAGGGTGACATAGAGGGTAGATCCTTTAAGATTATGTCCATTTCTTTCTGCATCCAAAAATGCCTCAATCTCTGCATGAGGAAGCCCTGCCTTTTTATGGTATCCCATTCCAAGGATCTTGCCTCTTCTTACAACAACAGCTCCTACAAGCGGGTTAGGGCTTGTCTTACCCTCGGTACGCCTTGCGAGCCTGAGGGCAATTGACATAAATTTTGAGTCAGGATTCTTTGGCATCCAGTTTGAGATTGCGGATTTGGGAATTCGGGTTGCGGAATAAAAGATGTTTAATTAGCCACAAAAACTTAAGCTCCAATAACCAAATCACAAATTCCAAACAAATCCAAAAATCCAAATTCAAACGCTTGGAACTTGGAATTTAGAGCTTGGTGATTGTTTATGATTTGGTGCTTGTAATTTGGGATTTGTAGTTTCATTTGTTGCTAAATAAATTTTTTAATCCGCCGTCTACAATCTGCATTTCGAAATTAGTTAATGTAGGGTTTCTTTGCCTGTAAGGAATAGTGCCTCGACAAATTCCTCTGCTTTAAATTCCCTTAGATCTCCTAATCTTTCGCCTATTCCAATGAATTTTACTGGGATCTTTAACTCGTCTGCAATCGCTACAATAACCCCGCCCTTAGCGGTTCCATCGAGTTTTGTAAGTACTATCCCTGTGACCTCTACCGCCTCTTTAAACTTCTTCGCCTGCTGAATGGCATTTTGACCAGTTGTAGCATCAAGTATAAGAAGAGTCTCATGTGGAGCACCTTCAAGCTCACGTCCTATAACCCTTCTTACCTTTTTAAGCTCCTCCATAAGATTAGCTTTTGTATGAAGCCTTCCTGCTGTGTCAATTATGAGGACATCTGTTCCGCGAGCCTTAGCTGCTCTGACTGCGTCAAATGCTACCGCTGAAGGGTCCGCACCGCTCTGTCCTTTCAAGAAATCACTCCCCACGCGATTTGCCCAGATTTCAAGCTGCTCTACGGCTGCTGCTCTGAATGTGTCGGCAGCGGCAACCATAACGCCTTTTCCCTCTTTCCTGAATTTGTATGCCAATTTTCCTATTGTTGTTGTTTTTCCTACACCGTTTACACCTGCAACCATTATTACAAACGGTTTTGCATTAAGCGCCGGAATAGTAGCTTCTGCATTTTTTAGTACGCGTAGGATTTCCTCTCTAAGAGCGCCCTTTATAAGCATGGGGTCGCGGAGTGACTTCTTTGTGAGCTTATTCTCAATCTCGTTTCTTAAATTCATCGTGGTTCCCACACCTAAATCTGCTGTAACTAATGTCTCCTCAAAATCGTCCCAGAGATTATCATTAATCTCCTTTCTATGCCTTAGCACTTCGTCGAGTTTTCCTAGAAGCCCGGCCTGGGTTTTGGAAAGCCCAGCACGAAGCCTTGAGAAAAGCCCCTCCTCTGTCTGTTCTGGATCCTCTTCAATTTTCTTTTCATGGACCGCGGTTTCATCGTTCGACTGAAGCCTGTCCTGAGCAGGGTCGAAGGGCTCACGAAAGTCTTCTCTTGCTCTAATGCCTTCCTCAAGCACGTCGGGCTCAACTTCAGGTACGTCTATCTCGACATCCTCTTGAGCTTCCTCTTCTGTTAATTCCTCGCTCATACCCTCTTCGGGTTCTAATACTTCTTCGTCAATTATCTCTTCTTCAATGTTATGTAAGGATTCGACAGAAGCGTTTTCGACATGGGAAATATGAGCTGTTTCTACTCCTTCTAGTCTATGTTTGGTTTTCTTTCCCCTTAGGAAGAAAAGGAGTGCGGAAAATAATATTACGCCGCTGCCGCCGCCTATTAAGACAAGTTCAGGATTTGTTACGTAAATATTTGTTAGGAAAGAAATAACTTCTTCCATTTATCCTTTGCCTCCTTTCTTCGTTTGGGAAGGATTATGAGAAAAACGGTTCCGCGTCCCTCGGTACTTTTAACCCTGATTTTTCCCCCGTGATTCTCAACTATCTGGTGTGCTATAGTAAGCCCAAGACCGATACCGCCCCTTTTCCCTGAATAGAATGGTTTAAATATACTCTCTACTACACCCTTTTCAATACCCTTGCCAGTATCTGCTATAGCTACCTCACACACGCCGTCTCTTTCATTTGTCCTTATAATCAATCTTCCACCAAATGGGGAGGCGTCCCGTGCGTTTAATATAAGATTTATAAATGTTTGATAAAGCTGGTCTGCATCAGCTTCAATCTCATCAAGGTTAGATTTAAGCCTTGTCTCGACTTTCAAGGATTCGAGCTCAGTGGATAGGGTCTTTAAAGCCTTTCTGATCACCTCGTTAATATTCACCCATTCAAGACTTGGTTCTTGAGGCCTTACATATGAAAGAAACTTCCTAGCCGTGGTATCCATCCTTAGTACTTCTTCTTCTATAAATGTTGCAAGCTCTTTTCCCTCTTGATCGTCCACCTTTTCAAATTTCTTTTTGAGTGTACCAGAGGAGACTCGAATAATTCCAAGAGGATTTTTTATCTCATGGATTATCATGCTTGCAACCTGCCCGAGTGTTGCAAGCCTTTCATCACGGGATTTTTCTTCGTATAGCCTTAGGTTTTCAATGCTTATTGCTGTCTGATGTGCTACTCCCTCAAGTAGTTTTATTTCATCCCTTGAAAGAGGAAGCTTTGATAGCTTTTCACTGAGGGCAATAATCCCTAAAACACCGCTTTTTGTGAACATTGGAATAAGGTATCTAACTCCAATGTTTTTTAGCTTCTCCGACTCACTTGTATCTAGCTCTAAGTTGGAAATAACCTCGTCAACCTCAACCGTACGACCTTTTGAGAGTTTTCCTTTGGTACCTCTGTGAAACTTTATAGGGATAAAATCTTTGGGATTTGGTTCCCCATACTTAAGCGTAAACCTTTCTGCCCCCTCTTTCAGGAATATATAAGCTCTGTTGAGTCTAAGGAGCTCGCAAAATCTTCTCACAACAAGCTCTCCAATTTCATCTATGTCAAAACCCTCTCCGCCGATTTCACGGCCAAGTTCCAAAAAGCCTTGCTGAAGATTGTATTGGTCTCTATAGAAAAACCTGTCAATCAGGTGTTGGATATGTCTTCTTATAGGATCAAATGCAACGACTATAACTAGTGTTGAAATCACCGGTTCTATAGGGGAGCGGTGTAGTGAAAATAGGGTTTGGGTAAGCAAGCTAACAATCGTGACTATAATCAAATAAAGGATTACAAGCGCCCCACTTAGGGCGCCGTAGCTTATGCTCTTTTTTATAACCAGATCTATATCAAAGAATCTTCTTTTTGTGGCTGCATATCCTACAAGGGCAGGAAAAACTATAGCTAATCCCATTGCATAATCGAACCCTACTACCGGGCGCCATAGGGCATTAAGGGCGCTCCAAGTAACAGGTATAAGAGATGCAACCACAAGACCGAAAGCAACTATTTTTGCCCTTTGTTTTATTACGCCTTCTTTTGTATTTGCGTACGTCACGATTAATAGACTGAGATCTAGTACAAATATGCCACCCATGTATAAGAGAGAAAGCTTTGAAAAAAGGATGGAAAGTGAAGGATTATTCTCGCTAAGGTATCTAAAAAGTATCAAGAGAAGTGCAGGAATATAAGGAAGGTATCTTATCCAGCGGTTTCTCTTTACCAGATCCCGCTCTTCAGGAAATAAAAGAAAAAGATGTGCTGAGATTGCGCCAAATAGCGGGTATATGAGCCAGAACTGAGAGAATTTGTAAGTCGTGTTGGAATCGAACATTGTCATATAGGAAAGGGCGATAAGAAGGCACATAAAGAAGTTTACAAGTGTGGCCTTATTTGATTTTGCAAAGTACACAAGCCCGCCGGCTACGAGAAAAAACATTCCTAGCAGAAAAGGGAGTAGAAAGGCAAAGAAAAAATCCTCTATGGAAAGGTCCTTTATATCTACAGCGAAGTTTGAGGCTTTTCCATCCCGATTAACTGTGTAGGTAATGGATCCTTTATTTTTATTTGAATTGAATACCTCTCTAAATTCATCGGCTGTTTTGACGGGTTTACCTTCGACCTCTGTGATTAGGTCATATGCTCTTGGTCCCTTATTCCATCCCATCCAGGCGCTTCTCTGATAGAATGACACAACGAGATTTTTATAGTAAAAAAACCCTGGAAAGGGCTTTCCAAGCCACCCGAGGGCATTCGCAAACGATATAGTACCTATTGCCATCGCAATGGCGATAAGGGGGATTATTATTATAGGAGCAAGCTGGGCGGCATACTCTTCTTTAAATAAGAACCTCATATCTCACCGATAATATTTTACCTCATATAGCACTATGTTTTAAGAAGGGCAAGAAATGAACTAATTGTAGGGAAGTGGTTAAATTTGTTATAAATTGTCAGTGCTCCGTAAAGCAATTTACGGGCAATATAGATTAAATACCACACAGTTTTTGTTTTAAATCTATCCTAATAGAAGAAGCAAGGACAGAGTGATAGTGGCGATGCCCGTGATTTTTACCTCACATATACCTTTTGACCCGTTCCATTCGCTTTGATGGAGCTAGGCACGACTACGAGGCGCTCGGTCTGACGAAGCCACGTGGTTGATGTGGACGAGGAAGGCCGTATTAAGAGTCGGCAAAAAAGGATTCTACCTTGTAAGCGTAAGCCTATCACTCAGGAAGGTCTTCAAGGGATATCCCTTTTCCTTCCCGTAAACTTTTCCTTGCCGCTTCAATTCGGGCTAAAAATCTTGGATCATGCTCTAGCCGATAATCAAACCAATCATCTTCTGAGGCAAAACCTATCAACACCCCCGCTGGCTTTCCGTGTCGCGTGATGATAATCTCTTCTTTTTCAGCCAAACGCAAATATTCCGAAAGCTGATCCTTGACTTCAGATAATGATGCTTTCTTC
>Ga0209751_10001703_pt1 | contig 22283 bp, 19 predicted proteins | sample RifCSP13_1_FD_184019 | JGI IMG/M metagenome (GOLD analysis project Ga0209751, IMG submission 184019) | Soil microbial communities from Rifle, Colorado - Rifle CSP2_sed 13_1 (SPAdes) (version 2) | ecosystem: Environmental > Terrestrial > Deep subsurface > Rock core/Sediment | place: Rifle...
AGATCACGCGGATCCCCCTGAAGGACGACTCCATGGACGCCGTCCTCGCGGTGGCCGTCGTGCACCACCTCACCGGACAGCCGGCTCGGCTGACCGCGTGGGGGGAGGGAGCGCGCGTCGTCCGGACGAACGGGGTCCTGTTCGCCAGCGTGTGGGCCCTCGAGCAGGAGCGGTTCCGGCATGTGCAACCCGCGGGCCCGGGCCTCGGCGGGGACACCCTCGTCCCCTGGAGGACGCGGTCGGGGCACATCGTCGATCGATTCTATCACGTCTATGCGGACGGCGAGCTCCGCGCCGAACTCTCCGAGGCGGGCCTCACGGTGGAAAAGTACTTCAGGGGGAAGGACAACTACTTCGCGGTCGGAAGGAAGCATGGCTGAAGCGCTCCAACCCCTGTGGGACTTCTTCGGCGGCATCTTCGCGAGCCCCGTCTACACCCTCCTCTTCTTCGGGTTCATCGCCCTCCTGCCGATCCTCTACTTCTACCTCCGCTTCCGGAGCGCTCGGAAGAAGGAGAAGTGGGAGAGCACCGGGTTCGGCGTCTCCATCGGGGCGCACGGCAAGCGTTAAGACCGCGAGCGGTTTCGCCGCGGGCGATGGCCCTCGTCCCCGACCACCTCCGGTACACGAAGGACCACGAGTGGGCGATGCTGGAGGGCAACCGCGCCCGGATCGGCATCACGGACCACGCGCAGCACGAGCTCACCGACGTGGTCTACGTGGAGTTCCCCGCCATAGGGAAGGAGCTGAGGCGGGGGGAGGTCCTCGGCGTCGTGGAGTCGGTGAAGGCGGTCTCCGAGATCTACGCGCCTCTGGACGGGAAGGTCATCGCCGTGAACAAGGCGCTGGAGGACCATCCCGAGAGGGTGAACAAGGACCCGTACGGGGAGGGGTGGATCGCGGAGCTCGAACTGGCCAACCCCGCGGAGGCTTCCCCCCTGCTCAATGCGGCGGCGTACCGCGCGCACACCGGCGGGAAGTGACCGCACAGAAGTGTGCCACGAAGCCTTAACTCCCGACAGGCCGCTCTCCCCCTGGGGTCCGTCCATGAGGAAGAGGGGCAGGTGCCTTGCTCGACAAGCGTTTGCGATTGCCGCGGCCGCGTTTTTCCTTGCGCCCGTTCCGCTATTCTCGTTCCCCGCCGAGAAGGTCGGGCAGGAGGTCACGACCCCGCGGATTCCCCTCTCCTTCATCGAGAACGCCGGTCAGCTCACCCGTGAGGACATCCGGTACTACACCGCCGCGGGGGATGTGCACGCCGCGTTCACAGACACTGGCGTGCTCCTGAGCCTCTCCGAGCCGAGGAGGGCGCCTGCGATGCCGCGAGAGGCCCAGGAAGGCCCAGCTCCGCGGGAGACCCTGTTGCGCATCACGTTCGAGGGGGCCGAGCCCTCCGTTCCCGAAACCCGCGACCTCCTGCCAACGCGGAACCACTTCTTCCTCGGGAATGACCCCGCCCGCTGGAGGAGGGACGTCCCGAGTTTCGGAGAGGTCGCCTACCACGACCTCTACGAGAGCATCGATCTCGTCTACCGGGCCGACGCGGCGGGCCTGAAGTACGAGTTCCTCGTGTACCCCGGCGCCGACCCCGCCGCGATCGCGGTTCGCTATGAGGGGGCCCTAGCCCTCTTCGTCGACGACGCCGGCGACCTCATCGCCTCGACCGCCCTGGGCGCGATCCGGGACACATCGCCGCGCTCGTTCCAGGGGTCGCGCGAGGTGGCGTGCCGGTTTGTCCTCCGGAGTCCCGACACCGCGGGCTTCGACTGCGGGAACTGGAATCCGCGGGAGGTCCTCGTGATCGACCCCCTTGTCTACGCGACGTATCTCGGTGGCGTTGGCGGGGACGTCGGATACGCCGTGGCCGTCGATGGATCCGGGAACGCCTACGTGGCGGGGGAGACCGGGTCGTCGGATTTCCCCGCGACGGTCGGGGCCCCGGACACGTCGCTCGGCGGCGCCTCGGAAGCCTTCGTGGCGAAGCTGAACGCCGCGGGGAGCGCCCTCCTGTGGGCCACCTACCTGGGCGGGAGCGCGCACGACGCGGCCTTCGACATCGCGCTCGATGCCTCCGGGAACGCCTACGTGGCGGGGAACACGGAGTCAAACGACTTTCCCACGACCCCGCTGGCCTTCGACACCTCATACAACGGGGGCACCCTGGACGGATTCGTGGCCGAGATCAGCGCTTCCGGGAGCGCGCTGCTGTACTCCACCTTCCTCGGCGGGGGCGCGAACCCCTTCTTCGCCGGGGACGACACCGCCACGTCGATCGCCTTGAGCGCCTCCGGGGCGGTCTACGTCACGGGCTACGTCGACTCTCCCGACTTCCCAGTCACCCCCATGGCCCTGCAGCCGTTCAACGCGGGAGGCACCTTCGACGGCTTCCTCGCCAAGCTGTCGCTCGCCTCCCTGGGGCCGGCGGACCTGGTCTACTCGACGTACCTCGGGGGCTCGGGGTGGGACCGGGGGTGGGCCGTCGGCGTGGACTCCGGCGGGAACGCCTACGTGGCGGGAGACACCGGGTCCGGGGACTTCCCCACCACCTCGGGGGCGCTCGACACGACGTACAACGGCGGGTTCTTCGACGGGTTCGTCGCGAAAGTGAATCCGGCCGGGGGTGGGGTGCTCGACCTCGTCTACGGGACGTTCCTCGGCGGCGGGGGCTTTGACGCGGCGTACGGGCTGGCGGTGGACGGCTCGGGGAACGCCTACGTCGCGGGGTTCGCCCAGGCCCTCTCGTTCCCGGTCACCGCCGGAGCCTACGACACGAGCTACAACGGCGGGCTCGCCGACGCCTTCGCCGCGAAGCTGAACGCCGCGGGGAGCGCGCTCGCCTACGCGACCTACCTTGGAGGGAGCGGGACGGACTTCGGGATGAGTGCGGCCCTCGACGGGTCCGGCAACCTGTATCTCACGGGAGACACGGGTTCCGCGGACTTCCCCGTGACTCCCGGGGCGGTGTCCACCACGCAGAGCGGGACCTGGGATGCCGTCGTGGCCCGGCTGGACGCGACGGGGAGCACCCTCGCCTACTCCACGTTCCTCGGCGGGAGCTTCGACGACAACGGGCGGGGGATCGCCGTGGACTCGGCGGGCGCGGTCTACGTGACGGGGTTCACGACCTCCTCGGACTTCCCCGCGACCGCGGGCGCCTTCGACGGGACGGCGAACGGGTCGTTCGACGCCTTCGTGACGAAGATCGGGCTGCCCACGGCGGCTGGCGGCGTTCCCTGCCGCACCCAGGGCTACTGGAAGAACCACCCCTCGGCTTGGCCCGTGGCCTCCCTGACGCTGGGGGCCGCGACGTACACGCAGGCCCAGCTCCTCACCGTCCTCGGGACCTCGACCAGGGGGGACGCGAGCCTGATCCTCGCGCACCAGCTCATCGCCGCGAAGCTGAACGTGGCGGCGGGATCGAACCCCGCGGCGGCGGCCTCGACGATCTCTACCGCGGACTCCCTGCTCTCGGCCTTCAGCGGCTCGCTGCCCTACGGGGTGAAGCCGTCGAGCACCGCGGGGCAGGCCATGGTGGCCGCGGCGAGCCTCCTCGACGACTACAACAACGGCCGCCTGACGCCCTCGTGTTGATCGGCGATGCCAACCTATGATGCCCCGGTCCCGGAGGGGCTGGGGCTGCTGGTGGACCTTGTCCTCGACGCGGCGGCCTACCGCGCGCACACCGGCGCGAAGTGACCGTACACAAGTGAGCCACGAAAGCTTAACTCCCGACAGTCCGATGCTCCCCGGGGTTCGTCCATGAGGGAGAGGGGCAGGGAACCTCTTGGTGGCTGTGCGCTGGCAATCGTCCTGACCGCGGTGCTGTTCGGGCCCGCGCCGCTGTTCTCGTTCCCCTTTCAAGAAACCGAATCCGCGGCACTGGTCCCCAGGCCGGCCGCCTATTTCGTCGAGAACGCCGGGCAGCTGGCCCGCGACGACATCCGGTACTACACCGCCGCGGGCGATGTCCGGGCGGCGTTCACGGACTCCGGCGTGCTGCTGAAGCTCTCGGAGCCGGGGGCCCTCTCGGCAGACCCCCGGGCCGCCCTCGACGGCATCCCCACCCGGCAGGCCATCCTGCGCCTGACGTTCGAGGGGGGCGCCAACGTTGTCCCCGAGGCGCTCGACCCCGGACCGACACGGAACCACTTCTTCCTCGGGAACGACCCCACGCGATGGCAGCGGGACGTCCGGAGCTTCGGCACGATCACCTACGAGAACCTCTACGAGGGCATCGACCTCGTCTACCGCACCGACGGGGCGGGGCTCAAGTACGAGTTCCTCGTGCACCCCGGTGGCGACCCCGCCCGCATCGCGATCCGGTACGAGGGCACCTCCGGACTCTCCATTGACCCCGCGGGGGACCTCGTGGCCGCCACCGCGCTTGGACCCCTCCGGGACACAGCGCCGCGCTCGTTCCAGGGGACTCAGGAAGTCTCCTGCCGCTTCGCCCTCCGGGCGGCGGACACCGCGGGGTTCGCCTGCGATTCCTGGAACCGCCGCGAGACCCTCGTGATCGACCCGCTCGTCTACTCCACGTACCTCGGCGGCTCGCGGTTCGACTACGGCTTCGCCGTCGCGACAGACTCCTCCGGGAACGCCTACGTCGTGGGCTACACGGACTCCATGGACTTTCCGGTCGGTCCGGGGATCGATGTGACGTTCAACTTCGGGCAGGCGGATGTCTTCGTGACGAAACTGAACACCGCCGCCGTGCCGCCGGCCCTGCCGGTCTACTCGACGTACCTTGGTGGCGGGTTCTCCTGGGGGAGCACCGATTGGGACTTCGGATACGGCATCGCCGTGGATTCGCTCGGGAACGCCTACGTCACCGGGGTGACCTCCTCTCCCAACTTCCCCACGACTCCTGGGGCGCCCTACACCAGCCTGAACGGGGGCGGAGACGCCTTCGTGGCCAAGATCGACCCGACGGGCAGCCAGCTCCTCTACTCCACGTACCTGGGAGGGAGCGGGGGCGGCGACGGGGGGTATGGGATTGCCGTGGACGCGATTGGGAACGCCTACGTGACGGGGGAGACGAACTCCGGCGACTTCCCCGTCCCCCCCTCCGCCGCCCAGCCCATGAACGCGGGAGGTTTCTCGGACGCCTTCGTGGCGGTGCTGGGCGGCTCCGGCGTCGTCCTCGGGGGGACGTACCTCGGGGGGACGAACGGGGACATCGGGTACGGGATCGCCCTGGACGGGTTCGCCAACGCGTATGTGGCGGGGTTGACCTTCTCCGGCGACTACCCCACCACCTCGGGGGCCTTCCAGATCGCCCTCAGCGGGCTGTACGACGCCTTCCTCACGAAGGTGAGTCCCATGGGGACAACAATCGGGTATTCCACCTACGTCGGAGGGAGTAATCGGGTCGACGTCGGGCGCGCGGTCGGCGTCGACTCGAGCGGGAACGCCTACCTCGCGGGGACGACGGGGTCCTCGGACTTCCCGACCACACCGGGCGCCTACGACACCACCCCGGCGGGCGGCGACGTTTACGTGACCAAGTTCAACGCGGGCGGGACCGCCCTCACCTTCTCCACCATGATCAGCGGGAACAACCAAGACTTCGTCGCCGCCCTCGCCCTGGACGCGGCCGGGAACGCTCTCCTCACCGGGTTCACGGCGTCGACAGATTGGCCCACCACCGCGGGCGCCTACGACACGACGCACAACGGCCTCGACGACGCGTACGTGACGAAACTGAGCACCTCGGGCTCGTCCCTCCTCTACTCCACGTTCTACGGAGGGAGCGGGCAGGACTTCGGGTTCGGGATTGCCGTGGACGCGGCGGGGGACGCCTACATCACCGGGTACACCGACTCGCTCGACCTGCCCCTTACGCTCGGGGCGGTCCAGTCGTCACGGCGCGGACAGGTTGACGCGCTCGCCGCCCGGATCACCACGGTCGTCGGTGGCGTCCCTTGCCGGACGCAGGGGTATTGGAAGAACCATCCCGCCGCCTGGCCCGTCCCCTCCCTGACGCTGGGGACGACGACGTACACCCAGGCCCAGCTCCTCGTCCTCCTGGGGACCCCGACGAAGGGGGACGCGAGCCTAATCCTCGCGCACCAGCTCATCGCGGCGAAGCTGAACGTGGCGGCGGGATCGAACCCGGCCGCGGCGGCCTCGGCGATCTCCAACGCGGACTCCCTGCTCGCCGCCTACAGCGGCTCGCTCCCCTACCGGGTGAAGCCGTCGGGCAGCGCGGGTCAACAGATGGTGGCCGCGGCGAGCGTCCTCGACGACTACAACAACGGCCGCCTGAACCCTCCCTGCTGAGCCGACGCCAACCTACTTATCGCGGGGCTCGGGTACGCCGCCGGGCGCGTAGGCTAGTCTGGACCAGACTGGAGGCCTTCGGAGCCTCTGACCGGGGTTCGAATCCCCGCGCGCCCGCTTCACTTCGTCTTTTGCCCGGCCGCGGATGGCTGGGAACGCACGACGATCGTCCGCGTCGCGAAGGCGTCGACCGCGATGGCCACGTCCGCCCGGGCCTGCACCGCGAACCGCACCGAGGCAGACCGTCCCTGGTAGGGTTGGGGGAGCTTCCGCGGCACCTCCAGCTGGAAAGGGAGGGGCTCCGTGCCGCCGGGGCGGACCGTCGTCGTGGCGATGGGGATGAATCGCCGCTCGGAGCGACCCTTGGCCCGTGCGGCCTCGAGGTGGCCGAACGAGACGGTGACCTTGCGGACCGGCTTCCCTTCCGGATTCTCCACGAGCACGCGACCCTGGATCCTCCCCCCCACGGGGACTTCCTCAGGCACCTCCAGGCGGAGGCTCACCGGACTGGCGGAGCGCTTCTCGGCGTCCTCCTCCGTCGAAGCCGCGGGGGACACCCATGTCGGCGCCGCAACCCGAACCGTCCGGTCGAGGACGAAGTCGAGCGCCCGCACGATGTCCACATGGACCTCGACCTCGTACTCCACGATGACGAGGATCCCGGCGTGAGAGGGAGGAGCATCGCTCGGGAGGCGGAACGCCGCTCTAAACGCGTGGGACCCGGGCTGGAGGAGGTGCGCGTTCCTGCCTGGGAGGGACGGAAGCGGGGTGCGCTCTGTATCGAGGATCGTCCGGGTCTCGCTGACGTCGGTCTCTCCCGCGGAGACATGGACGTTCTCGGTCCCGCGGCAGCGGACCGAAAGGGAGCGGATTCGGACGGGGCGGTCGAGCTGGAGAGTCACCGTTGCCGCGACCTCCTCCCCCGGGGCCACCGTCGCCTTCGACAAGGTCAGGCGAACGTGCCGTTCGGCCACGCGACGGGCCCGGGAGGCCAGGGCGACGCCGCCGAAGAAGATGAGGAGAGGCAGGCCGCAGAAGCCGCCGACGAAGACGCCGGGGGAGAGCGGGAAGGCCAGGTAGGCGAGGACGGCCCAGGACGCACCGAAGGCGACAAGGACCGCGAGGGCGGCGATGAGGGACCATTCCCCGAGGGAGAGGCGGCGCGCCAACGGGGGCGGGATGGCGCCCGGGGAGATAACGCCGCCGTTCAGCTGCCGCTGACCCGCTCCGGGCTCCCCCATGAGTCGTTGAACAGGAACTCGCGCTTCACGAAATCGAAGTGGCGGCTGTTCATGTAGCGCGCGGGGAGCACGGTCTTCAGGTAGGCGATGAAATCCTCGCGCTCCAGCGGCCTTCCCCCCTCCGCGAGCAGGTTGCCCCGCACGTCGTAGGGGAGGTAGACGTACCCCACGCCATTGAAATTAGACCCCGGGAGGGCAAAATCCCCGTACTCCCGCAGTCCGCGGATGCGGAACCAGCGCCGATCGGGGAGGTAGAGGAGGTCTTTCGCGGTGAGGCCGCGGACCGTCTCCCCCTTCGCTTGGATGCGGTTCAGGAGACGCTCGGCCTCCTCACGGGAGCACTTCGCCTTCGCCTGGATCACCGCGAGGTTCGTGTTCCGCACCTTCCCCGCCACCTCCTGGATGTAGAGGGACTGGGCCTGGTCGTTGTCGAGCGTCTTGAACAGCCCCTTGACCTGCTTCCCCCCCAGCTCCGAGCCGAACATCTCCAGCCCGCGAGGGAACCACATGTTCAGGGTCCTTTGGAGCTCGGCGACCCCGGTGTTCGAGCCGCCGAGGGCCGAGGCGATGGCGATGGCCTCCATGAGCTTCTCCCCCGCGGCGAGGTGGTAGGACTCCTCGAGGAACCGCATGTAGGGCATGCTCAGGGCCATCGGGGCGTAGTAGAAGTGGTGCTGCATCTCCAGCTGGTACTTCCCCACGCGGTCGATGAAGGCCATGAACACGGCGCTGTCCATGATCGACTTGAACTCGATGTTGAACGCGTCGAGGACGTGCTCCCCCGGCTTCATCGCGAAGAGCTCCTCCATGGTCTCCGTCCCCATCCTCCGCCCGTACCGCCGCTTGTCGTCCCAGGTCGGGTCGAGCGTGAGGACGCCGGACATCTGGTAGTGGTGGCGGAGCTCCTCGACGCAGACGCGCTTCTTGCTGAAGGAGATGGACTCCAGGGTGTGCCCGTTCCGCGCGGTGTTGTGGATGCCCTCGATGAGGTCGCGGTCCACGCCCCCCTGGGCGTGGTCCAGCTGCTCGTAGACCATGCGGTGCTGCTGGATCGAGCCGAGCTCCGTGGAGGCCTGGGCGCGGATGATCCTCAGGGCCGTCATGAACTCGGCGTCCTGGAACTCCTCGGCCTTCCAGATGCGCCAGGAGAGGTCAGTGGTCCGGGCGTCGGCGCCGACGATGTTCCCCGCGTACTGGGCGAAGCCCTCCGGCTTGGCGGTGATCACCGTGAGCTTCGTCGGCTCGAGGCTCGGGTAGAACCGCTTCCACTTCCGGACGTCGAGGACCTCGGCCATCTCGGGGAAGTAGGTCTCCTGCCAGTGGTTGGCCTCGACCTGCCAGTTGTCGGGCAGCGGGTCGGCGCGGAACGAGTCCATGAGGGCCAAGCAGACACCCCGGGGCGGATAGCTACAATACGGTTACAACACAAAAAGGTTGCTGCCGCGCTGCCCGGAGCTAGTGGCGAGGGTTCCCCTTCAACTGGTCTTGCGCCGGGGCGTACTCCTTGAACGTGCAGTTCATCACCGCGCGCACGGGCGTCCCGTCGTCGAGGAACAGGGTGAACCGCAAGGTGAAGGACTCGAGGACACACTTGAACACTAGGCCCGTGCCCCAGTTGATCAGGCAGGTGGGCGGCCGGTGCTTCTCCGGGCTGACCATGGCCAGCTTCTCGAGCTTGTCCGTGTACTCCCGGACGTTCGTCTTCTCCTCGTACCCGTCGAAGAAGAGCTCGACCTGGAGGCGGTAGGGCTCGCCGGAGGTGAACTCGAGGGTCGGGGCGTTTCCGCCCTGGCCGTCGATCCGGACGTGTTGGAACGGCGGCGGCACCGCCGGGTTCCCGTTCCCGCGGGGCATGAAGGTCACGATGCCGCCCTCGGGATCGGCGAAGGCGGGGACGACACCCTCACCGGTCTCGATCCGGAGGGCAGAGAGGTTCGGCGGCAGCGGGTCGACGGCGCGGACCGGCTGGGCGAACGACAGGACGACGGCCGCCAGGGCGGCCAAGGTCACGAGGCGGTGCAGAGACACCTTTCGCTGAGTGGACACTCCCATGAGGAACCCCCTCGAAAGAGGGAGGGTGCTGGAAGCCCAAAAAGCCTCCGGTTGCGCCGGCCTCTAATACCGCGGGGGCGTTCCCCGGGGCGATGGCCCCGGAGGAAACTCCCCGCATCCGCACAAAGCACGGCGAACTCACCCTGGAGCAGCTCGCCGAGATGCAGCCCGGTATGGCTCGGATCATGGACGAGTACGGGCGGCGGTTCTGGGCGATGTACTACGCGGCGAAGGCAGGGAACTGGGAGCTCGCGCGCTACATGCACTCGGAGATGCTCAAGCTGGGGAACGTGGCGGCCGTCGTCCGTCCGAAGTACGCCGAGGCGCTCCGGGAGTTCGAGGGCAAGCACCTCGCGCCGCTGGGCGAGGCGATCCACAAACGCGACGCGGCCGCCTTCGAGGCGCGCTACCGCGAGACCCTCGCCGCCTCGGACGAGTACCACGACCGGTTCCACAAGCGGTTCATCCGCTTCCGCCTCCCGGACCACCCGCCGGAATGGCTGCAAATGGAACCGTGACCCCGGAGTCATGGAATCGGGCGGCCTACGTGGCTACCTGTAGCCGCAGGCGATATAGCCCGGGAGCGCCATGTGTCAGCCGAGACGATGCCGAAACGCACCCGCCCCTGGTGGCAGGTCGACCCGGAGATCTCCAAACTCTGGGACAGGCTCCCATTTCGCAACGAACTCCGCATCGACCGCTACGGGCGGGGCCACATCGTCGTCGTCAGGAATCGTCGGAAGCGGAAGAAATAGAGGGAGCGAGGAGGAATGCTCGAGGAGCTCTTGGAAGTAGCAGGCCAGCTGGGGATCTCGACGCGCTTGGTCAGGCAAGAGGAGTCGGGCGACATCGGCTCGGCAGTCATACTTCAACACGAGCGACGGGCGGTGGTGGCTTTCGATCAGGGCACCTACGTCCTCCTCACGCACGTCATTGAAATCCCTTCCCGCATCGCGGAGGTGGCGAGACGGAGGCCCAATGGGGTGGTCAGCCTGGTCGAGTACGTTACTCACGGGGTGGGGCCCTCGCGGTGTACTCTTGTCGCGGACATCGATGTCCAAGACGGGAAGCCCATCGCCCGCCGTCTCGTTGTGGAGCAAAGGGTAGTTCTCGAGGCAGGGAGGCCCGAGACCGGACAGCGCCTAGCAGACGGGCTTGTCGAGATCCTGAACGTGGCGATTCTCTCCGCGAGCCTCCTCTCGCAGACAGCCGAGAGGGAGGGGCGACCCCCTTCCCGTTCAGGCCCGGACGAGCCTTCCGAGTGGATGTTCCGGTAGGTCAAGGTAGAAATCTCCCGCAACCCTCAGCCCAGCGTGCCCGGCTACCGCGTCCGCCGCGCCGCGCTCCGCGACCTTGACGCCCTCGTCGTCCACCGCCGAAAGATGTGGGAGGCCATCGGCGACTACGCCCCCGCGCAGCTGGACGCCCACGACCGGCTCTACCGGCGGTGGGCCCGCCAGCGGATGCGCACGGGGCTCCTTGTCGGCTGGCTGGTCGTCACCGCGGGGGGCGACACCGTGGCGAGCGGCGCGGTGTGGCTCCAGGAGATCCAACCGCACCCGCTGGTCCGGCTCGGGCCGGTGCCGTACCTCCTTTCCATGTACACGGACCCCCGCCACCGCGGGAAGGGGCTGGCGACCCGGATCGTGCGCGAGGCGATGCGGTGGGCGAAGAAACGCGGGTACGTGCGGATGACTCTCCACGCCTCGACGCAGGGGCGCGGGGTCTACCGCCAGCTCGGCTGGAAGCGCACCTGGGAGATGCGGGCGCGGTTCGCCCCTCGCCGCCGGTCCACGCGGAACCGCTCCCGGTGACCTGCTCCCTCCATGGGATACGCATTTCCACCGACGAATCGTTAAATAGCGCACGACACATGCTTTCGGCCGCAGGTGGGAGACCTGACCGAAGTCGTCATCGCGAGCGCCTGCAGGACTCCCATCGGGAAGTACGGGCGGGCGTTCCGGAACGTGGAGGCGCCGAGGCTCGGGAAGGCGGTGATCCAGGAGGCCGTGCAGCGCGCGGGGATCGACCCGGACGCCGTGGACGAGGTCCTCATGGGGAACGTCCTCCAGGCCGGCGTCGGCCAGGCCCCCGCGCGGCAAGCGGCCCTCTTCGCGGGCCTCCCGGACAAGGTCGCCTGCGTCACCGTGAACAAGGTCTGCGCCTCCGGGATGAAGGCCGTCACCATCGCCTACGACGCGATCCGGGCCGGCAGCATCCAGGTGGCCGTCGCCGGCGGGATGGAGAGCATGAGCAACGCGCCGCACCTCCTCCGCGAGGTACGCTGGGGCGTCAAGGTGGGTCACGTCGAGACCTTCGACCACATGATCCACGACGGGCTCTGGGACGTCTACAACAAGTTCCACATGGGGATGACCGGGGAGAACATCGCGCGGCGGTTCGGGATTACGCGGGAGGACCAGGACCGATTCGCCCTCGAGAGCCACCAGCGCGCGCTCCAGGCCACCGTGGGCGGCAAGTTTCGGGAGGAGATTGTCCCCGTGGAAGGCATGGGGAAGGCCGGGGCGGAGCCAATCACGACGGACGAGGGGATCCGCCCTGACTCGGACCTGGGGAAGCTCGCGACGCTGGAGCCCGCCTTCGACCGCGAGCACGGGACGGTCACCGCGGGGAACGCCTCGCAGCTCAGCGACGGGGCGGCCGCGCTCGTGATCATGTCCGAGGAGGCGGCGAAGGAGCACGGCGTCACGCCCCTTGCGCGCATCGTCGGCTACGGGACGAGCGGGGTGCGCCCCGAGAACGTCATGGAGGCCCCCATCCCCGCGGTCCAGACCCTCCTCAAGCGCACCGGCCACCGGATTGCGGACCTCGACCTCGTCGAGCACAACGAGGCCTACGCCTCCGCGTCCATCGCGGTGATGCGCCAGCTGGACATCCCCTACGACCGGTTCAACGTCCACGGCGGCGCCGTCGCCCTGGGCCACCCCCTCGGCTGCACCGGGGCGCGGATCCTCACGACCCTCCTCTACGCGCTCAAGGACCGCGGCGGCCGCCGGGGGCTCGCGACGCTCTGCCTCGGCGGCGGCAACGCCATGGCCATGATCGTCGAGCGCTGACCGTTGGCGGTATGCACGCCCACCCCGTTCCCGGGGGCGAGACCACTACCGCCAGGGACCGCGTCACGTGGCGGCGTTGGCTCGGCCGCCGCGCCGGCCGGAGGGAGATCGGGGAGGGGGTCATGGCCCCCGCGGGCCTGGCCGTCTTCCCCGACGACCTGCTGCCCGGGGTCCCCGGACGTCGCTGACCCGCCCATGCCTTTTTCTCCCGGGCCGCCTTGCCCGGGAGGGGAGTCGGATGGAGGTCCACGCCGTCGCCGTCTTCGGCGCGGGGCAGATGGGGAGCGGGATCGCCCAGGTCCTGGCGCGGGCGGAGATCGAAGTCGTCATGGTCGACGTCGAGCAGCGGTTCGTGGACCAGGGGATGGCGAGCATCGCCGCGAACCTGGGCCGCCTCGCTGAGAAGGGGAAGCTCCCCGCCGCGGAGCGCGACGCTACCCTAGCCCGAGTGCGCGCGACGACGAAGCCGATCGAGGTCGCGGGATGCGACCTCGTCATCGAGGCCATCATCGAGGACCGCAAGCTGAAGCGGGACCTCTTCCACGAGCTGGACGCCATGCTCCCCCGGGAGGTGATCTTCGCCTCGAACACGTCCTCGATCAGCATCACGTCCCTCGCCTCGGCGACGAAGCGCGCCGGTCGCTTCGTCGGGATGCACTTCTTCCACCCCGTGCCGGTGATGAAGCTCGTCGAGGTCATCCGAGGCGCGAAGACGAGCGGCGAGACCGTGAAGCTGGTCACCGACCTGGCGGTGCGGCTCGGCAAGACCCCGGTGGAGGTCCGGGACTTCCCGGGGTTCGTGAGCAACCGCCTGCTCATGGTCTATCTCAACGAGGCCATGAAGGCCCTCCAGGAGGGCGTGGCGACCAAGGAGGCCATCGACACCGTCGCGAAGCTGGGCTTCAACCACCCCATGGGGCCGCTGGAGCTCGCGGACTACATCGGCCTGGACACCTGCCTGAACATCCTCGAGGTCCTCCACGAGGGGTTCAAGGACCCGAGGTTCGAGCCCTCCCCCATCCTCCGGAAGATGGTGGAGAACGGGTTCCTCGGGCGGAAGAGCGGTCGGGGGTTCTACGAGTACGGCGGAACTTCTCACGCGTGATAACGACGGCGAAACCTAACTGTAATCCCTCGTCGTAGAGGCGGACGATGACCGAGGATGGGTCCTCCCGCCAGAGCTTCTCCGTAACGCTGCACTCGCCGAAGAGGGCCTCGCAGGCACTGGAACTCCCCGTGGACCCCGCGCGCACCTACACCTGGGTCCCCGCCGAGGTCGCCGCGGCCCTGGGCCTCGAGCGCGTCGGGACGTGCGCCATCCTCACGGACCGCGGCCGGGTGATCACCCGCTCCCTCGCGCAGGTCACCGCCGAGCACGGCGGGGTGCGAAGGGCGGTCACCGTGGTCGTGGCGGAGGACGGGGACCTCGCAGCCGTCGGCGTGACGACGCTGGAGGCGTTCGCGCTCGTCTTCAATGAGCAGCTCAACGAACTCCGGCCCGTGGATCTCCTCGCCCTGGAGACGTGAGCCCCGCGCTGGCAGGTCGTTACTCGTAAGCCGAGTCGGGCGCCGCCCCCGCCGGGACCTTGATCCTCAGGATGACCTTGAGCAGGATCGGCGTCGACAGGGTCGTGATCAACGTCATGAGGACCAGCGCGGAGTAGAGGTCGGGGCCGATGATCCCCGCGGCCAGGCCCACCTCCGCGAGGACGAGCTCCATCATGCCCCGCGCGTTGAGTCCGACCCCGAGGGCCGCGAGCGTCCGCCCGCGGAACCCGGCCAGGGCGCCGCCAATCAGCCCGCCGACGATCTTCCCCACGAAGGCGAGGCCCGTGACGAGGATCACGACGGGCCAGTTCGTCACGACGAAGGAGACCTTCAGCCCGACCACCGCGAAGAAGACGGCGGCGAGAAACCCGAAGCCCACTCCCCGTGTCGTGTTCTGCACGCGGATGAAGTGCCCCGTCCCTAGGGTCGCCGGGGTGAGGAGCAACCCCGCGTAGAAGACGCCGATGACGAAGTGCAGCCCCACGAGCTCCGCGGCGGCGCCGAGCCCCAGGGCCAGGATGATGCCCACGGCGAACGGGGCCTCCGAGGTGCGCATCCGGCCGGCCACCGCCTGGAGGATGGGGTGGTGCGCGCCCGGGGCGGGGCGGTAGTGGACGAGCCGGCCCACGACGAGGAGCAGCCCGAGGAAGACGAGGACCTTCGCTGTTCCCAGGACGATGCCTTCGATCGGCAGGGTCGCCCCGGCCGCCTCCAGTTGGAGGATCGCCCCGAGGAGGACGAACGCGAGGACGTCGTTCACCATGGCCACGGAGATCACCGCGCGGCCCAGGGGCGTCTGGAGCTGGTGGAGGTCCATGAAGATCCGGATGCTCACGGGGAGGGCCGTGACGGCGAGGGCCGTCCCCATGAAGAGGGAGGTCAGGAAGGAGAGCCCCATCGCCTGGGCCAGGGCGAACCCGAGCGCGAAGGGGAAGATGAACTCCGTCGCGGCGACGATGGGCGTACCCTCCCGGAGGGCCTGGCGCAGCCCCTCGCTGCCCATCTCCATGGCCGCGGTGAGCGCGAGGAAGAAGATCCCGAGCGCGGCGAGGACGCCGAGGATCAGGCCCATCTCCGTGGTCGCGTCCGGGTTCACGAGGCCGAGGAGGCTCGGCCCGAGGAGGATGCCCGCGAGGACCTCCCCGATCATCGGGGACTGGCGCATGCGGTGGAACAGCTCCCCCGCGAGGCGGGTGACGAGCACGAGGAGGAGGAGCGGGACGATGAACTCCAGGGACTCACCTAGCGGGGAGGGCGGCGAAGCATCGGTCGGGAGCTATTTGGGCGTTCCGAGCCTCGTGGCCCGGAGCCCGGCTCAAAAGGGGGTTCCGCACACCCCGTGCCAAAGGTCTTTTAGGCGGGCGAGGGATACCGCGCGATTCATCGCGGGGCCGAAACGTGGTGACGAAGGTAACGAGACAACATACCAAGGAGGAGGTCCTCGCCCTCCTCGACCCCCTCTTCCGCCGCTGGTTCGAGGGGAAGTTCAAGACGCTCACCGAACCCCAGGCCTACGCCGTGCCCCTCATCCACCAGCGGAAGAACGTCCTCATCTCGTCCCCGACGGGGTCCGGGAAGACCCTCACCGCCTTCCTGTCCATCCTCAACGAGCTCTACGGGCTGCAGCGCCGCGGGGAGCTCGAGGACCGCATCTATGCGGTGTACATCAGCCCCCTCAAGGCGCTCGCGAACGACATCAACCGCAACCTCACGCGGCCCCTCGAGGAGATGCGGGAGATCGCGGCGCGCGAGGGCCTCGACCCGCCGGAGGTCCGTGTCGCCGTGCGCTCGGGGGACACGAGCGCGGCGGAGCGCCAGAAGCAGGCGCGGAAGCCGCCGCACATCTACATCACCACCCCCGAGAGCCTGGCCATCGTGCTCAGCGCCCCGAAGTTCCGCGAGAAGCTCGCCGACGTGCGCTGGATCATCCTCGACGAGATCCATGAGGTCTGCTCCTCGAAGCGCGGGTCCCTCCTCTCCGTGAGCCTGGAGCGCCTGCAGGGGCTGGTCGGCCGGCCGATCACCCGCATCGGCCTCAGCGCGACGATCGCGCCGATCGACGAGATCGCCAAGTTCCTCGCCGGGTACGAGGGCGGGAAGATGCGGGAGATGCACGTCGTCGAGGTCGAGGCGAGGAAGTCCCTGGATCTGGCGGTCATCACGCCGGTGCGGGACATCACCGCGGTCCCCATGGAGGTCGCGAACGCCCGCATGTACGACGTGCTGAACACCCTCATCGACGAGCACCGCACGACGCTCATCTTCACGAACACACGGAGCGGGACGGAGCACGTCACGTTCAAGCTGCGGGAGCGCGGCGTGGAGAACCTGGAGGCCCATCACGGCTCCCTGAGCAAGGTCACGCGGCTCGATGTCGAGGAGCGCCTGAAGCGCGGGGAGCTGAAGGCCGCGGTGTCGTCGACGTCCCTGGAGCTGGGGATCGACATCGGGTACATCGACCTCGTGTGCCAGATCGGGAGTCCGAAGAGCATCGCGAAGGGGCTGCAGCGGATCGGCCGCGCGGGGCACGCCTACGGGGAGACGGCGGTGGGGCGGCTCATCGTCTTCGAGCCCTGGGACCTCGTGGAGTGCGCCACCCTCGTCAAGGCCGCGTACGACGGGAAGATCGACCGCGTGGACATCCCGCGGAACGCGCTCGACGTCCTAGCTCAGACACTGGTCGGGATGAGCATGGAAAAGCGGTGGGAGGTCGACGAGGCCTTCGAGCTCGTGCGGCGCGCCTACACCTACCACGACCTCCCGCGGAAGGACTTCGACTCCGTGCTGAACTACCTCGCCTCGCGCAGCGCCGACCTCAGCGTCTACGCGAAGCTCTGGTACGACGAGGCGGAGGGGCGCTTCGGGCGGAAGCGCGGGACGCGGTTCATCTACTTCACGAACGTGGGGACGATCCCCGAGGAGGGGACCTACCACGTCTTCTCGGAGCGGGGCACGCCCCTCGGCGAGCTGAGCGAGAAGTTCGTGGAGTACCTGCGGCCGGGGGACATCTTCGTCCTCGGCGGGCGCACGCACCAGTACGTCCGCGCGCGCGGGACGACCGTCTACGTGAAGGACGCCGCGGGCCGGAGGCCGACCGTGCCCTCGTGGACGGGGGAGATGCTCCCGCGGTCCTTCGACCTCTCCATCGAGGTCGGTCGCTTCCGCGGCGCGCTCGCAGCGAAGATCGACGCGCTCGGGGACGAGGGGGCGCTCCAGTGGCTCCTCGAGGAGTACCGCGTGGACACGAACTCCGCGCGCTCCATGGTCTCCTACCTGCAGGAGCAGCGCGCGCTGGCCCCGGACCTCCCCACGGACCGCCAGGTCCTCCTCGAGGGGTACGTCGACGGCAGGGGGAACCGGAACCTCGTCTTCCACTTCTGCTTCGGTCGGCGCGTGAACGACGCGCTCGCCCGCGCCTACGCCTTCGCCCTCACGGAGAAGCTGCAGACGAACACGCGCGTCAGCGTCACGGACGACAACTTCATGATCACCGTGCCCAAGCGCGTCGCCCTCGGCGAGATCGCGGGCCTCGTCACCGCGGAGAACCTCGAGGATCTCCTGCGGCGCGCGGTGAAGACCACGGAGCTGTTCAAGCAGCGCTTCCGGCACTGCGCGACGCGGTCCTTCATGGTCCTCCGGAACTACAAGGGGAAGCAGGTGAGCATCCTCCGCCAGCAGCTGCGCTCCCAGAAGGTCCTGGACCACCTCCTCGAGCTCGAGGACTTCCCCGTCGTCGCGGAGACCTACCACGAGATCCTGAACGAGGTCATGGACCTCCGCCACGCGCGCGAGGTGCTCGGCGCGATGGAGCGCGGCGAGATCGCGGTGAAGACGAGCGAGTTCTCCGCCATCCCCTCGCCGTTCGCGCACAACGTCGTCCTCCTCGGCGTGAGCGACGTCGTCCTCATGGAGGACCGCTCCGCGCTCCTGCGCGAGCTCCACCGCCAGGTCCTCAAGCGCGTCATCCCCGAGGAGGAGCTCGCGGCCCACCAGTTCGAGGAGGCGGATGTCCAGGAGTACTTCAAGCGGAAGCACCCCACGATCGCCCGCAAGGAGGACATCCTGGACCTCCTCGAGCGCCTCGGCGCGATGAACCTCGTGCAGCAGCGGGGCCGGAGCATCTTCGACCACTCCCGCGTCCCCTTCCCGGAGCTGCGGAAGTGGGCGGCGGACCTCATGGAGGAGGGCCGCGTGCAGTCCGTGTGGACGCCGAAGGGGATCTACCACGCCCTCACCGAGGACGTCCCCCTCTACGCGGCGATGTACGCGAAGCGCGCGCGGCTCTCCCCCGCGGAGGCGAAGGTCCTCAAGGCGCTCCAGAAGAAGCCGCAGGCCGCGAAGGAGCTCCAGAAGACCCTCAAACTGGAGAGGACGGGCGTGAACGAGGCGCTGCGGAAGCTCGAGCGGTCCTACGAGGTCCACCGCCGCGGGGTCGAGGAGACCGCGTTCGCCGCGCGCAAGGTCCCCCGCGGGAACTTCGAGAAGGCCCTCGACCGCCTCCTCGTCCGCCACCTCGAGGTGGAGGGTCCGAGCACGCAGGAGGAGCTCGCCGTCGCCCTCGACCTGGACGCGGGGATGGTCGAGGAGGCCCTCCACGGCCTGGAGAACGAGGGCGCGGTATCCTCGGGGCGCTTCATCGTCGGCGAGGAGTACCAGTACCTGCTCACGCGCGACGTCCAGCGCCTCCAGAGGAAGGGCGAGAAGCGCCCCCTCGTCGACGAGGGCGTCGTCCGCGCGTTCCTCGTGCAGAAGCACCTCACCCCGGCGGAGAGCCTGGACGCCTACTTCGAGCGTTACGGGGCCGCGGGGATGACGCTCGACGTGTTCAACCACGTGCGGGACTTCTCCCACGAGGACTGGCTCCGGCGGCGGGAGCGCGGGGAGATCGTGGAGGGGCGCTTCCTCGGCGGGCGCGTGCGGTACGTGCGCGCTTCGGATGTCCCGGTGTACGTCTCCGCGTTCCAGCGGCCCCCCGAGTCGGACCTGGAGCGGAAGGTCCTGGACCTCCTGAAGAAGACGGGGGCGGCCCTGGACCTCTGGCACATCGCGAACCGCCTCGGGGTCGAGCGGGAGACCGCGAAGGAGGCCGTCGACAACCTGGACTGGCACCTCCAGGTGTACCGCAAGTTCGCCGGACAGGACGGCTGGACGGCGCCGAACCACTACGCGGTCCTCGAGGTGGAGGGCGGCGTGGAGGACGCCCGCGAGCGCCTCGTGCTCCAGGCCCTCCGGCATTCCGGGCCCGCGACCTTCGACGCGGTGAAGGAGGCGAGCCGCGTGCGCTGGGACGACCTGGGGGGGATCCTGGAGAAGCTCGAGTCCGCGGGGAAGATCATCCGGATCCTCGTCACCGGGACCGCGGAGGCGGAGATGTACGTCCTCGCGGAGGAATTGAAGACCCTCCAGGAGACGCCGGCGTCGGCGGCGAAGCACCCTCTCGTGATCACCTCCCTGCTCGACCCCCTCGCGGAGCCGATGTGGGCGGAGTCCGCGAGCAAGTACGGCGAGGGCTGGTTCTACCCGCTCGTCAAGGACGGGCGCCTCGTCGGCATGGTGGAGCTCTGGGAGATGAGCGGCGCCGTCGAGATCCGCGAGGTGGACCTCTCGGACGAGGCCCTCCTGCCCGAGCTCCTCACCGCGGTGGACCGCCTCATGGGGTACTACCGCCAGCGCGGCTTCGAGATCTGCCGGATGACGCGGGCCCTCCACCACGAGGTCTCCGAGCTGGACCTGAAGCCGTTCACGAAGGCGGGGTGGATCCACCTCGGCGACTTCCTCGCCAAGGGGGAGTTCGTCCCCGAGCAGTTCGAGAAGAGCCAGCTCGTCTCCCTCGTCCTCCACCACCAGGGGATCGCGCCCGAGACGCACTTCGACACCGTGGTCGACGCCGCCGCGCACCTCGGCGGCCTGCGGTACGACTACAACGTGAAGCTCCGCGTCCGGGAGTTCCGGCCGCTCCAGCAGCTCCACCGCCGCGGCGTGCTCGCGCGCGGTCAGGCCATCCCCCCGTACACGACGTACTGCACCGAGGAGGATCTGCGCCTCTTCAAGGCGGCGAAGAAGGCGCACGTGGACGAGGCCATGGAGGCGGTCCTCGACATCGTCCGCGAGGAGGGCGCGGTGTCGCGGCGGAGGCTACTCGCGCTCTCCCCGCTGGACCCGAACACCGCGGCGACCGCGCTCCGCCGCCTCCTGCGGAGCCTCCACCTCACGCGCGACGAGGACGGCCGGTTCCGGCTCGTCCCGGAAGGACGCCATGACGTCGCCGCGGCGCGGAAGCTCGTCCTGGAGCGCATCCTGCGCGCGTACGGCGTCTTCACCGCGGAGAACCTTGCGGCCTACACGAAGTTCGAGTACAACATGGGGGAGGTGCGCGCCCTCCTCCGGGAGTTCGAGCGCGAGGGCTGGCTCGTCAAGGGGTTCTTCGCGCGCGGCGAGCGCACGGTGTACTGGATGCTCCGCGAGGACGTGGCGCGCGTGGCCGACCTGAAGTTCAAGGAGCGCTTCGTCCTCACGCCCCTGGACAACCTCGCGGTGTACTTCCACGGGGAGATCGAGCGGACCTGGGGCGCCGGGTACGTCTACGTGGTCTTTGACGGCCCCGAGATGGTCGCCGCGTTCAAGGCGCGGCGGCGCGGGTGGCACCTCGAGGTGACAGAATACCTCGGGGACGAGCGCGGGCGGAAGATCCTGAAGGAGTGGCAGGAGGAGACCGACGTGGAGCTCGAGGACCACGTGAACCGAGTCCCCGATGCCGAGGTCCTGGACTGGTACGAGAAGATGTACAAGCCTAGGGCGCGCTAGGCGGCCCGCCCTTCCGGACGCGCGTGGTCTTCCTCTCGTAGCGAAGGGGGATCCCCACCATGGACACCGCGGGGACGACGTCCTCGATATCCTCCTCGTCGTCGGTCACGGGCCTGTGCGGGAGGGGTTCCGGGTAGGCAGGGTGACGGCGCACTTCCAGACGCAGGAGCAGGTAGGCGAGGGCGCCGAGTCCCACCGCGAGGAGGAGGAAGGGCAGGGGCGGGTTGAAGAGCCAGAACACGAAAGCGGCGAGCGCGCCCACCGCCGCCAGGCGCACGCCCCACCTCAGCCGCACGTCGGGGTCCACGGGTGCTCTCTCGCGCTAGCCCGCCTCGGCGGGTAAAGCTTTCCGGCTCGCCCCTCCTCCGGGCGCCTCGCGTGCTCTTCGTGGGTCAGCTCAGGGGAGCCGAAGCCGCGTCCCCATCCGGGATCTTGAAGTGCTGCGGGCAGAAGCGGCGGTAGAGCCCGAAGCGCCTCGACCGCACGAACCGGAGCAAGGCTTATCTGCATGCAAAGCATACATTGAAAGCATGACGGAGGTCACCGTCTCCGCCCGCATCCCAAAGGCGATGGAGGAGGAGGTCGAAGCCCTGATGCGCGAGGAGCACCTGGAGAAGTCCGCGGCCCTCCGCAAGGTCCTCCACCTGGGGCTGGACGCCTACCGGCGTGAGCGCGCCCTGGGCCTCCTCTCGGCCCGGAAGGTGACGATCTCCCGAGCCGCGGAGATCGCCAAGGTCAGCCTCTGGGAGATGATGGACCTCGTGCGGGAGCGGCGCATCATCTGGGTGGACGACGACTCGCTCGAAGACGTCCGCCGCGCCCTGGGTCGGCGGTAGGCGACCCCGATGGCGAGACGACCTCAGTTCGTCCTCGACGCCGCCCCCCTCATCGCCCTTGCGGCGGCGGGCGCCCTGGACCGCATCCTTGCGTTGGACGCGCGGTTCCTCGTGGCGGAGGAGGTGCGGGACGAGGTGATCGGCACGGCGGGCCAGGAGCGACGACCCGAGTCCACCGCCGTTGAGGAGCGGATCCGGGAAGGGGAGATCGAGGTCGCACGGGTGCGGGACGAGGGGCTCCTGCGCCGCGTGCGCGAAAACGCTCGTCTTTCAAGCGCGGACTGCGCCTCCCTCTGCCTCGCCTTGGAGCGCGGGGCCCTCATTGCGGACGACCGCGATCTGCGAGCGGCAGCACGGGGGCTCGGCGCGGACGTGGGAGGGTCGCTCTTCCTGCTGGCCCTGGGGGTGGACCAAGGCCTGAGCACCGGCAAAGAGGCGGTCGC
>Ga0209751_10001705_pt1 | contig 22271 bp, 20 predicted proteins | sample RifCSP13_1_FD_184019 | JGI IMG/M metagenome (GOLD analysis project Ga0209751, IMG submission 184019) | Soil microbial communities from Rifle, Colorado - Rifle CSP2_sed 13_1 (SPAdes) (version 2) | ecosystem: Environmental > Terrestrial > Deep subsurface > Rock core/Sediment | place: Rifle...
CGTCCGCCACGGCGAGACCGCCTGGAATTTGGACGTCAGATGGCAAGGCCATCTCGACAGCCCACTCACCGCCAGGGGCATTGCCCAGGCGGAGGCTCTGGCGCGGCGCCTGAGGGAGGCGAAGTTTAGCGCTCTCTACAGCAGCGATCTTGGCAGGGCTTACGAGACGGCCAGGATCATCTCGAACGCTACGGGTCACGGGATTGTCGTTGACGGGCGCCTACGGGAGCGAAACCTCGGCATCTTTCAGGGGCTGCGAACCGATGAAATCCAGAAAAGCTATCCTGAGGAGTACCGTTTACATAAAAGCATCGGCGGCGACTACGTGATTCCGGCCGGAGAAAGCCTGCGACAGCAGGTGGAGCGCAACGTCTCCTGCCTGGAAGAGATCGCCCAGGAGCGTGCGGGAGAATCCATTGTGGTCGTCACGCATGGCGGGGTTCTCGGCGGATTATTCCGGCACACCCTCTGCCTCCCGTTCGAAACCCCGAGGCGTTTTGAATCTACCAACGGCAGCATCAACATTTTTGTCTACGAGAAACCCCACTGGGTTCTCCAGACCTGGGGAGATATCAGCCATTTACAGTGACGGAATTAAATAAATTGACATCAAATCCCCCCTTACCCCCCTTTTGTAAAGGGAGGATGGGGGGATTGTGGTAATTTTCTTTTTTCCTTCACTATAGATAGTTTCTCGACTCTAGACGATCTTTGACCCCGCACCGAGTTTTACAAGTGCGGGATCACTTCCTTCGCTAAAAGCTCGAGGTGCTCCATTTCCTGAAATACCGGATTCAACAACAGGTGGTTGGCTCCGGCGTGCACGATCTCGCGCAGCTTGTCGACGCATTCCAACCGGCTTCCCCACACGGCCACCCGCGACGCCAGCTCTGAGCTTTTGTAGCGGACCGCAAACCACTCGCGCAAACGACGCTCGGCCCGCTGCCGATCGTCGTCGACAGCAATGTAAACTCTCTTGGAGACGGTGAAGGTAGCCGGGTCACGCCGGGCTTCATCCAGCAAGCGGCGAAGCAGAGCGGACTCCTTGATAAAGGTCGTTGTCGAGGAGGAGCCGGCTCCCATCCATCCGTCTCCGTATTTGACCGCGCGCCTTAAGGCCGGCTCTCGGTGGGCCCCGAACCAAATCGGCGGATGAGGTTTCTGAACCGGTTTCGGCTCCATCGCCACTTCCTGAAAGCGCCAGAACGAACCCTGGAAACTGGCGCCCGGCTCGGTCCAGAGAGCTTTCATGACCTCGATGCCCTCCACAAAGCGGCGCACCCGTCGTCCGTCCGTAGCTCCGAAAATGGAGTCGTTCCCAGCGCCGGAGCCACCTACGCCAAGACCGATCCCTACCGTGAGACGGCCCCGGCTCAGATGGTCGAGGGTGGAAAGGCTCTTGGCAAGCTGAACCGGGTTGCGCAGAACCGTGAGCAGAACCGAAGTCCCCAGGCGCAACCTGGAAGTCAGGGCGGCCGCGAAGTTAAGCAGGCTGACCGGCTCGAGGATGGCGAAGTCTCCAATAATTTGTTCCTGCACCCAGACGCTGTCGTACGCGAGCGTCTCCGCCTGCAGGAGAAAATCCCGGATAAGCCGGATATCGACGGGCGTGTTGATGAATACCTGCGGCATCGCGATACCGCAGGAAGTCGAGCCAGTTGCCATACGCTATCCTCCGATCGAACAGTACCCTTACGCAGCGTGCGTTATGGAATCAACAATGGCGTGATCTTCGGCAAACTTTAGCCGCCAGGACAGGACCACAATCAAGATCCGCGCTCTTTTTTCGCTGCTAAACCCGCGGGGTTTTCCGGCCACGCGGCCAGGGATTCGATTCCCTGCCAGGCCGCGGGGGCGCATGCCTTTTTCGCGGCCTCATCCGGGGGAATCTTGCTATCCCACAAATTGGCGACGAATCGGCATCCCGTGATGCCGTCCGAGGCGTTCGAGGCAAGCCAGCACACCGGAGCCGCCATGACATCAGGCTGAACTAACGTGCTGCGGTCGAATGGCGCGCCATCGGGAATAAAGCTCGTGTTCGTGGGTCCTCCAGGCACGAGCACGTTGACGGTAACCCCGGTCTTTTCCAGGTCCTTCGCCCAACTTGCGGTAGCCGCTTCAAGCGCCGCCTTCGACATGCCATAGGGCGTGTAGCCGGGCCGGTACATCGTGTCGAGGCTGGTGGTCACATTGATGATCCTACCCCATCCCTGCCGGATCAGGTGCGGAGCCACAACCCGTGCCATAAGAAAAGCGCCCTTCCAGTTGACATCCATCAAGGCCTGCCAGCGATCCGGCTCCACCTCCCAAAACCGCACCGGCTCGCGCATATAATCCGGCCGAACGGTCTGCATGCCTACACCGGCATTGTTCAAAAGAATGTGAACATTGCCAAACTTTGACACGACCGTCTCCACCACTCCGTTGCAATCTTCTGCGCGAGTGATATCGGCGCAGTGAGGAAGCATCGATCCCTCACCCCCTACGCTGGCGGCTTTTTTGGCAGTAGCGTTCAGACGATCCTGCCGGATATCTACAATCGTGACGCCGGCTCCCTCCTCCATCATTGCAAGCGCCATCACGCTCCCCATCCCGCCGCCGCCTCCCGTAATGATAGCGACTTTACCAAGCAGCGATTGCTTCGACATCGTTCGCCTCCTACAGACTTGATGATCGCGCAAAACCAACCGGAACCATCACAGACTCTCCGCTACGGGGTCTTTCCGCTCGTATTGAGCTGGGCGCCTCTCATGGCTGAAGTGACGAGCGCCACCAGACTCAATGCCATCCCGACACCGAAGACCACGTTGAATGCGATGACAAACGGGACGGGCTGGGCTGCCGATGGAATCGCCGTGGCCAGACCGGTAATCAGGCGAAACACCTTCGTCATCAGGAGACTCCCCAGCGAGATGCCCAAAATCATCCCCAGGTTGAACGCGAGGTAAAGCGATCCGGTGGCAAGACCTCGGTGCTCTTTCGGCGCCGATCCTAGCATAGCCGCGTGATTGGGGGTAAGAAAAAAGGCGTTGCCCAACCCTCCCATCGCGAGCACCGCCGCGGCAAGGAGCCAATGGGAATCGGTCCTCAATGTCGTCCCCAGAAAAAGGGCGACGACGTGCAAAAACACCCCGGCGGTTGCCGGAAGTCGCGGTCCCGCTCGATCGGTAACATAACCCACGGCCGCCGAAAGGGTTAGCGTAAAGAAAGGCGGAGCCATAAAAAGAACCCCGATAAACGACGGGGAAAGATGAAGGATTTCCTGAAGATAAAACGGCAAAATGAACAGGGTGAGGCCGGTAGTAACCGAAAGCAAGAGAAGGCTCAGGCTGCTGAAAGCAAACATGCGGATCTTATAAAGCGAAAGGTTCACGATGGGGCTGATAGCCGTGCTCTCCCGCCATAAGAAGCCACCGAGTGCCCCGCCAAAAACGAGCACCAGGGTCACCCGCTGCCCAAGAGTGATTATTTCCAAAATTCTTTGGTTCAAGACGGCCAGCAGACTGGACGCGGCGAGCATCAGTAGTCCTGCCCCGAGGTAATCCACAGAGGCCTTTACTGGTGATTCCGCCGCACTGGTTAAAATTTCCCACCGTTTCCGATTCGCCAAGGTCAAAAAGGTCCCGAGGGCGCCGATCGGAACAAGACAGAAAAAGATCCCTCTCCAGTGAATATAGTCGATGATCAGGCCACCCAGACTCGGGCCAAAAAAGGACCCCGTCGCAAAGGCCATCGTCATATAACCTTGGCTTCTTCCCGCTCCACCCTCCGGAATGGCCTCCATCGCCAAGACCCTGCCTGTGGATTGTGTCATCGCCCCGGCAACTCCCTGAATAAAACGAAAGACGATAAGCTGGTAGATATTCTGCGAGATCCCGCAGAGAAAAGAGCTCACTGTAAGGAGAAGCAACCCCGAGCTGTAGACCGTCAGCCGCCCGTAGATGTCCCCGATCCTTCCAAAGACCACGGAAAGGCTGATGGCCGATAATTCATAAGAAAGCAGCGCCCAAGAGATCCCGAGGAGGTCGGTTTTAAGACCTTGAGCGACGGTGGGAAGCGAAATCGCGAAGATTCTGGCGGCAACCCCGGCGAGGAAATTGCCCAACATCGTGTTGCCGAGCAGAATCCAGTCAGCACGCGCGCCCGATGCTTTCGCAGACCCGATTGAGATTAACCTCTGCCTTCCAGAATCCAGCGGGCGATATCGATTCTACGGGCAAACCAGACATCGGGAAAAGATCTGGCGTACTGCATCGCCTCTTGATAAAACTTTCCAGTAGCGGGGAAGGCCATCTGGCAATGCATTCCCACAGTGAGGAGCTTGGGCTCCTCCTGGGATTCCTCATAGAGCACATCGAACTCGTCCTTGAAGGCCTGGAGCAGATCCCGAGCTGCCTTTCCTTGTCGAAACATACCGGTATCGTTGAGTCCGCTGATCGAATTACGATACGGGATCTCCAAAATGGTCCCGCTGTTGGTGCGAACCAGGTAAGGCACGTCGTCATTCAGGGTATCCCCGTGCCAGAGGAACCCCTCATCTGCCAGCAGCTCCACGGTATGTTCGGTATGCCTCATCCCCGAAGAGAGCCAACCGTAGGGTCTTTCACCCACCAGCTCCCGGAAGATCTTCACGCAGGCCTGGATCTCCTCCTTTTCCTCCTCCCTGGAAAGTAGCACCGATTGGATGTCTTCCGCATAATTATGGCCGACCACCTCGTGACCGTCCGCGTGAATCTGCTTGACAGCTTCGGGGTATTTGATTGCGGCCAAAGCATTAATGTTGAAGGAACCTTTCAGGTCGTACTTTTTAAGGGTTCGAAGGATCCGCCACACACCGGTTCTACCACCGTAGTCGTTTTCGCTTGCTGTCTTGTAGTCATAAACGCACCTGGCATCGTCCAGAGTGAGTGGATTGGACCCGCCGACGTGGCGACTCTTTCTGAGCTTCGGGTCCGGGACCTCCGTCCAGGCCTCAAGATTCCCCACCAGGCTGACCGCCAATCTGGCCCCATGAGGCCATTTGATTTTGACCCGTTCGGCCTTGGAAAAGTTTTCGTAGAAAGAATCGTGCTTGGGCAACATGTATAACTCCTCCCGATGAATCCGTTTGGATATCGGTCTTTCATAGATCAACCGCCCGCTGCTTGTCAACCAAAGCAGACTTTCTATTGACGTGAGGAGTATTCCCGACACTAGGATGAGGAGCCGGAGAGGTTCGAACCGTCAGCGGCCTAAAACGCGATGCGCGACCTTCCGCGCCGGCCCTGTCAGTCTCTCAAAGGCCGCAGACGGGAAACTTGAAGGGATAATTGTGCAACGACTCTCCCCCGTCCGGCTTGACAACCACGGCTGCGCCCAGCTGCAGGCCTGCCCGGAGGTCGCGAGTGATCGGGTTGGGTTGAATCACATGGACCATGTTTTCCACCAGAGTCCAGGGCTCCAGAGGATGAGCGGCCGACTGCGTCCCAAGCTCAGGGAACTTTCCCCGCTCCCCATGAAAGACGCTGTCGTAGCTGGTGAAGCCGTATTCCTCGATGACCGATGTGGCGGCCACGATCTCCGCGCTGCTGGTGCCCGGCTTGCAGATGCGCCGAACCCTCTCGTAGCACTCCAGCGCCGCGTCGAAGAGCTTACGATAAACTGGAGAGGGTTCCTGGCCAATGGCAAACGGGCGATGGATCTGGGTCGCATAACCCCAGTAGCTTACCGTCAGTTCGGTAATCACCACGCTGCCGACACCGATGGTTCGCGGCGTGACCCGTTGCCAGGGCACAAAGCGGTCAGGCTCCGCCATGTTGGTGGTGGCAATAAAATGGATCCCCGGGTCTCCGCCGTTCTTGATATAGGAGCCATACACAATCGACAGAATGTCATGTTCGGTCATCCCCGGCTTAAGGCGCTGTTCCAAGGCTTCGCAGGCCAGATCCGTGAGATAGCCGCTCCGCCGCAAGTAGGCGAGCTCTTCATCGCTCCTCGCCCAGCGAAGGCGGGTCAATCTGGGCCCAAAATCGACGAATTCGACCTCGGGCAGCCGGCGCTGAAGATCCGTGAAGTGCTTATAGGAGATTGTGCTGAAGCTGACGAGGCCGATTCGGCTTCGGCCCAGACCCCTGCGGCGTAGTTCCTCACCTACGGTCTCCGTCGGCGAAGGACCATACCAGCGGATATCCGGAATAATGGCCTGCGCCTTCGCGCACGGAAGATGATTATAGAAATGGATAAAACAGGCCGATTCGCCCTCGCGGGGGAACACGAGCCAGCAGGGCGACTGGGCTTGATAGTTTGCCAGATAATGTACTTCGGGGGCGCCCATGCCGCCGCTGATTACGATAGCGTCCAGGCCTTCCTGTGCCATCGCCTCGCGCACGGCTCGGTGTCGCCGAGCATATTCTTCATCCGAGAAATGAGGGAATAAGTCCCGACCCGTCAAGCCAGCTCCCGCATGCATACATAAACCTCCGGCGCGATGACCTCGCTGCCGGCAAATTAGACCACATCTGAGAGCGCCCTACAACCTTTTTTCGCGAATTGACACCCTTAAGCCGGTGATGTTAGGATCACCCTTCCTATCGGAACCGCTACGACGAAGGCAAGACGGTCTGACATTAACTCACAAGATTTTAAACGGCCTGCAGTCCCTGTACAGCCACAGGCCTGGACTCCCGCAGTGGCAGCATCAAGCTGAAAACGCTCCCTTCGCCAACCTCGCTATCGATCGTAATTTTTCCTCCCAGAGATTGGGCTAGCCTCCTGCAGAGGCTAAGGCCGAGCCCAGTCCCGCCGTATTTCCGGGTCGAAGAACCATCAAGCTGCCGGAAATCCTCAAAGATCAGCTCTTGATCTCGCTTGCTGATTCCGATTCCCGTGTCGGCAACAGAAATTTCTAAAAACGTCGCATCCGCCTCAATCACCCCTCTGACCCGCAGCGCAATCTCGCCTCTCTCTGTAAATTTTAGCGCGTTGGTCAAAAGGTACATTAATATCTGCTGCAGTTTCTTCGCATCCGTCTCTAGCTGGGCCGTGGGGGCATCGACCTGAACACGAAAACGGATGGGACGCTCCTTGATCAGCCTCCGCGTCATGATCTCTAGGGACTGGAGGATTTCCCTCAGATTGACCTCCTGAAGCGTCATCGTGAGAGTTCCCGCCTCCATGCGGGAAAAATCCAGCAGGCTGTCCATCAGCTGGGAGAGATCCTGCCCGCTGCCGACAAGACGTTCTAAAATCGGATAAACATCCCCTCGGAAACCCGGATCCAATAGCACCTCCGTATAGCCCAGGATGGCACTGATCGGCGTCCTCAGTTCATGGGAGATATTGGCGACAAACTCCTTCTTGAGTCGATCGGCCTCGACCAGCCGCTGGTTCATCGCCCGGGACTCATCGTAAAGGGAGCGGTAACTCTCCTTCGCCTTCTCCGATTCCTCGTATAGCACCCCATTCTCGAGCGAGAGAGCGAGTTGATCAGCCAGATTGCAAAGCAGCCAAAAATCATCGGCGCTATATTCCCTCCCCGAGCGCTTTCCACCGATGGAGATGAATCCAAGGATCTTCTTCTCAAAACTGATCGGGATCAAGAGCTCCGCGTTTAACACCTGGAAGATCTCGAGCATCGCGGCGCGCCGGTCGGCATAGGCAGGATCTTTCTCCACTTCTCCTCTCGAAATCCCTTCCCGGCGCGTACCGGAGTATAACCGTGACAGCGAACCTAAATCCACGGCCGCACGCCATCCTTCTGCCTCCCCATTTCCCAATGATACCGCGACGCACCGGCTGTCCTCCGCGGGACGGAAAAAAAGATGAGCCGCGCCTATCCCCATCCGCTCGCCAACGATCTTGAGAAATTTCTCCGCGGTCACCTCGGGCCTCACCAATGACCCCAGTAACAGACCGATGTCCCTCCGCAGCTGAAGGGGATCATATTCTTGTCCATAAATGTAACGACCCACGACGGCTTCGAGCCACCGCAGTAAGGGATTAAAAAGCAGGACCACCAAAACGGCAAAAAGCAATGGCCCAAGAACTTCTTTGTCGTAAGCCCCCGTCAAGAAGCTGAGGAGCCACACGACCAAGACATAAATCACCAACAGCGCCCCAGTCAGGGCCCCTCGAGTTAGTCCCACCTTGAGCACAAGACCGATATCAAAAAGACTGTACTTGACGAGAGCGTAAGCAACCGACAAGGGGAAGCATACCGCCGGAATCAATAAAAGGTTGTGAGGGATTTCCCAGCCCAAGTAGGCTCGCAAAACGGCTCCGAAGGTAGGAAGGAAAAAGCCGACGATGGCGCCGAGGAACACGACGCGCAGGCGCGACTTGTCGAGCTGGGATATTGGCCGTTTTAAAGCGCTCCAAAGCAACCCGAGAAAAATCAGAGCGGCCAACCAACTGTAACCGTAGCCCGCACGCACGGCCCACTGCCAAAGCCCCAGAGGCCGGTAGAAGGTCAGGCTATATCCCAAGGCCAGGAGAATCGATAGGGTATAAACGACGCATAGGTAACGCCGCTGCCTTGGCCGTTCCCGAAGGCCTCCGGTGAGCAAAAGTCCCAGATGGATTCCCGCGCTGGGAGTTAACGTGAAAGCCAGCACACGGATCTCCTTGGGCAGCAACTGGGTGGTCATGAAATCGTACGTCGTAGTAAACCAAAGAAAAATCATGGTCACCATGAAAAACAGCGGCCCGACCGAAGGCGCAGGCGCGCGAAGATAGAACGGCGCCAACCCAGTCGCCAAAAACCCCAAGCCCGCTAGCAGATAAACTCCAAAGCTGAATAGCCAGTCATAAAAAGAGAACTTCATGGAGGGGATAGTAATTTGGAGGATCTGACCCTTCTTTGCGACCGTGTATTGGAAAAGCGATCCGGGAGGGCTGCTTTGCACCAGGTCATATACCTCGGCAGGAGTCGTCACAGGTTTACCGTTCACGGCGACCACGCGGTCCAGGAAACTCATACCGCCGCTCGAACCAGTCCACTGCGGTAGAAAGTCCGGCCCGACAACCAAATTACGATAAAGGAGAAATCCTGGAAAGGGTCTGTTGATCCACCAGTAAGAAGAAATCAGGGTTCCGGTAATCACCAGAAACGCAAGCGATCCAACAGCCCATAACAATCCGTTCCGGCGCTTGGTCTGCGGATTCATAGTCCCTCCCGTCAAAAAAAAGGGCCTTCTGGTCTGGGAAACACCAGAAGGCCCTTTAACAAGGGGAGCTACCTTATGTCAAGACAATTCCACGCTTATCCCTCTAGCAGGCTGCGGAAAAAGTGATTTTCATGCTTCGAGAGCCTCAGCATGAACGGAAATTCGCCAATGTTTTCAACCCCTGCTCCGTTCGCCCTGAGCGTGTCGAAGGGTGAACGGAGGTTTTTTCAGCAACCTGCTAGAGCCTGACAATTTTTGCGGACTCTATGCCATGTGTTAGATTCCGCGCATCTATGATCAAGCGAGAATGCTCCACGACCTCGCCCGCATCGAAGCGGCTATGGTCGGTGATCACCACGACGACATCAGCGGTGGATAAAGTCTCCGCATCTAAAGGAACTGAGCCAAGATCGCGGCCGTTAAAGGACAAACGGGGAACCCAAGGGTCATGGTAAAAAATGTCGCCCCCCTTCTCGCGAAGTAGCTTCATGACATCCAGCGCAGGAGACTCCCGCACGTCAGTCGAATCTTTTTTATAGGCTACGCCCAAGATCAGAATTTTCGAGCCGTTCACGCTCTTTCGCTGACGATTGAGAGCCTCCCCGACCTTTTCCGCAACAAACCGAGGCATCTCCCGGTTGATTTCATCTGCCAGCTCGATCGTCCTGGCCTTGTACGCTAAAAGCCTGAGTTTCCAGGAAAGGTAGTGGGGATCGACCGGGATGCAATGACCACCGAGTCCGGGACCGGGAAAGAACGGCATAAAGCCAAAGGGCTTCGTCGCCGCCGCTTGGATGACCTCCCAGACATTCAACCCTAGCCGATCGCACATAATCGCGAATTCATTGACCAGGGCGATGTTAACGCTGCGAAAGGTGTTCTCTAAGAGCTTTACTATTTCCGCTGTGTCTGTGGTGCTCACTGGGACCACTCTCTGTACGATCTGACTGTAGAGTGTTTGAGCCAATGCCAGGCAGCTCGGGCTGATGCCTGCGATAACTTTCGGCGTGTTGGAAAGAGTGAAAATCTCATTGCCCGGATCCACGCGCTCCGGCGAGTAGGCAAGAAAGAAATCCTGGCCGCTTTTCAGGCCCCGCTCCTCCAAGAGCGGCAGCAAAACCTCCCGTGTCGTGCCAGGGTACGTGGTACTTTCCAGGACGATAAGTTCCCCCGGATGGAGATGTTTCGCTACAGTCTGGGCGGCCTCCAGGACGAGGGAGAGATCGGGCTCCCGGGTCTTGCTAAGGGGAGTGGGCACACAAATAATCGCGGCATCCGCGTCATCCAAATGGGAAAAGTCTTTAGAGGCTCGAAGCACCTTCGGCTCTTGCAGGTTCAGAGAAACGCCGGGAATATAGGAAATCCCGCGGTTAATCTTTTCCACCTTCTCATCATCGGTATCGATCCCAAAAACCGGAAATCCAACCTCGGCGAACCTGAGGGCGAGCGGAAGCCCGACATAACCCAGGCCCAAGACACAAACCTTGGCTTTGCGCTGGACGATTCTTTCGTTCAACGCCTCCTTCCTACTCTTCATCCGCATTGCCCTCTCCTTCCGCCGACCCTTCGAGCATTTCGTCCATCTCGTCGCCAAAGTCCTCGCCCGTCTCCTCGCCTAATGTCCGGCCCATTTTCTTTGCCCACCGGGCCATCGCCTTTGGGTCTTCCAAGTTCCCTACCCGGCCAGGGTCGGCCAAGTCTTCCAAAACCGTATCTTGAGACCTAACACGAGCGATCCTCGAGATCAGCTTCGCCAATTTCTTTCCCCCACATCGTGGACAAGCCGGTTCTCCACAATCCGCCACTACGCCGACCAAAAAGGAAAAAATCTTTTTGCACTTAAGGCATCTATATTCGTAAATGGGCATGGGCCTCGTCTCCTTTGCAGCTAATCCAGTCGATCTCTTATGCTGCCAAAACGCCTTGCCTGGCGATCCAGCCACTTCGCCCCGGCACCTTTCCCCGCTGTACCGGAAGGCAAGGAACGGCGTCTCTACTCCGTTTCATAATCGACTGCGCGACCTCACCAAGGGGAACCGGGACAGCTTTACGCTCAAGGACTCCCTCAAGGAAATCCCGGAAAAAACCTAAATAAGCGCGCCCTTCTACTTCCGCATGGACCGTGAGGACATTTAATCCCGGCCCAAGTGAGGAAAGAAACACGCTGGCCAATTCCCGCTCTCTTCCGATGAGCTCATCTGCGGTAGGAAGCGTCGTCGGAATCTGAAGCGTTTGGAGGATCCGACCGTTGTGTACCGGAAAAAAAGGGAACTTGCCCCGCACGTCACTCGCATATAGAAAACCCAAGCGCTCCTGGACTTCAAGGCTCAGGGACGTGCATCTCCAACCTGGCGCAGCCGTGCTCAATGGATGCTTGCCAAAAATCCGCCAATACGCATCCATACTCTTTTTCAATTCCGATTCGATGTCGCCTTGCTGCATAGATTCAATGCCGTCTTGCCAGCGGGCGTGATCATAACCATGGATGCCAATTTCGTGCCCTTCCTGAAGGATCGAACGCAAGAGTTCGGGCTCTCCTTCGCCAATAGGCTTCGACGGAAGGAGCGTGCCCGAAAGAAGGGTCCTAAGGCCGTAAAGGCGCACTGGATTCGTGCGCACCATCTTTAAGAGAAAAGACGGGCGCCAGAGCCGCCTGATGGCTCGTCCTGAACGGTCAGGGCCGAAGCTTACGAAAAAGCTCACCCGCAGAGCGTATTGCCTGAACAATTCGAGCAACCTTGGGACCCCTTCGCGGATCCCCACGTTCGTGTCAACGTCCACTCGGATAGCAAGTTGCACGCTCACAGATCCAGCTTTGCCCCGACCGAAATTCCGTAGCGCGCCGCCAGCTCATCTGCCGGCATCTCCTCTTCCCCCTCAAACTGTGTACGCGTTAAAAGAAGCGAGCCATCCCCGGTCTTGACCCAAATCCCGTTACCTTTTTCCACAGCCTCCACGCTCCCGGGTAAACCCTTATGATTGGCCGCTCCAGGCAACGCCCTGGCATGCCATACAAAAAGCTTTCGCCCGCCAAAATAGGTGAAAGCCCCTGGATACGGATGGGTCACTGCCCGGATAAGATTATACACCGAGCGGGCCGGCGAATCCCAGAGGATTTTTCCATCCTCGGGACGCCTCCCACCGAACTTTGTCGCCCGGCTCGAATCCTGTGGAATCCTGGGAGCTCGGCCCTCCTTGATCAGCGGAAAGGTCTCCCGTAAAAGTTCGGCGCCGGCAGCGATAATCTTTTTGTAAAGGTCAAGCGCCGTGTCCTGTTCGTCTATGGGCACGGCTCTCTGAGCGACAATGTCTCCCGCGTCGGCTTCCTCGACCATGTAATGAAGCGTCACCCCGGTTTCCGTCTCCCCATTAACCAGAACCCAATTGATCGGCGCACGGCCGCGGTACTTGGGCAGAAGCGAGCCGTGAAGATTGATACCTCCGAGAGGGGGTATCGCTAGCAACTCTTTGTATAAAAGGCGACGGTAATAAATGGATAAAATCAAGTCCGGCGCAAGGCGGCGCACCAAGCCGATAAAGTCGGGGGTATTGGGGTTGGAAGGGGCGTAGACAGAAAGCTCGTGCATGCGGGCGAGTCGGGCCACCGAGGGAAACCATACCTCTTCTCGCGGATCATCTTCATGGGTGACGACAGCTACAACCTCTTCACCCGCCTCGATAAGAACGTTCAGGCATTCATAGCCGATCTGGTGATAAGCAAAAACCGCAATCCTCATAGCGAATGGTGAATGGTCAACAGTGAATAGTAGAGGGCGGAAAAGAGACTATTCGCCATTAACTATTTGCTATTTACTCCAATATTTCCCTGATGACATACCTGGGTCTGCGTCGTACCTCCATATAGATTCGACCAATATATTCCCCGATGAGGCCCAGGGCAAGGATCTGCAATCCGACGAAAAAAAAGAGAATAGCGAACAGGGTGAAAACGCCCTCCACCTCAGGACCTACCAGGAGACGACGGATGGCCAGAAATAGAGCAAACGCGAGACCAAGAAGGGAGATCAGGATTCCCGAAAGACCCACTAACTGGATGGGAAGAAGCGAAAAACCTGTAAGCAGATCGAAGTTGAGGCGCAGGAGTCGAAAAGGGGTGTACTTCGAGCGCCCCGAGGGACGAGAAACATGAGAGACGGGAATCTCCGCCACGGAACCGGCGAAACAGTTAGCCAATGCCGGTACGAAGCTCGATGCCTCCCGAGCCCGGCAGACCTGCTCGATAACGGACCGGCGATAGGCTCGAAGCATGCAACCGTAGTCCCTCATCTTAACCCCGACGATCAGCGAAGTCACGCGATTGATCAAAACCGACAAAACGCGGCGTAGAAGCGGATCCACTCGATCTTTCCTCCAGCCTCCAACCACATCGTAGCCTTCTCCCAGCTTTTGCAGAAGCTTCGGAATCTCCTCGGGCGGGTTCTGCAGGTCTCCATCTAGGGTGACGACGACTTCTCCCTGAGTTCTCCCAAAACCAGACAAAACCGCTGCATGCTGACCGTAGTTGCGATTGAAGACAATTACTTTAACCTTGGGATCCTGCTGGTGCAACTTTCGGAGTATCTCATAGGTCCCGTCTCTGCTACCATCATCAACATAAATGATCTCGTACGAACGGCTCAGAGTTTGCAGCGTAGCAGACAGCCTCTCATGCAGATCCTCGAGCGTTTTCGCTTCGTTAAAAAGGGGTATCACGACGGAAATTTCGCATCGTTCCGAAGTCCCGGCCCGGTGAATCTCTTCGGCAACTTGAGGCTCTTCCTCATTTTCGTTTTCTCTGCGCATCTGCGCCAGCAAATTTGTCACGGGAACTTTCCTCTCAGGTCCGATTATGTGTGCCGCCTCTTAGCCCTCGAAGCGCGTCACCACGAGGCAGTCGTTGTGACCCCCGAAACCGAAAGAATTCGATAGGGCAACGCGCAACCGCGCCGGCCTGGCATGATTCGGGACATAATCCAGATCGCAATCCGGGTCGGGAAACTCGCAATTGATCGTGGGCGGAAGAATCTGATCCCGCAGAGCTAAAACACAGGTGATCAGTTCGATCGCTCCCGCAGCCGAGATCGAATGGCCGAGCATAGACTTTACGGAACTGACGGGGATCTGGTAGGCGCGCTTACCGAAGACCGTCTTAATGGCCACAGTTTCCACACGATCATTCATCGGGGTGGAAGTTCCGTGAGCATTGACGTAATCAATGTCATCGGGCACAACGGCTGCATCTTCGAGCGCGCGGCGCATGGCTAGGACAGCCCCCCGCCCGTCCGGAGCTTCGTCCGTAATTCGGTAAGCATCACACGAAGTCCCGTATCCTGCCAGTTCAGCCATGATCGGAACTCCTCTCTCCTTGGCCGACTCTAAATCCTCCAGGATAAGCATTCCTGCTCCTTCACTGAGAACAAAGCCATCCCGCTCCAAGTCAAACGGGCGACTAGCTTTTTCCGGAGGCTCATTCCGCTTAGATAAAACGCCTAACGGACAAAAAATGTGCAAACCGACATGGGAGACAATGCACTCGGTGCCTCCTGCGACAGCCAAATCCACATCACCTCGCCTCACCGCCCTCATAGCCTCACCAATAGCGTGCGCAGACGAAGTGCATGCGGTATTAAAGGTCGTGACTGGACCCAAAATCCCGAATTCCCGGACCACACGAGCTGCGGCATACTGAGGCAGAAAGCGCGAAATCGTATCCGCTTTTATCGTCTCACGCCAACGTCGCGCGAATTCTTTCGACGAGACCTCTCCGTTCTCTCCCCGTGTCTCATAGGCTACCCGTGCAAAATCGCCGAGGCTTATTCTCTCACCGCTCGTACCCATAAAAACTCCCGCGCGTTCCAGCGACACGTGATCAAGCCATCTTACATCCTTCGAAGCCATACGGGCGGCCACCAAAGCGAAATAGGTAAACCGAGGCTCGGCATCCAAATTCCCATCGGGACCATAAAGCTCCCCGTCCGGCAGATAGCCCGCGACCTGGCAGGGCAAGCCCGACGGATCGAAGTGGCGAATACGTGAAATTGCCGATTTGCCAGCAATTACTGAATCCCAGTAACGCTGTATACCTATCCCAAACGGCGTTACGAGACCCATCCCGGTGATCGCTACTCTCCGTGACCCGTTCAGCGACAAACAATCAACCTTCCTGATAGAGTCACAAACCCCTACCCCAAAGTTCCCATGCTTTCACGAGCGGATTGGAAGTGAGGACTTCATACAGGTCTTGAAGGCGACGACACGCCTCCGTCACCGTTGGGTCATCTTCCAACTTGATTAAAGCAAATTCCAGCCGCGCGTCGGCTACTCGCTTGCCCTGAACACTGGCTTCGGCCCGGACCTCCAGAGGAGAATCCGCCTCTAGGCTTAAATGGATCTCAAGCTGATCACCGGGCACCACAAAATGTCTAAAGCTTGCTTTTGCGATCCGTTGCAATACCGGGCGAAGGGTAAAATCATGGGTCACTGCCAGAAAGATCTCCGCTCCCTGTTCGAAGGTTCCGAGCACGACAGACCCAGGGACTACAGGATATCCCGGGAAGTGATCCATGAAAAAGTCCTCGCTCTGACTTACGTTTTTAAGGAATCTAGCCTCCTGCCCCTTTTTTAACTCGACGATGCGATCAAAGAGAACAAAGCGCACTGACCTACCTCTTGACAACCAGACTTGCCGCCTCGCCAAAAAGGCCGACCGCGTTGAGCAAAACTGTTCTCATCCTTGGCTTATCTCTTGGCATTCCCGTTACCAAGTCTAGAGGGCATTCAGGATCTGGATGGTCACAGTAGGCGATAGGTGGAATCATGCCTTTGTCAAGTATGAGGAGAGAACTGATAAGCTCCACAGCGCCGGAGGCCGATAGGAGATGCCCGTGGAGAGATTTTGTCGCAGTCACCGGCACTGCTGCCGCTTGCGGTCCAAAGACGTAATCAATGGCTCTCCATTCCGCCCGGTCATTTTCCTGAGTAGAATCCCCATTGGCGTGGATGAAACCTACCTCGTCTGCGCCCAGTTCGCATTTCGACATAGCTTGCAACATAGAACGGGTAAGAGCCTTCTCAGTATTTCCGTCGGCCCCAGACCCCGCACTGCCCGATCCGATCACCTCACCGTATAGAGTGGCTTTACGCTGCAGCGCATGATCCCGTTCCTCCAACACGACAACACCAGCCCCCTCGCCAAGCACTGTCCCGCACCTGGAAACATCAAAAGGTCTACAAAGGCCGTCTATCCCATCTCCATCTCGCGCTAGCACTGGCAGTATAGACAGATCACAAAATATCCCTTCCTCCAGAGGCGATTCAGTTCCCCCAGCCAACACCACATCGACGTCACCGTCCTGTATTACCTGCACCGCCTGTGCTACAGCGAGGAGTCCCCCACGCCAGCCATCGGCGATCGTGCAAGTGCCTCCTTGGGCCTGATGAAAGATGGCCAAGTGGCCGGCACTTAGATTGGGAAGGATCTTAAGAGAAAAATCGATGGGATTCATCCTTTCGACCCAGCTGGTATTTGCCTTTTCTGCGTCCATCACTCGAGACCCTCGATTCGACTCGGTCTCTGCCAAGTACCGGAGATAGGAAGGCAGATGATAAAAAGTGAACCACGAAGCAAGGCAAATTCCGACGCGTGTCGGATCCATTTGCCCTCCTCGCAGACCGGCCTCCTCAGCCGCCAGCGCAGAAGCAATTGCCGCGAGGATACCGGCGCGGTTCATAAGCTTTTTCTGTTTTGGCGGAATCTGGCTGATTGCGTTCCGTAGCTCCCCGTCTGGAACAACCCCTGCGCACACTAGCGGGTAATGCACGGCGGCGAGTGCTTCGCTCTTCTGCAGATAAGAGCGGTTGGAGAAGATCCCCTCCTGATGTTTCTCGATGCCGATCCCGAGGGGAGAAACTACGCCCCGTCCGGTAATGACCACGCGCCGACTTGCCATAGGCCTACCATGGAAGGGAAATCTCAAAACCAGTTTTGGAAAAACATAAGAGAACCAGCCGTCCCTCTGCGACCAGGCGCTCCCCAACGAACGCCTGCCCATGGGTCCGAGCAAGTCCTACGGAGTCCATAGCGGCGGGCTGGAACCCGATTAACTCTGTGTGCACCACGACTTCCTCACCCGCTCGGACGCTGGACAAAATCTTTGCCTCTTCAACTTTCATCAGTACACCCACCACCTGCTCATCCGTGTGAGCGTAAACCAGGCGAACGCCTGATGTAGCTAGTGCCTCCAGAATCAGGCAGGTCGGTATCTCACCCGGCCGCTGAGGATGGCCCACGGTAAACTCATCCGATAGCGGAAATGATTTCGTCACGACCAATTTCGATGTTGCTCCTTTCTCCAACGAGACCACACGGTCAATAAATCGAAATCTCATCGTTTTACAGCAGTCGAAAACTAGGAGGCTGAGAGGCTAGAACGCTTCCTAGCTTTCCCGCCTCCTGGCTTTCCAGCTTCCGAGCTAGCTAGGCCGGCAAGGTGTAGCCCCCATCGAGCACAATGACCTGTCCTTGTATCATCCGAGCGTGGGGACCGGAAAGAAAGTAGACAAATTCCGCGATCTCTTCGGCAGTCAACAGGCGGCCGCAAGGGGTCCGTTGTCGCACCCTCTCCAGGATCTCCTGCCTATCCGGCACCAGGTTCCAAACGTCAGTCGGTACTGCACCTGCAGAAATCGCGTTAACGCTGATCCCCTTCGGGGCGAGCTCTACTGCGAGATAGCGCGTAAGGCTTTCCACCGCGGCTTTAGAAATCCCGATAATACCGTATTCCGGAATCACGCGATTCGATCCAATACTGGAGAGCGCAATAATACGCCCGCCCTCGTGCATCCTTGAGGCCGCCTCACGTGCGCACAGAAGGAAAGAGCGAACATTCGTGTTCATTACCCAATCCCACTGCTTAGCCGTCAGGTCGACAATAGAGCGAAGGACACCCGAGGCGGCGCTGTGCACCAGAACATCGAGACGCCCGTAATGAGTGTCCACTTCTCCGAACATTGCCCGAATTTGGGTCTCATCTTTAAGGTCCGCCTGAAATAGGCGAACCTCGGCACCTAGAGAAACGATGTCTTCGGCTGTTTTTTCTGCTTCTGTCCGGTTTTGAAAAAAATTGATCAGGAGGCGAGCTTTTGCCTTCGCCAGGCGAAGGGAGATGGCCTTGCCGATCCCTCGCGACCCTCCTGTCACCAAAGCAACTGAACCTTCCATATTTCTAGCGAATAGTGAATGGCAAGTAGTGAATAGGGAACGGTGATCCGTGAGCAGGGGGCTGGAAAGCGGGAAGCTGGGAAGCCTCCTAGCCTACTCGCATCTTAGCGTGCGAGCCTTCTAGCGGGTTTGCTATTCGCTATTTGTAGACTGGACCCGATCGGTTATGAAATCCACCAAGGAGGCCACGTTGAAGAGGCGAAGCATCCCCTCGACGATTTTTGGGGAATTGAGATTTTGGAGCATCACCTTTTTGATTTCTCCGCAGTCAAAAAGAGAAACTTTAAAACCAACCCGTTCGAACTCCTCAACAAGTCGTTCGACAAACTCTTCTGCCAGCTTTTCCGCTTCGCCATTTTGAAACGTGATGCCCTGCTTCTGAGAAACCCAGCGGAGAACTTCAGGGATACCCATCCCTCGAAACCGCCTAATTTCGTCTGGGGTTACATGGACACCGTAACGGTGCTGCAGAATCCCACCCAGCTCACCGAGATTGCCCCATCTTAACGCGGCATCTTGAAGGGTTTTGTTGGGCAATTCTACCCCGAATGTCTGTTGCACCCTGAAACCGATATCAAGAAAATCAATCGATTCGACACCGAGATCATGCACCAAAGAAGCACTTGGCACAATCTTGTCCTCCTTCACCCCCAAAGCATCAACGAGAATCTCTGTCAATGCTTTTTGAACCTCGTCTCTAGTCCAAATTTTTTGGACGCTTTCACCTTCCCGTTTCATTGAACCCTCCTTGCCTAGAGCATGCCTCCATCTACCGCAAACACCTGGCCCGTAATGTACCCGGCCTCCTCCGAGGCGAGAAAAACAGCGAGAGGAGCCACATCCGCAGCTCTCCCTGGCCGGCGGAGAGCCACTCTGTCGTGGACAACCTTCTCGGCAAAGGGCATGATCCCCTGTGTCATATCTGTAACAATCAATCCAGGAGCGATCGCGTTAACGGTTACCCCTTTTGGCCCGAGCTCCACTGCCAAACTGTGCGTAAAAGCATTGACCGCGCCCTTTGAAGCGGAGTAGTTGCACTGTCCCTTGCCTCCCCTGGTACCCGCCACGGAACTCAAATTAATGATCCTTCCCCATCTCTTTAAGATCATGCCCCTGACAGCAGCCTTCGAGCAATGATAGACTCCACCGAGGTTGGTTTTCAGCACTTTCTCCCAATCCTCTTCTCCCATCTGCAAAAAAAGAACGTCCCGGACAACGCCGGCGTTATTGACCAGAATGTCCGGAGGGCCAAACCTGGAGGTGATCCTCTCGAGCATGGCTTCGACCTCAAGGCCATCGCCGACGTCTGCTTGAAATGAGGCAGCGGTCCCGCCAAACTTCACTATCTCCTCCACAGTTTCCTCCGCAAGGGTCTCACTCTCTCGGTAGTTGATCGTGACAGTCGCACCCGCCTTGGCAAGAGCCTGGGCTATCGCCTTTCCGATTCCCCGGGAGCCACCGGTAACCAAAGCGACCTTGCCGGAGAGGTCAATCTTCAAAGAAACTTCCCTGCAACAACTCTAACGTTCTCGCTACGGTCAGCCATCCGGGCCGGCAATCTAAAAAGTGATATTTGAACCGACATTTTGCTTGGAAATTTCTAGGACGAGAAGAATCAGCGCGGCAGCCAACCTCCGTGTGTGGGTCAAAGACAGGGTACACGAGACCACTCCCTGTTCTTCTGCGACCCGCGCCGTCGTACCTGAGAGGCGAAGCATCGGCTTCACCGAGTTGCCCCCGAAAACCTCAACATCTCGCCAATCCATTGTACCGCTTAGGCCCGTCCCCAAAGCCTTAAATAGGGCTTCCTTTGCCGTAAAACAGGCTGCCAGATGGACATAAGAATCCCTCCAGCCAAAAGAATCGTGGAGCTCCTCGGAAGTAAAGATAGCCTCTTTGAGCGATCTGTTCCGCTCCATAATTTCCTTGACCTTGCCCACCTCAATGAGGTCGACTCCGATCTTAGTGCCCACAGTCGCGCACAGATTCGCTACTCCGCTCGGCTTTCTCGAGGAGTCCAAACACACGCTTTTACCGCGCTGGGGTAGAACCATCAAGTAGACAGTTGAGCATCGCCGCTAAATACGGACCACTGGGAATTTCCACCCGCACCATAGCTACTGGACAGGGGGTGAACGTCGTTCGTCAACAAGACGGAGCAGCTTGCGGCCCTTTCTCAAAGAACCCTTGGGAAGAAACGCGAATTCCACTTCCGACAGTCTTTGCATACACGCCTGCCACGCCAAAGGATGCTTTTCCTGAACCAATGCGAATATCTCCCGCTTGATTTCGTCTCGCCGGGAAGGACCGTCTTCAAGTTCCAATCGAAACACAAATGTCTGCTTGCCCTCTTTTTCCTGCAGGGCAACTTGCCAGTCATCGGCGAGTCCATGGATCCCACCCAAAATGCTCTCGAAGAAGTCCGGATGGACGTTTCCCCACACAGATGCGACTATCTCATCCAAGCGACCACGCAGCGGGGAAAGTTTCCTGAAAGGAAGCCCACAGGGACATTTTTCCCTAATCACACGGGCCACATCCCTCGTGCGGTAGCGGATCAACGGCATCACCGTTCTATGAACGGTCGTTATTACGACCTCTCCATAACCTTCAGCATCCGGGTTAAGGATCTCGACGAAAAAGTCGAATTCGTTCAGATGATATCCATCTCGCGCCGGACACTCAAACCCCAAAACTGTCGCCGCCTCCGTCGAAGCATAAGTCATGTAAAGAGGCGCACCCCAAAAACTCTCGATCCATTCCCGTGTACGTTTCAGGATCCCCCCTCCTCCCCCTCCCACAAGCAGTTTAAGAGGATATGGACGTCCTTCAACCTGAGCCACCTCTGTAAAGCGCGCGAGCCAAGGAGTACCGCTCATAACGATGTTAAACCGATACTTCGGAAACTTCCGATAGATCTCGACCGGATCGACACGCCCGACACACACGGCAAAGGTCTTCCAGTAAGGAATGGCGTTAGAAGCCAACACTCCATCAAGGCAAAATCCGTAATCCAATGTGGAGAGAACGCGGTCTTCCTCCGAGATATCATATAAGGCCTTGAGGATCACGGCTTGTCTGGAGTTATAGTCTAGCTCCCGCCGGCTCAAAAATATTCTTGATGCATGCCCAGTCGTCCCAGAACTTTCGACCACTAAATCTGGTTTGCCGCAAAGGAGTGCTTCCGGCGATTGACGCAAAACTTCCGAGGTCAGGTAAAAATTCTTCAAATCAGCCGGCACCCTGGCCCTCGCAACATCAATCCCCTCCTCTAAAAACCTTTGTCGATAATACGACGAGTTATCCCAGGCAAGGCGGAGTGTACGCCTGAATCCCGCCCTCCTGAGCATGGAGAGAAGAGCCGGAGGGAACCTTCTAAGGTAGCTCAATAGCGCCCGCGGGTGAGAGGCGCCGATACTGAGCGGCACCTCGGCAAGCATTTGTTGAATCATCATGCCTACGGTTTACTAATGGGAGTGCCTCTGATCATCCGCTGATTTACGTACAAGCGGCGCGATCCGAACTCTCCAAGGAGAAACAGCTTTTCCATTGGGAGCTTAAGGTGTCTGTTCTCCGACTCTTGATAGGGAACAACCAAAAACACGCGTCTCGGGCTGTTCCAAAGATGCGCAAAGCGCGTGTCGTTAAGAAACACATTGCCGCCATCTTTAAAATTAGAGCCGAAATCTAGGCTGCCGCGCGTGCCATTCCACACGTAAATCTTTTTGTCCGTGTAGAAAGGGAGCCCCGCGCTGTATTCAAGTGAACCCGCGTGAACGATGGCATCTAGCACGGCCGCTTGCTTGGCCAGCGCTCGCGCCACGTAAACCGTAGAGTGATGCGGCTCAACGAGAACATCCACAGCCGCGATGACGAAGTAGATCACTCCTGCCGTAGCCAGGAAGGCA
>Ga0209751_10001706_pt1 | contig 22266 bp, 20 predicted proteins | sample RifCSP13_1_FD_184019 | JGI IMG/M metagenome (GOLD analysis project Ga0209751, IMG submission 184019) | Soil microbial communities from Rifle, Colorado - Rifle CSP2_sed 13_1 (SPAdes) (version 2) | ecosystem: Environmental > Terrestrial > Deep subsurface > Rock core/Sediment | place: Rifle...
CGACCACCGCCACGGGTACCGGCCCCACCGACCCGACCAAGACGCCCGTCGTTGAGGCTCCGGAATGTGTCGAGGGCCGTCGCGTGGGTCTTCGTCACGTCGTCGGCGGCATCGATCGAGCCGGCCAGGACGACGACCACGCCCTCGCCGCGGAGTTGCGGGTCCACGGCGCAGGCGACGGCGTCGCGGAGGTTGACGGGGCCATCGTCGTCGGGTTCCGAGGCCGAGCGCATCGCCCCGGTCACGACGACCGGCGTCGGATCATCGAGGAGGAGGTCCCAGAAGAACGCCGTCTCTTCGATGACGTCGGTCCCCTGGACAAGGACGACGCCGTCGATCGCCGGGTCGGCCTGGGCGGCCCGGATCGCGGCGGCGATCTCGAACAGGCCCTCGAACGTGAAGTGGCTGGCCGGGGTCCGGCCGAGGTCGATCGGGACGATGTCGGCGATCGCCTCGAGGCCCCGGGTCCGGGCCAGGATCTCGGCACCCGAAAGGCTCGGGACGTTGCCTCCGGCCACGGGATCGAGGCGCATCGAGATCGTGCCGCCGGTGAAGATCACCGCCGCGCGACGGCGTGGCGGGCTCACCTCGCGACCTCACTCCCGGCGTGAGGCATCTTGTCGTAGCGAAGGTGGCCGCGTCGGGTTCCCAGGCGCCACATCGCGCCCGGGATCGCCGCCAGCCACACGACCCCGAAGAGCGCCGCCCGGACCGACCGCCCCAGCCGCTCGACGAACGGGAGCGGCCGGCCGTCGGGCGTCGCCTCCCACCGGAGGGCGTCGAAGGCCAGGATCCCCCCGGCCGCCAGGTATGTGGCCACGAGCCCGATGGCCGTCCCTGCGCGGCCCGTCGTGACGGCGCCCGCGGCCGCCCCGATGATCAGCGGCGGGGCCAGGAGCTGCACCCCGTAGGCGGCGAAATCGACGCGCGCCCGGAGCGACAGGCGAGGGCTGCGCATGACCGCGGGGCCATGCTCGAGGAGCCGCCGGAGCCCGCCCTCGCTCCAGCGGAGCCGCTGGCGCCACAGGCCGTACCACGTTCGAACCGGCTCCTCCCACACCTCGAGGTCGAGGGCCCAGGCGACGGTCGTCCCGTGAGCCGCCGCGATCCGGCTGGCGAGGTCGATGTCCTCGGTCAGCGCCCGGGCCCGCCAGCCGCCCACCGAGGCGAGGAGCGAGCGGCGGATGGCGATGCCGTTGCCGCGGAACTCGGAGCAGCCGCCCGACGCCCAGCGGCCGCGCTGCAGCTCGCCGTCCTGGTTCTGCTCGTCGGCCTGGGCGCCGGCGAGCCACGACGAATCGGCGTGCAGGATTCGTCGTCGGGCGGTGACGGCGTCCGCCCCGGCGGCGACGTAGGCGGCGAGCCGGCGCAGGAAGCCCGGCCCGACCCGGGCGTCGGCGTCGAGGACGAGGACGACGTCGCCCCGGCAACGATCGGGCTGGGCTGCGGTCAGGGCCGCGCCCTTGCCGTCATGCAGGTTTGAACCCTCCCGCCGGATGACGGTGGTCACGTCGCCGATGCCGTGCTCGCGGGCGGCGGCACGAACGGCGTCGCCGGTCCCGTCGGTGGAGCGGTCGTCCACGACGACGAGCTCGAATCGGGGCCGTCCCTCGGCGTCGCGGTGGTCCTGGGCGGCGAGGTCGGCCACGAGCCGGGGCAGGACGACCGCCTCGTCCCGGCCGGCGACGACGACGCTGATCGTGGCCGGCGGCACGGCCGGGTTCCGCGGGGCGGGATCCGGGGGGATCGGTGGGCGGCGGCTGGCCACGAGAATCGGGGCGAGCTCGGCGAGGACGATTCCGATCGCGGCGACGACGAGCCAGCGGGCCCCGCCGCCCGACGCCGCAATACCACCGGTGGCGATTCCCCCGCCGAGGGTCAGGAGGCTGATCGCCCGCCACGTCGGCGGCGTGGTCGTCTGATCGGCGACCCCGGTGCTCCCTTCACGCCCTTCACGCCCGTCACGCCCGTCACGCCCGTCACGCCCGTCGCGCCCGTCGCGCCCGTTACTCACCGAACGCCTCGGGGTCGTCGGGCACTGGTCGGTGCCGCTCGTCCTCGGTTCGCATCGCGATCCCGATCGGGTCCACGGCCGTACCGGGCACCATCATCCCGGCCGTCGCCCGGGTCTCGGCCGGCGCCAGCGGCCCGCGCCGGACGATCGAGGCGACCCCGGACAGGAAGATCCCGGCCGCCACGACGAGGATCACCGTCGTGGTGCCGAGGAGGTCGGAGATCGGCCCGACGATGATGATCGGCAGGAAGCTCCCGACCGAGACGAGCATGTTGAGGACGCCGAAGACGCGCCCCCGGACCTCCTCGGGCAGATCCTCCTGGAGCTGCGTCTGGCTGGAGATCGCGACGATGCCGTAGGCGATCCCGGCGACGAAGGCCATCGCGATGACGATCGCGATGAGCGAGGTCACGGCGGACAGGTCGACGAGCGGCGCCTCGACCCGCTGGAGCGCCCGGCTGAGCGGGCCGGCCACGGTCATCGCGGCGAGGAGGATCCCGAGGGCGATGAGCCCGCCCTCGATCGCCCGGCGGCGCGGGACGTACCGTCCGTAGGAGTTCAGGAGCAGGACGCCCATGACGATCCCGATGCCGAGCGGCAGGACGACCACGAACAGGTCCTCGGCGCCGAGGCCCAGGGTGTCCGCCGCGAAGTCCGGCCCCAGGACACCGATGACGCCCACGAGCGAGGCGGCGATCCCGAGGTAGATGAGCGACCAGCTGATCGCCCGGTGAGCGCTGATGTAGGCCATCCCCTCGCTCAGCTGCGAGAACGTCCCCTGGACGGCCTCGCCCGCCTCGTGGACGGCGAAGCCGTGGCCCTCGCCCTCGATCCTGACGGGCGGATTCGGCGGCAGCGTCCAGCACAGCAGCGCCGCCGCCGCGTAGAGGACGCCCACGACGAGGAGCACGGGCTCCGGACCGCCCGAGACCTTGACCACGAGCGGACCGAGGAGCGCGTAGCCCAGGGCGAAGGCGCCGTTGAGGGTCAGGGTGAACAGGCCGTTGGCGCTGACGAGCTGGTGGCGCGGGACGAGGTACGGGATCATTGCCGCCTCGGCGGGCGCGAAGAAGACGGTGATCACCGAGACGGCGATGTTCAACAGGAGGATCAGCCCGATGTTGCCGCCGACCCACCAGATCCCGACCATCGCGGCGGCCCGGAGCACGTTCGTCAGGACGAGCACGACTCGGCGGTCGGCCCGATCGACGTAGACCCCGGCGACCGCCGACAGGAGGACGGCCGGGACGAGGAACGTCAGGAACAGGGCGCTCACCGCCGAGCTCAGCTTCGTCGACTCGAGGACGATGACGGTCAGCCCGTAGAGGGCCATGTTCGAGCCGACCTGCGTCGTCAGCTGCGAGAGCCACAGGAACAGGAAGGGCCGGTTCCGGAGGACCGCGGCGGTGCCCGTTCCGCCGGCTGTGACCGACGGCTCGAGGGTCACGCGGCGGGGGTCGGGCCGGGCCGCGCGGCTGCGAGCCCGGCGGCCGCGCTGATCGCCGGATCGCCCCGCTCCACGAACCCGGCGAAGCGCGACTCGAGGGCCCGCCGCTCGAGGAGGACGTGGCGAGAGCAGGTCTGGCAGCGCAGCCCGATGTCCGCCCCGAGCCGGTCCACGAGCCACGTCGCGCCGCCGCACGGATGGCTCCGCCGGAGGCGGACGACGTCGCCCAGGAGCAGCTCGAGGACGGGCCGGCCGGTCATGGGCCCGAGCGTATCAGAGGCTCGGCGTGCCGTGGCCGGGCACCAGGTTGCGCTCGGTGGCTGGGATGGAGACCACGTCGAGGGGGGTGACGCTGATCGTCAGGCCCTCGTACGTAGCCCCCAGCTGGGCGATCACGCCGCCCGCCCGGGTGAGGGTTCCGGTGAGAATCTGGGAGCTCCCGATTGCCCGGATCTCGAAGCCGTCCGGGAGCGCCGTGTTCTCGACGGACAGTCCGCCGGGGAGGCCGTAGACAACGCTACCGGCGACGACCCGGACCGCCTCGACGGCGACGGCCTCGGCACCCGCGTTCCGGAGCTCGTTGAGGAGGTCCTCGACGCCCTCGCCGCCGATCTCGCCGGTCACCCGGATCGAGACGCCCGGCCCGACCACGGGGGTCAGGCCGGCCCACGCCTCGAGGGCCGCGAGATCCGAGCGGAGCTCATCGAGGGCGCTCTCGCCCCGGTCGTGGGCGTCGGTCAGCGAGGCGACGGTCCGCTCGAGATCGGCGACCTCGGCGCGCAGGCTCTCGTTCCGGGTGTTGACGTTGGCGATGACGAGGGTCAGCTCCTGGGCGGACAGGTTGCTGAGGCCGGGATTCGCCGCCTGGCTGCGGAGCTGGGCGACGACGAGGACGCCGAGGATCGCCGCGACGAGGGTGATCGCCCAGCGCCGGCGCGAGCGGATCAACGGACCGGCTCCGCCGACGGATCGGGCCGGCCGTAGCGGCTGCGGATCGTGCCGGCGTAGGCGGGGACGGTCACCGCGTCGAGCTCCGAGAACGACAGCCGCAGGCCGTAGGGCTCGATGCGCGAGCGGACGAACTCGATGAACGAGGCCGAGGTCGTCAGCCGCTCGTAGAGGTCGTCGGGCCCGATGGCCCGGACCTCGTAGGGCGGGGCCAGGTAGGCCGAGTTGGCGAGGATGGCGTTGCCAATGTCGAGGACCGCCGTGCCGGTGGTCACCCGCTCGCTGTTGATCGAGGCCGCCTCCGCCCCGGCCAGCCAGAGCTCCTGGACGAGCGTCCGGATATCCCGGGCGGTGACCAGCGAGTCGCGCTCGGGGCCCGGGTTGTCGGCGTCCTCGAGGCGGAAGATGATCCCCGGCCCGGTCAGCTGGACGAGCCCGCCGGCGATCCGGGCGTGCTCGAGGGCCGCGTTGATCTGGCGGACGAGCGCCTCCGAACCGGGCTCCTCGCCTTCGAGCTCGACGATCTGGGCACGGAGCTCGAGGATTCGTGTCTGGAGGGCGTCCTGCTGCTCCTGGAGGCCGAGCGCGGTCTCGATGAGCGGCGCCCGCTCCTGGCTCGTGTAGCGGATCCGCGGTCCCTCTGCCGCCAGCTGGGCGGCGATGAGGAAGCCCAGGACGAACAGGGCGCCGGTCAGGGTCACCTGCCAGCTGGGGAGGGCCCGGATCCGGGCCAGGACCGCGGTCATGGCCCGGTGGCGTCGTCGGCGGCGTCGTCGGCGGCGTCGTGAGCGGCGTCGTGAGCGGCGTCGTCCGGCGGACGTTCCACCTCGAGGGGCTCGAGGTGGGCCGGCGACGCCGTCGCGGCGCTGGACGCTGCATTCGCCACGGCGGCCGCGGTGTCGGCCTCGCCGGCCCGCTGCCGGCGGAGCATCCAGATGCCGGCCCCGGCCGTCGCGAGCCCGGCCAGGAGGAGGGCGACGAGGAGCGCCGTCGCGTCACCACCGCCGTCGGCGCCGGGCGTCGGCGCGGTCGGCGCGCGCGTGGCCCCGGGCGATCCGGTGTCGACCGGTCCCGGGACCTGCCCCTCGCCGACCCAGTCCGAGGGAACCGGTCCCACCGGCGCGTCGACCGGGCCGTAGGGCACCGGTGGCTCAGCGCCGAGGTCGGCGAGCCAGGCCGCCTCGAAGCCGGCGACGTCCACCCCGAGCGCTGCTTCGAAGGCCTCGTCGTCGGTGACGCCGTCGGCAAAGCTCCGGACCAGCTTCACCATCGCCGGCTGGCCGTACTCGCGGACGAGGAAGTCGACCGCCGAGGCGCTCTCCGCGTATGCCAACCCGAACTGGGTCTTCGTCGGGAACTGGCCGGTGAGCGCGGTCAGGGGCAAGAGCGAGCCGGAAGCCACGGCCGCCTCGACCGCGAACCGGTCGCCGACCGTGTAGCCGTCGGCGAGGTAGACCGCGAGGCCCTCGTTGAGCCATCGCGAGGGGTAGTGGTAGGGGTTCGCGACGGCCGTGTCGAAGACGAGGTGGGTCAGCTCGTGGGGGACGACGCTCGCGACCCACGGATCGTCGATCTGGGACCCGGAGATCTGGGCGAACAGCGTCCGGATGTCGGGGTGTGCCTCGCCGCCGACGTTCTCGCGCGCGCCCGGGCCGATGACGTCGTAGAAGTCGTCGTTGCTGGCGTAGATGTAGAAGTGGATCGGCTCCGTCTCTCGCACGCCGAGGAGATCGGTCACCTCGCGCACGGCATCGTCCGCGATCTCGAGCGCCCGCCGACCGAACGCCGCGCCGCCGGCCGTCCAGTGGACGGTCACGAACTCGCCCGTCCGCACCGTCCAGTCGAGCCGGGTGTCCTCGTAGCGCACGCTGACGGTCGGCCCGCGGACCACGCTGCCGTCATCGAGGGTGGCCCGGAAATGGGCCTCGACGTTGGTGTTCGGGAAGAGCGATCCGCTGCTGGTGTCGAAGATGTAGCCCAGCTCGACGGAGCCGGTGTCGTCGGGCACGGCCAGCTCGGCGACGTAGGAGCGGCCGCTGCCCTGGAGGTCGATGACGATCTCCAGCCGCGAGATCCCGCCCGACAGGGTCGCCTGGCCGGTGAACTCGATGTCCGCGAGGAACGAGACCGTCGCCGTCGGGCGAGGCAGGACCGGGTCCGCGGCAAGCGTCGGGGTTGCGGCCGTGAGGCTCGCGCCGACGACCAGCGCCACCGCCGCGACGAGCCTCGCGAACTCTCGGAGGGCCCCCCGACGCCCGGTCACTGCCATGCCATGCCCGCGATCCGCAGGACGCCCATGCCGTTCTGGCCCGCCCCCAGGAGCCCGTCGCGCGAGAGGGCCCAGCCGTCGCCGTAGGCGATCGGGATGACCGGGACCTCGTCCTGGACGGCGGCCAGGGCTCGCTCGTATGCCGCCAGGGCCTCGTCCGGGTCGCGCGTGGCGAGGGCGTCGCCGATCGCGGCGTCGAACGTCGGTGACGACCAGTGGCCGTAGTTGTTCGAGCTGCCCGTGCCGAGGAGGACGCCCAGGAAGTCGTTGGGCCCCGGGTAGTCGGCGATCCAGCCGAGCGTCCACATCGGCAGCGGGTCGTCGTGGAGGCGGCCGAAGTGGTCGTCGTACTCCTCGATCGTGACGGTCACCCCCAACTCTCGCTCGAGCTCCGCCACGAGACCCTCGGCATAGGCCAGGCCGCCGGCCGCGAACCGGACCTCGGGGAACCCGGCGCCGCCCGGGTAGCCGGCGTCGGCGAGCAGTGCCCCGGCCGCGACCGGGTCGTGGTCCGGGAGCCAGCTCCGGGCCCCGCGGCCCGGGATCCCCGGCGGGACCATGCTGTTTGCGGGGACCTGGTCGCCGGACGATCCGAGCTCGACGAGGCGGGTCCAGTCGACCGCCGCCCCGAATGCCCGGCGAACGCGGTCGTCGTCGAATGGCGGGCTGGACGTCGTGAAGCCGATGTACGACAGGGCGAGCGACGGCACCAGCCGGAGCTGCGGGCCGAGGCGGGCGTCGAAGCGGATCCAGGACGCATCGTACGACCCGATCTCGGTGTAGTCGAGGTCGCCGTCCTCGAACGCCTCCACCGGGCTCCGGCCACCGATGTTGGTCAGCAGGTGGACGGTCGCGATCGGCGGCCGCCCTGCCCAGTAGTGCTCGTTCGCGACGAGCGTGAACTCGTCCGCGGTGACCTGGTCGAGGACGTAGGCACCGCTGCCAATCGAGACGCCGCCGTCGATGTCGCGGCCATCGCGCCAGATCGCCTCCGGCACGATCCCGAACGTCGGGCTGGCGACGATCGCCGGGAAGTCGGCCCCGGGGCGCTCGAGGTCGACGATGACGTCGCGGCCGTCGGCCCGGATCCCCACCTCGTCGGGATCGGAGGTCGCGCCGGTCACGTAGTCGAAGGCACCCCGGACGTCGAGGAGCAGGGACGAGAGGAGCGACGGATCGTCGGGATCGATGATCCGGAGCCAGCTGCCCACGACGTCCTCTGCGTGGAGCGGCGAGCCGTCCGAGAACGCCAGGCCGTCGCGAAGGTGGAACACGATCTGGCGCCCGTCGTCGGCGACGTCCCACGAGCCGGCGAGCGCCGGGCGGAGGGTCAGGGACGTGTCGAAGGCCGTCAACGACTCGTACAGCTGGGCGCTGAACGCGGCGGACCCGATGTCGCTCTGGTGGGCGGGGTCCAGGGTCGTCGGCTCGCCGAACAGGAGGCTGACCTCGTCGCCGTTGGCGGCGCGAGCGCCGTCGGCCGGGCCCCGTCCGCCGGCAAGGCCACCCAGCGCAACGAGGATCGCGACGATGCCCGCCGCGACGAGCAGCCGTGCCCGTCGCGGCCCCCTCAGGGCTGCCACCAGCTCAGGGTGCGGCGTGTCCTTCCGGGCTCGCTGAGGGACACCGGACGCTCGATCGGCACCGGGAGACGGGTCCGGACGGTCCAGGCGTAGCGGTCGCCCGAGAAGCCGAACAGGAGGGCGGCCACGCACACGAACCGGCGCATGGCGGGAGTATACGGGCGGGTTCGCGGGGCCCGGGTTGCCGCGGGCATCATGAGAGGCCTCGTGCTACACCGCCGGGGGAACGATGCTGTGCCTCGAGGCCTCTCCGACGGGAAACGAGGCCGCCCCTGATTCGTTAGGGCCTCCGACGCCGATCGTCGTGGAGTCGTCCGCGGCGGCGAAGGAACCCGCGGCCGGCGCCCGCCAGCGGCCGGCGAGGACCCCTCTCGAGGGCCAATCCTGAGCCCTCCGGCGCCCGCGACCCTACGATGAGCCGACACCGGAGACCCACCCCGATGCTGCAGCTCAGCGACACGCTCTCGAGGACGATTCGCCCCGTCCGCGTCCCCGCGCCCGGCCGGCCGGTGACGATGTACAGCTGCGGCCCGACGGTCTATCGCTACGCCCACGTCGGCAACCTCAGGACCTTCCTCCTGCCGGACCTCATTCGCCGGACCCTCCTCTACCACGGCCTCGAGGTCCGCCACGTCCAGAACATCACCGACGTCGGCCACCTCCGCGACGAGCGGTTCGACCGGGGCGACGACCCGATGCTCGTCGCCGCCGGCCTCGAGGACAAGTCACCGGCCGAGATCGCCGACGCGTACGAGGGCGCCTTCCACGCCGACGCCGCGGAGATGAACCTCCTGCCGGCCCACGTCTACCCGCGTGCGACCGAGCACATCCCCGAGATGCTGGCGCTGGCGGAGCGGCTCGAGGACCTCGGCCACGCCTACCGGACCGACGCCGGCAACGTCTACTTCGCGGTCGAGACCTGGCCCGGCTACGGCCGGCTGTCCGGCAACACCCCCGACGCCCTGCGGGCCGGCCACCGCGGCGAAGTCGAAGCCGACAAGCGAGATCCGGCCGACTTCGCCCTCTGGAAGGCGGCCGGCGAGGGCCGACTCTTGAAGTGGCCGTCGCGCTGGGGCGACGGCTTCCCGGGCTGGCATCTGGAGTGCTCGGCGATGGCGATGCGCCACCTCGGCGACCGGTTCGACATCCACACCGGCGGCGAGGACAACGTCTTTCCCCACCACGAGGACGAGATCGCCCAGTCGGGGCCGGTCGTCGGCGGCCCGCCCGCCGACCTGTGGGTCCATGGCGCGTTTCTCCTGACGGCCGGCCGGAAGATGGCCAAGTCGGCCGGCAACTTCCAGCGGATCACCGAGCTCGCCGAGGGCGGCGTCGAGGCGCTCGCCTTCCGCTACCTCTGCCTGACGGCTCGCTATTCGCGGCGGCTCGACTACTCCGACGAGTCGCAGGCGGCCGCGGCCACGGCGCTCACGACCCTCCGGTCCCGCCTCCGCGCCCTCGGGCCGGCGCCAGCCGACGGTCCGTGGGCCGCGCCGCCCGTGCTGGTCGCGGGCCGGGCGCCGGATCGACCGGTGGGTGACGCCGAGGGCATCCGGGGCCATGCCGCGCCCGACGGCTCGGCCGACCCGGAGATCGCCGATCGGGCGAGCCGGCCCGCGGCGCCCCTGTCCGGCGGCGGGCGCGACCTCCACGAGCAGTTCGTGGCCGCCATCGACGACGACCTCGACCTGCCGAGGGCGATCGCCACGATCCACGCGACCCTGCGGTCCGACCTCCCCGCAGACGAGCGGCGCTGGCTCGTCCTCGATGCCGACGCCGTCCTGGGCCTGGATCTTCACCGGGTCTGGGAGCCGCAGCCGCCCGCCGCCGCTTTCGAGCGGCGCCACGACGGGCTCCTGGAGGAGCTCCTCGCCGAGCGCTCCCGCGCGCGCGCGAACCGTGACTGGGCCGAGGCCGACCGGATCCGGGAGCGCCTCCGCTCGATGGGCGTTGACCCGGTGGACCGGGCCGACGGCACGAGCGAACTGCACCCGATCTAGCGGGGTTGACGCCGCCTCGAGACATGGTTGACACGCGTGGTGTCACGGGAGCGTAGCGCCCTGTTTCGGACGAGCCCCGCGCCGTCCCCGGCGCCCGCGTCGAACGGCAGCGGGTCGCCGCATGACACCCTGCATGTCGCGGGCGGTGTGGCGCCCGGTCGCCGCTTATCCCCGATCCACCGATGGCCTGACCTGATCCACGATCCGGGACATGCAAGACAGGTGCCCATCTGAACTGAAAAGCTGGCTGTGAAGAGCAACCCAGCGGACCCAGCAGAGGCGCACCTGTCGGGTGCGAACATCGCACACCCTCGACCGCCTCGATACGGCCTTCGACGAACGCCTGCACGATGCGGGCCGAGTCGGGCTGCTACGCGTCCGAGGTGGTCAAGGTCTGCCGGGCGAGTAAGGTCCGCTTCAGCATCACGGTCCGCCAGCACCGGAGCGTGTGCCGCCCGATCGAGGCGATCCCCGAGGCGGCCTGGTCCCCGATCCCGTACTGGCTCGACGGCGGTGCCGACGTAACCGAGACGACGTACACCCCGTTCGCCGCCCAGAAGGACACGCTGCCCGTCCGGCTGATCGTCCGGCCGGTCCGCCCGACTCCGGGCTCCCGGCTCGCCCTCCTCACCCTGTACGACTATCCCGCGTTCATCACCGACCGCGACGGCGAAACCGTCGCTCTCGAGGCCGACCGCCGCCGCCACGCCGAGATCGAGAGCGCGATCCGGGACCTCAAGTACGGGATGGCGCTCAACCACCTGCCGTCGGGCAGGTTCGTCGCCAACGGCACTTCGCTGGCCGTCCAGGTCATCGCCCACAGCCTTGCCCGCTGGACGGCCCGGCTCGGGCTGGATGCCGGGATCGTCACGACCAAGACCCTCCAACGGCGGCTGTTCGGTCTTCGTCGGCCGGCTCACCCGCTCGGCGCGTCGCGGGATGCCTCACTTCGCTGAGCGCTGGCCGTGGGCCGACGAGTTCCGGGCCGCCCTCGCGAGGTTCGGGGTGATGCCGCCCTCGCCTGAGCAATCGCCAGCCCGATCGCCGCTCCGGGGCCGACGGGAGCCTGCCCGTGATCCGGTCCGGCCGATCACGTCGGGCTCGATCGGTCACGTCATCAGCGAAGAACCGCGATCTCTCCCACCAGCGGACCGCCGACATTCGGCCATGTGGTCATTTCGACCCGCAAGCGGACCTCTCAGCGGGAACCTCGGTGGATCCGGGGCTAGCCTGGCTCTCGGACGAGGTCGTGCGCCCTCGCGTAGGCGACCAGGCCCGCAATCCCGCGAACCTCGATCTTGGCTGCGAGATTGGCGATGTGGCGCCGAACGGTGTGCGGACTGATCCCGAGCAAATGTCCGATCTCCACCGGGCTGCTGCCGCCCGCCAGGAGCCCGAGAATCTCTCGTTCCCGAACGCTCAGCGGGCTGCCCGCGTGGAGCCAGCGCAGGGAGTCTTCGACGACGACCCCGGTGACGGTGCTATGCAGGTAGCGGTCACCATGTGCCACCGCCCGGATGGCGTCGACCAGCTCGCTTGCGCGGGCGCCCTTAACGACGTAGCCGGCGGCGCCGGCAAGGAGGGCCTGGCGGACGGTCTCGGCATCGCGGTGCATCGTGAGGGCGATAAGGGCGACACGAGGGAAACGAGTCCGCACCGCGCGGAGCAGCTGGATGCCATCCGCGTCGGGTAGCGTCACATCGACGAGCAGGACGTCTGGGGCCATCGCCTCGACCAGGGCAAACGCTTCGGCCCCGCCAGCCGCCTCGCCGACGACTTCCAATCCGGGCACAGCGGACAGGACGAGGCGCACGCCCTCGCGGACCAGATGGTGGTCTTCCACGAGGCCGACCCGGATCGGTTGGGCGTGCCGATCTGTCGAGGCGCGGTCGACCCCGGGGTCAGCGCCGACCCCTGGTTCGTCTGCCGGCTGGGCGATCCGGGTCACGAGATCGACATCTGCTCCTGCGGCTCACGCGCAGGCTGGGTGGAACGTGAGCCATGATCCTTCATCGGGATCTGCAGCGTTACGCGTGAGCCTCGGCCGATCCGCGAAACCACCTCGAGTCCAGCCCCAATCACAGCGGCCCGCTCCCGCATCCCGGCAAGGCCGAGACCGCGATCTGCGACCTTGCGGGGATCGAAGCCGAGTCCGTCGTCCGAGATGTCGAGACGCAGACCATCGCGGTTTTCGGCGAGTCCGATGCGAATCCGTTTGGCGTTCGCGTGCCTGAGGGCATTGCCGATCGCTTCCTGCGCAATGCGGAACGCCTCCAGCTCCATCTCCGGCGGCAGCAACCCCGGCCGCACGACCGACGGATCGACGACCACATCGATGCTCGCCGAAGAGGCCCTTGCTAGCTCTCTCAACGACGCCGCCAGGCCCGTCTCGACGATCCGGGCGGGTCGCAGCCGGAATGCGACGTCGTGCGTTTCCTCGAGTGCCATTGCAGCGAGCTGCTGGCTGCGCGTCAACGCCGCTTCGGCGTGCCGAGGTGGCCCGTCGGCGTCAGCCCACAGGAGGTTTTCGGCGGCATCGAGCGTCAACGTCAACGCCGTGAGTACCTGGCCGACCCCGTCGTGGAGGTCGAGCGCCAGGCGCTTGCGCTCGTCTTCCTGCGCCGTGAGCAGGCGGTCGTTCGCCTGCCGATACAGCGTCGCGTAGCGGCGGCTCATGGAGCTCACCCGGTCGGCCATCACCGCGACCACGATGATGATGATCAGCATCAGCGGCCATTCCGACAGTTCGAGCTCCACCAGGCTGAGCGGGATCCCAGATGGGTTTGTCGAGGCCACCCAGCTGTACACGAGGATCAGCCCGACTGCGAGGCCGATCCGGATCCCCGTGACCCGAAGGCCAAAGGCAAAGGCTTCCAGGGTCAATATCACCCAGATGACGTGGAACAGGACGTCAGGATCGGAGAGCTGCGCGAAGATGGCAGCGGCGACGAGAAGGGCGACTCCGTCGAGGAGCGCATTCAGCCAGGCCCGCCGCGAGGCGACGGCGAGGCTCCGGACGCCCAAAGATCCGTCCTGCTCACCCGGGTTGGTCAACGGCGGACTCCCACTTTGGAGGTTCGTGAGTATGGAACGCGGTCACCCGCGACGCAATCCTTTGAGCTGTCCCGGTCGGGACGGAGGACGACGCGGTCACGTGCTGAGCATCGCGAGCGGCGGCGGCGATCCCGGAAATCGTCGCAGCCCTCAGGCTCCGCTCGGCGGATCGCTTCGTCCCGCCGGCCGGGGGCACGTCTGGCCCGAGTCCGAGGAGGGGACGTCCGTGGCGATCACGTCGATCAGCGCGCGGAACGGGGACGCCGCAAGGCGGACGCCGGGCCGCCCTGCCGCTGTCCCCCCCACAGCGGCCCCTGTCGGCACCCACGCAGCGGCTCACCCTCGGACCGGGTCGGCGCGCCCGTTCGCGGCCATAACCTCGCCCCGGGCCCTGATCGCAGCTCAGGAATCAGAGCGGCGACGCCTCGCCCACGAGTTGCACGACGTGGTGGGCCAGGCACTCACGGTGGTCAGGTTGAACCTCGAAGCCGCCGCGAAGGAGGATCACGGGGTTGCGGTCCGGCTAGCGGAATGCCTCGCCGTCATCGATGGGACCTTGGAGCAGGTCCGCGCCTTCGCGCGTGAGCTTGGTCCGTCGATGCTCGACGATCACGGCCTCGCCGCAGCCATCCATGCCCTCGCCGCGCGGTCGTCGCGAGATGCCCAGTTCACCGTCTCCCTCGAGATGGACCGGATTCCGCGGCTCGACCCGGCACTTGAGTCCTCGGCCTACCGCGTCATCCAGGAGGCGCTGACGAACGTGGTTCGCCATGCCCGTGCGTCGACGGTGGCGATCCGACTGCGGCTCGTCGAGGGGGCATTAGAGCTGATGGTGCGCGATGACGGCGCTGGCTTCTCCGTCGCGGACGCGCTCGCGCGTGCCCGAGCCGGTGAAAGCCTCGGGCTGCTCGGCATGTACGAACGGGCTCGCCTGCTCGGTGGGGCGCTCGAGGTGTTGTCGGCGGCGGGACACGGAACGCGCGTCCAAGCATCGTTCCCCTCGTTCGGCGCCGCGACGGATCAGGCATTCGACAGCCCATGAGCGGAGCGCTCCGGATCCTCCTGGCCGAGGACCATGGGCTCGTCCGCGCCGGCATCCGCCGGCTATTGGACGATGTGGCAGGGTTCGAGGTCGTGGCGGAGGCCGGTGATGGGCGCGAGGCGCTGGAGCTCATCGGCAGGCACCTGCCCGACGTCGTCCTGCTCGACATCATCATGCCCGGCCTAAATGGCCTGAATACGGTCGCCAGAATCAGCGTCGAGTACCCGTCGGTTCGGGTCATCATGCTGTCGATGCATGACAACGAGGACTACGTCTGGCAGGCCCTTCAGGCGGGCGCCGCCGGCTACGTCCTGAAGGACGCCGGGGTGGCCGAGCTCGAGCTCGCGATCCGTTCCGTCGCCCGTGGCGGCTCCTACCTGTCTCCGACGGTCTCCCGCCACGTCGTCCGCGACTACGTTCGCCGCGGAGCCGCGGAGCGCGGTCCGAGCGAGCGTCTGACGGCGCGCCAACGGGAGATAGCGCAGCTCATTGCGGAGGGTCACACGAATCAGGAGATGGCGAGGATCATTGGCGTGAGCACGAAGACGGTGGAGACGCATCGGGCCCAGCTGATGGCCCGTCTCGAGGTTCACGATGTCGCCGGCGTGGTCCGCTACGCGCTTCTGAAAGGGCTCGTGTCGGCAGACAGCTAGCGCTGGCTGCGACGCGGATCCTCGCCGCCCGTCAAGGCCAGCGAGTCAGGACCCTTGCCCGTGCGGTCATCTCGAGCGCTCCTGCCGCGGTCACCCACCAGGCCGCCAACGACGTCCTGCGTGCCGTCTCGGCGATCCTCGCCGATCCGCTGAGGAACAGCGACTTGCTCCAGATCTCGGCCCAGGCGGGATCGGCGGCCGCGACGGTCACGGAGACCATGCCGGCCCCACCCGGCGCGTGCGTCAGCGGGTCGATCAGGTGGTGGGCCGACTGACCGCCGGCTGTCGTCCAGCGGTTCAAGCGGACCGATGACGTGCAGAGCGCGCCGTTCACGACGTCGACGACGGCCACCGGCGCCTCCGAGCCTGCCGGATCCTCGATGCCGATGCGCCACGGCCCGCCGTCGGGCGCAAGGCCGCCCGCAACAAGGTCGCCGCCGGCCTCGAGGAGTGCTCCAGTCCCGGTTCCGATCGACACCTGCGCTTCGAGCCGCCGCCACGCCCAGCGCAATGCGAGGCCCTTGCCGATCCCACTCAGGTCCACCCGTCTCGTGATGGCGACGGCTCGTTCACGAGGCAGACGTCGGAGCCATTGCGCGCCATCATCGCGGGTGTCCATCGTCCCCGTCTCCGGAGATTCTTGTCGCTCATTGGCGAGTGATCGCATAGAGGCCGTCAAGGCTGGATGGCCGAGCCCCACGAGATCGTCGAAGACGCGCGGATCAAACCGGCCAGCCGTCACCCGCCAGGCCCGGGACGACGCAGCCAGAGCCCGGTACAGGCGGCTTTCGACGGTGACGAGCCTGCCGCTGCCGGCGGTCGCGTTCAACCGGCTGACGGAGCTGGTCGCTCGGAACGCCGACAGGGCCGCATCGGCGAAGTCGAACTCCTCGTCAACGGCCAACCATGCTCGAGGGGCGTCGCGCTCGAGGACCGCCGGAGGACCAACCACGGTGAGGCGGAGGGGCGAGCCCATCGCCCGCCGCTCGAACCGGCGACTGCCCGCCACGCCCGTCCCGACTTCGGTCAACGGCTCCTCGAGGCCATCAACCGCCGCCCGACGCGCCCGTCTTCCCGTGGGTCGGCGGGGGCGTGAGCGGGTTCGGTGCTGGCGGCGCAACGATAGATGGAACAGACGGCAGCCGGATCTGCGATGGCAAGAGGCCTGTCATGCCCTCGATCGAACCGACGTCGAGCCCCAGACGCTCGAGATCAGCTCGAAGCTCGGCAAGCCGGGCGGTGAGGACGCCGTAATCCTGCGAGCCCGACTCGTACTGCGTTCGAGCCTCCTCGAGCTCGGCGGCCATCCGCCCGTGGTAGGCGCCGAGCAAGGCAATCGCGTCCTGCACGGGCCGCCGGTCGTCGATCAACTCCCGATCGTGGTCGATCTGGAGGTTCGTCACCGCGGCCAGTGACAAGGCATAGGCCCCCGTACTCAGCCCGATCGCCACTCCGATGTGGTAGGGGACCTTGCGCTCGGCGGGCGGGCGCCGTACACGCTCGCTCATCGCGGCACGCTCACGGCACCACGATCGATTCGGTGCCGCTCTTGGCGACCGTCTTGACCTGCCCGTCCACGAGCGCGAGGCAGTAGACGCGATACCAGGAGGTGCCCGGCGGCACGGTGCCATCGAGCACCCCGGTGGAGCTGACCCTGGCGACGATGCTGTCGCCGTCCTCCGGCGGGTAGTGAACCTCATGGTCGATGGAGCGGACGAGAACGTAGCTGTCAAGGGCGGCCGTGATGCACGACGTCCACGACGCCCCAACCCCGCCGGCGTCGAGGGTCAGGAGCAGTTCCAGGATCTGCGGCGTCGGCTTTGGGGTGGCCGCAGGACCGGCGCCGGCGCCTGAGGTTCCAACGTCTGCCGCGGCCTGCTCGGCGGCCGCGGCCTGGAGCTGCGCCAGCCGCGCTTCGGCCTGCTTGAGCAGCTCGGTCACCGTCGCGAGCTTGGCCTCGGCGGCCTTGAGTCGGTCTCGTAGCTGGTCTGCGGTCAGGCCGTCGACCGAGACCTGTTCGCCGGTCATTTCGAGCGCCGTGGAGAGCTGTCCGGTCACTCCCAGGAGCTCTTCCAGCTGCTGCTGCAGGGCGCCGGCCCGGGCCTGCTCGGCGGCGAGGGCGCTCCGCAACTCCTCGATCGAGACCGGTGGGGCCGAGGGTGGAGCCGCGGAGGCTGTCAACTCCGCGGCGATGCGAATCGAGATCAGCCCGACGATCAGGCTGGCGACGACCCCGGCAACGACAAACGCCCGACGCAGGCGCAGGTTCACCTCGAGACCCCCTGGGCCGACACCGACCCACGACGGTGGCCGTCGGGATCGGTAAGGCCGTCGTCGTTGGGCAGGCTGGAGGCGAAGGTGGGTCGCCGTTTCTTGGCGACCCAGTAGCGATACGCGGCGGCGCCCATGACAAGGAGCCCTGACGTCACGTAGACGACCGCGAAGGCCTCGCTATCCGTGCCGGCCAGGATCCCATGGGCCCAGGCCATGGCCCAGGCCAACAGGCTGAGGCGGTGCAACTTCAGCCACCAGCCGGCCGGCAGGAGACGCGTGTAGCGAGCCGTGAGCGCGGCCGCGAGGAGGGCATACAACCCAACCGTTCCGAGTGCGACAGGGACGCTTCGGTAGCTCGAAAGGCCCGGGACAAGGGCGCCCTGGATGCCGACCCCGGCGTACGGATCGAGCACCAGGCTCACGACGTGGACGAGGATGAACGCGACGACGAACGCGAACAGGTTCTCGTGCCACGGGAAGAGCCGCTTGGAGAGCTTCCAGGTCGACTGGTTGACCGGATGGCTGAGGATCAGCCCGAGGGTGACGAGGACGGTCAGCAATCCGTACGCAACGAAGCCCGTGGCGCGGGCGGCGAGCCAGATCCGCATCTGGGCCTGGTAGGCACTGGTAGCCGGGACGATCTGATCCGTCGCCGCAACTACGAGGAGGGCGACGAAGCACCCCAGCATGACGACGGTCCGGCCGCTCAGGCGCATCCGGAGCACGGTTCCGGGGGGGCGGCGGACGCCGCACGGGCGCCGATCCGAAGGAGCATCTGCTGCCTCCACTGCCTGGCATGGAGGGCACCGACGTGCGGCCCATCCTACCCCTACTTGCGGATTCCGTCGTCCCCGACCGGCCACCTGATGGTCCCGGGGCGGTTGGGCCGTTCGTCACGTCGCCCGACTGACTGCTCAGGTTTTCCCCCATCAGACCTCAGGTTCTCGGGGCGGCAAACGCCGGTGGTTTCCAGGGGGAAGATCAGGCGTGATCCCGCGCGTGGAGCGGCAACGACTCGATGTTCGGCCCGCCGCCGCACGCGCAACATAGCCCGGGCCGGGGTGTCGGCCCGGTCGAGAAGGCACCGACGTACCCATCGACCGGACCGGCGCGCCGGCGCGCGATCGGCGCAGGCCGACCCGCGGGCGCGCCGGAACGCGGCACCGGGGACCAGGGATAGGAGGGAGGGTCCCGACGAGTCGACACGCGAGGGTGCCGGCGGCGAACCGCTTCGGCAGGGCCGGCCTCGACCAGGTTCGACTCGTCGTTGGCCGGAAAGGAGGCCATGCAGTGTCCTCTTGGCTGGCGATGGCCGCCGGCCCTCACGCGATCGAGGTCGGCTGGACATCGGCGGCGCTCGGCGCAGCCAGTCTCTCGGTCGACGGCGTCCTGAGGCAGACGCTTAGCGCCATCGACACGAGCGCTGCCCGAGCTGAGTCGGTGAGGCTCGGTGCCATTGCCGGCCTCGGTGCCGGCGTGTCCGGCCCCTTCGCGTTCGACCGTTTCGTGTCCACTCGCGGATCCACCATCGGTCGCTGAGACCGCACGACATCGCCGTGTCCGGGGTACCCTCTTCCTCACCGCCTTTTGGCCGGGGTCCCCTGCCGCCCGACCCGCATCCCCCCACGGGTTGGACGGCACGCAGCAGACAAGGTCGGTGAAAACGTGTCGAGCGTGGGGCGGAGCCGCCGGCGACCCACGATGCCCGAGGAGTTGGCCAGCCCGACCACGGCCGGTGCCGATGCGATGGCGCAGGGCGACGGAGACGCCCTGCCACGGTTCGCGGCGACGATGGGCCGTCGATATCGGGCGGTGCTGGCCGTCATCGCCGGGCATCTTGACGTCGCCCTGGAGCTCCTTGAGGCTGACCATCCAGCCGCCCGCGACGTCTCAGCCTCGCGGATCGCCACGGAAGAGCTGTCGGAGCTCACCCGCCTGATCCTGGCCTTCGGTCGGTCGGCACCGCTCAATCCGACCGTCACCGACCTGAACGACATCGTGGCCGAGGTGGCCGTTAGGCTTCGACCGACCTTGCCGCCAACGGTCGACATGGTCATTGACCTGGCGAGCGGCGGTTGCCCGGCGCTCGTCGATCGCGCCCAGCTCCGCGAGTCGATCGCCAACCTCGTGATGAACGCGCTCGAAGGCTTGCCGGTTGGCACGCTTCGGATCGGGACGGCACGGCTCCGAGTCGATGCCACCTACGTTCGGCGCCATCCAGCTGCCTCGATCGGTCACCACGTCGCGGTTGCCGTGTCCGATGTCCGTGGGCGGCTGGAACGTGCGTCCCACGATCGCGGCCCAGGGCCAAGGCTCACGACCGCGCCGGCGCCAGGAGCGGAGTTCGGACTGCTGGCGGTTCGCGGGTTTGTCGAGCAGTCCGGGGGCCACCTGACGATGACCTCCAAAGCCGGGATAGGCACGACCGTCCGGATCGTCCTGCCGCGCGCAGGCTGATCTTCGGGCGGTCGTTCGTCGCGAGGTCGATCCCGGATCCAATGCTCATAGAATCTGGTGATAAAGCTACGGCAAGGCGCTCGGCGGGGATCCGGTAGTAGTCCGTCAGCCGACCGACCGGCCCGACGATGATGCCGACCTTCGAGCTGGCTCGGGGCGGGCGCTGTCACGCCCGGGGCGAGGGCCAGAAGACCGCCGCCGAGGCCGATCGCGAGCAGGCCGCCAACCAGGGCAAGTGCAAGCAGCCCTCGTGTGCCGGGCGCATCATCGGCTGCCTACGGGCCGATCGGGGTCGCCCGCGTCGAGACGAACCGGTCGAACCAGAGCGTGCCGATCATCCCGCTACCCAGTCCGGCCGATGGACCGAGCCGGACCGACTCCAGGCGATGAACGCTCGTGTCGAGTCCGCTGAGCGCGCTCACGACGACGCCATCGATGATGAGCGACGCGGTCGCGTAGGCCGACGAGCTCCAGACGATCTCGACCACGTGCCACGTGTCGCTCGTCGGGACCCAGGCGCCCTGCGTCTCGCCCCTGCGCCCCAGGACGGCGAGGCGGAGGTCGAGCGCACCCGTGGTCGTCCCGCGGTACTGGAGCCGGAAGATCGCCTTGCTCGACGAGCGCCCCACGAAGACGTCGATCGGTTTCGCGTCGGTTGAGAGCGCATTCGGATCAAGCGTGAAGCGGGCGCGGTAGCTCGGCTCCGCCGCCGGCGACCCGTCCGTCACGTAGGCGGGCGACTTGCCGTTGACGGCGGCCGTGAGACCGTACGCCCCGCCCAAGGCCACGGCTCCCGTCACCGAGAGCCGGGATCCTCCGATGGAGCTCGTCCAGGCGGAGAGATCGCCGCTCTCGAAGCCATCGGCGAACAGCGTGCCGCTCGGTGTCACGATGAACGGGGCGACGGTCGGCGGGCCCCACGCGCCGGCCGCGTCCCGGGCTCGCACGGCGAGCAGGTGTTCGCCGTTGGCCAGCCCGCCGACCGGGATGGAGCCGCTGACCGACTCGGTGACGGCGTCGAAGCTGCCGTCGGCTGGTCCCAGGCTCGTCCCGTTGCCGGCGCCAGGATCGAGGTCCACGTACGCCTCGGCGGCGGCGATCAACGACGAGCCCGTCGAGCCATCGCTCGCGGTGGCCGTCACGGTGGTCGCCGGTGCGCCGTCGGTGCGTGCTGGAACGATCGCAATGTCGGTCACGGCGGGCGCACGTCGGTCGAGGACGAGCGCGCCGGTCGACAGGGGACCCCAGTTGCCGGCGCCGTCGCGCGCGTGGACGAGGATCGGGTGACTCCCGTCGGCTAGCCCGTCGAGGGTCGACCGACTGATGGTCGCGCTGACCGTGACCGTCGAGCTCCCGTACGCGCCGTTCATCGGCGAGCCAGAGCCGTCGGGGCCGGCGGTGTCGATGAAGTACTCGGCGGCCTCGACGGCTCCTCCGCCCGACGCCGTGTCGTCGGCAACGGCCGCGATGACGACGTTGGAGGAGCCGTCGGCCGGATTGGGGGCGGCGCTCACCGGACCGGCCGTGGGGCCGGTCGTGTCGGCGGACGGGGAGGGCGAAGGAGAGGGCGACGGTGACGGTGAGGGCGACGGTGAGGGCAGCGGACCACCCGCCAGCAGTTGGTACGCGGCCATGACGTCGATCCGTCCGGCGCCGGTGTCGTTGTCGGTGCCGACCGGCGCGACGTCGACGGCAGTGGTTGCCAGGGCTGCCCCCAGCGTCGTCGGCGACGTCCCGGGAAACGCGTCGAGCAGCAGGGCCATCGCGCCCGCGACGTGCGGCGCCGAGATGGACGTTCCGGTTACGCTGTCGTATAGACCGAATCGTGTCGCCGTCCGGATGCTCACCCCGGGGGCGGCGACGGCCGGGAACGTGACCGGCGCGCCGCGGCCGCAGGACGTCGGTCCCCGGCTGCTCTGGCTCCACACCACGTCGGTCGCGCTGACGGCGCCGACCGGGAAGGCGTCGGGGTTGTTGCCCGGGCTCGCGTCGCTCGGGCTCGCCGGTCCGAAGTTGCCGGCCGCGAAGACAGGGACGATCCCGGCGGCGACGAGGGCCGCCAGGTCGGGCTCGAAATCGAGGACGCAGCCGGGAGCACCGAACGTCCACGAATCGTTCACGACGTCCGGCTCGTCGTCAGTGGCCGGAACGCCGTCCGGGTCCAGGATCCACTCGTACCCGAGGTGAATCGCCGTGGAGGTTGCGACCCCGCTGTCGTTGAAGATCTTGACCGCGATCCAGGTGGCTTCGGGCGCCAAGCCGATGGACGTCCCGCCGCCGTCCCGGCCGACGATGACGCCCGTTGTCTGGGTGCCGTGGCCGCTCGCGTCGAACGGCGCCGCGTGCTGGCCGTAGGGGTCGTACCAGCTGTTCGCGCCGCCTCGCCACTGGGCGGTCAGATCCGGGTGGCTGGCCTCCACGCCGCTGTCGACGCTGGCCACAACGATGCCCGCTCCGCGGTATCCGAGGGCCCATACGTCGGGAGCATTGACCTGGTCTAGATTGGGCTCGACGGCCGACCCCGC
>Ga0209751_10001707_pt1 | contig 22258 bp, 22 predicted proteins | sample RifCSP13_1_FD_184019 | JGI IMG/M metagenome (GOLD analysis project Ga0209751, IMG submission 184019) | Soil microbial communities from Rifle, Colorado - Rifle CSP2_sed 13_1 (SPAdes) (version 2) | ecosystem: Environmental > Terrestrial > Deep subsurface > Rock core/Sediment | place: Rifle...
ATAACATATATTTGGAACTGTTAAAAATGTTCCGAAAGACCCCTTTATAACCTTGTTTGCTTCCTAAGACCCTTTCTAAAGGGGGACTGAGGGGGATTATCCTTGTGAAGGGCATTTACAGCTATAAACAAAACTAATCTCCCCCTGCCCCTCTTTAGAAAAGAGGGGTTAAAAAGATTCTAACGACCATCTGAGCGGACGCCCATATGGATTAGCCTTACTCCAAAAGCCTCTTCAAATCTTCCAACATCCTCTGCCTGTGAGTCGCTCCCCAGTATATCCTCTTACATGCAGGGCAGGCCGAAAACTCCGACTGGGTCCTGAAGACATAGGGCGGGACCTTCGCCTCTATCGTCTCCTTAGGTATGTCCTCAAGAAGTACATTGCACCTCAGGCATCTTGTAAGAAGAAGGGCCTCGTCCGGCGGGAACTCCTTTATTACCTGCTTCAACTGCTCTCCTGCAAAGTCGCTCGCTATAAATAAGGCCCTCCCGCGCGCGCTCCGGCGGAGCATCAGTCTCTTGTCCCTCGTGAGTATCGTCCTGCCTTCTTCCAGCGCCCTCCTTACAAGCTCGCCGTCGTCTATATATGGGTCGTACGCGACATCGTAGCCGAGCGTCCTCAGCCATCTGGCGAGCTTGCCCAGCATGGAATCGGCGAAGAATTTATGTCCCGTTCGCATTCTTCAATCTTACTCCATAAAAAAGGCCGTCCATAAGACGGCCTTTAAAAAATATTTCATGTCATTGCGAGCGAAGCGCGGCAATCTCAGGCCTTTGGATAACAATCAGATTGCTTCGTCGCCTTCGGCTCCTCGCAATGACGACTACCCGAAGAATATCTGCGCGGTGCGAAGCATTTCCAGGTCTACCGTCTTTAGCTTCTCGGTCGCCTCCTTGAGGGATACGTCCAGTATGTTGTTCCCGCGTAACGCCACCATCCTGCCGTACTTGCCGTCATTCAAGAGCTCTATCGCCTTCACGCCGAAGCGCGTGGCCAGCACCCTGTCATAGGCCGTAGGCGTGCCGCCCCTCTGGAGGTGACCTAACACCACGAACCTTGACTCAAGGCCGAGCCTCTTCTCTATCTCGGTAGCAAGGAACTCGCCCACGCCGCCGAGCTTGACATGGCCGAAGGAGTCAAGGGTCTTGTCCTTCGTAATCATTCCGGCCGCTTCCTTGGGGTACGCGCCTTCGGCGGCAACGATGAGGCTGAAGTACTTGCCCGCCTCACGCCTCTTCCTCACATAATTGCAGACCTCTTCAACATCAAAGGGCTGCTCAGGGATGAGTATCACGTCCGCGCCGCCCGCAAGGCCGCCGTAGACGGCTATCCAGCCCGCGTGCCTGCCCATGACCTCGACCACCATGACCCTCTGGTGCGCCTCGGTCGTGGAATGGAGCCTGTCGAGAGCCCATGTAACGATGCTTACGGCCGTGTCGAAGCCGAATGTGAAGTCAGTCCCGGAAAGGTCGTTGTCTATCGTCTTGGGGACTCCTACGGTCTTTATGCCCCTGTCATGGAGCTTTGAAGCGACGCTAAGCGTGTCGTCCCCGCCGATGCAGACGAGGGCGTCTATTTTAAGCTCCTCGAGGTTCCTGAAGAGCTTCTCCGCGTCTTCAGGCTTCTTCAATGGATTTGTGCGGGATGTGCCGAGTATGGTCCCGCCGAGCGGAAGAAGACCGGAGACAGACCCCCTGTCGAGCTTGACTGTCTTTGCCTCTACAAGCCCCCTCCAGCCTTCCCTTATGCCCGTGAACTCGTGCCCAAGCTGAAGGCCCCTTTTGACCACGGCCCTTATGACGGCGTTAAGCCCCGGACAATCGCCCCCGCCTGTCAAAATCCCAATGTTCATCATCCCCTCCGTTTTGTACGAATTTTTATACCGGTACCGGCTCTGCCGTGGCCTCCTCTGCCGCGGCAATGGGCAGGCTCACAGTAAAGACCGATCCGCTGCCGATGACGCTCTCGACGGTTATTGTGCCGCCGTGCGCCTCGGCTATCTCCTTGCAGATGCTCAAGCCAAGTCCGGCCCCGCCAACGTTCTTTCTCGCCTTGTCGACCCTGTAGAACCTGTCGAATATATAAGACAGGTCCTCGGCCGATATGCCTATCCCCGTGTCCCTGACCTTGAATACGGCCCAGCCCCCCTCTTTTTTCAGGTGCGCCTCCACGCTGCCCCCGGCAGGCGTGTACTTTATGGCGTTGTCTATGAGGTTGAAGACGAGCTGGCTTATCCTTACGTGGTCGCCCCTTACCAATAATTCTTTATTCTCAAGCATATCCAACCGTACACCGCTGTCAAGGGCGAGCCTCTTGAACTGCTCGCACCTGTCAGATACCACCTTTCCGAGGTCTACGACATCGTGCGCCGTCGTACCCTTCTCAACGTCCATCTTCGCGAGGTCGAGGAGGTTCATTACGATATAGCTCATCCTGTCTATCTCCTCGAGATTCGAGGCAAGTACCTCTCTCAGGTACTCCGCATCCCCCTTTGAGCGGAGCGCTATTTCTATCTCGCCCTTCATTATGGTAAGCGGGGTCTTGAGCTCATGGGAGGCGTCGCCCGTGAACTGCCTTATCTGCCTGAAGGACTTCTCGAGCCTGCCTATCATCTCGTTCATGGTCGAGGCAAGACGGCCTATCTCGTCCTGCGGGACCTTTATCTCTATGCGTTCATTGAGGTTCTCTGCCTCTATCCTCCTGGCCGCCTCTGTTATAACGGAGACCGGTTTCAATGCCTTTTTGGCGAGGAACCAGCCGACCCCGCCAGCCACCACGACCGAGGCGAGTATGCCGAAGATGAATATGTATGCAAGGGAATTGAAGACCTCGTCCATGTCTTCGAGCGAAGAGCCGACCTGGACTATCGCCACGAGCTTCTCATTGACGAATATCGGCTTTGTCACGACCCTGACAGGGTATCTGCCCACGTTCTTGACTACCTCAAATGTGGTAGCGCCGCCGAGGGCGGCATGGTAGGTGGCCTTGGGTATGGGCATCCTGAACACAAGGTTCGAGGACTTCGCGACTACCTGCCCGTGCGGGTCGAGCACCTGGATATAGTTGCCGGCGGTCCTTATGCCGAAAAACCTCTCGAGGAATATGTCGAAGTCCCTGGGCAGGAATAGCTCGCCCGAGGGCTTCACGATGGTATGCACCATCATGTTGGCGACGGAGCTAACCTGGTTGTCGGTGCGGTAGATGAAGATCTTCAGGAGGGAGTATGAGAATGCCGCACCGAATGCGATGAGGCTTACGAAAAGAAGCGAGGTGTACCAGAAGGTGAGCCTTGTTCTGATTGAAAAATTCATTCGGATTCCTTAGCCACAAAAACCTGAAAATCTGTTGAGGCTGCTCAAAAAGGTCCAAATGCAAGGCCCCGGTTAAATCGGGGAGCGAGGAATGAGGCGTACTCTTTGCCGTACGCCGCTACTACGCGCGACTCGACAAGCAGATGGGCCTTTTTCAGCAGCCTTATTGGCTCAGTTCTTTCAGCCTGGAAAGAGACTTGATGATTATCTCCTTCCTCCTGATATCCAGAAGCCCCTCCTCTTTGAAGCTCTTGAGGAGCCTAATGGAGGTCTCCTGCGTTATGCCGAGGAGCTCCGCTATCTCGAGTCTTGAGAGGGTAAGGTTGAGCCTCACGCCGCCGTCCTCTTTCACGCCGTACTGGTCCGCGAGCGTATACAGGAGCTGCGCGAGCTTCTCCTTGGCGTTCAGGAGGCCCAGGTGGCCTATCCTCTCATACGCGCTGTTCAATTCCTTGCCGAGCGATATGATGAGCTTTCTGGCTATGGCGGGCTCTTTCTCCAATATCTTGAAGAAGGCGTGCCTGTCAATGTAACAGAGGTCGCAGTCCTCCATGACGACAGCCGTGTGCTTGTAGGTGCGCGCGTTGTAGAACACCTCGAACCCCAGGAGGTCGCCGGGGTTCATGATATTTATTATCTGCTCCTTGCCTGTCGAGGACGACCTTACTACCTTGACCCTGCCGGTCCTCAGGATGTATAGGCCGGTGCAGTCGTCGCCCTCCATGAAGACGACCTCGCGCTTCTTGTGGTGGTTTATTACGACCGCCTCCTTGAAGGCGTCGAGCTGCGCCACGCTCAAGCCCGTAAAAAGGGTGTTCTCCTTTATATGGCAATGGCAAAGAGAGCATGTCGATTCCTTGTCCATCGTGAATGTCATTGCTTCACCCCCGCCCCTGTATGCGGCCCCGCAAGCGCGACTTTGCCCGCCGCAAGCTCGTTGAACGGGAAGTCCACCCTGTACGGCACAACGGCAAGGCTGAAGTCGCCCGCGCCCTTTATCTCTCTTATGATATCCACCACCTCTTCATCGGAAAGCTTGCTTCCGGTCCTCCAGTCTATCGTCTGGATCTTTATCAATACCCTCTTCGATTCCCCGACTGCGATCGAGGCGTCGTTTGCCATCTTTACTATCATATCCCTTACCTCTGGGATGGGTTTCTCAAGCTCCTCGCCAATCTGCCTGTGGTATGCCATTATCGAGAAGTAATCGAAGTCTGCCCTTAACGCCTCGCTCAGGTCCTGCGAGAGCCAGGCAAGCGCGTAAGGCGGATTGGTCACGCTCTCGTACATGAGGTTTATGGCAAAGACCGCAGTTGGCCTCTTTGCCCGTACTACCCTCTTCAGCCTCTCTGCAGCATTGACGAGACGCCTGTTCTTCCACGACGCCCACTTCCAGAAGAGCTCCGTGTAATGTACCTTGCCCTCCTCCGTCCTTATGTAGAGGGCTTCGGGGTCGAGCGGCGAGCCCGTATCTTTTTCAAAGAGCGCCCTCGCGATCTTCCCAAGCCCCTCGTTGTGCCTCATCACGAGGTCGTCCTGAAAAAGGACTCCGTCGATCGCGTTATCCGCAAGGTCCGAGTATATCTTATCGAGCCTCTCAAGGGACTTCTCGTTGAAGAGGTCGAGCCCCTTGCACCTGCCGTATTCCATGTTCCGTATGTCGTATGCAACGCAGGCAAGCTCTGCGTTGTCCTCTATGCCGTAATCGGCGTACCGCGTGGTCATCCACGCGAAGACCTTTAGCCCCCTCGCGTGCGCAAGCTCTATTACCTTGGGCAGCAGGTCGTCGACTACCAGCGAATGATTTGACCTGAAGTAGACGCCGCGCTTTTCAGCAGGGCTCGCCGCGGGATAAAATCTATCGCCGCTGTTGTGGAAGGCCCTGACTATGATCGTGTCTATGCCGGCGTCTTTGAGCCTGTCCATCTCCCGGCCCATCTCCCGGTTGTCCTTGCCCTCGAAGAGCATGACCTGCACTGCCCGCAGATTCGGGCGCATCTCCCTGTATATCTCCGGGAGAGCTGGCTGCGGGGAGACCTTCTTCAGCTTGTCCCTGGCCTCCTGCATCTTTATTTCCGCTACGATCGAGAACGGGCTGTCGATGAAGTTTGAGATGTAGAGCCTGAACTGGGCCTCTGCCTCCCTGTACTCGCCTGAGTAGAGGTACGCCTCGGCCATCCTGAACTGGGCCTCTGATATGAGCTGGCTTCCGGGAAAGCTCTCGATGAGCCTGCCGAACTCCCTTGCGGCTGTCCTGTATTCTCCCTCGTCCATCAGGAACTTGGCGTAATTGAACTGCCCCAGGTCGGTGAAATAGGGCGCTCCCGCGCCGGACGCGCAAGCCTGGCGCGATACCGCGAGTAGAAAAAATAGGATTAAAAGCCAGGATCCTGCCTTGAACATGCTTGCGCGACGACCGTCTCTCAACTTCCCGCTCCTGAGCCCTGACTGGCCTGAACATTATAACAAAACAGAGGGACCGTAATCAAAAGAACTTGTCTATGGCCTCTTTGACGTTCGCGACCCCTACTGTCTCGATGCTGCCCGGCTTCTTGAGGCCCTTAAGATTGTCCTTCGGCATTATGCACCTCTTGAACCCGAGCTTTGCCGCCTCCCTGATGCGCGGCTCTACCTGGCTTATGGCCCTCACCTCGCCCGCGAGCCCGACCTCGCCGAATATTACCGTGCTCGGCTCGATGGGCTTATCCAGATAATTGGAGCTTATCGCGGCCATCACCCCCAGATCGATGGCAGGCTCTTCGAGCTTTAGCCCTCCCGCGACCTTTATGAAGATGTCGTGGTTGGCAAGCCCTATCCCGGCCTTCTTCTCGAGCACCGCGGCAAGGAGCATGACCTTGTTGTAGTCCACGCCTACGACCGTTCGCCTGGGCACGCCGAAGAGGGTCGGACAGACAAGGGACTGCACCTCGACAAGTATTGTCCTTGTGCCTTCGAGGCTCGATACGACGGCAGAGCCTGACGCCCCCTCGGGCCTTTCTGCAAGGAAGACCTCTGAAGGGTTGGCGACCTCCCTTAGCCCGTCCTCGTGCATCTCGAATACGCCTATCTCCATGACCGAGCCGAACCTGTTCTTCACTGCCCTCAAGATCCTGAACGCGTGAGAGCGCTCGCCTTCGAAGTAAAGGACGGTGTCGACCATGTGCTCAAGGACCTTCGGGCCTGCTATGGCGCCGTCCTTGGTAACGTGGCCTACGAGGAAGACCGGCACCTCCATCGTCTTTGCGAGCCCTGTGAGGCGGCCCGATATTTCTCGTACCTGGCTGACGCTCCCCGGAGAGGACTCCAGCGCCTCTGAGAATATGGTCTGCACGGAGTCTATGACGATTACTCCGGGGTTTGTCTGCTTTACCGCTTCGAGTATCCTTTCGAGGGATGTCTCGGGGTAGACCAGGAGGAGTTCGCTTACTGCCCCAAGGCGCGCTCCACGGAGCCTTATCTGCCTTGACGACTCTTCGCCCGTGACATAGAGGACCTTTACGCCCTTGCCAGACAGCGCGCCCATAGCCTGAAGGAGAAGGGTCGATTTGCCGATGCCGGGGTCTCCGCCGATGAGTATTGCCGTGCCCGGCACTATGCCGCCGCCCAAAACCCTGTCAAGCTCGGCAATGCCTGTCCTCACCCGGTCCTCTTCGGTGATATTAAGCTCTGAGATGGGCTGGGGCGGGCTTCCGGATTCCATCCGGGCCGTTGACTTTTTTTCCGGGGCAGCCCTCTCTTCGAGAAAGGTGTTCCAGCCCCCGCAGTCCGGGCATCTGCCGAGCCATTTGTGAGATGTGTTACCGCAACCCTGGCATGAGTATATTATCCTGGTCTTTGCCATTTAAAAATTCCTCTCAACCGTTCAGCCGAAATTCCGATGTTATCATAGGGAGTTTACACATTGACAAAGACTGCAGTTTTGTTATCATAATGGACAAAACACGGAAGCTCAGGAAATGTCTATAGAAATAACTAATTACGCCACCATACTAATGGAACTCGTGAAGGCTGTCAAGATGCACAATTTCTACCCGCAGGGGCATCCGCAGCTTGAGGCCATCTTCGACAAATCCTACAACCAGCTCAGAAAAAGCATCGATTCCGCAGGCGAAGTCAAGTGGCGCGTCGACCAGCGCGGCTTTTATTTCGAGCAACTCCCGCTTGCCCCCGGCAACCCCGAGATAGCCGCGCTTGCCAAGAAGCTGTTTTTCAGGCGCGTAAAGGAGATAACCTTTACCCAGCGCCTCGCCATGAATGACATAAAGATATTCACCGCGGCCATAGCCGCGGAGCCTGAGGAATTGCAGGCAAAGGGCGGCATCGAGGCCTTCTTCGCCTCTCTGAATGTCAGCGGAATACTCCTGAACGAACAGCATTACGAGGATATAAAAAAGCTCAAGGACGAGCTCGAGGAAAAAAGGACAGAGGAGAAGACAATTACCGAGGATGCGGCCCCGCAGCCGCCGGGAGAGTCTGAGAAGAGCAAGGAGGAAGAGGAAGAAAAGCCCGAAGAGGAAGTCCAGGACGACTCCCTTCACACCCTCCTTGAGAAGATACATAAGGAAACTGACGACCTCAAGTACACCGACCTTTCCATAAGGATAGGCGAGAAGGCGTCTGTTCTGCTCTCGGAGGGCAAGGCCGAAGAGGTCTTCCCTGCGCTCTTCGCCTTCTACAGGCACTCCCTTGCCCCGACCGGCAAGAGCGAGAACATCAGGAGAACAGCCCTGGAGAGGCTCAAGCTCCTCCTTACCAGAGAATCATTGAAGTACCTTGCCGAAAGGGCCGGCGCGAAAGAAGAGGCGCAGCGCGACGTAGTGAACAAGATACTCGTCATTGCCGGCGACGAGGGCGCTTCTGTTCTCCTTGACGCGATAATCGACGCCTCTGAAGCTATAACGAGAAGGTACCTCTTCAACGCCCTTGTGCTCTTCGGGCCAGCCTTGCGGCCTCTTGCCGAGGCGAAGCTCGGCCATTCCCAGTGGTTTGTCGTAAGGCAGATGGCAGCGCTCCTCGGCGCGATAGGCGGGCCTGAGGCCCTGCCCGCTCTCGAGGACGCCTACAACAACCCGGAGTCCAGGGTAAAAAAAGAGGTATTGAAGAGCATGGTCAAGATAAGGACCCCGCGGGTTACGGCCTTTCTGCTGAATGTCCTCAAGGAGAACGATCAGTCTCTGGTCGCTCACGCCATAATCTCGCTCGGCATCATCAAAGACCCGGCTGGCGTAGAGCCGCTTGCCGAGCTCGCAATCAGGCGCGAGGCCTTCTCGGAAGCCAGCGAGGTGAGCAAGGAAGCTATAAAAGCGCTCGGCATAATAGGCGACCCCAGGGCCATTCCTAACCTTGAGAGAATACTGCTCAGAAAAGTATGGTTCGGCAAGAGATCGAATGAAGAGATACGGTCTCTCGCGGCATATTCGCTCGGCATGATCGCCACGCCAGAGGCCTTGAAGGCCGTTGAGACAGTTTACGCCGACTCGACCGGGGACCTCCTGATGGCATGCAAGAGGGTCCTCGATGGAAGGGAAAGGACCACATGAACGGCGATAACAGGGACAACATACTGAAAAACATAAACGCCGCGCTCAAGAGCAAGAAGCTCTATCCTCCGGGACATCCGTCCATAGCCGCGCCCGTGAACAAGACTCACGCGCTGCTCCTGGACGAGCTCAAGACGAGGAACAACCTCGCAATGGCTCTCATGAACGAGGCGCTCGTCTACGAGGAAGACCTCGTGCCTGACGCCGAGAAGCTCTATGTCGACATCCTCCAGCAGATGACGGACAAGAACGTGGACGCGATCATCATTGAAAAGGGCGTCTCGCTCAAGGAGCTCTCATCCGTATTCGACATACTCTCCGGGCCCGCCATTCAGGGCGCGGAGCTGCAAAAGGAGATGCACGCGAAGGGCGTTATCCATGTGACGCTCAAATCGGTACCCATCGGCAGGAAGAACATCCTTGAGATATACAACGGCGCGGTCGAGGTCGTGAAGGACGTCATGACCGAGATACGCATGGGCAAGATCCCCAGGGCCGAGCCGGTGCACAACGTCGTGAACGAGATGACGGAATCGGTCCTCTCGGACCCGAACGCCATGATAGGCCTCACGATGATAAAGAACTACGACAATTACCTCTTCAACCACTCGGTCAACGTCTCCATCATGTCGCTCTCGCTGGCGCGGTTCATGGGCCTCCCCGCAAATGAAGTGCACGACGTGGGCGTTGGCGCGCTCCTTCACGACGTCGGCAAGACCGGCGTCTCCGAGCAGATCATAAGGAAGCCGGGCGGGCTCAGCTCTGAGGAATGGGAAAAGATAAAGGAGCACCCGCAGCTGGGGTCGAACATCATAAAGCGCATGGAGGGCGTGAACGAGGCCGTAGGCAGGGTCATATTCGAGCACCATATAAAGTTCGACCACTCCGGATATCCGCAGACGACATCGACCCTCCACCCGTTGAGCCAGATAGTCACGGTCTGCGACGCCTATGACGCTCTAACTACTTTAAGGGTCTATCAGAAGCCGCACGACCCGGTCGAGGCCATAAAAATACTCGACAGCTTCTCAGGCAGGCATTTCAATCCGGACATAATAAAGGCCTTCGTCAACATGATGGGCATGTACCCGGTCGGCACGATGGTCAGGTTCTCGACGAACGAGATAGGCGTGGTGAAGAAGATAAACGTGGATGCCCCTGAAAGGCCCCTGGTGAAGATAATCTACGGATCTGACGGCCATGAGCTTGACGCCCCCTTTGAGGTCGACCTGCTGACTGAGGCGGGCCGCGAGATAATAACCAACGTTAATCCGGCCACGACAGCTACAGACCTGGCCGCATTCTTCGAGCACGAGTCCGCGGAGTAAAAGACCGCTGTCACGAAAATTAAAAGGGCAAGCCGAAAGGCTTGCCCTTTTTTATTGGTGGGCACAGCCCACCCTGCGTGTTGATATTTTCAGGCGTCCATTACTCCGAGGCCCTTGAGGGCTATGCTCTTCATCTTCGGGTTGCCCTTTGAGGCAAAGTAGACAAGCGCCTCTTCAGCCCTCTTATCCCCGAACCGCGCGACGGCCTCCAGCGCCCGCTCCACTACGCCGCTGTCCTGGTGCTTCAAGGCCTGCACCAGCGGACCAAGAAGCCTCTGGTCTTTAAATCCAGAAAGGGCCTCGACCACCGCCCTCACTACTATCGGGCTTTCGTCCTTCAACGAGTCAACAAGCGCCGGGAGCACCGATGTGTCTCCCATCGTGCCGAGCGCCCTCGCCGCGGCCGCCCGCACGTCCTCTGAAGGGTCTTTAAGCGCCGCAGAGAGTACCGCGGCCACGCGCGGCCCACGGAGGTCAGAGAGGGCGTAGATGACCTTTACCTTCTCGATCATCTGGCCCGACTCTATCTTCTTTGCAAGAGCGTCAAGCCTTTCGCGGGCCTCGAGCCTCTCTAATGCCTCTGCCGCCGCCTTCCTGACATCCGCGTCAGCGTCCTTGAGGGCAGCTATCAATATTTCTTTTCGTTTGTTCATGCGTAATCTATATCAAAACCCTAATTAACTTGCAAGCGCCTTACTTTCTTTTTTAAAATAAACTTCGCAAGCAGCGGGGTATCGAAATCTCCAACTGCTTTCTCCTTCTCCCCTCTGGGGAGAAGGTTGGGATGAGGGGGACGGTATTGAAAACCCCCCTCACCTTACTCCTCTCCCCCATGGGGAGAGGATATGAAAAAAATCGCGCGCCAAGCCTCGAGGAATTATACCTGAAGAGAGATTAAAGACCGGCTGCCCAGGTCCTGAACTCTTCCACAGCCCTCGCTGCCTGCTTCTCTCTCCTGTCCTTTCCAGTAAGCTGCGGCAGCAGGCCCATGTTGGCGTTCATGGGCGAGAACTGCCCTGCGCAACCTGAGACATGCCTCATGAGCGCGCCTGAAATGGTAGTCTCGGGCGGGCAGACGGCCCCAAGCCCCTGGCTGGCCTTAAGCGCGTTTATGCCAGCGAGCGCACCTGACATCGTCGATTCGCAGTAGCCCTCGACGCCCGTTATCTGCCCGGCAAAGAAGATGCCGGAGCCCTTCAGCTCCTGAGATGGAGTGAGAAGGCCCGGAGAGTTGATAAAGCTGTTCCTGTGGAGCTTGCCGAGCCTCGCGAACTCCGCGTTCTTCAACGCCGGTATCATCCTGAAGATCCTCTTCTGCTCGGCGAAGGTAAGGCGCGTCTGGAAGCCGACGATGTTGTAAAGAGTGCCTTCGGCGTTCTCGCATCTGAGCTGGACCACAGCGAAAGGCCTCTCATTTGTCCTCGGGTCTCTCAGCCCTACCGGCCGCATCGGGCCGAAAAGGAGCGTCTTTTCCCCCCTGTGCGCCATGACCTCTATAGGCATGCAGGCCTCGAAGCTCGCCATATCCTCAAATTCGCGAATGCGCGCGGTATCAGCCTTTATAAGCTCCGCATAGAATGCCGCGTACTCGGCCTCTGTCATAGGGCAGTTTATGTAATCGTCTCCGCCCTTTCCATAGCGCGACGCCTTGAATGCGGAAGTCATGTCAATCGTCTCGGCATAAACTATCGGCGCGACAGCGTCATAGAAGTTGAGGTTCTTTCCAACGAGCCCCTCTATTGCCCCGGCGAAGGCGTCTGAGGTGAGCGGGCCCGTGGCAATGATGAGAGGGCGCTCTTCAGGCAGCTCCTTTACCTCTCCCCTTATTATATCGACACCCACTTTAACGAGCGCGTCGGTCACGAACCGGGAGAACTTCGCCCTGTCGACGGCAAGGGTCTTTCCGGCGGGCACGCGGGAAGAGTCAGCCGCCTTCATTATGAGCGAATCGAGGAGGCGCATCTCAACTTTCAGCACCCCGGAGGCGTTCTCAAGGCTCTCTGATTTGAGCGAGTTGCTGCACACAAGCTCGGCGAGGCCATCGAGTGAATGCGCGGGCGAAAACCTTTCAGGTTTCATCTCATGGAGGAGTGCCTTTGCGCCGCGCCGCGCTATCTGCCAGGCCGCCTCAGAGCCAGCGAGCCCTCCGCCTATTATTGTTATCCTGTCCATATCCGACATATTAAGACGCCCTCCGGTTATCTTCAAGGCCATAATTATATGGCTATTAATGTACTCACCCGCACGCTTGCGGGCAGGTCCTTTTTATGATAGGTTTTGAAGATGAAGAAACGGGCGCGCCTCACCATAACCGGCCTTGTCCAGGGAGTGTCATACCGCGCGGCCACGGTCGAGGCGGCAAGGCGTCACGGCCTCTCCGGATGGGTCAGGAACAACCCGAACGGCTCGGTAGAGGCCGTAGTGGAGGGCGACGAGGAAGCCGTTAAAAGGCTTATCGAATGGTGCAGGACCGGCCCGCCGCTCGCGCGGGTCGAAGGTGTAGCCGTGAGCTGGGAACCTTTTAAAAACGAGTTCGACGATTTTACCGCCCTTACGAGGTATACAGCATACTGATGAGACTGAAAAATATTATTTTGATATTTGCCATATTTGCCGCCGCGTACGGCTGCAAGCCCACCCCCAAGGTCGGCTACCTTATACCGGACAGCAAGGGGCCGAAGGGATACGAGGTAGTCGCCGGCTCCGGCGTGGTTGAGAATGAATTCGTCAGGATGACTGCCAGCCAGGTCAGGAAGAATGAAGAGACAGCAAGCCTGCTCTCGTCGCTCCTTGAGAAGAATTACATCATCATAGACCTCTCGATCGAGAACCTCTCTGACAAGACCGTCATATTCAAACCCAACCTTACGGCCATAAACAACGACGCCTATGATTTCCTGAGGCCGCTCGACTACACCGACATGTATGATTTCAAGGACATGGAAGGGCTGGAGGCAATAAAGAACAGATTTTACGACCTGGATACGATGTTGAAGCCCGGCCAGAAGTCAAAGAAGCTCCTCGTCTTCCGGCCGCTTTCCAAGAATGTAAAAAAGGCCGTCCTGCAGATAGACGACCTTTACATCGGCACCGATTATATAAAAATAACCTTCCCGTTCGTATTCAAGCCGGAGGCCGAGGGATAACAACATTATCCTCAACCGTGGCTTGATGCCGCCAAAAAAAATCGGGCATTATTGCCGGTCTGACTCCCTGCTCTTCTCCTCCGTATTCTCGTTTGCCCTTTCGACCGTCTTCCTGGCCTTGTCTATGGCGTAGCCGATCGATTCCTTCGCGCTCCCGGCCTTCTCCTTCACCGTCTCGGCCGTATCGCTCGCTGCCTCTTTGGCCTCATCTGCCGTGTGCTTGAAACTGCGCTCGTACTTCTCGAGCCTCTCCCCGGCCTGTTCCGTCTTGCTGCCTATGAGCTTTAAATACTTCGGCCCGCCAAAGTACAGAAACGCGCCGAGCGCCACAATGCCTATTACCAATCCAAACAGGAATTTTTTCATTCTGCAGCCTCCTTTATCCTCTCCTTTATCGCGAGGGCTTCCCTGTAGACCTCTGCCCTGGGAAGGTTGAAATCCTTTGCCACTGCCTTTACGGCGTCGTTCAATTTCGCCCCGGAGGCGAGGAGCCCTTCGAGCGCGGGCCTGAAATCCCCCTTTGCCCTCTCCTCGGTGCGGATGACGAGGGTTATCTCTCCTTTTATATCCCTATTGGCAAGCGCTGCAATGACCTCGGTCACCTTTCCCCTCAGTACCTCTTCGTGCATCTTTGTAAGCTCCCTGCCGATTACTGCCTGAATATCTCCCAATCCCTCCAACATCGTCTCAAGCGTCGCTTTGATACGGTTCGGCGATTCGTAGAAAATATACGTATGCGCCTGCGCGGATATCTCCTTGAAGAGGGCTTTTAACTGAGACTCCTTCTCCGGCGGAAAGCCCATGAATGTAAAACGGTCCGTCGGAAGGCCGGATATGGCTACGAGCGAGATTATGGCGGAAGGGCCTGGAATTGAAATTACCGGGATCGAGTTCTCGACCGCAAGCTTCACAAGCCTGTAACCGGGATCGGATATGCCGGGAGTGCCCGCGTCTGAAACAAGCGCGATATCCTCCCCTTCCAGGAGCCTGCCGACAAGGTGCTTTGCCTTCTCCCTCTCGTTGTGCTCGTGGTAGCTGGTAAGCGGAGTGGCTATGCCGTAATGGTCGAGGAGCTTCTTCGTGTGCCTGGTGTCCTCCGCCGCGATAAGGCTCGCTTCCTTCAGAATCCTTATGGCGCGTATGGTCACGTCCTCCAGATTGCCTATTGGAGTGGCGACAATAAAGAGCTTCCCTCCGCTCATTTCCTTCTCTCGAATACGTAGGCCGAAGCGAAGGTGAAGGCCACGGCAAAGAGGGAGACGAACGCAAGGTCAAGCCATATCGGGAACTCGGCGATGAGCCTGCCCTGGCCGGGCAGGACCACGTGCTTGAAGGAATCTACCCCGTAGCATAGCGGGTTAATAAAAGCGAATATCTTGATGTACGGCGGCAGCGAGCCTACAGGATAGAGCGCGCCGCTAAGAAAGAACATCGGCAGCACGATGAAGTTCATGATTACATTGAAGCCTTCAAGCGATGTGAGAAAAGAGGCTATGAAGAGGCCCATAGAGGTAATCGCGAGCGCGACAAGGAACATGAGGACGAGCATCATGAAGAACTCGGCGATGCCGACATCGAGGCCGAGGAGGGGCGCAATGAGAAGGAGCGCCGCCCCCTGGAATACCGACAGGGCTGTGCCGGAAATGAGCTTGCCGAATACTATCGTGACCCTCGATACCGGCGCGACGAGCATCTCTCGGAGGAACCCGAACTCCCTGTCCCATACAACGGAAATTGTAGAGAAGACGGAGCTGAAGAGGATGGTCATGCCGACGATGCCGGGCAGTATGAACTGAATATACTGCACGTTGTCATCCGTGTCGATGAGCCTTGTGAAACCCGAACCGACGATAAAGAGCCAGATAAGGGGCCTGGCCGCTGTGACGATAAGCCTGCCCTTCTGCCGGAAGAACCTCTTGAACTCTCTGAGGGTTATGACATATATGGCTTTATATGAGAGCATTCCTGAAAATCTATCCCCTGTGCCTCGGGGCAGGCCCGTAATCCCGTATCTCCCTGCCCGTAAGGTTTATGAAGACGTCCTCAAGGCTCGGCCTCTTGAGATTGATCGAGACTATGCCTGTCTCGAGCCTCTCGAAGAGCCTCGGTATGAACTTCTCGCCGGACTCGACTGTCAGGGCAAGGCCGCCCTCAATACGCCTCGGCTTCATACTGAACTTTGCCTCTATTTCAGAAGACGCCTTTGCGTCATCGGCGGTCTTGAGGTAGATGGTATCTCCCTTGAGCCCTCTCTTGAGCTCATCGGGGCTTCCGAAGGCGATTATCTGCCCCCGGTCTATGATGGCTATCCTGTCGGATACCTCGGCTTCGTCCATGTAATGGGTGGTCATGAAGACCGTATTGCCCTCGCTCTTCTTGAGCTTCCTTATGAACTCCCAGACATGGCTCCTGGTCTGCGGGTCGAGCCCGAGGGTCGGCTCGTCAAGGAAGAGCACCTTTGGCCTGTGCAGAAGCCCCCGCGCTATCTCGAGGCGTCTTTCTCGTCTATCCTATGCTCTGTGAGCCTTTTTTCCATGTTGTACATGTAGCAGTGGAATTTAAGGTTCTCGTATGCGGTAAGCTCGTTGTCGAGCGTAACCTCCTGGAAGACGAGTCCGATGGAAGAGCGCACCTGATGGGCCTCGCGCCTGCAATCATAGCCGTTGACCGTTGCGGTGCCTGAATCAAAGCCCAGCAGGGTGCAAAGGATATTGATGGTCGTGGTCTTGCCCGCGCCGTTAGGGCCGAGAAAGCTGAATGTCTCTCCCTCGTTCACTTCGAAGGAGACGCCACGGACAGCCTCTGTGCCGTTGTACCTCTTTACGAGGTCCTCTACTTTTATGATAGCCATTTTCTCGCGCCGGAATGCATCCGTGGGATTATAACATAAATCAGCCGGGATTTAGCAATGCCGAAAGGAGGAATAAGACGGGCCTACTTGCAGGACTTTATGGAAAAGCTGAAGGTGGAGCCGACGCCCGGGGTGCTCTTTACATTGAGCTTCCCGTTGTGGCCCTGGATGATGTGCTTTACTATTGCCAGGCCGAGGCCTGTGCCGCCAAGCTCGCGGCTCCTCGCCTTGTCGACCCTGTAGAAGCGCTCGAATATCCTGGGGATGTCGTCGGCGGGTATGCCGATCCCGGTATCCTTTACGTCAACCAGTAAATCGTTCCTGTCCTTGCGGACCGTTACAGTAACGCTCCCCCCGGAATGGGTGTACTTGATGGCGTTGTCGAGGAGGTTCACGAGCACCTGTTCGAGCCTGTCGTGGTCTCCAAGTGCCTTTGGGAGGCCTTCGGGTATCGCGTATGAGAGCGTGATGTCCTTGTCCCTGGCCTGCTTCTCGAAACCCGGCAGAATGGCCTGCACAAGGTCTTTAAGGTCTACCGGGGCGGAGACTATGGTCATCTGGTGTGATTCGAGACGGGACAGCGTAAGGAGGTCGTCTATCAGCCTCGACATCCTCGTAGAGTGCCTGTCGATTACGCGGAGGAACTCCCTCAAGGTCTCCCTGTCGTCCATGCCGCCGTCGAGCAGGGTCTCGGAGTAGCCCTTTATCGAAGCCAGCGGCGTCCGTAGCTCATGTGAGACGTTTGCCACGAAGTCCTTCTTTATGGTCTCAAGCCTCTTCTCCTCTGTTATGTCCTGGAGAAAGAGGAGCAGGCTGAAGTCGGCCTTTTCTTTTATCGGCACGAGCCTGACGTTGAAGAACCTCGACCGTTCGCTTATCTCGACGTTCTCCGGGTTTCCGCGCCGCTTCTCAAGGAACGCGCTTATTTTTTTCAGGAGGGATTCGTTCTTTATTATTCCGGCAACGGCTTTGCCTTCGATGCCGCCGCCCGCGGGAAAGGACTTGAGGAACGAGGGGTTTGCGTAGAGGGCCGCGCCGTCCTTGTCGAGGACAAGCACTCCGCTTCTCATCTCGCGCGCTATTGTCTCGAGTATCAGTGTCTTTCCCAAGACTACTCCTCCCTGAACCTGTAGCCCACGCCCCTGATGGTCTCTATGTAATCCCCGGCGCTGCCCAGCTTTGACCTGAGGCGCCTCACGTGGGTGTCGACCGTGCGCGGTATGACGAAGCAGTCGTGGCCCCAGGCCCTGTCCAGTATGACATCCCTGCTGAGGACCCTGCCCCTGGCCTGCATGAGCTCGGATAAGAGCCTGAACTCCGTGGTGGACAGCTCGACTTGTTTGCCCGCCACCACCACCTTGTGCCTGGAAGTATCTATCGAGAGCTCTTTATAGGTTATAGTCTCCCCGGCGCTTTCCTCGGGCCGCTCGGAGGTGCGCTTCAGGACGGCCTTGACCCTCAGGATCAGCTCCCTCGGACTGAAGGGTTTTGTTATATAGTCCTCCGCGCCGAGCTCGAAGCCTATTATCTTGTCTATCTCCTCGCCCTTTGCGGTGAGCATGATGACCGGGATGGCTCGCGTGGCATCAAGGGATTTCAGCCTCTTCAATACCTCGGTGCCCTCCATGTCCGGCAGCATGATATCGAGGAGCACGAGATCAGGCCTGTGCGTCCTGGCGGCCTCGATAGCCTCAGGGCCGTCCTTGGCCTGAAGCACCTGGAACCCGGCCTTTTTGAGGTTATACTCAAGCAGGGTCAGTATGTCGGACTCGTCGTCGACGACGAGTATCCTTGCCTGGTTAGCCCTCTGCAAGTATAAGCTCCCTTACCTTGCTCTCTATGTCGTCCCTGACCTTCTGCATCACCTGCCATGGCCTGCCGAGCGGGTCGTCTATCTTCCAGTCTATCTTCCTGCCCTTGTACGAGGGAGGGCATATCTCGTCAGCCGGCGCGCAGCCAAGAGTAACCACGACATCGGCCCATTCGATCATGTCGTCCGTCAGCTGAGTCGAGCTCTGTATTGATATGTCTATGCCGGTCTCGTCCATCGCGTCGACGGTGCTCCTGTTAACATAACCGGACGCGGCGGTGCCCGCGCTCCTGACCTCGACCTTGCCGGCCCCGTACTTCCTCGCGAAGCCCTCGGCCATCTGGCTCCTGCAGGTGTTCCCCACGCATACGAAGAGTATCTTTGTCGCCATTGTTTTTTTCCTAAAGTTAATTCTAACCTGTTCGATATTATTAACATGAGGATTAATAGCGAGGCAACAACAATAAGGAAGAAGGACCCGGGCAGACGCCTGAAAATCATAGAAATAAAGAGGTAATTTACATTTTTTAGCTTCAGGTAAAGAATGCAGGAAAATCAGTTTTTTCGCAAGTTGAATGCTTGAGTGCCCCCGGCCGGCGGCACTCAAGGTTTTTTGGACTGAACAGATAAATCAGCAGGACTCATGGCGGGTCCTGCTCAAATCCTAAGCCCATGAAGTCCCATAAGCGGACCTCAAGGCTTTTTTTCAGCCTGGACTGGATTAGCGGGGCTCATGGCGGGTCCTGCGGGCTACAAACCGGGGTCGTTCAATGGCAGCTTGGCTCATGGCGGGTTGAGCGCTATTGAAGATGCAGCCCATTCGCGCTGTCCTCTCCGGTTGCAGAAAAAAGGACAAGCTCACGGAGGGTTTGTCCTGATGAGGGCCAGGCTGCCTGAATATCAGTCTGGCGGCTGAGGCGTAACAGCCTTTGCCGGAAACCGGGCGCTTCGTGCCTGGGAATGCAATACAAAAATGTTTATGTTTGAAAGGAGAAAGTATGAAAAGATTCCTTACACTCGTTCTTGCAGCGGCTTCAGTGGGGTTTATCGCTGTAGGCGCAGCGTCAGCCATCGACACCTACAACGATGGCGACGCAGCAAACGGCATAGGTAACTCGAGGCATAACCTCGGTTCGTTCGGTCTTCACGTCGTGACTGCCGGCACCACCGAGATCTGCGTATTCTGTCACACCCCTCACCACACTAACACTTCGAACGCTCCGCTGTGGAACAGGGGCAATTCCACCGCTTCTTATACTGCTTACGGTTCAACCATAGCCAACACCAACGTTGCCAGCGGCGACCTCGGACCCACGACCCTCGCGTGCCTCACCTGCCACGACGGCGTGACCACCCTTGACAACATCGTCAACAAGCCCGGCAAGGGCGGACTCCAGGGCGGCTCGGCAGGTTGGGCCATCTATGAGGACGGCGTCCAGGTCTCGAACACCGTGACCAGCTCCCGACTCATTATCGGCACCGACCTCTCCAACGATCACCCGGTCTCGGTGACCTACTATGGCGAAGATAGCGCAACCCCCAGGGCCAGCTTGAGGGACACATCCACTCAGCTGTCCACGATAAACCTTACTGCTGACCTCGCAACCAGCGCCAGCACCTATGACAACGGCAACTTGACCAAGAACCTCTGGGCTGTCAAGGGCTATGTCTCCGCTGCTGCGACCATCGGCGACCTTCTCAGGAACGGCAAGGTCGAGTGCTCCAGCTGCCACGATCCTCATTTCAACAACAAGTCGTTCAACGAAGTTGACGGCACCTACGGCAGCGAAGCTGAATCCAACGGTCTGTTCCTCAGAAGGGTCGGCGGCAACACAGGTTCCGGCGTCTGCAGAACCTGCCACAACAAGTAAGGGCTACTCTTAAGAAAACAACACTTTGGGGGTTTATATGAAAAAGCTTACACTGAAGAAGGCGCTCCTTTCAGCGGCCGTGTTCGCGGCAGCTGTATGCACCGGAGCCACAGCCGGAGCCACAGGCATCAACGATTACGGCAACAAGGCATCAGCGGGCGGCATAGGCAGCTCGAGGCACAATCTGGGATCCATGGGTCGTGTATTGGTAACGACCAGCACCACCGAAGTCTGCGTATTCTGTCATACGCCTCACCACACTAACCAGTCCGGCCCCGGCGGAGCGCCCGTTGCTCCGTTGTGGAACAAGGGCATCTACACCGGCACCTACACCGCGTACGGCAACACCATCGGCGGCACCGCCATCGCCAACGGCGATATCGGCTCGACCACCCTGGCTTGTCTTAGCTGCCACGACGGCGTCACCACCTGGGACAACCTCGTGAACGCGCCTGGTAAGGGCGGCGTAGTCGCCGGCGGCTCCGAGCACGGCTACGGCTTCAGGATGCCTTACTCCACATCCGGCACCAGCACTGGCAACGACAACTTCGCGGAGTGGGGAACCACGACCGGTTGCGGCTGCCATGGCGATGAGGGCGGCACCAAGCTCGGCGACACCACTGCCGGCTCAGGCCCCGACTCACCGTTCGGCCGTCAGCAGAACATACTGAGGCTCAACATCGGCACCGACCTCTCCAACGACCACCCGGTTTCGGTCGTTTATAACGGTACGGTCGCCGGTCTCAGGCCGACCAGCACGGTGCTCTCCACCATCGACCTCGACGCAGACCTGGCAGCTTCGGCTACCACCGCGTTCAATGGCAACCTGGCTCAGAACCGCTGGGCCGTCAATGGATTCATCACTGACAGCGCTTCCATCTCGGACCTCCTCAGGGGCAACGCGAGGAACAGGGTTGAGTGCTCATCCTGCCACGACCCCCACTTCAGGAACCTGAGCTGGGACGAGGCCGAGCCGACATGGGCAGACGGCGCGCTCACTCACCAGAACCTCAGCAACGCGTGGTGTAACTCCGTCGGTGAGAACTGCTCCGACGGTATGTTCCTCAGAAGGGTCGGCGGCAACACCGGTTCCGGCGTCTGCAGGACCTGCCACAACAAGTAAGACAGCCTGCGTCCTACGGGCGCATGTTGAAAAAAAGGGCCGGCTTTATGCCGGCCCTTTTTTTATTTCCGATCCCGCCCCTCATGGCCTCATGCCTCTTTGTTGCGGGTTCAGGTTTGTAACCTGAACCCGAATCGTCCGTAAGCATTACAAACAGGGTTCAATTTGTAAAATTGAACCCGCCTGAAGGCACGAACGGGTACTCCCTGTGCTAACTTCCAGCAAGCCTGATGCTGCCCGGTCAAAAAACGGCCCTCCTATTAAAAAATTTTAATGAACCTGTAACCCATGTTTTAAGCTCAAAAGGATAGAATATCCACGCCTGCAATGAGACTTACCGGCCTCAACGGGCCGCGGTTAACATAGCTGAAATACTCGCAAAACCGCTTCCCAAAGGCCTGAAAAACAGTTTTTTCTTGAAGAGCTTTGTATTATAATGCATCTTAATCAAAACCGGAGGTCTTCGTATGAGCCGTTCCAAGGGGTTCCTATTAGCTTCATTTTTTGCAACTGTCCTTATCGCATCCCCTGCTTTTTCGGCAGAGGCTCCAACGCAGCTGGCGAAAGATACCGATATTGTCATGCGGATAAACGGGGCCGAGATTACAAGAGGCGAGCTCGATAGCTCCACGGACAAGCTCCTTCCCTACATGACCTATCACCAGACTGTCTCCGACGAACGGTTCGCGAAGGTCCGGAAAAAGGCCGTTAACAACCTTATAGACAGCGAGCTCATCTACGGCTACGCCAAGGCTAATAAGCTCACCCTGGCCACCAACAAGGACATCGACAAGGAAATAAAGAACATCAAGAAAAAGCTCCCTCCGGGCCTGAGCCTGGAGAAGGCCCTCAAGAACAGCAAGATGACCATGGCCGACCTGAAGGAGGAGTACAGGAAAAACCTGACAATCCAGAAGGTGTCGACCGAAAAAAAGAAAGAGTTCAAGAAGCAGGCTGAAGAGAAGGTCGATGAAAAATTCCTGAGGGAATACTACGGCGACAACCTGGATAAATTCAAAGAGCCGGAACGCCTCCACCTTAGCTCCATCCTCATAAAAGCAGATCCCTCAGGCGGCACGAAGGTATGGAATGAGGCGAGGAGCAAAGCGGAAGATATCCTTAAGCTCGCCAAGGCAGGCGAGGACTTTGCCAAGCTCGCGAAGGAGCGCTCCGAGGACCCTAACGCGCCCATCGGCGGAGACATGGGCTGGGCGCACGTGGGCAGCATCTACGAGGAGATTGAGACCGCGGTAGAGACGGCCAAGGAAGGCGATA
>Ga0209751_10001709_pt1 | contig 22255 bp, 25 predicted proteins | sample RifCSP13_1_FD_184019 | JGI IMG/M metagenome (GOLD analysis project Ga0209751, IMG submission 184019) | Soil microbial communities from Rifle, Colorado - Rifle CSP2_sed 13_1 (SPAdes) (version 2) | ecosystem: Environmental > Terrestrial > Deep subsurface > Rock core/Sediment | place: Rifle...
GCACGTCGCAGACGATCCGCTGGCCCGCCTGGATTCGAACCAGGACTAACTGATCCAGAGTCAGTCGGGCTACCGTTACCCCACGGGCCAATCGGGGCGATGGTATCAGGCGACCTGGACAGGGAATGCGTTGATCCCGGCCGGTACCTGGGTCCGGAACGACTCTAGGATCCTGGTGAAGTCCTCCTCCTCTCGATCCCAGTCGCCCTGCGGGAACAGGGCCGCGATCCAGTAGGCGACGTTCCCCTCTAGCAGGAACCCGGACGCGACCGAGAAGGGTCCGGACTCGTTGTCGTGATCGGTGACGACGAGGCGCCCGGCTCGCCCGCCTACCGTAGCTGGACGCTCGACCCTCAGGTCCACCCCCCCGATCGTGGACACGAACGCCACCAGGTCCGACGTCGAACTGAACTGCGGCGCGTCGTACACGAACACGAAGTAGAGGGTCTGGTCCTGTTGGGTGGCGGTCACGCCGAAGGTGGTGCCGCTCTCGGGCGGCTGCGGGGCTGCCTGGACCCCGCCCAGGAGGACGGGCTGGCCGGCAGCGTCTCCGGTTTCGGAGGGGACCGGGCTGACCACATCCTCTGCCGGCAGGTCGATCGCGAACAGACCCGAGGGGTCGTAGTAGCGAGACATCGGTCGGCCGGTCCCTCCGGCGCACGCCGGGATCAGCAGGGCGGTGACTCCGGCGGCCAGCAGCGCCCTCCTCATGCCGGCCATTGTGGGCCACCCGGCCCCCTTCGACCAGGCACCCGGACGTTGACCTCGCGGGCGTGGTCCGGCTACGGTGCAGGGGAACCACTCACCCGGAGGGGGAGCGACCGTGAACAAGAGCGGGCTGGTCGCCGAGGTTGCGAAGCGGAGCGGGTCGAGCAAGGCGGAGGTGGCGCGCACGGTCGACGCAGCCATCGACGCGATCCGCGAGACCGTGGCCTCGGGGGAGAGGGTGGCTCTCGCGGGGTTCGGCACGTTCGAGCGGAAACACCGCAACCAGCGGATCGCCCGTAACCCGCGGAAGCCGAAGGTGCCGATCGTCGTGCCCGCGCGCGACGTGCCGACGTTCAACCCGGGCAACGAGTTCCGCGAGGCCGTGGCCTCCCGGCGGCGCAAGCGACAGCCGGCGAAGCGGAGTCGCTAGAAGGTCACGAGGTGCAGTCGGCGGGCGATCTTCTCGCCGCCCACCTCGTCGATGTCGAAACGCACGCGCTGGCCGATCCGCAGGTACCGGACCTCGGATCCCTGGATCGAGACGGCGTCGATCCGGATCTCGGTGCTGTCGTCCAGCAGGAGCGTGCCGATCCCCGCCGCTACGTCGAAGTCCTTCACGGTGCCCTGCGGCATCGAACCCCCCCTAGTCCTCTCTAGGCGCGCACCCGAAGTCGCGATGTGAGGTCCATCGCGAGGCAGACCTCGCGCGTCCTTCCAGCCCGGCGGGCGCGCAGCAGAGTGAGGATATCGTCCGGAGCATCGAGGTCGAAGGCGAGCTCGGGTAGGTCGGCAACCGCCACGGGGAGGCCTCGCTCGGCCGCGGCCGCGCGGTGCCTGTGGAAGGACGACGGACCGAAGCGCGCCCGGATCGATCTCGGCGGCCGACGCACGAGGAGGTTCGTCCCTCCGTCGCTCTCGGCGGGAGCGAGGACGACGGGGCCGAGCGTATGCAGCGCGATCGTGAGCGCCTCGGCCGTGACGAGGGGGGTATCGGCGAGGAGGACCGCGAGCGCGTCCGCGGCCCGGTCGGTCGCGTCGGCCTCGATCTGACGGACCGCCGCGGAGAGCGGCGGTTTCTCCTCCGCGACCGCGCGCGCGCCGCGGCGCGAGGCGATCTCGAGCACCGCCTCGTCGGGCGAAACGATCCAGGTCTCCCACCCGGTGATCGCGAGCGCCCCGTCGAGGACGTCCTCGAGCATCGCGAGCGTGAGCGCTCCTCGCTCCAAGGGCGAGAGCACGCCGGACAATCGTTGCTTGGCGTGGGAGAGCGACTTCACGGGTATCGCGAGGACGCGCATCAGCCGACAGGGTAGCCGAGGGCGCGGTAACCTCCGTCGGACCACGCGGGGTCGAAGCACCGACCCCGGATCCGAAGGAGGCTTCGCTGTGAGCACGCTTGCTCTTGCCCTCGCGCCGTCTCGAGAACGCGCCCGCGTCCGCGTCGCGTACCAGGTCGCCTGCGCTTTCGCGGGGAGCGTGCTCGTCGCCGGCCTCGCGCAGGTCTCGGTGAAGCTCCCGTTCACCCCCGTGCCGATCACGGGACAAACGCTCGGGGTCCTGCTCGTCGGGGCCGCGCTCGGGCCGGGCCTCGGCGCGCTGTCCATGGGTCTGTATCTCCTAGAGGGTGCGATCGGGCTGCCCTTCTACGCAGAGGGCAGGGCCGGACTCGACCTGCTCGGTCTCGGGTCGGCGACCGGCGGGTACCTGTGGGGGTTCCTGCTGGCCGGCGCGCTCGTCGGTTGGCTGTCGCGGCGAGGTTGGGACCGCAGCGTGCGGAGCTCGATAGGCGCGATGCTGCTCGGTAACGTCGTCATCTACGCGGCCGGCGTCCCCTGGCTCCTTGCCGCGCTCGACGTGCCGCTCGCCAAGGGGCTCGAGTGGGGGCTGTACCCGTTCGTGATCGGCGACACGATCAAGCTGCTGCTTGCGGCCTCGCTCCTTCCAGGGATCTGGCGGATCGTCGGGCACCACTCCGGCCAGGTCGACTAGCATCGAGCTCGCGGTGAGGGAGCGGCGGTTCGAGCCCTGGTTCGCGTTGTTCGTCGGCGTCCTTAAGCCACCCATAACGCACTGGTTCAACTGGCGCTTCGAGGGGGAGGAGCGCGTCCCGCCGAGTGGTCCGCTTCTCGTGGCCGCGAACCACATCTCCTACCTCGACCCCCTCGCGCACGGGCTCTTCCTCTGGCGAAGGGGTAGGCGCCCCCGGTACCTCGCCAAGCAGGAGCTGTTCGAGGTCGTAGGGCTCCGGCGTGTGCTCCGGGGGATGGGACAGATCCCCGTCCGGCGCGGCACCGGGGACCAGCGCCCGCTCGAGCGGGCCGAGGAGGCGCTCCAAGGCGGCGAGGCGATCGTCGTCTACCCGGAGGCGACGGTGACGAGGAACGCCGACTGGACGCCCGGCGAGGGCAAGACCGGGCTCGTGCGTCTATCGCTCGCCACGGACGTGCCGGTCACTCCGATCGCGGTGTGGGGCGCCCACCACGTCTGGCAGAAGACGGGGAAGGGAAGCCTCGCGTTCGGACGTCCGATCTGGCTCAAGGCCGGACCGGCGATCGATCTTCGCAACTACTCGGAGCGCGTCGACGACGTCGACGCGCTCCGAGAGGCGACCGAGGTCGTGATGGGCGAGCTCCGGGGACTGGTCCTCGATCTACGGAAGCGGTACCCGGAACGCTGGGCCCGGTAGGCTTCCCGCCATGGAGCCGAGGCGGGGGTTCTCCACGCGGGCGATCCACGGCGCAAAGACGCCGCCGGTTGGGCAGGAGACGCCGAGCGTCCCGATCTTCCAGACCTCGACGTTCCGGTTCGAGGACTCCGAGGGATACGCGGAGACGATCGGTTTCCGGCGACCCGGCTACACCTACACCCGGGGTTACGGCAACCCTACCCTGGAGGCGTTCGAGCGAGTCATGGCCGAACTCGAGGGGACGGGCTCGGGGTTCTCGTTCGCATCGGGGATGGCGGCGATCCACACCGTCGTGACCACGCTCGCCTCCGCCGGCGACCGCATCGTCTCGAGCCCGGAGCTGTACGGGGGCGCGCACAAGCTGTTCACCCACGTGCTACCGCGGTTCGGCGTCGAGACGGCGTTCGTGTCGCCGCACGACCTCGAAGCCGTCACGGCAGCACTTCCCGGCGCGAAGCTCTTCTACGTCGAGACGATCGCGAACCCGACGATGTCGGTCGCAGACCTGGAGTCGCTCGGCGCCCTTTGCCATGACGCCGGCGTCCCTTCCGTCGTGGACAACACGTTCGCCTCACCCTACCTCTGCAACCCCGCCGAGCTCGGCTTCGACTACGTGCTTCACTCGACGACGAAGTACGTCGGCGGTCACCACGACCTAACCGGCGGCGTCGTGTGCACGTCGGAGGAGCGGATGCGCGAGCTGCGCGACACGGTGATCGACACAGGCGGCACGATGGCGCCGCTCGAGGCTTGGCTGTGTATGCGGGGGCTCATGACGCTCGAGCTCCGGATGGAGCGCCATTGCCGGAGCGCCCAGGCTCTCGCGGAGTTCCTCGAAGCGCACCCGAAGGTGGATCGCGTCTACTACCCGGGGCTGCCCTCTCACCCTCATTTCGACGTGGCCAAGCGCGTGCTCCGGGGGCCATCCGGCATGCTCGCCGTCGAGGTGGCGGGCGGCCGAGAGGGCGGCATGCGGTTCTGCGACGCCCTGGAGCTCGCGTGGGTCGCGACCAGCCTCGGGGGAACGCACACCCTGGTCGGGCACGCCGCCTCGACCACGCACCGCCAGTACAGCGCCGAGCAGCTGCGCGCCGCCGGGATCTCGGAGGGACTCGTGCGGGTCTCTGTGGGCCTCGAGGATGTCGAGGACCTGATCGAGGACTTCGCCCGGGCGCTGGAGAAGGCGTGAGGAAGCGGATCGCCATCCTCTTCGGCGGGCGCTCGGCGGAGCACGAGATCTCCCTGATCTCGGCCCGGTCGGTGCTGGACGCCCTCGACGCGGAGCGGTACGAGGCGATCCCGATTGGCATCACGAAGAAGGGAACGTGGCACTTCGTGCCCGGCGGGCCCGCGGCGCTTGGGGCGGGGTCGGCGGACGGGCTTCCCGAGGTCGCGGCCGGCGCGGGCGCCGAGGTCGTCCTCGACGAGCGACCGGGGGCGTCGGCCCTCGTCGCGGAGGACGGTTCGCGGACCGAGATCGACGTCGTGTTCCCGGTGCTGCACGGCCCGTACGGCGAGGACGGCAGCGTCCAGGGGATGCTCGAGATCGCTGGTGTGCCCTACGTCGGCGCGGGCGTCCTCGCATCCGCGATCGGGATGGACAAGGCGGTCCAGAAGGTGCTGTTCGCGGGCGCGGGCCTCCGCATCGCTCCCCACGAGGTCGTCCAGGAGCGCGAGTGGGAGGAGGACCCCGAGGGAGTCGAGGCGCGCGCGAGCGCTCTCGGCTATCCCCTCTTCGCCAAGCCGGCTGCGCTCGGATCCTCGGTCGGCATCACGAAGGTCCATGCGCCCGAAGAGCTCCGCGCGGCTACGGAGGAAGCGTTCCGCTACGGCAGGAAAGCGCTCCTTGAGCGGTCGATGGAGCGAGCGCGTGAGATAGAGGTCGCCGTCCTTGGAAACGACGACCCGGTTGCCTCGCTGGCCGGGGAGATCGTGCCGCAGGGGCACGAGTTCTACTCGTACGAGGCCAAGTACCTCGACGAGCACGGCGCCCAACTGGTGATCCCGGCCGACATCGGGCCGGAGACGCTCGAGGAGGCACAGCGGATGGCGGTTGCGGCGTTCCGGGCGATCGACTGCATGGGGATGGCGCGCGTGGACTTCTTCCTGTTGCCGGTCGGCGTGCTGCTCGTGAACGAGGTGAACACGATCCCGGGGTTCACGTCCATCTCGATGTACCCGAAGCTCTGGGAGGCGTCGGGGCTCACCTACCCGCAGCTGATCGACCGGCTAGTCGAGCTCGCGATCGAGCGCAGCGAGCGAGAGCGGAAGCACGGGACGGGTCTGAGCTAGTACGGTTGTCGAACGTGTGTTTGTCGTGGGCCTCGAGTGAGCGTCGGACCTTCCTTCCGCTTTCGTCTTTATCCTCCACCTGAAAGGTTGTCCACGCTGTCGCACATCGTTTGCCACGCGGGGAAGTCGAAGTCGGGAATTCGGGGGCAGTCGCTGTTGGCGCTGAAGTGCTGGTACGACGAGCTGACCCCGAGGCCAAACCCCGTGGCGTGGCCGAACTCCGCTGCCCCGATATGCCACACGTCGACTTTGTCGGATGGAGGATCACCGGTCCCGTTCGCCTGGGACCACACGTCCGCGGTGGCGGGTCGCAGACCCTTGGATGACCCGTACACGACCGTCACGGAGCCCGCGCTCGAGGCTCCGGCGGCGCGCGCGTCGGGCGTACCGATCGCGAGGTCGGCGAACCCGTCGCCGTCGAGGTCCCCCAGTCGCAAGCGCTGCACCGAAGTGATCGCCGTGTCTCTGCGCGCTCGATGGCTCGTGGATAGTCCGATCGCGTCGCGTGCCGACACCCGCGGGACCTCCGTAGAGGATCGCGACCGCTCCTGCCCCGAGCGTCTTCAGATCCTCGCCGGGACTGCCTATCGCCAAGTCGGCGAACCCGTCGCCGTCGAAATCGCCGTTTGCAACCGCCGGGCCGAAGCGGTCCCCGGCTTCGGAGCTCTCATGCAGATCGGCCCCGTCCTGGTGGAGAAACTGCGAGGCCGACTCGGAGAGCCCATCCGGGGACCCGTAGAGCACGTCGACGGCCCCCGCCTGGTTGACGGACCCGACGACTTCCATGGGAACGCCCACTGCGAGGTCGGCGAATCCATCGCCGTTGAAGTCGGAAGACGGGATGGCTGCCGGCGATGACACGACGCCGGCGGCAGGGTTCGGGATTGAGCGGTCGCGGCAGCAGCGGCCACCATTCCGGCGAGGATCGACCTGTAGCGGGATCGCTCCAGCCTGGCCATCGTCCGGATTGTACCGGAGCTTGGCTTGGCGATTCGATGCTCGATCGCAGGCTGTTGTATGGAGGGACGTCCAGGTGGGAGAGGCCTCGACCGTTCGGTCGACGGCGCGGCAGGGACCCGATCGCGGAAGGGCCGTTCGTCCCTGTTCGAGTCGCGTGGGCGGGTGTGTTGTTTCACGATGAGCGGGGCTCGAGGCAGGGAGTTTTATTGAGACGCGCTGCGGTTGTGGCGACGATCGTCGCCGTCAGCACCGCAGTGCCGGCGATCTGGGATCAGGCGGCGGACGCGCGCGTTCGGATGCCCTCGGACTTCAACGGCGACGGCTACGCCGACCTCGCCATCGGTACACCGGAGGAGGACATCGCCGGCGTCCAAGGTGTCGGCGCGGTCAACGTGCTGTACGGCCGCGCAACAGGGCTGTCTGCCGCCGGCGATCAGCTCTGGTACGAGAGCGTGGTCGGGATCCCCGAGGTGAACGGGGCCGGCGACATGTTTGGTTTCGCTCTCACGCCGGGAGACTTCGACGGGGACGGGTTCGGCGACCTCGCCGTCGGACAGCCCTTCGCGGACGTGGGAGGCATCATGAACGCGGGCCAAGTGGTTGTCCTCCATGGGTCGGCGTTGGGCCTGACCGCGACACGAAGCCAGCTCTGGACGCAGGACACCGAAGGGATTCCCGACGAAGCGGAGGTTCGGGACCAGTTCGGCTACTCGCTCACGAGCGGGGACTTCGACGGCGACGGCTTTGCCGACCTTGCGATCGGCGTCCAGCGGGAGAGCGCCGGTGCGTGGAACTCGGGGGCCGTCGAGGTGCTGTACGGCGGCGTTGATGGCCTGGTGGCCGGACGTACGCAGTTCTGGGTCCAGGGCGCCTCCGGCGTTGCGGACGCCGCCGAGAGGAAAGACCAGTTCGGGAACGCGCTCGGCGTCGGCGACTTCGACGGGGACGGTAGGAGCGACCTCGCCGTCGGTACCGAGCGCGAGGACGTGGGCGAGACCGCCGACGCCGGAAGCGTGACCGTCCTGCGGGGAACCGCGGGCGGATTGACGGGGGAGGGATCGCAGCTATGGACCCAGACCGCGGTCGCCGACGGCCTGTCGGAGGCCGGTGACGGCTTCGGGCGCGCCCTCGCCACGGGCGATCTCGACGGCGATCTCGTCGATGATCTTGCCGTAAGCGTGCCGCTCGAGGACCTGGCGGCTCCGAATGTCGGCGTCGTGGACGTGCTCTACGGCTCCTCCTCCGGTTTGAGCGCGAACGGGAGCCAGGAGTGGAGCCAAGCCACGGACGACGTGCCGGGCGAGCCGGATTCTTACGACCAGTTCGGCAAAGCCGTCGCGATCGGTGATCTAGACGGCGATGGGTATTCGGATCTGGCCGCCGGCGTGCGCTACGACGATCCAGGAGGCGTGAAGGATGCCGGAGTCGTGAACGTGCTCTACGGGACGAGCGCGGGTTTGGGGGCCGGCCACGCGCAGTTGTGGAAGCAGGACATGCCCGATGTTCCGGACCCGGTCGAGTCGCCCGACCACTTCGGCTCGTGCCTCGCCGCGGCGGACTTCGGGAAGAACGCCTCCGACGATATCGTCATCGGGACGCACTTCGAGACGCTCGGTGACAAGACGTATGCCGGCTCGTTGCACGTGCTGTACGGGAGCCCCGACGGCGTGCGCGCATCGGGGAGCCAGTTCTGGTCGCAGGACAGCCCCGGGGTCCGGGAGCTGTCGGACGGGTGGGACTACTTCCCCGCGGCGTTCGGCGTCGCTGGATCGGGGCGCTGCGGGTAGTCCGTCGCGCCATGTCCCGCTCGGTCAGGGGGTTCGATGCTCCGGCCGCGATGAGAGAGGGACAACCCTACCCAAGCGTCTACGTCGTCTGCATAACCACTCGACGCGCCTCAACCGCGCTCATGTTGCTCACGGGTATCGTTCCGTCGGGGCCGAGCCCCTGACCAGGGCGTCTTCCGCGCCCTTACAAGGCGGAGGACCCAGGTTCGAGCCCTGGAGCGCCCGCCGAGCGGGGATGGTCGCGCGAGACACTGCATCTTGTCCGGCCGAGCGAGAGTGGCTACGTTTGCCACCTGACACTCCCTGCAGAGGAGGATCGAGAGGGCTCTTCATGTGGTCTCCGAGGGCGATCGTGATAGGGGTGGGTCTGATCGTGCCTGCCGTCGCTCTCCCGGCGCACGCTGCTCCCGGAGAGTTCGACCCATCCTTCAGCGACGACGGCTTCACGATCGTGCCGTTCAGGAAAGTCGGAATCCCAACGACGGTTGAGGTACTCGGGGAAGGCCGGGTCATCCTCGCTGGACGCTTGGGCACGTCCTGCTGGGGGGGAGACGTGGAGCGCCTGGGCGTGCTCCGACTCCGCGCCGACGGTCGCCTCGATCGAAGCTTCGGGAACAGGGGTCGTGTCGCCATCGAGGAACCGATGTGCGGTGGTGCTAGTGAGATGGAGCTCGACCCTGGGGAAAGGATCGTGCTGAGCACGCCCAATTTCGTGTTCGTCCGGCTCCGTCGCGACGGCTCGCTCGACCCGCGGTTCGGAGACGCCGGCATCGCTCGTCCGTTCGGCGAGGTCGATTGGTACAGCCGGGACATGGAGGTGCAATCCGACGGCAAGATCGTCGTCGCCGGAAGCGTTTCCATCGACGGTTCGCCGTCGACGTTCGTCGTCGCCCGCCTCCTCCCCGACGGCTCGCCGGATACGGCGTTCGGTGAGAAAGGGATGGCCGTCGCGGAGAACCTTCCCGGAAGCCATCAAGCATTCGCGGAGATCGACGTGCTTCCCGACGGTCGGATCGCCCTTGCCGGCACGATCTACGGAAAGCACACGGACGAGCCGGGGATGGGCGTCGCGAGGTTCCTCCCCGACGGTACGCCCGACCAGAGCTTCTCCCGCGACGGCGCCCGCGTCGTGGAGGTCGAGATGGGGGAGTCACCCGCGACCGTCGAGGCGCTCGCCGATGGTCGGACCATCGTGGTGGGGAACCGGTACTCATACGGCTACGAGACCGGGGACGTGGTCGTGATCCGCCTCCTCGAGAACGGGTGGCTCGATCGCGACTTCGGCGCCGACGGCATCGCCCTTCGGACGCCGCGACGCGACTTGGGCGTGTCGTCAGCTACCGTCGACACGAACGGCCGCATCGTGATCGCCGGGAACGCGCATCGTCCCGACGCCGTAAGATCCAATTGGATGGTCGGCCGGTTGCTCCGCAGCGGCCACTGGGACAGGTCTTTCGGGTCTCGGGGAACCGTGGTCCTCGACCTCGGGGACTATGATGGGGCGACGGACCTGGCGCTCACGCCCGACGGGCGGATCGTGACCAGCGCGAAGACGCTGACAGCCGACGGATGGGAGTGGGCGGCAACGCGCAACCTCGCCCAATGAGGGGCTGGGAACGCGACGCTGTGTGTCTTGTGCCAGCGAGGCGCGCTCGCCTTGACGTATGACTGGGCGTAGGGAGGACTGCGCAGTCAGACGAGCGCCATCTGGGAGGAACAGTCGCTTGACGTCGGTGCTCAGAACCGTGTCACCAGCGTCGGTCTGACGGACCCGGTGGAGGCGTCGTAGGCCACAGCGGCGTAGTTGAGGCCCTCGTCATTCCAGCGCTGTATCCCGTCACGAACACCTGGGACCCGTCGGGAGGGGGCCTCGGCTTGTTCATCGCGCAGCCGGGGGTGTACGGTCGGGGCTCGGGTAGAGGGAGGCAGAGATGACACACCCGAACGAAGAACTGCTCAGCCGGGGCTTCGAGGCATTCTCGAAGGGGGACATGGGTGCGGTCGCGGCGCTGTTCGCGGACGACATCGTCTGGCACTCGCCGGGGCGTGGGCCCTTATCGGGCGATCACCGGGGGAGGGACCAGGTTCTCGGCCTGTTCGCCAAGCAGGCTGAGCTGACCGGTGGGACCTTCCGCGTCGAGCTCCACGACCTCCTCGCCAACGACGAGCACGGCGTGGCGCTCACCACGGCCAGAGGGGAGCGAGGGGGGAAGGCGTGGGAGGGGAAAAGCGTGCTCGTCTTCCACGTCCGCGAAGGCAAGGCTACTGAGGTTTGGCTCCACCCCGACGACCTCTACGCGAGCGACGAGTTCTTCTCCTAGCCCGCAGCGAGGACCGCGATGAGTCCCCAAGGGCCCAAGAGCGGCGGGACACCAAGGCCGCGCGGGGACACGTACGACAGGTTCGCCGATGCAGAGCGCAGGTACTTCGCTCGCTACGGTATGGAGTTCCGCGAGCGCTTCCTCGAGCTCCTGGACCCCCCGCTTGAGGCTCGCGTCGTCGAGACGGGGCAGGGGCCGCCCGTGCTGATGCTTCACGGCGGCGGCGGGGCTCTCACACAGTGGGCTCCGCTGATGGCGGAGATCGGCGGATTCCGGATGATCGCAGTCGACCGTCCCGGCTGTGGGCTCTCCAGCGGGTTCGAGTACCGGGGCGTGGATCTCCGCCGGCACGCTGAGGCATTCGTCGCGTCCGTCCTCGATGGTCTCGAGCTTGAGCGCGTCCCGATCGTCGCGAACTCGATGGGTGGGCTCTGGGCGCTGTGGTTCGCTCTTCGCAGCCCCGAGCGAGTGACGCGCCTCGTGTTGCTCGGCTGTCCCGCTCTGATTCTGGAGACGAGCGCCCCCGCCCCGATGCGGCTGCTGTCGCTTCGGGGTCTGAACGCCCTGATGGTGAGGATGCAGCGCCCCGGCCCGAAGGCGATGCGCGGCACCTTCAAGATGATGGGTCACTCGGAGGACTCGCTGGATCGGCAGCCGCCCGAGTTCTGGGAGTCCGGTGCGCTGATGTCCGCCCTGCCGACGTACTGGCCCGGCTTCCTCACGCTCATCGAGAACGTGCTCACGGTCAGACGTGCCCGGTTCAACCTGGGCGAAGACGAGCTGCGGAGAGTGCAGCAGCCGACGCTGTTCGTCTGGGGCGAGCGCGACGCGTTCGGTGGTCCGCAGTACGGCACGCGTGCTGCCGAGCTGATGCCTGGCGCGTCACTGCAGACGGTCCCGGCCGGGCATCTGCCCTGGCTCGACGAACCCGCCGAGTGCGGTCGCCTGGTCGGCACGTTCCTGCGGGCGGCCGATTGACCTGCATAACACCTGCATAACTCGATGACGCTCAACGATGGCGTTCTCCGCGCCCTTACAAGGCGGAGGAGCCAGGTTGGTCTAGCCTCACTGCCCGCTGAGGCCTACTGCGCCGAATACTGGGTGTTGGTGTCGCCGACTAGGCTCGGCCGGGGACAGCGATTCACCCCCTTCAGCGTCGTAGCGCCGCGATGAACTCGTCCGCGCTCGCAACCTCGCACAGGACCGGGAGGATCTTCTCTACAGAGAACTCATGCATCTCCGCTGGGTGACTAGCGCAGCAGTCCGCAAGCACGATCGCGCGGTAGCCCCGGTCCACCGCCTCCCGAGCCGAGCCCTCGACCGCGAAGTTCGTCGCCACTCCGGTGAATACCAATGTGTTCAAGTCACGGACGCGGAACAAGCGATCCAACTCGGTCCCGATGAACGCGCTCACGCTCCGCTTGTAGACGACGATCTCGCCATCGACCGGCGCGACGGGCTCGTAGAACTCCGCCCCCCACGTTCCCTCGACCGAGCGATCGGGCCCGCGGGCGAACACGGGTATGTGCATGTTCATGTCGGGACTGCCGGGTCGCCAGGCCGCGCCCACGTGGACGACGAGGATCCCCCCCGAGCGCGCCGCCTCGAGCACTCGAGCTGCGTTCTCTACGGCGGGATACGCTCCGCTCGGCCATCCGGGTTCGCCCTGCTTGGCCCAGTACCCGTCGGGATGCAGCCCGTAGTTCTGGAAGTCCAGAAGCAGCAGGGCAGCTCGGCTTCTATCCAAGTCAAGGTCGCGTAGTTCCATCATTGCGTTCGCACAACACTTGCACACCGACCCGACCCGCTCAACCCGGGCGTTTGGTTCTCACGGACCTGATCCCTTCTTCGGATCCCGATTGGACCCGGCTGCTGTCCTTCCCGTAGACTCGGCGCCGGCTCGACCCCCGCAGCCGGGCGAAGGGGAGGGATCCATGGAACTCCGTCGCTCACGCAGCGTTGGCGCCGTCCTAGTGACGCTGGTCGCACTGGTGCTCGTCATCCGGCCTGCATCGGGCGTGTCCTCGAAGCCTCCGGCAGACAAGCCGCGGAACGTCATCCTCTTCATCGTCGATGGCATGGGACCTGGAGAGATCGAGCTCGGGCGGCGGATGAACGGCGGGTTGCTCTTCATCGACTCGATACCGTGGGAGGTCAAGGGAACCCTGGAGACGAGCTCCCTGGACGGCGTCACGGATTCCGCGGCGGGTGCAACGGCGCTCGCGAGCGGCGTGGAGACGCACAACGGATGGCTCGGCATGGTGCCCACCGCCGGCGGAGCCATGCCCGTCGAGACCGCGCTCGAGCGTGCGCAGGACCGGGGCAAGGCCACCGCCCTGATCTCCGACAGCTACATCACGGACGCCACGCCTGCCGGGTTCGCTGCCCACGTCACTAGCCGGAGCCAGCTACAGACGATCGCAACCCAGATGGCGGGCCAGGGGATCGAGTTCCTGATGGGCGGGGGCCTGAGGCAGGGTTCGGTGGCTCCGCTCCAGGACCTGCCCGGCGTGTCCTACGTGAGCAGCGCCGCCGAGCTGGACGCGTATGTGACCGGCGGCGGCGCGGGACCGGTGTACGGCTTCTTCGATTCGTGGAACATGGTTTACAACCTCGACCGCGACGACGAGAGCGTCGCTGGGGCGGACCCAACGCTCCCGCGGATGACATCGGCGGCGCTCTCCGTGCTCTCCAAGGATCCGGACGGGTTCTTCCTGATGGTCGAGGGCGGCCTCGTGGACTGGGGTGGCCACGCGCGCGACGGGGCGCTCGTCGGCACCGAGATGATCGAGGCCGACGACGCGGTGAGGGCCGCGTGGCGCTTCGCCCGGGATCGAACCGACACCCTGATCCTGTTTACGGCCGATCACGAGACGGGAGCTCTGCGCCTGTCGAGTGAAACCGACATCGCCGGATTGAGCGGGCAGACCGCCTCCACCGAGTACATGTGGGGGCTTATCGGGAAGGGCGCCCCGATCGCACAAACGGTGGCTACCTACACCGGGATCACGAACCTTACGAGCGGCGAGCGCGCCACGATCCGGGCGTGTGGGGAGACCGGCATCTCCGACGTCCTCGGCGCCCGATGGAAGATCTCCTGGGGGAGGTGGAGCTGCACTGACGAAGGCGAGCACACGCTCAAGCCGGTTCCGATCTGGGCGTGGGGTCCGAGGTCTGCCGACTTCGCCGGGAGCGAGTACGAGAATGAACGCGTGGGAGCGAACCTCCTCGGGTACCTCGCATAGGATCAGCGCATCTGATGTAGTGAGATGCAAGGAGTTGCCATACCTGGCTTGATCTCACCTCGTTACGATCTGTCCGAACACGTGGCCCTGGTCACTGGGGCCAATCACGGAATCGGCGCGGCGACCGCGCGCGTACTTGCCGCCTGCAGGGCGCGGGTGATTCTCACTTACCTTCGGATTCAGGACGAGGACGAGACCGAAATGCCATCGGCATATGCCGAGAACCGGCGCTCGGGGGCAGATGTCGTTGTTCAGCAGATCGAGTCGGAGGGCGGAGAGGCGAAGGCGATCGAGGCTGATCTCGCTCTTGTCGAGACGGTGCCCCCACTGTTCGATGCGGCGGAGAGCAAGTTCGGCCCGGTGGACATCCTCGTGAACAACGCGAGCGGGTGGATCGCCGACACGTTTAGACCCGTGGACGTTGATCGCGTAGGGCGATCGCTTCGGTTGCTCACGGCGTCGACGTTTGGTCACGTCTTTGAGGTGGATGCCCGGGCGCCGGCACTCTTGATCGCCGAATTCTCAAAACGGCACATCGCGCGAGGTGCCAAATGGGGGAGGATCGTCGGGCTAACCTCGGGCGGTCCGGAGGGCTTCCCGGAGGAGGTCTCATACGGAGCCGCGAAAGCTGCCCAGGAGAACCTGACGATGTCTGCGGCCGTCGAGCTTGCGCCCTACGGCGTGAGGGCGAACGTTGTGCATCCTCCGGTTACCGATACGGGGTGGGTGACGCCGGAGGTTGTTCGAGCGTTGGAGGAGAGGAACGGAATCACCAACATCGCCTCGCCGGAGCAAGTGGCCGAGGTCATCGCGTATCTCGCATCGGATCACGCCGGCCTCATCACCGGGAATGTACTTCGTCTTCGCTAGCGGGTTCGAGGGTTAGCCTCTACCCAAGCGCGCAGGTTGGACACGTGACTCCTGGCTTCGGCGCTGTGCTCGCAGACGCCCGGCCGCCCGCAGGAAGGATTGCCCTGCATCGTGAAGAAGTTGAAGCGACAGGTGGGACAGAAGACGTCGAGATCCTCTGGCAGGTACGGGCAGTCACCCCATGCGCACGAACGCTCCCCGTCGCCCGTGGCCAGGTCGTAGCCACAGCCGGGGCACTGGACGAAGCCTTCCCACCTGGCCATCCCGCCTCCTTGGCAAGCGATGTTGACGCCTCGCCCGGATGACGACGAAGGGCGGAGGGCCCCACTGGTGCGGGTCGGTCGGCCCGCTGCCCGGGGGCGGGGTCCCCGCTCAGGCGGCGATACGGAACGGCGGGTAATCGTCCGTCACGAGAAGGAACCCGTAAGCGAGCACCCGGCCGTTCCAGCGGATCACGCCCTCCACGAAGTCGAAGGCTCCCCTCGGGTAGCGGCCCGTGAAGAGGATCGCGAACCACGCCCAGATGACGACCAAGACCGCGGCGACCCAGAGGACCGCAAGGACGACCAGGTGGGGGATCGCCAAGAACCACTTCACCAGGGGCATCCACTGGTTGAGGTCACGCGGAACGTCGGGGTAGTCGATGTCCAATCGCACCGATTGCTGCTCGTCGGTTGCCGGGTAGCGGTCGTCCATCAACATCACATACACCGCGACGCGGGTCGAGAATCGGAGCAACTCGACGTTCCAGTCGAACCACCATCTGGGGTACTTCTGCCGGAACACGATCATGAGCAGCGGCCCGAAGAACAGGAGCCCGCCCGCCCCGGCGGCTACGGCCGTCCCCTTCTCGGAGGTCCACTGCCAGGTGCCGCCCGCGACGCTCGCGAGGAGGATCAGGATCGGGATCGCGGTGAGCAGCCGGAAGAACGTGGTCACCCGGTCGAGCGACCGCTCCGGGTACTCGACGGCGAGCCGCAAAGGGTAGTCGCCGTTCATGTGAACGCTCCTTCCTCGGCCAAACGCCGGACCAGACGCTCAGTGCGCCGGCGCGTGGGGGAGCTGTGCGCCGGGGCCCGCCTCCACGACGTGGCGCAAGGTGGAAACGACCCAGAGCACCCCGATATCGACCGCCAGGAGCACGAAAGCCGTCTCGCTCGCCGTTATCAGGCCGACGACCACGAGCAGGAGCGCGGCCGCACCGAGGGCCGATGCCACCGCGAGGAACGTGCCCTTGGCGGACGCATCCTTGATGGAGGACCCGCCGGTCGAGCACATCGCCATTCCCACTACGAAGAGGACACCGATCCCGGACCGGTAGGATCCGAGCAGCGGCCAGCCCCACGACTGGGTTACCGCGAGTGTGACGGCCAGCGTCAGGCCGGCCAGCGCGGTGGTGACTCCATCTCGCCACGTGGGTCGCATCGCGGACTCCTTTCTTCAGCTACCGAACGACCATCCTTTCAGCGGGTCGGTCGGGTGCCGGGGACCAAGGTCCCGGTTCAGAAGGGGCCGTTGGGCCGATCGCCAAGAGAGCGGGGTGTGAAAGATCGAGAGACGCAGCTCAACCCGTCGTTCTGCCCGATGGCTCGCTCTGGGCGAGGGGTTGGAGCCACTCGCCGGTCTCGACGTCGAAGGCCCAGACGTCGTCGGCCTTCACCAATCCACCCTCCGTACCGTAGGTCCCGCCGTAAACGACCAGCCGCCCGTTCACCGGGTCGTAATCCACCGAGTGGTGCACGCGGTTGAGGGGAGAGTTTCGGCAGCACCCTTCCTCCGCCCCGTACAGGGTGGGCCACCGGTCCGCGGGTGCGTCATAGGCGATGGCGAAGCCGTCGTTGATCACCACCGTCCACTCCTGTCTCTCGTCGTACGCCTGCGCCGGGACCCAGCGACGGGGATCGCTACCCGAGCGCGCCGCTCGGAGAGCGCGCACCGATCCGTAGGATCATCGCGTTCCTGCGAGACCGGCCTCGGGCGGGTCAGGGAGGGTCGACGTAGTCGTCCAGGAACGCCCTCGCGGACCTCGTGTCGAGCCGGTACGTCGTGTCGGTAGCTCGGCAGTACGCGTCACCGGTGACGGTGAGGGAGACCTCAAGGTTCGACTTCGGGCCACCGAGGAAGTGAGGTCCCCCGGAGTCGCCGTAGCAGGTGCCGCCGCTGCCCGTCGAGGGATTCATGTCGAGTTGGAGCCAGGCCTTGCGGAGGGCCTTGAACGACTGGGTCGCAAAGCGGCGGTCGACGTTGTCCAAGATCGCCTTCCACCCTCCGGACTTGGTCTCACGAACGGTTCTGTACCCGACCGCCGTGAACGTGGCGTCCCGAAGGACGCCGTCGGGCCAAGCCTTGGGGTGCGTGACCGCCACTCCGTGGATGAGGCTCCCGTCGGAGCTCGCCGGGTCGTCGAAGGTGACCCAATGCTCGTCGGCATCCGAGTCGTCCATGCAGTGGGCCGCCGTGAGGAAGACCCGAGGAGCTAGGAGGCTTCCGCTGCACCACTGGACGATCTCGCCGGTATCGGGATGCGGGATGAACTGCGCTCCCACGTTGGGGTGACGGTTCCCGTCGAGCTGGCCGAACGTTATGGCGCCCGCCTGGCCCGGCGTCGAGGCGACGAACGACGCCGGGCCGAGCGTGATGGCTGCGAGACGGCGGCGGAGCATGTGCACGTCCTCCTGTGGAGAGGGATCATCACGCTGTCACCGGTCGGAGCGCCCCGTCGATGGACCAAGGTCCCGATCTTCGGCGGAACTACCCGGCCACTCCGCCCCCATCGACCGGGAGCACAGCGCCCGTTACGAACGAGGACTCGTCCGAGGCGAGGAACAGCACGGCCCTAGCGATCTCCTCCGGTTCGCCCATCCTTCCCAGCGGGCGGTCAGAGGCGTCCGCGACGTACTCGTCCCACGTCTGACCCCGTGCCTCGGCGTCGGCGCGCTCCATGGGCGTCACGGTGTCGCCGGGGCAGACGCAGTTCACGCGGATCCCCTGGCCTCCGTGGTCGATCGCCATCGCTCGAGTCAGGTTGACGACGCCGCCCTTCGCCGCGCAGTAGGCAACCGCGCGGTCCCCGCCGACGAGTCCCCAGCCGGACGCGTTGTTCACGATCGAGCCTCCGCCCTGCCCGATCATCACGGGCAACGCGTGCTTGGTCATGAGGAACGTGCCCTTCAGGCTCGTGTCGACCTGCGCGTCCCACTCCTCCTCGGTGCAGTCGACGGAGTCGTTGGGGACGTAGACCCCGGCGTTGTTGAAGAGCACGTCCAGCCGGCCGAAGGCCGCCACGGTTTCGTCGACCGTGCGACGGCAGTCCACGTCCCGTCGAACGTCCGCGCGGGCAAACATCGCGCGGCCTCCCTCGCCCTCGATCTCGCCAACGACCTCCGTGCCGCGCGCCTGGTCTCGTCCTGTCAACACCACCTTCGCGCCCTCGCGTGCAAACAGCACGGCGGTAGCTCTCCCGATCCCCGAGGTGCCTCCCGTGATGAGAGCGACCTTGCCCCCAAGACGCATGGCGCAGCTCCTTTCGAGTCCCGGCGGCTCTACACGAGCCCGACCTGGGCGGAGCATGTCTTCTTGACCTCCGCGGCCCGGATGGCGTCGCGCGCGTCGGCCCAGTACACGTCCCGCCCTCCCCGGCCGTTCAGGGTGTCGTTCTGCCGGATCCGGTCGCGCACCCACAGACACGCGTCGCGCTCCGGCCCCCCGAGACGAAGTCCGGCACACGATCGTCGCCCGCGTGGATCTCGTCCGCGCCGCCGCCCGCGCAGATGACGTCGTCCTAGACGTGCCCTCGATCACGTGTTCCTTCGGGCCGTCGGTGATCGTGCACCGCGGCCCGCCTCCGGCCGCAACCGCCAAGGAGAGGAGCGCGAACGCTGTCGAGCCGCACGGGGATCCTTCGCACGTGCCGATGATGAGTCAGAAGGCGGGTCGTGCGCAAACGCCCTTGCCCGAGCCGAGCGGTCCTCGCGACCCTAGGATTCGAGTGGCGAACGAGGGGAGGCGACGGGTGAGGGTGGCGCGGCGACCGGTCTTCCTCGCCGCCTGGACTTGGCTCTACATGGTCGTCATGCTCGCCCCCGTCCTCCTGCTGATCCGGATCTCCCTGAACCCCGGCTTCTCCACGACGGAGCTCGACGGATTCACCCTCCGCAACTACCGCTCTGTGCTCGAGGATCCCCAGATGCTCGACGCGCTCGTGCAGAGTCTCACCCTCGCCATCCTCACGATGGCGATCGCGACCCCCCTCGGATGCGGGCTGGCTCTTGGGCTCACGCGCTGGCCGGGCCGCCTGTCCACCGCGGCGGGTGTGCTCACCGTCCTCCCGCTCGCTCTGCCGCAGACCGTCGTCGCGACCGGGTTCTTCCTACTCGTGTGGAAGGTGTTCACCCCGCTGCCGTTCGACAGTCCCTCCCAGCTGCTCGCGCACGTCACGCTGGCGTTGCCTGTCGTTGCGATCGTCGTGCGCCTGCGGCTCCTCTCGATCGGGCGGGAGCCGGAGGAGATGGCGATGGATCTCGGGGCCTCGGAGGGGCAGGTGCTGTTCCGGGTCCTGCTCCCGCTGCTTTCGCCGGCGATCCTGGCGGCGGCGGCGATCGCCTTCGTCGTGTCCCTCGACAACTTCGTGCTGAGCCAGTGGCTCTGCATCCCGAGCGACTGCCGGACCGTGCCGATGGTCCTCTACGGAGCCCGCGTCCCCTTCCCACCGTTCGCCGCGCTCGCGTCGGTGACGATGGTGTGCTCGCTCGCCGCCCTCGGGGTCGCGTCGTGGGCGTGGGTCCGCCTCCGCCCCAGGTAAGCCTCCGCCGTAGGTCGCAGGCCGATCGCCCTCCCCGGTGGCCGAGTGGCCGATTGACGCTCGCGCCCGTCGGACGGGACCCTGTGGGCGGTGGCCGGGGAGGGCGGAGGTGCGCCCTCGACGGGGCCCGGCGCTCCGGAGGAAGGCCGCCATGCCGAAGAGGATCCTTCTTGTGGCCGGGCTCGCCGTCGCGCTGTGCATGCGGGCGGCACCGTCCGGCGCGGGTGCGTTCCCGGGGGTGAACGGCAAGATCGCGTTCGTACGCGACGGCGACGTCTGGGTGATGAACGCCGATGGTTCGGGTCAGACGGCTCTTACCAGCGACCCCTCGAGCGACGGCGCGCCGTCCTGGTCGCCCGACGGGATGCGGATCGCCTTCCAGCGGTGCGGGGACGACGGATGCCGGCTCTACCTGATGAACGCCGACGGGTCGGGAGAGACGGACCTCTCGGTAGTGATGGGCATCTACGGCGACACGCCGTCATGGACGGAGAACGGCCGGATCGTCTTCCACTCGATGCACCCCGGGTTCGACCAGAACATCTACAGGGTGTCGCCGAGCGGCAGCGGTCTCGAGATCGTGACCGGCGGGTACTCGGCCGCGTATGCAGCCGGCGACGCGGTGTTCGAGACGAGCGGTGGGCTCGTCCGCAACGGGTCCACGATCACCACGGGGAAACGGCCCTCGTGGGCGCCGGATGCTTCCTCCATCGCGTTCCACGATTGGGACGGCAAGGCCGGTGCGTTCCTCGTCTACGCCGTGAACCCCAACGGCACCGGGCGCGTGGCGCTCACGGGCGGGCGGCGCGCGAGCTCGCGCAACGCGGGGTGGTCGCCCGACGGGACGAGGATCCTGTTCGACTCCGCCAGGAGTGGCGACTACGAGGTCTACGTGATGCGACCCGACGGCGGGGGCGTCACGAACCTAACGAACGACCCCGCCCGGGACACCGACCCCGACTGGCAGCCGCAGCCGCCATACCTGCCTGACGGTCTCGTGAAGAAGGCGTCGGCCGGCGCGTTCGCCGGGGACGGCGTCTACAACGACACCGGCGCCGGGCAGGCGGCCTCCGCCACCCTCGAGCGCGGCGGTAGCGCCAGGTTCGTCGTGCGTGTGGAGAACGACGGCGCCCGGACCGACTCGATGACTGTCGACGGGTGCGGGAGCTGGGGCGCGTTCTCCATGACCTACCTCGCAGGAGACGGAACCGACGTCACGCGCGCGGTGACGGAGGGCCGGTACACGCTGGGGCTCGCCACCGGTGGCCACGGTAGGGTGATAGCTATCGTGAAGGCCTCGAGGACGGCGCGCTCGGGCGCGTCGAGGAGCTGTCTCGTGCGCGCGGTCTCCGGCGGCGACGGCACCAGGCGAGACGTCGTCAAGGTCGTCGCCTCCGTGGCCTGATTCAGTACCAGGCCTCCGAGGGCCCCTTGTATTCCTGGACGGTGTTGCCGCCGTCCACGACGATCGACTGGCCGGTGATGTAGCTCGCGCGGTCGGAGGCCAGGAACGCGATCACCTCGGCGACCTCCTCGGGCGTCCCGGACCGGCCTAGCGGCGTGTTCTGCCCTGCGATCCGTTCCTCCGGCGTCTGGGAGCCGCTCGCGATCCAGCCCGGCGCCACGGAGTTCGCCGTAACGCCGTCCCGCCCCAGCTCGACCGCAAGTCCGCGCATCAGGCCGTCCATGCCGGCCTTCCCCGCACCGTATCCCACCGACCCGGGGTTGGACACGAGGGGGCCCGTCACCGATGAGACCATCACTATCCGGCCGTACCGCCGCTTCACCATGCCGGGCACGACGAGTCGCGTGACGCTGAAAGCGGTCCTCAGGTTGCGACCGATCGTCCGGTCCCAATCGGCCTCGCCGAGCTCGATGAAGCTCCTCTCCTCCTCCTCGAGTCCGACCTGGACCATCCCGGCGTTGTTCACGAGAACGTCGATCCGGCCGTAGAGCTCGAGGACGCCGTCGACCAGCGCTCGGGTCTCCGAAGCGCCCGTCAGGTCGGCCGCGAAGCCGGCCGCCGTCAGGCCCTCTCCGCGCAGCTCGTCCTCTCGTTCGCGTATCCGGTCGGTCGTCGAGGCGATGGCCAGCATCGCTCCCTCGCGGCCTAGCGCGCGGGCCGCTGCGAGGCCGATCCCCGTCGGGCTGCCCGCGCCCGTGACGAGCGCCACCCTTCCCTCAAGCTCGGACTGCATGGACCTCCCTTAGGGGCCGAGGCCGCCACTTCATACCACGCGGCGGTCGGAGATAGTCGTGCGCCGACCCGAGGACGACTCCTGATCGAGACGCCTACGTCGCGGCGATGGGTGCGTGCTCGCGTTCACGTTCGCCAGCCAAGATCGGCGGCTCCATCGTCCGGCCCCCGGCGGCCAGGTCGCGAGGGTCGGCGTTGATCGATGCGAAGAACGACGCGGCCGCCCGGAGCCGGCGGTCGGAGAGCTCCGCCGGAGCCTAGACCCGGTTCCCGGAGCCTAGACCAAAGGCGGGATGGAGCGGCCGCCGCTTCGCGATGCCGGCAGCTCCATACGTGGTTCCATCGGCTACCCTTCGCTCCGATGAGGGGGGAGGACAAGCTGCTCGAG
>Ga0209751_10001710_pt1 | contig 22248 bp, 35 predicted proteins | sample RifCSP13_1_FD_184019 | JGI IMG/M metagenome (GOLD analysis project Ga0209751, IMG submission 184019) | Soil microbial communities from Rifle, Colorado - Rifle CSP2_sed 13_1 (SPAdes) (version 2) | ecosystem: Environmental > Terrestrial > Deep subsurface > Rock core/Sediment | place: Rifle...
GGGGGACAATGTGAACATGAGTGTGGAGTTGATCACGCGCGTGGCGTTGGAAGCGGGCCAGCGGTTTGCGATCCGCGAAGGCGGTCTGACCGTCGGCGCCGGCGTCGTCACGAAAGTGATTGATTAAGTCCATGGCCAAGCAAAAGATTCGCATCCGCCTCAAGGCATACGATCATCGCGTGCTTGACCAGTCGGCCAAGCGCATTGTCGAAACGGCCGAGCGCACGGGAGCGAAGGTGGTCGGGCCGGTGCCCCTGCCTACGCGCATCGAGCGATTCACCGTCCGGCGCGGGGCCTTCATTGACAAGGATTCGCAGGAGCACTTCGAAATCCGCACGCACAAGCGCCTGATTGACGTGATCGACCCGGACAGCAAGACGATTGATTTGCTCACGCGCCTGAACCTTCCGGCGGGTGTGGATATTGAAATCAAGTTGTAGCGCCACTTCCCGGATCGCGTCGGGCGTCACGACGGAATACACCCTACGCATACGATTAGCCAGGTGACGAGCTGGCTGGCGCGCGCGGTCTCAAATTCGAAGGCGTCGCGGCTGCCAGCTTACGACCGTGGCTCGAGGGATGATGCTGTCCCAGCCAGACAGACAGTCCCACCTTGGTTTGAAGGAGATTGATTTCTATGAAAGGGCTGATTGGCAAGAAAGTGGGCATGACCCAGCTCATTGCGTCGGACGGCAAAGTGACGCCGGCGACGATCATTGAGGCTGGGCCATGCTTTGTTACGCAGGTCAAGACCGAGGAGAAGGATGGTTACGCCGCGGTCCAGTTAGGCTTTGAGGAAGTGAACCCCCGGCGCCTCGCGGCGGGCGAAAAGGGGCACCTCAAACGCAATAACCTCCCGCCGCTCCGTCACCTGCGCGAGTTCCGTCCGAAGGACACGGATGTCAAAGAAGGGGATCGGGTGACTGTGGACGTCTTCGTGGTTGGGGAGCATGTGGATGTGATCGGCGTCAGCAAGGGCAAGGGCTTCCAGGGGCCCATCAAGCGCTATCACTTCAACCGCCAACCGAAGACGCACGGCGCCTCGGACCGCACCCGCGCCCCCGGCAGCAGCGCGCAGACGACGACGCCGGGCCGTGTCTACAAGGGCAAACGCATGGCGGGCCACATGGGCAATGACCGCGTCACCTCGCAGAACATTAAAGTGGTGCTGGTGGACGCCGAGCGCAACCTGCTGGGCGTGCATGGGAGTGTGCCTGGCGCCAAAGGCGCGGTGGTGATCATCCGCGAGGCGCGGAAGCAATAGGATTGAAATCCCCAATTCCAAGTCCCAAAGACATGGGCCTGGGATTGGGAATAGGGATGGGCAGCGATGACTATGGAAATTGAAGTCAAAAATATGCAGGGCGAGACGGTCAAGCGGATCGAGCTGCCCGCGGCGATCTTCGAAGCCCCGATCAACAGAGATTTGATGCACCAGGCGCTGGTGCGCCAGAGGGCCAACGCGCGCCTCGGCACGCGCGACACCAAGAGCCGGGGCGAGGTGGCGGGCGGCGCGAAGAAACCGTGGAAGCAAAAGGGCACGGGCCGCGCCCGCCAGGGTTCCACCCGGGCGCCGCAGTGGAAGGGCGGCGGCAAGGTGCACACGCCCACGCCGCGCGATTACACCCAGAAGATGCCGCGCCAGATGCGCCGCGCCGCGCTGCGCTCCGCCCTTTCGGTCAAGGCGGCCGACCAGCAGATCGTGGTCGTGGACGAACTCAAGCTCGACGCGCCCAAGACCGCGGAGATGCTCAAAGCCCTCGCGGCCCTGGTGGGCGCGGACAGCGCGCTGATCCTGCTGCCGGCCCGGGACGAGAAGGTTGAGAAGTCCATCCGCAACATTGAGCACGCCAAGTACCTGCGCGCGAATTACTTGAACATCCGCGACCTGTTCGGCTACGACAAAGTGGTGATGCCGCTGGGCGCGCTGGATGTCATTCAGGGCTATCTCGGGTGAGCGGGGAGGAGCAGACAGATGATTACGGTTTACGATGTTCTCCGCCGGCCGATTGAAACGGAAAAGTCCCGGCATCAGAGCGGCAAATTGCATCAGTACGTGTTCGAGGTCGCGCCGCAGGCGACCAAGCCGCAGATCAAAGAGGCAGTGGAAACGCTGTTCGACGTCGAAGTGCAAAAGATCAACGTGATCGTCGCCCCGGCCAAGAAGGGCCGCCGCGGGCGAGGGCGCCGCATGGTGGTGCGGAAGGCCCAGTACAAAAAAGCGATTGTGACGATCCGCGCGGATCAGACGATTGACGTCTTCGAGGGGGTCAAGTAATGGCTGTCAAAGTTTACAAACCTACCTCGCCCGGTCGGCGCGGGATGACCAGTCCGACCTTTGACGAGATCACCAAGTCCAAGCCAGAGCGCCGTCTCATCCGCTCCCTGCGCAAGACGGGCGGGCGCGATTTCAAGGGCACGATCAGCGTCCGGCATCGCGGCGGCGGCGCGCGCCGCGCGCTGCGCCTTATTGACTTCAAACGGGACAAGCCCGACATCCCGGCGCACGTCGCGGCGATTGAGTATGACCCTAACCGCTCGGCGCGCATCGCGCTGCTGCATTACGTGGACGGCGAGAAGCGCTACATCATCGCGCCGCTCGAATTGAAGGTGGGCGACACGGTGATTTCGGGCAAGAACGCGGACATCCGCCCCGGCAACGCGATGCCGCTGGCGAGCGTCCCGCTCGGCACCCTCATTCACAACATCGAAATCCAGCCGGGCCGGGGGGCGCAACTTGTCCGCTCGGCGGGCGCTTCGGCGCAATTGCTCGGCAAGGAAGGTGAGTTCGCGCAGATCCGCATGCCGTCCGGTGAAGTGCGCCTGATCCGCCAGACCTGCATGGCGACGATCGGCGTGGTCGGCAACCCGGATCACTCCAACGTCAAGCTGGGCAAGGCGGGCCGCAAGCGCCACATGGGCATCCGCCCGGCGGTGCGTGGCACGGCGATGTCCCCGCGGGACCACCCGCACGGCGGCGGTGAAGGCCGCCAGCCGGTGGGCAAGCCCGGCCCGCGCAGTCCGTGGGGCCGGCCCACGCGTGGTTACCGGACGCGCAACAACAAGCAGACGGACAAGTACATCGTCAAGCGACGAGGGAAAAAGCGCTGAGTTAGCGTATAGCCGATAGCGGAGGGCAGATAGCCGATGGCGGATCGGGAACAGTGATGGCCATCGGCGACCCGCCCTCCGCCATAAGCGAGAGAAGCCATGTCACGATCATTGAAGAAAGGCCCGTTCGTAGAGCCGAAACTGCTCAAGAAGATTGAGGCGATGAACCAGAAGGGCGAGAAGAAGGTCGTCCGCACCTGGAGCCGCGCAAGCACGATCTTCCCGCAGATGGTGGGCCACACGATTGCGGTGCACGATGGCCGCCGTCACGTGCCGATCTACATCACGGAGAATATGGTGGGGCACAAGCTGGGAGAGTTCGCCCCCAGCCGCACGTTCAAGGGGCACGTGACGAAAGAAAAACTGACGGCTCCCGCGGAAGTTAAGCCATGAACGAAGTTCGCGCACAAGCCAGATATGTGGGCATCTCCGCGCAGAAGGTCCGCCGGGTGGTGGACCTGGTGCGGGGACAGCCGGCCGACGCGGCCCTGAACCTGCTCAAGTTCATGCCCCACGCCGCCGCCCAGCCGGTGGCTAAAGTCCTCCGCACGGCGATTGCGAATGCCGAAGAGAATTTCGGCCTCAACCGCGACGATTTGATCGTGGTGAAGGCCTATGCAGACGAAGCCCCCACACGCAAGTGGCGCCGCTTCGGCGCGCGCGGGCGGTTTAAGCCGATCCTGCGGCGCAACGCGCACATTACGATTGTTCTGAAGGAACGGGAAGGAGCCGCCACCTAAATGGGTCGCAAAGTTCATCCGATTGGTTTCCGCCTGGGCATCATCAAGGATTGGGAGGCCCGCTGGTACGCCCCGAAGGGCAAGTACGCGGCGCAGTTGCAGCAGGACCTGATCATCCGCAGGCTGATTGTGAAAGAGGCGCCGAAAGCCGGCGTCGCCAGGATTGATATCGAACGCTCGCCCGCGAGCCTCACCGTGACGATCTACACGGCCAAGCCCGGCATTCTGATTGGCCGCAAAGGCGCACAGGTGAAGGTGCTGCGCGAGAAATTGCAGGAGCTCACCAGCGCCAAGGTTAAGGTCGAGGTGGAAGAGATCACGCAGCCGGACCTGGAGGCCAAGCTCGTGGCGGACAACATCGCCGACCAGCTCGCGCGGCGGATCAGCCACGCCCGCGCGATGAAGCGGGCGATCGGCCAAGCCATGCGCTCCGGAGCGCTGGGAATCAAGATCGTCTGCGCGGGGCGGCTGGGCGGCTCGGAGATGAAGCGCCGCGAATTGCAGCGTGAGGGCCGCGTGCCGCTGCAGACCCTGCGCGCCGACATTGACTTCGCCCACGCAGAGGCGCGGACCACCTTTGGCCGCATCGGGGTGAAAGTGTGGATCTACAAGGGCGAGAAGAAGCAGGAAGGGGACGAAGTTCCGGAAGTGACGGAAGACGTTTACGTGAGCGAATAGCCAATGGCCCGTGGCGGATGGCCGCCTACCGGCGATCGGCCCTCTGCCATGAGCGAGGTACGACGATGTTGATGCCAAAACGCGTTAAATGGCGCAAGCAAATGCGCGGGCGCATGAAAGGCCACGAAACCCGGGGCGTCGAAGTGTCCTTCGGGGAATATGGGCTGCAGGCGTTGGAGCCGTGCTGGTTGACCCAGCGGCAACTGGAGGCGGCGCGGCGGGCTTTGGTGCGCTACATGAAGCGCCGCGGGAAGGTGTGGATCCGCGTCTTCCCCGACAAACCGGTGACGCGCAAGGCCGCCGAGACCCGGATGGGCAAGGGCAAGGGCGCGGTGGATCACTGGGTGGCCGTCGTCAAGCCGGGCCGCATTATCCTGGAGGTCTCCGGTTTGCCGGAGGACGTGGCACGCGAAGCGATCCGCCTCGCCTCCTACAAGCTGCCGATCAAGACTAAGATGGTCACGGCCCATGAATTGACCGTCGAAGGAGGGCAGTCGGCATGAACATCAGCGAGATTCGGGCGCTGGCGACGCCGGAGGTCGAGTCCAAGCTCGACGACGCCCGCGAAGAATTGTTCAAACTGCGCTTCCAGTTCAGCACGGGACAGTTGAAGGATTATTCCCGCTTGCGCGCCACGCGCCGCCTGATTGCGCGGCTGGCGACGGCGTTGCGCGAGCGCCAGCTAGCCGCCGAAATGGCGGCGGAGGAGAAGTAATATGGCTCGCCGTCGCCTGATCGGCAAAGTCACCAGCAACAAGATGATGAAAACGGTCGTGGTCGAGGTCGAAAACAGCTACCGCCACCCGCTCTACGGCAAGGTCGTGCACCGCTCCTCGCGCTTCAAGGCGCACGACGACCAGGGCTGCCAACAGGGCGATACCGTGCGGATTGTGGAAAGCCGCCCGATCAGCAAAGACAAGCGCTGGGTGGTCGAGGCCATTCTGGAGAAGGGCAACCAGGTCGAGCTCCCTGCGGAAGGTGCGGGTCAGGGAGGGGCGGCATGATTCAGACCGAGACCCGCTTGAACGTGGCCGACAACACCGGAGCACGCGAACTGCTGGTGATTCACGTCCTGGGCGGCTCCAAGCGCAAATACGGCTCCGTGGGCGATGTGGTGGTCGCCGCAGTTAAAGACGCCGCCCCACAGGGCACGGTCAAGAAGAGCGCTGTCGTCAAGGCCGTCATCGTGCGCTGCGCCAAGGAGTACCGCCGCGACGATGGTTCTTATATTCGTTTCGACGATAACGCCGCCGTCATCCTGGACGAGGATGGCGAGAACCCGAAAGGGACGCGCATCTTCGGTCCGGTGGCGCGTGAACTGCGCGAGAAGGGCTTCATGAAGATTGTCTCGCTCGCGCCGGAAGTCTTGTAGCCGATGGCCGATCGCCGATCGTGGATCGCGCGCGTCATCCGCCAGCGGCTGATGGCGATCCGCCATAAGCGAGGTTGAACTGTGAACATCAAAAAGGGCGATACCGTTGAAATTATCGCTGGCAAAGATCGCGGCAAGCGCGGCGAGGTGCTGAAAGTCCTGCCGCAGGAGAACCGCGTGGTGGTGCAGGGGCTGAACCAGCACAAGAAGCACCAGCGCGCCCGTGAGGCGCAGGTGCGGGGCGGCCGGACGGCGCCGGAGATTTTGATCTTCGACGCGCCGCTGGAGGCGTCGAACGTGATGCTGGTCTGCCCCAGGTGCGGTGAGGTGGTACGGGTGGGCCGCCAGCGTCTGGAGGGGGGCAGGAGCGTGCGCGTGTGCCGCAGCTGTGAAGCGGTGATTGACGCCTGAGCGCGCCGGATCGGGAGAATGAGGAACGTGATGAACAAGCTTCAAGAACGCTACCAGCAGGAGGCGGTGCCGCAACTGATGCGCGAATTTGCTTTCCGCAACGCGATGGAAGTGCCGCGCGTCAAGAAGGTCGTGGTCAACGTGGGCGTAGGCTCCGAGACGCAGACGGATAGCAAGGCGCTCGACGGGGCGGTGACGGACCTGACGATCATCACGGGCCAGAAGCCGGTGGTGACTAAGGCGCGCAAGAGCATTTCAAACTTCAAGCTGCGTGAGGGCAAGCCCATCGGCGTGAAGGTGACGCTGCGCGGCCAGCGCATGTGGGCCTTCCTCGACCGGCTGATGAATGTGGCCCTGCCGCGCGTGCGCGACTTTCGTGGCGTGGCGCCTGACGCCTTCGACGGGCGAGGCAACTACACGCTGGGCCTGCGCGAGCAGCTGGTCTTCCCGGAGATCGAGTACGACAAGATTGACAAGATTCGCGGCATGGAGATCACGGTCGTCACCTCGGCCCGCAGCGACGAGCAGGGCCGCCGGTTGCTGCAACTGCTGGGCATGCCGTTTATCAAGAGAGGCGCGTAGTCATGGCGAAGAAATCAATGATCAACCGCGAGCTGCACCGCAAGTATGCTGTGCGCGTGCGCCACCGCTGCGAACGGTGCGGCCGCCCGCGCGGTTACCTGCGCCGTTTCCATTTGTGCCGTATTTGCTTCCGCGAACTGGCCCTCGCCGGAAAGATCCCCGGCGTGGTGAAGAGTTCCTGGTAAAGGCGGAAGAGGAGTCTGGTATGTATAGCGATCCGATTGCCGACATGCTCACCCGTATCCGTAACGCGCTGATCGCGGGGCACGCGAGCGTGTCTGTCCCCGGCTCAAAACTGAAGCAGTCCATTGCTCAGATTTTGAGGGAAGAGGGTTTCATTGACGACTTCGCCGTCGTGACTACGGAAGATTCGATCCAGCCGACGCTGCGCCTGAGCCTCAAGTATGTCGGCGTGCGCCGCGAGAAGCGGCCCGTGATCACCGGCCTGGAGCGCATCTCGAAGCCAGGCCGCCGGGTCTACGCGCGGAGGAAAGACATCCCGTGGGTGCTCTCCGGGATGGGGGTGGCCATCCTCTCTACGCCGAGGGGCGTGATGACCGGCACGCGCGCGCGGCGGTTGGGCGTGGGCGGCGAAGTTTTGTGCAAGATATGGTAATCGGTCAGATCGGCCTCGCGCTCCCTGGAGATGCGAGTGGCTGACCAGGAGGACGAACAGTGTCTCGGATTGGTAAGATGCCTGTCGCCATCCCCAAGGGCGTGCAGGTGGCTATTCAAGGGAATACCGTCAAGGTCAATGGCCCCAGGGGCGAATTGAGCCGGACGTTCTCGCCGACCATGCAGATCGAGATGAAGGACGGGCAAGTGGTCGTCCAGCGCCCTTCGGACGAGCGCGCCGTCCGCGCTCTGCACGGCACGACACGCGCCCTGATCCGCAACATGGTGGCGGGCGTGAGCGAGGGCTTCTCCAAAGTCCTGCAGATCGAAGGGGTGGGATATCGCGCCGAGATGAAGGGCAAGCAGCTGGTCATGGCGCTGGGCTATTCCCACCCGGTCGAAGTGGACCCGCCGCCGGGCATTGCTTTCGCGGTGGATGACAAGACCAAGACGATCACCATCTCCGGCATTGACAAGGAACTGGTGGGGCAGGTGGCGTCAGATGTCCGCAAGTGGCGCCCGCCGGAGCCGTACAAGGGCAAAGGCCTGCGTTACCTGGGCGAGCACGTCCGCCGCAAGGCTGGTAAGGCCGGGAAAGTTGGATAGCCTATGACGACTAAACAGCGAGCAGAGCAGCGCGAACGCCGCCACCGGCGGGTGCGGGCGCATGTGAGCGGGACCGCCGAGCGGCCACGCCTGAACGTCTATCGCAGCCTGGCGCACATCTACGCGCAGGTGATTGACGACGTGAACGGCACGACGCTGTGCTCCGCGTCTACCGTGGATGCGGAACTCAAGGCCGGCCTGGCAGGCAAGAAGAAGGCCGAGCAGGCCCAACTGGTCGGGGCGGCGGTGGCAGCGCGGGCCAAGGCCCAGGGCGTGACCCGGGTGATCTTCGACCGGGGCGGGTACAAATACCACGGGCGCGTGAAGGCTCTGGCCGACGGCGCGCGGGCAGGCGGATTGGAGTTCTAATATGGCAGAACGACGCAACGTTCGCAGCCGGGAACGGAACGAAGAGAGGGGCGAAGAGCTCGACGAGCGCGTGGTGGACATCGCGCGCGTGGCGAAAGTGATCAAGGGCGGCCGGCGCTTCGCCTTCCGCACGACGATCGTGGTCGGCGACAACCGGGGCCGCGTGGGGCTGGGCGTGGGCAAGAGCCGCGCCGTCCCCGACGCGATCCGCAAGGCCACCGAGCAGGCGCGCAAGAACCTGAAGTCCGTGCACCTGTCGGGGACCACCATCCCTCACGAGGTGATTGCGGAATACGGCGGGGCCAGGGTGATGCTCAAGCCCGCCTCGCCCGGCACGGGGGTCATCGCGGGCGGCGGTGTCCGCGCGGTGCTCGAGGCGGCCGGGGTGCGCGACATCCTGACGAAATCGCTGGGCAGCGCTAACGTGCTCAACGTGGTCAACGCCACGCTGCTGGCCCTGCGGCAGTTGAAGAACCCGGAGACGGAAGCGGCGCACCGCCGCAAGGAACCCCAGGAAGTCTCGCCGTTCTGGACGCGGACGCGGAGCAAGAAGAATGGCTAACCCGGCGAAGACCAAAGTCCTCCGGATCACGCTGGTGCACAGTCCGCTGGGGAATACCAAGCGGCACAAGGCCACCGTGCGGGCGCTCGGCCTGACGCGCACGCACCAGACGGTGGAGCAGGTTGATACGCCGCAGCTGCGCGGGATGCTCGCCAAAGTGGCGCACCTGGTGCGCGTTGAAGAGGTGGGCTAACCGATAACTGCTCACTGCTCACTGATCGCTTCCTGATGAAGCCAGTCATCAGTGATCAGTCATCCGTGGCGAGGACGAAGGGACACGATCATGAAATTACACGACCTGGCTCCTACAGACGGAGCGAAGAAAAAGAGGAAGCGCGTGGGCCGGGGCATCGCCGCCGGGCAGGGCAAGACTGCCGGGCGCGGCACCAAGGGTGAAGGCGCGCGCAAAGCCAAGGGCGGCAGCCTCTATCGCCAGGGCGGCAACCTGCCGTTCTTCCGCAGCCTGCCGTTCAAGCGCGGTTTCACCAACATCCGCCGCGTCGAGTACGCCGAAGTCAACCTCGACCGGCTGGCGGAATTTCCGGCGGGCGCGGAATTGAACCCGGCGTCCCTGGCGCAGGCCGGCCTCATCCGCGACGAGGGGCAGAGGGTGGTCCTGCTGGGGCGCGGCCGCGTGAAACAGGCGCTGACCCTCAAAGTGCATCGCGCCAGCAAGTCGGCGGTGGCGAAGGTGGAAGCCGCGGGCGGCAAAGTGGAGATCATCGCCTGAGTGCGCGCCCTTTTGGCCCGGAGGTTTTTGACCCATGAGTGATTTCTTCTCCTCGGCGCTGCGCTACCTCAGGCGGTTGTGGGGCATGGCCGACATCCGCAACCGCCTGCTGATCACGTTGGGGCTGTTGATGATTTATCGTTTCGCCGCGCACGTGCCGGTCCCGGGCGTGAACCCTCTGGCTCTGCGCGAGTTGTTGGAGCAGACCTCGACGGGCGCGGGGACGCTCGTGGGATTGCTGGACCTGCTCTCCGGCGGGACCGTCTCGACGTTTTCGGTGCTGGCCATGGGCGTGTACCCGTACATCACCGCCCAGATCATCCTGCAGCTGCTGGTGCCGATCATCCCGCGCCTGCAGCGCATCATGGAAGAGGACCCGCGGCAGGGGCGCGAGTTCATGGAGCGTTGGACGTATTACCTGGCCGTGCCCATGGCCGCGCTGAACGCTTTCGGGCAGGTGCGGCTCATTCTCTCGCTCCAGACGGGCGCGCCCATCCTGAACTTCAACCTGGGCTTCAACCTGCCAACCTTCACCATGATCATCACCATGACCGGCGGCACGATGTTTGCCATCTGGCTGGGCGAGTTGATCTCCGAGTACGGCGTCCGCAATCAAGGCCTGTCGCTCATCATCTTCGCCGGCATCGTCTCGCGCGTCCCGTCGAACATGGGGTCGTTGCTCGCCGACGAGCAGAACCGCTGGCGGTATCTGGGCACTTTCCTGGTGGTGGTGATCCTGTCGGTGCTGGTGATCGTGTTCGTCCAGCAGGGACGGCGCAACGTGCCGGTGATGTATCCGGGGCGGCGCATTGGCCAGCGGCAGAGCATGCCGGTGCGCGGCAACCTGCCGCTGCAGGTCAACATGGCGGGTATGATCCCGGTGATCTTCGCGCAATCCATCCTGACCTTCCCGGCGATCATCGCGCAGTTCTTTACGGGCGCGGCGACGGAGTGGGTGAGCAAACTGGCCCTCGACGTCAGCAACCTGTTCGGCGGTCAAAGCCCGTATTACTGGGTGATCTACTTCTTCATGGTGGTGGCATTCACGTTCTTCTACACCGACGTGATTTTCAGTCAGCAGAACTACGGCGAGAACCTCAAGCGTGTGGGCGCGCAAGTGCCCGGCGTGACGAAGGGCGCGCCGACGCAGAAGTATCTGACGAAAGTCCTGCGCCGCATCACGCTGCCGGGGGCGGTCTTCCTGGGCGCGGTAGCGATCATGCCCTTCCTCGTGCGGCCGCTCATCCCGGCCGCCACGAACTTCTCCATCTTGAGCACCGGGCTGCTCATCGTGGTGGGCGTGGTGCGCGATACGTTCTTCACCCTGGACGCCGAGCTAAAATTGCGCGGGTACGAGGAAACGCTGCTCGTCAAATAGGACGAGGGACGCGACATGCCGAACTATATCCTTTTGTTGGGGGGGCCGGGGGCGGGCAAAGGAACTCAGGCGCAGCATCTCTGTCAGAAGTTTGGCCTGCCGCAAGTCGCCTCGGGCGACCTGTTCCGCGACAATTTGAAGCGCCAGACGCCGCTGGGCCAACTGGCGCGGACGTACATGGACAAGGGGGCGCTGGTCCCGGATGACGTCACGATCCAGATGATCCGGGAGCGCTTGTCGCAGCCCGATGCCCGGCCCGGCGCGCTGCTGGACGGCTTTCCCCGCACGGTGCCGCAGGCTGAAGCGCTGGATGGCCTGTTGGCCGAGTTTGGGGGGAAGGTCAACGTCGTCCTGTATGTGAAAGTCCGCGACGGCGTCTTGCTGGAGCGCCTCTCCGGGCGGTGGACGTGCCGGGGGCCGCTGCAGCACACGTATCACTTGCTGTTCAACCCGCCCAAAGTCGCCGGAAAGTGCGACGTGGACGGGACGGAACTTTTCCAACGGCCCGACGACACGCCGGAAGTGCAGGCGAAGCGCATCAAGGTCTTCTTTGAGCAGACCGCGCCGCTCATCGCGTTCTACACCCGGCGCGGCCAACTGGTCGAGATTGACGGAGAGAAGTCCATCGCGGAAGTCACGGCGGCGCTGATCACGGCGGCGGAGGCGGCCAGCGCGCCATGATCCGCGCGGCGAGCGCGCCGCCCCGGTCGTCCGGGATTGAGCGCAAGAGCGTGCGCGAACTGGAGATCATGCGCCAGGCCGGGCGGATCGTGGCGGTCACGCTCGCGGAATTGCGCGCGCACGCCAGGCCCGGCACGACGACGCGGCAGTTGGATACGCTGGCCGAGAAGATCATCCGGCAGCACAAAGCGCAGCCGGCTTTCAAGGGGTATCCGGGGCCCTATCCCTTCCCGGCCTCGACCTGCATCTCGGTCAACGAAGAACTGGTGCACGGCATCCCAGGGAAGCGGGTCTTGAAAGAAGGGGATCTGGTCAGCATTGACTGCGGGGTGAGGCATCAGGGCTACTACGGCGACTCCGCGGTCAGCTTCGTCATCGGGCGCGTCTCGCCGGAGGCCGAAAACCTGCTGGCGGCTACGGAGGGGGCGCTCTACGCCGCGATTGACATGCTGCGGCCGGGCAAACGCACGGGGGATGTGGCGGCAGCCATCCAGACCCACGTCGAGCGCCGCGGTTTCAACGTCGTCCGCCAGTATACGAGCCACGGGATCGGGCGGGAGATGCACGAGGCGCCGTTCATCCACAATTACGGCAAGGCCGGCACCGGCCCGAGCCTGCGTCCCGGGATGACCATCGCGCTTGAGCCGATGACGCTGGCCGGGAAGCCGGAGACCCGCGTGTTGGCCGACCAGTGGACGGTCGCGTCGAAAGATGGAAAGTTGACGGCGCATTTTGAGCACACGGTGGCCGTTACCGAAGGAGAGCCGGAGATACTGACCCGGTTGTAATCCGCGGATGAAACGACGAAAAATCCCGCTCATCCGTTGACCAAAACAAAGACCGGCAGGTATAATCAAACGGCTTGCCATCGTTATGAGTCTGGAGAGTAAGAATGAAAGTTTCCGCTTCAATTCGCAAACGCTGCCCGAAGTGCAAGATCGTCCGCCGCGCGGGCAAAATGTACGTCATTTGTGAGAACCCGAAACACAAGCAGCGGCAGGGATAGCTTTGGAAGTTGGAGGCCCACGGGTCGCCAGCGGCGAATCTCCAACATCCAACGTCCACTGCTGAAATGAGCAAGGAGCACACAGAGACCTATGGCACGTATTGAAGGCGTTGACCTCCCTCGCGAGAAGCGCGTGGAAATCGGGCTGACTTATCTGTACGGGATCGGCCGGAGAAGCTCACGCGATATCCTGGCCGTGACCCGCATCAGCCCGGACAAGCGCATCCGCGATTTGACCGAGGCGGAAGTCGCCGCGCTGCGCGATTACATCGTCCAGCACTACACGGTAGAGGGCGACCTGCGCCGCGAAGTCCAGTTGCGCATCAAGCGCCTGGGCGAGATCGGCTGCTACCGGGGCCTGCGGCACCGCCGCAACCTGCCGGTGCGCGGCCAGCGCACCCGCACGAACGCGCGCACGCGCAAGGGCGCGAAGAAGACGGTGGCCGGACGCGGTCGTCGGCGCGGCGCGAAGAAGAAGTAATCGTTTGAGAGCGAGGAACAATGGCCAAAGCTACACCCAAGGGCGCTCGGCGCTCGGCAACCAAGAAAACGAAGCACGCGCCCCCTCTCGGGACCGTGCACGTCTTCGCCAGCTTCAACAACACCATCGTCACGTTCACTGACCAGCAGGGCAACACGCTGGCCTGGGGTTCGGCAGGGACGGCGGGGTTCAAAGGCTCCCGCAAGAGCACGCCCTACGCGGCGCGGATGGCGGCCCAGCAGGCGGCGAGGACGGCCATGGACCTGGGGATGTCCGAGGTGGACCTGTTCGTCAAAGGCCCCGGCCCAGGCCGCGAAGCGGCCATCCGCGCGATTCAAGGCGCGGGCCTCAAGGTGCGCTCGATCCGGGACATCACCCCCGTCCCGCACAACGGTTGTCGTCCGCCGAAGAAACGCCGCGTGTAATTCACGGAAGGAATTAAGCCAGCATGTCCAAATATACAGGGCCGGTGTGCAGACTCTGCCGGCGTGAAGGTGAAAAACTGTATCTCAAGGGCGCGCGCTGCATGTCGCAGAAGTGCCCGTTTGAGAAGCCCGAGAACCGGCGCGATTTTGCCCCCGGTCAGCACGGCAAGGACGGACAGTTCAGGCGCAACCGCGCCTCCGACTATCTCAACCAACTGCGCGAGAAGCAGAAGGCGCGCCGCATCTACGGCGTGCTGGAAGCGCAGTTCCGCCGCTACTACAAGGAGGCGCTGCGGAGCCGCGGCCTGACCGGCCAGGTGCTCCTGCAGCTGCTGGAGCGGCGGCTGGACAACGTGGTCTACCGCCTCGGCTACGCCAGCAGCCGCGCGCAGGCGCGCCTGCTCGTGACGCACGGGCACTTCAACATCAACGGCCGCCGCACCGACGTGCCGTCGGTGTTGGTAGAGCCGGGCGACGTGATCGAAGTGCGCCCCGGCTCGCAGGGCCGCCCGTACTTCCGCGACCTGAGGGCCGCCGAGGAGCATCACACCTCGCCCAGCTGGCTCAACCGGGACCTGACGACGCTCTCGGGCAGAGTCGTCAATCTGCCCGCGCGGCAAGACGTTGACGCCCGCCTGAATGAGCAGCTCATCGTCGAATACTACTCAGGCCGCTAAACGGATTGTCTTGTTGGGGCGGCCGTTCAACGGCCGCCCCAACTGAGCGCATCAGACAGACTCAACTCAACAGCCTCGGGCGCGGAACGTAAAGGGCGCCTGAGTGGAGAGTCAAATGACGACGACAGTGACCAACAGCATGGTCTTGCCCAAGATCGAGGGCGAGAACATCTCACGGAACTACGGCAAGTTCATCATCAGCCCGCTGGAGAGCGGCTACGGCATCACGCTCGGCAACGCGCTGCGCCGCGTGCTGCTCGCCTCGCTCGAAGGGGCGGCCGTCTCCTCCCTGCGCGTCGCGGATGTCCACCACGAATTCTCGGAGATCCCCGGCGTCAAGGAGGATATGACGCAGGTGATCCTGCAGGTCAAGCAACTGCGCCTGATCCTGCACGAAGGCGACTCGGCCCGCCTGCGCCTCGAGGTGCAGGGCGAGGGCGTGGTCACCGCCGCCGACGTCATCTGCCCGTCGGAGGTGGAGATCGTCAACCCTGACCTCTACCTGTTCACGGTGGACAACGACAAGGCGCGGCTGGAGATCGAATTGACCGCTCAGCGCGGGCGCGGGTATTCGCCCTCCGAGGAGCGCGGGCGGCTGCCGCTCGGCGAAGTCCCGGTGGACGCGATCTACAGCCCGACCAAGCGCGTCAATTTTGACGTGCAGCGCGCCCGCGTGGGCCAGAATACCAACTACGACCGCCTGGTGCTGGAGGTCTGGACGGACGGCACGCTCCGCCCGGAGGCGGCGCTCAAGGAGAGCGCGCAGATCCTCATGTCGCACCTGCGGCTGGTCGCGGGCGTCACCGAAGAGTCGCTGGCGGCCGCGCCCCAACCGGAGGAGATGCCCAAAGTCTCCAGCGAGGTTTACGAGACGCCGATCGAGCAGCTCGACCTGTCGGTGCGCGTGTTCAACTCGCTCAAACGCACGGGGATCACTACCGTGGGCGAGGTCATTGACATGCTCTCGAAGGGCGACGAGGCCATGCTGGCCATCCGCAACTTCGGCGACAAGAGCCTGGACGAACTGCGCGACAAGCTGCGCGAAAAAGGCTACCTGAAGGATCAGGAGGCCAAGGCTGAACCGGAGAAGTCTTCATGAAGCACCGTGTCTATGGCCGCAGGTTAGGCCGTTCATTTGACCAACGCAATGCGCTGCGCCGGACGCTGATGACGCAGTTCTTCGAGCACGAGCGCATTGAAACCACCGAGGCCAAGGCCAAGGCGATCCGGTCCGAAGTCGAGAAACTCATCACCCTGGCCAAGCGCGGGGTGCGGGCCGGGCAGGGCGAGGGCGCGGAGGCCAGGGCGCGGCTGGTGCATGCGCGCCGCGTGGCGACCGCGCGCCTCAACAATCCGAACGTGGTCAAAAAACTTTTCGAGACCATCGCGCCGCGCTACGAGAAGCGCCGCGGCGGTTACACCCGCCTGCTGAAGCTCGGTCCGCGCTTGGGCGACGCCGCGCCGATGGTCTTGCTGGAGATGGTGGAGGAGTAGTCAGTAGACAGCCGCCCGTGGACAGTCGGCGGCCGTCAGATTGCCTGTGATCTGATGACGGGCAGCTGGTTACTGAGACGTGGCGCGGTACAGGGCCGTCGTCGAGTACGATGGCACGGAGTTCCTCGGCTTTCAGCGGCAGGCTGAGGGACTGAGCCGCACGGTGCAGGGGGAAATCGAGGCCGCGCTCGGGCGGATCGGTTGGACGGGGAAAGCCGTCCTGGGGGCGGGACGCACTGACAGCGGGGTGCACGCCTCGGGACAGGTCATCGCCTTCGACTTTGAATGGCGGCACGGGAGCGAGGCTTTGCTCCGGGCGCTCAACGCGAACCTGCCGCCAGACGCGGCGATCAAGGCGCTGGATGAGTGCGCCGCGGACTTTCACCCGCGCTACGCGGCGAAGGGACGTCGTTATCGTTACACCCTTTACAACGCACCCGTGCGCTCGCCGCTGGCGGCGCGGTACGCCTGGCACGTGTGGCCGCCCGCGTTGAACGTGGAAGCCATGCAGGCGGCCAGCCAGAGGCTGGTAGGCCGCCACGACTTCGCGGCCTTTGGCGCGGACCCAGACGGCGGCGAGAGCACGACGCGCACGGTGAGGCGCGCCGAATGGGCCGCGCAGGGCGAGGCGCTGCGCTTCGAGATTCAGGCCGATGCGTTTTTATACCGGATGGTGCGCAGCCTGGTGGGCGCGTTGAAGAAAGTGGGCGCAGGCGACCTGGCCGTCGCAGACTTCGCAGCCATCCTGCAGTCCCGTGACCGGGCGCAGTGCCCGCCCATCGCCCCGCCGCAGGGGCTGTGTCTGGTGGAAGTAATTTATTGATCAAGAGGAAGTGAACGTGAACAAAACCTACGTTGTCAAAGCGGGCGAAATCGAACAGAAATGGTACGTGGTGGATGCGGCCGGCCAGAACCTGGGCCGGCTGGCCGCGAAGGTGGCGACGATCCTGCGCGGCAAGCACAAGCCCACCTTCACGCCGGGCCTCGACGTGGGCGACTACGTCATCGTCGTCAACGCCCAGAAGATCGCCGTGACGGGCAAGAAGGCGACCGAGAAGATGTACTATACCGTCTCCATGTACCCGGGCGGGCTTAAATCCATCAGCCTGCGCGATCAGCTCGCCAAGCACCCCGACCGCGTGATCACGCACGCGGTGCGCGGCATGCTCCCGCACAACAGACTGGGCCGCGCGCTGCTCAAAAAGCTCAAGGTCTACGCCGGGCCGGAGCACCCGCACGCGGCGCAGCAACCGACCGAATGGAAGAATTTGCACGAGGGATAAGGAATGGCTAATCAATACTACGAAGGCGTTGGCCGCCGCAAGACCAGCACTGCCCGCGTCCGTCTCTTCTCCGGCGACGGCGCGATCACCTGCAACGACAAGGCGGGTCAGGCTTATTTCACCCGCGTGGGCGATCTCGAACAGGTCACCGCGCCGCTCAAGGCGACCGGCGTGCTGGGCCGGTACAACGTGAGCATCAAGGTCACCGGCGGCGGCGTCACCGGCCAGGCCGGCGCCGCGCAGATGGGCGTAGCCCGCGCGCTGCTCAAGCTCAACCCCGAATACAACAAGCCGCTGCGCAAGGGCGGTTTCCTCACCCGCGACGACCGGATGAAGGAGCGCAAGAAGCCCGGCCTCAAGCGCGCCCGCAAGGCCCCGACGTTCACCAAGCGCTAAGCGCCCGAGTGGCGTCTGGCGTCTCTGGCGCAAGCCGCAAGGCTCAAGGCTCAAGGTTCATGCCTACCGGAGCCTTGAGCCTTGCGCCTTAAACCCGAGGAGAACCCCATGCCTGGCATCACCATCGTCGGCCTCGGCCCCGGCAACCCGGCCCACCTGACGCGCGAAGCGTGGGAGGCGCTGGCCTCGGCGCGCGAGGTCTACCTGCGCACGGCGCGCCATCCCACTGTGGACGGTCTCCCCGCGCACCTCGTTCGCCACAGCTTCGACGACGTGTACGAGAGCGTCGCAGACTTCGCCCAGGTGTATGAGACCATCGCGCAAAAGGTCCTGGATTTGGGAACCCGGCCAGAGGGCGTGGTTTACGCAGTCCCCGGTCACCCGTGCGTGGCCGAAGCGACGGTGGGGTTGATCCGCGCCCGCGCGGCCGGGCGTTCCCTCGCGGTCCGCCTGATCGCCGGCCTGTCTTTCATCGAACCCGCGCTCGAAGCCCTGAGCGTGGACGGGCTGCCTAACTTGCAGCTCGCCGACGCGCTCGACCTGGCCGCGCGCCACCACCCCACGTTTCATCCCGACGCGCCCGCCCTCGTCGCCCAGCTCTATTCGCCCGCGCTCGCCAGCGACCTGAAGCTGACGCTGATGAACCAGTACCCCGACGACCACGCCGTGACGCTCGTCCACGCGGTGGGCACGCCGGACGAAAGAGTGGAGCGCCTCCCGCTCTACGCGATTGACCGCAGCCCGCACATCGCGCACCTGACCGCGCTCTTCGTCCCGCCGCTCCCGCAAGCGTCGGCGTTCGAGACACTGCAGGAGACCGTCGCCCACCTGCGCGCCCCCGACGGCTGCCCGTGGGATCGCGAGCAGACGCACCAATCCCTGCGCACCAACCTGCTCGAAGAGGCCTACGAGGTGCTCACCGCGATTGACGCCGACGACCCGCAGGCGATGCGCGAGGAAATGGGCGACCTGCTCCTGCAAATCGTCCTGCAGTCCCAGATCGCGCTGGAGCATGGCGAGTTCTCGCTGGCCGAGGTCGTCGCCGGGATCCAGGCCAAACTGATCCGCCGCCACCCGCACGTGTTTGGCGACGTGAAAGTGAACGGGGTCCGGGACGTGCTGGAGAACTGGGAAAGACTCAAGGCCGCCGAGCGCAACGGCGCGGACCAGCCGGACAAAGGCGTGCTGGGCACGGTCCCGCCCGGCCTGCCCGCGCTCATGCAGGCGGATACCTACCAGCGCCGCGCCGCGCGCGTGGGCTTCGACTGGCCTGACATCTCCGGCGTGAAGGCGAAAGTCCGAGAGGAACTCGCCGAGATCGAAAATGCGCAGGACGAGGCCGAGAAGGAAGACGAGGTCGGCGACCTGCTCTTCGCCGTGGTGAACCTGGCCCGCTGGCTGAAGGTGGATCCGGAGGCGGCGCTGCGCGCGGCGAACACCAAGTTTGCCCGGCGCTTTGCGCGGGTGGAAGGCGCCGCTAAAGCGCAGGGCAAAGACATGACGAAGATGACGCTGGGAGAGTTGGATGGGTTGTGGAACTCGGCTAAAGAGGCGGAGGAAAGACCTTCAGGGTCTCGAAGACCCTAAAGGTCTGACCCCAATCGTCTTGTCCATGACCATCATCCCCGACAATTTTGCCCGCACGATTGTTGAACTCGACGGCGCGGAAGGCGAAGCGTGGTTGAAGGGCCTGCCCGCCCTGATTGCCGAGTGCGAGCACCGTTGGTCGTTACGCGTCGGGCCGCCGTTTGAGTTGTCCTATAACTACGTCGCCCCGGCCGTCCGAGCCGATGGCGCGGAGGTGGTGCTCAAACTCGGCTTTCCCAACCCGGAACTTCGGCGGGAAATAGCAGCCCTGCGCCATTACAACGGGGACGGCGTCGCCCAAATGCTGGAGAGCGACGCCGACCAATGCGCGTTTGTGCTGGAACGCCTCCGGCCCGGCGTGATGTTGGCGACCCTGCCCGATGACGAGGCCGCCACGGCCATCGCCGCGCAAGTCATGAAGCAGTTGTGGCGGCCTTTGCCGCCCGCGCATTCATTTCATTCGGTGGCCGAGTGGGCCGCCGGTCTGCGCGGGTTGCGCGAAATGTTCGGGGGCGGCGCGGGGCCATTGCCGCGCCCGTTAGTCGAGCAGGCCGAATCACACTTTGCCGAGCTCCTCGGTTCGATGACTCATCTCGTCCTCCTGCACGGCGACCTGCACCACTACAACATCCTCTCGGCGGAGCGCCAGCCCTGGCTGGCCATTGACCCCAAAGGCATGGTCGGCGAGCCGGAGTACGAAGTGGGGCCGCTCCTGCTTAACCCGTTTCATCTGCTGGAGATGCCCAAACCGGCCCGCGTTTTGGAGCGGCGGATTTTTCAGCTGGCTGAGCTATTGGGCTTTGACCGCCAGCGCCTCCGCGCGTGGGGCGTGGCGCAGGCCGTGCTCTCGGCGTGGTGGAGCATTGAGGATCACGGCTACGGTTGGGAAGGGGCCATCGCCTGCGCCGAACTGTTAGCCGGGTTGAAAGTTTAGCGACCCCTTCAACACTTGGAGCGAATTCCGAGTTCACTTACGACTCCGCATCCTTCGACTGCGCGGCAAAAAACGCCGCTCCGCTCAGGATGCTGTCGTAAACCAACCTGGAAACCGCTCTAGGCTTGCTTATGGGTTTGCTTCGAGGTCTTTCCAAAGTCACCCGTGGAAGTTCAGTTCAGGCTCAAGATCAGATTCCCCTGCGCATTCTGCTCGACGCGCAGCGTGCGCAGAGGGCGGTCGGCGGGGCCGCGCAGGAGCAGACCGGCGCCGTCGAAGCGCGAGCCGTGGCACGGGCAGGCGAAACCGTCAGAGTCCGGGCGCACCTCACAGCCCAGGTGCGGGCAGACGAGGCTCAGCGCCGCGAATCCGCCGGGCGTGTTCAGCAAGACCGCGCGGGCGGGGGGGATCACCGTGCGGGAGCCGGGCGGATAGTTGGCGGCCGGCCCCAGGTCGAATTCGGCCGGCGGCGCGGGATCAGGCGCATACCCCAGAAAGCGCAGCACGCCGCCGAAGGCGAGCAGGCCGCCGAGCGCCAGCAGGCCCTTGGTCGCCAGCGCGAGAAAGTCGCGGCGGTTAATTCTATCGTTGGACGGCATGGCATTCATGGCAGTATCTTGATTCTTGTTGGTCAGGCTTCTGCTTACACTGCGAGTTGGCGACGAGCGGGACGGTGTAGCGCGCGCCGGTGACCTTGCCGGCGAGCTCAAACGCGCCGTCGGGCCGTTGGCGCATGTTCCAGATCGGCTCGCCCTTTTCGGTGACGACGATGGCATCGCCGACCTGCAGATCTATCACCGGGTTGAGGAAGGCCAGGCGCAGGGCGAGGTCGTTCGCGTCGCCGATCGTGCGCGTGAGCGGCGGCTCGGCGAGCGTGCCGTGGCAGGTGCGGCACTGGATGTATTGCGCTTCGGCTTTGTTACTGTGAATATCTCCGTCGCCCATCGCCTCGCCGGTGGTGTGGCAGTCCACGCAATCAAGCTCGTATTCGCATTGCGTGAACTGCGCGATGGGCTGGTAATAGTCGTGCAGGCGGTCGTAGGGGCGTTCAGCCGAACGCCCCGCCTCGTCGGCGCGCGGATTGAATTGCAGATTGCGCAAGTCGTAGTTGCCCCGGTTGTGGCAGGCGTTGCACTGGCTGTAGGGGATGGCGATGGTGAGGCGGTGGATGGGCTGTGCAGGGGCGTTCACCTGACCGCCCGCGCCAGTCAATTGAACGCCTGTACCAGCCACCGGCGTGTGGCACGCCGCGCAGCCGGTGAAGCGGGTGTATTGTGGACCGGGGCGCGGCTCGGCGGAGAGGTGGCAGTTGAGGCAGTTCTGCGCGAACTTCTGCACGGCGGGCGAAGTCTCCTGGGCCGGGTCAAACGCGTCCAGCGCGGGCAGGCCTGTGCCCGTGGTGATTTCGGGATCGGCGATGGCGACGACGCCCAGGCGCGCCTGGAGGTCGGGCTGCGCGCCGAAAGCGTAGCGGATCTGCGCGATGGCCCCCGCGTAGGTGGCCTGCACGCTCGTCTGGACGCGCTGGATGTGGTCGCGCTGGTCGGAGGCGGCCCCGCTGTGGCACGCGCTCCCGCCGCACGAGGCCTCGACCACTGACAAGTCGGATGGGTTGCGCCCCCCTCGCAGGGTGCTGTGGGCGAGGGCGGCGTCGAGCGCGAGGCGTTCACCGCCATGACAGACGACACACCCAAAGGCCTTAACCGGGTGTGATGGGCTGATCTCCGGCACGCTTGCGCGGTCGTGGCAGGTGAGGCAGTATTCGGGCTGGCCGGTGAGCGTGGGCGTGAGCGCGACGGGTCGAGCGCGGCGGGACTCGACCCAGGCGGCGAGCGCGAGGGCGAGGAGCAGGAGGGCGGAGGCGGAGACGAGCGCACGTTTCATGTAAGAGCCAACCAGGTCAGGCTGACCCACACTAACAAAGCCGCCATGATTTGCGCTCCTCTTCCGCCTGGGGGAAACCAGCGGCCCAGTTGTTCGGCGGGGAGGCGCGGGAAGAGGTAGGGGATGAGGACTAAGGCGATCAACGCCAGGGTGGGGATCACCACGCCGAACAGGAACGGATCGCCGAGGCGCAGGAGTAGTTGAACCCACAGGAAGAACCACGGGGCGCGCGAGTCGGCGTTCACG
>Ga0209751_10001715_pt1 | contig 22235 bp, 37 predicted proteins | sample RifCSP13_1_FD_184019 | JGI IMG/M metagenome (GOLD analysis project Ga0209751, IMG submission 184019) | Soil microbial communities from Rifle, Colorado - Rifle CSP2_sed 13_1 (SPAdes) (version 2) | ecosystem: Environmental > Terrestrial > Deep subsurface > Rock core/Sediment | place: Rifle...
GCGACCCGTTTCGAAGAGAACGCGCCCCGCTTCGACAGGGCTTTCCGCGCTACTTCCAGATCCATGCCCGGATCATGGCACAGCCGGGCCTTTCGATCCACAGAGGCATTTTCCACCGGCGGCCGAGCAAGATCGGCCTCGTGAATTAGTGAAGGCACTGATAGCGCCTAAACGACGGGCTCCTCCTCAGGCACGGGCTTCTTCGCGCTGGCGTCTTGGGCCGCCTCCCTAAGGAGCTATGGAGCGATGCGAGTGCCGAGCAGAAGGAACGCTCTGTCGAAGAGCCTTGGTTGCATGTTCTCGAAGCACGGCTCGGCGACAAAGAAGGAAAAATCCGCGCAGAGGACGTGTGGGCATTATTAGGAATGGCTGATCCCAAAAGTCGCGCTCAGCACGATAACGCCCGGACAGGCGAGGCCATGAGGGCTCTCGGGTGGCAGCGAAAGCAGTTGCGGTTTGGCGGACCAAAGGAATGGGCCTACTGGAAGGGCTCCGACCCTCTACGCCGCCTTCACATCCATCAGGATGGCCCCAGGCCGCACGATTGGAAGGTAACCTACCAGGAGGACGGCACCTACTGAAGTTAAGGCGCGTCGCAATTACACTCGTGCGAAGTGGCGGCTTCCCTCCGGCGCTCCCTCGTCGGTCCCCCTAGGAGCACCGTTTATTTTCAGGCGGAGGGAGGTGTTTCCACCTTCGGCTCTCCCGGTTCCCCTCTTCGTCGAAGAAAGAAAAGGAGCGGGTTATAGGGAAGGTTAAGTAGGAGGCGAAGCCGGGGAAGCCGGGAATGGGGCTCGAAAGCGGCCTCGCTGATAATATTTTATTCAATAAATGGAAATTTTCACTGTGCCTCCTCGCGCCCCAGTTGGCTGGCCCCCTCTCAAGATATTTGCAGGTATGAGGGCGCCCTGCGCGAAATCAGACCAATTACGGACGCCGCCGCTACCCGGCGGAAACGGTGACCTCTGCGTCGACAAAAAATCGTGTGAATGCAGGCATTTTTCGGCGCTTTCAAAGCCGGGCCTGTTAACGCAAGTCAAATATCGCACAAAAATATCCCAAAACAGCCGGCGCATCGGCCTAAATCCTGACCATCGCGACACTCAAGAAGCCGCCCGCGGGGCGCGTTGGGTAAGGCCTCCCCGCAACTGCGTTGCCGAAAAGTCACGTTGTTTTGAAATCCATGGGTCTGTGCCGGAACTAATGCACGGCCTGGTCATTTGAGCGGGATGCGGCTCAAGGGGGAATAATCCATGCGTGACATAAGTGGCGATTTGCAGGAACGGGCCAACCTGCTTGAGCAGCAGATCAATGCTGCGCAGGCTCAATTCGAAAAGCTGATCGAACATTTCAAGGGGGAACATGACAGCAAACTAAAGGATCTGAGGTCCAACCTAGATGCCGTTCACATAGTCAGCGGGACTGAGGATCGACGGTTTTCCGCGAGTAAGGCACAGCCCCAATCCGGGCCGCCGCAGCAGCACACATCCCAACAGCCGCCTGATTTTCTGGTCCGCAAGATGCGCGCGATCAGCGGTTAGATGGAGATCAGCAGGCGCATTATCAGCCGAGCGCACCGAGGATGAGGCCGCTAGGCCTCCCACACAGGGCGAAGCCGATGCGTGATATTCGCAGCGACCTACAAGAGCGAGCCGACATGGTCCAGCAGCAGATCAACACTGAGCACGCTCAATTCGACAGGTTGATCTTGCAACTCAAAACGGAACGGAGCGGCTGGCTTGAGCATCTGAGGGTCCAACTTCGGGCTGTGAATAGGCTCATTGACCTCGCGGCTTGGCAACACAATGTGCGGACAGCGCTCACACTTGCTGGCGCAGTCGCAGAAGCGGCTGAAGTCTCGGCAAAAGAAGCCGTTGGACGGTCTTAAGGCTGATCGGCGCGCCCCGGCCTTCCGCCCCAACTGACCGTCTACCGATGCCGACCCTTTTGTTTCCCCGGAGGAGGTCGTCATATCTTCTGATGGCCACAATCATTTCCTCTGACCGGCAGCATTCCGCCTTATTGCAAGCCTAACAGCACGATCAGGGATAGTGGCCCGCGGTGAGCGGCTATTAATAACGGGGATCAGCTTATGACCTATGCTTCGAGAGCTATTGCCATCATCGGAGTGGCAGGGGCTTTGGCGGCCATTGCCGTTCCCGCAACCGCTGCCGATTTGGGCCGCCGCTACCCTGCGCCCGCCGAGCAGCCCCTTCCGCCTGCTCCTGTCGGCACGTCTTGGTCAGGGTTCTACATTGGTGGCAATCTCGGCGCAGCCTTCGATCCAAATGACCTCAGCATCAAGGACCTAAGCGAAGAACAGGACCTCTCGCTGAAGTTCTCGAATGACACCGAGTTCATAGGCGGCGTGCAGGGCGGCTACAATTGGCAGATGGGTACCTGGTTGGTGGGTGTCGAAGGCGACGTCGACTTCGCTGAAAACATCAATTATCTCGCCAGCGTTCGTGGCCGCCTTGGCTGGGCTTTAGGCAGCTGGCTGCTCTATGGCACCGCTGGCGTCGCCTTCATCGACACCGACAACGATTTCGTCGTGGTCTCCGCCGACGATGGTCCCTTCAGCTTCAGTAACGGCAATAACGATACCGGCTTCGTGGTTGGCGGTGGCGTGGACTACAAAATCGCTCCCCAACTGAGCCTTGGTCTGGAAGGGCTCTTCTATGACTTCGGCTCCGATAGCTCAAATCTCATCGCCGGTGACGAGCCTTTCGTGCTGAAGGAGGCTGAAGATTTTGCGGTGGTCCGTGCCCGGCTGAACTACCACTTCAACAGCGGTTATTAAAACCAACCGTCAGCACGTCCGCCACTATCGCCTCGCCAGCCGCAACACCAGCGCCTTGAGGCCAGGCGGGGGTTAGGCGAGCGGTGCTCTCTTGGCCATTTGCGCGCCGCACCTCGATGAAACCAAGCCCGAGAAGCTTAGCGATCTCGCCACCCGGTTCGCCTACGCCGATGCAATTTCCGCGCGCAATGATTGATCATGAGGTCGAGGGTCTCGCCTGTCAGGGCGTGCGCCGCGTAGAGCTGATCGTGTGGTCAGCCGCAGTGCTCGCTCGCGATGCGATCTCTTTGCTCGCGCACCAACCGTGATCTTGAACTAACCCGCACCCTGCTCACCCTCGCGTTCGGCGAACCGAGGAAGGATGTGGTTATCAATTACCTTGACCGCCCTCTGGGCGGTTTCGGTTTCAAAAGGAGTTATTTGTGAAGCGGCACCCGTGAAGATGCCCCGCACGTCACTACGAGTAAGAATGCCTTTAGCGACAAACGCCTCCATAAGCTCAATGAGAACAGCGACGCTGATCGTGGCGAACTCGGGTGCGAGACTATGCTGGAACATGGCGTGCCCTCCCTCTTCTTAAGAATACGGTTTCAGTCTAGCGGTACCCGGTGCTTTGGTTGGTGCGTCTCTTGGCGAGCTGGGTATTTAAATGTGATTAATGCTACCGACACAAACCAGCCTAACGGCGGTGATGCGACTAGTGCCCTTTGGCAAGCACCGGGTAGCCCTGCGCGCTAAGGCTGGTCAAAATCGCCTGGGCGCTGGAATGCTGAAGCGCCGCTGCTTCACGTTCACCTGGCGAAAGTTTGCTTCACCTAGGGCCACGAGCCATCATCTTCGTGAGGAGCATAGCGGCTCTTGAGGGCGCGGATTGATCATAGACCTGAGCGGCTGATGGTAAACTATGCCAGGTTTTGGGGTCCGCGTGCGACATATCAATGATGGCTGGCATGTCTGTGACAGCCGCATGGAGCTCATCGCCCTCTTTAGTCTGCAGGGGCACTGCCGGATCGGCCATGGCGCTATGCAGAGGGAGGACGCAAAGCATGACGCCCATCAGCGGAGGTAGAATTCTCTTCATGGCAGCCTCAAATCGGCATGCCACCCGTCACTCTAAACAACTCAACTTGCCGCCCCATGTTCCGCAGGGATAGGGGATCGAAACGATTTTGCTGTGGAAACAACGCGGATCGCCGGACCGAAGTCCAACTTGGAACTGCGCGCTCGGTCACACCCCGCAGGATAGGATCATGGGGAGCTGTTCAAGCCCCTCTCGGCCGGGCACGGCCTTCGGTCCCTGACCGCCTACCGAGAGTAGATTAATTGACCTCAACCTGATCCTCCGTCACGCGCGTCAACCCCCCCTCAATCCACCGCCGACGCATCGCCAACACCCGCCACGCCTGCTTGAGGGGTTGGCTTGGCGTCCCCATATTCAGGAAAGCCCGATTGGGTCGGCGGGAGCGCCATAAGTTTTGAGTAGGATGTAATTGCGTCACGCTCCCGCACTTTCCCTGCGAATGCGTAGCGTTGCGTGAGCGTGGTCACGGAAGTGATTACGTCAACGAGGAAGGCAACATGGACACGACAACACTCCTGATTATCATCTTGTTGGTGCTAGTTCTATTCGGCGGCGCTGGTATGGGCGACGCCGCTGGGGCGGGCGCAGACGTTATTGAGCTGCACGCTGCCCCTTCCGCGAGTGGCTAGACAGTTCCAGGGGAGGTCAAGCCTATTTTGTGCCACGTTTGGTGGGTCGCCGCTGAGCCGTTTTGCGGGGCTTTGCCCTCTTCCATATGGCTCATCTGCTCTTTGCCTGTCTTCTCTAATTCCGCTTCCGATTGACCAAGGTCGGCTTCTGAGACAGGTGGTTCACCTCGCACAGTCTCTTTCGTCGGCTTAGGTTCTTCCACGGCACATCGGCCAGCAAAAAGACAGCAGATTGATCGCAGCAGGTTCATGCGTCCATCCTCCAATGCCGCGTTGCGACCGCGTCACGTACAGGCAACCTCTGCTGCTCGCATGGGGTTCCTGGTCACATGACCGTTTACCGACCCTAGGGCGCCTTTGTTGTAAGCAGTTCTAAGTGAACCGTTTAGAAGCCTGTTCGACTGGCTTAGAGGCATCGCGCACCATGCCGACACACATCTCCCCGAGTTTGGACATCTCGGAGATGTAGGCATTATAGGCCTCTTGGGCGTACCGCGTCTGGACGTCGATCACGTCTCCGAACGACCGCGCACGGAGAAGTTGCTCCCAAGCATGAATAACATCCTCGAAGCGTCTTTTCGAGAAGTCGGTCATCTCGGCAGTAATAGCTTGGAAGCCTTTGTTGACTTCACCGAGTGAGCGGCTTGCTGCTTCAAGGCCACCCTCGGCAGCCTTTTGAAATTCCTGGCCAACTCGCCTGGCCTGCTCCTGAGCTTCCTGCCCCATTCTATTGGCCTCTTCGGCCATTCTCCTGGTTTCCGGCATAACGACCTCCTCTTACAGAACTCGCGGACGACCGTCATCCGCCGTCAATGAACCAACGCGGCAGCCCGTGAAGAGATCAAGCTCTAAGATTAAATTTGTTATGAACCTCCCGCTGCAATGACCTCGTCAAACAGTGCAAGCACAGCCGCGTGGCCCCTCATGTCGTTGACCTGGACAAGTGTGGCGACGCCGTATCGTGGACGCAGGGCATTGTGGGCAAGCTCGTTTGCAGCATCGAAGTCGTGGGTAAGCTGATAGGCCGCCGCAACCACTGCGCCTAGACCGCAACGCTTCACCGCGCTGGCAGAGGTTGCCAAAACACTAGCGCCACTCGCATCCTGGGCAAGGAGGCCACGACACCAATGCTGTTCATCTGCGATAAGGGCGCGAGCCTTTTCGACGATCTGTACCTGGAGTGGTTTTGCCATTGAAAACCTCACCGCACCATGAGTGGACGTTCAGAAGATCTAGAAATACTGCCTCTAGCCTCCTTAGGTTCCCTCTCATAATTCGTGGTCCCTGCCGCGACGGCTCTAAACGCGGACTCGCATTGACGCTTTACGACCAACGCTGGAACTCACGCTTTGTTGCGCCTTTCGGCATGACGACTGCCGACTAGCGAGGCTTGACGCTCGGCTCTTCACCAGGCGCGGGCGGAGGGATCACTTCCTCCTCATGGCCAGCATTCGGGTTCGGAGCCTCGGTATAAATGTCCTCATCGCCAATAGGAGGAGGCGGGATCACCTCCTTATCGGCCTGAGGCGGGATCTGCTGCTCCCCATTATCGGCTCCGGGCGGATCGTTGCCCTGGGGAACGGTCTTATCCGGCGTGTTGGTCGCACCAGTAAGTGAAGCCGCGAAGACCCGGTCAGGACTTAAGCAGGTGGCGAGGAGCGTGAGCGTGACCCATAGTATTGCGGTTGCGTAGAACCTTCGCATGCCGGTTCTCCTGGAAGAAAAACCAGGCCAGTCTCCTGTCGTTCCCGCGCCAAGAGCGAAGGTTGAGTGACGGGGCCAATTCGTGTGGGTCTAGGCGTAGGGCTGGGTTTACTCACCACCAGTCAAGATGGTGGGCCAACCTTGGGCGGCCCGCCCGTCACTACCATATATGGGACATCCGAGGATTGGTCTGGAGCGCCATAAGTTTCTCGTAGTTGGTTACGCGTCGCGCTCCCGGCCACATTTCCAGTCCAGCTCTCTCCCGTTTTCCAAGGATGTTATTGCAAAGCTGTTGCGCAGCATTGCGTTAAGGCTGCACTTGCGACAGCGGACAGGATGGTACATCGGTCGCCCGATACCTCGTGAGTAGTCGGTCTAGGCTTCGTGGTTCAGACCGCGATTGACCATATTTTCACTCTCGACGCGCAAGCTCGGAGAGCTATGAAGATTGGATCACTCTTTTTAATTGTGGCTCTTACGCTGCCCGTGAGCGCGGCTCTTGCCGAGCCACTTTCCCCGTCAGAGGCTCCAGTTGTGGAGGCCACCTCTCTGACTGAAGATCAACTCCGCCAAGCAATCATCGGAAAGACGATCTTCCTAAACGTGTCGGGTTTCGAGCTACCCATCCGCTATAAGGCCAACGGGCGCATGACCGGAAGTATGGGCGCAGTAGCCGCGACCTTCTCGCGAGGTGATGGCTCGCGCGACAGTGGCCGTTGGTGGATCGAGGCCAACCAGCTTTGCCAGCGTTGGACAAGTTGGATGGACGGGCAAAGCTACTGTTACAAGATCACCCGCCAAGGCAAAATCATAAACTGGCTCCGCAATGATGGCATTTCAGGCACGGCCCGCATTGAGGAGTGATCCTTGCGGGCTTGGCCCCCCAATTATCCCCCGCCTTCTGTGGCACAAGACGCGGCGTTACCAATATGGGCACTGCCGACGGAGTATCGCCATGGAGCAATATTCGTCGCCACGAGGCCGCCGCGCCCTCATCGTCGAGGATGAAATCGTGATTGCCCTCGACCTCCAAGACGCCATGTTCACGATGGGCTTCGACCATTGCGATCTAGCCTCAAGCGACAGAAACGCTCGTTCGCTCGCCATGGGGGTCCAACATGATGTTGCTTTGGTGGATGTTTGTCTCGATGGAGGCCGCGAAGGAATAGAGGCTGCGAGGTGGCTGAGAGAGGTCTGCGAGGTGCCCGTCGTGTTCGTCACTGGCTACAATGATCCAGACACTATCGAGCGTATCCACGAGCGGGTGCCCGGTGCTCCAGGGATATCAAAGCCAGAGTATCGTAAGGGCCTGGCCGACGCGGTGGCCGAAGTAACCGAGCAGGCCGGGTTGGCTTAGCGTCTATCCTCATTATCTCATCAATATCAATCATCAGAACGGTCAGCTCCCATAATGGAACGGGGCCCATAATTTTGGCGTTCTACAGTTGCGAGCTTGCGCTCGCTGTCACGGAGAAATCCAATGCCTTATCTAGCGGGCGTGGTATCCGGCGTGCTCCTCACTGTCCTTGTTGTCTTTCTTGTGGACAATATCGCTGTAGCGAATGCGCCATCAGGGACTGAGCCCCAGAAGATTGTTAACTGGGACGTGGCGGCTCAGAAGCTACGTTTGTCGTTCGCCACGATCAAAGAGGAAGTGCGCGAAGACGTGCATGAGGCCACACGCTGATGTGGGTCTGATTTGAGGCAGTCCCTCAATCGCAACTGCCTCTTCCCTCTCTCAAGGCCATACTTAATCAGGCTGCAGAAGTGTGGATCAGCGACGGCTTGCTTTTCGGCGTTCAACCTCCTCCTTGCTGACCTCGCCAGCATCGACCAAAGCGTCAACGCAGGTCTTCGATAGGCCGTGCCCCCGCACGGTCCATGCAAAGACGAAGGGCCTCTGTATCAATGCCGTACTCGCCACAATGCTTGTGGTAATCACTGGCACAGGCCTGCTGTACCGCCTTGCTGTAAGTGTGGGTCTGCTGGGCCATAGCCGCGCCAGCGGTGAAGGCGAGAGCAACCAAGGCGATGAGGAAATGAGCCATTCGCTTGTCCTCCGCTATTTTAGAGGAGGTGCGGGCAACATTTCGGTGGTTGCAGTTTGGTGATGGTGGAAACACCCGCTCATCGCGAAGGTCGCCGCTATGATAGCGACACTAATCAAGAAGCGCATGGCTAGTCCCCGTTGGTTAAAAGGGCCACTTGAGAGCCCAAACTTCCGAGGGTGAAAGTGGTTCGGCTCCAAGCCGCGCCTACGTCGGCCAGCATCACGCTTTACGCTCGACTGTGTCCGTTGGATCACACAAGGGCACGTCTCGACTGCGACCCCTAGCGAGAGAGAAAAGCCCACATCGCGGCTTAGCCCTGGCTCGGCAGGAATGCTGCACGCCGTCCCTACCCGGGGGAAACCGCATGCCGGTTGCACGCTGAAGCTCCCTGAAAAGCATGGCTTCTTTGTCAGTCCGCGCCCGCTGAAACAAATATGCAGCCAAAATCTTGGCGCTTAGGACCGACTTGTAGAGCGACGCAAGTATCAGTGGCAGCGGCGGCTGCCACCCCGCGCCGACCCGCACGCGATTAGGCAGCATATCCCAGAACTGATTCCAAAGTGGTGGCAACAGACAGACGCGACCGCGTCACCCATCATTCCGCTGCCTCTAGCTCCTGTGCCTCAATAGGCGCCAGCGCCTCATGCAGCAGCGCGTCGAGCAGGCGATTCTCGGGAAATACGCGAGATTTTCCCCTGAAAACGAACGGAGCCAGGCTCGGACCGATGGGCGGTCCCAATCAGTAGCCGCCTGCCGGGGTTTCATCATCTTGTCCTTCATCACTCCGGCAGTTCTCAAAATCAATGTTGCCCTGGGCCGACGAGGGTTGATCAACCACGATGCAGCCATCGCCTTGCACGGCGGACCAGCGCGGGGAAGCACGCCACTTACCAACGGGTTCGGGCCCTTCGTTGATGGGGTCGTATGGGGTCGGAGGTGGCGAGTTGGAGAACGACTCTTGAGCCGCGTATCTCATCGGAGGTGAAAGAGGCGCGCGAACGACTGACGAGGAAGGCTCAAAGGCCATCGAGCTTGTCGGCGAAGGGGCCGAGGATGGTTGCTGTGCAGAACATGATTGCAGAGCTATTCCTGCAGCGGTCGCCACCGTGCCTATCAGGGCTCTCCTCAGCTGGCCTAACGAAGCCATGGCAGTTGGTCCCACAGAGTTAATTGTCCTTTCTGATTCGGCGGCTTGCGTTTGCGCTTGATCTTGATCGTGGGTTTCCGGAGCGGAGGCGTTACCTCAAGGAGCTCAATCGTCGCGTCCGATTGCTCTTCTGCTCTAACTAAGGGACGCGTAATCGACATCATGTCGCCAATGGTCGCCCCGGGAAGTGATACAAGCTCTTCCGCTGGCGTTTGCGCTTGCACCGCAAAACCTGGGACTGAGTTAGGTGCTGATCCTTCGTCTCGTAGCGCGTTTGCAATCCCTGACGGCAGCGGCGCAGGCCGATCCGCACGGACTCGAGTGCTCAGAGGCACTTCCGCACGTTCTCCATGTCTATCGGGGGTAGTCGCTGCCGCAAGGAAGCCGACGATGACCGCTCCAACTGATGCGACGACGAGCCTCGCCTGTAAAAGGCCTGGTTCGAGTTTGGGGGTAACGTTTGAGGACACTGGTTGCCCAATGCACAGTTGTCCATCGAGGCCGGGAATCCGATCGCGATGGCTCGGCGTATTGTTGCGCCTGGTTGCGCCGGGCCACGAGGACAAAAGCGACCAGACACGCTTCTGAATTAGACTTCCAAGCGCGTGGAGACGTAAAAAGCTGCCGCGGCGCAGACCGCGCAGATGAGGAACAAATCGTGCGACCAAACGAAAGAGCGCAACGCAAATGAGTGGGAATACTAAAAACAAGCGCAAGGCTAGCCGCTTGACAGCCCAGATCCGTAGTTTGCTACCCAGCCTGCGCTCGTAATGTTTTACGTGCTCGGCCCAAGCGGCACGATGGCGGTTTAGCCACAGTTGATGGTTTTCCAGATCATCACGAGCGGCGGCAATCGCATGCCTTGACCGCCTGAAGGCTCTTCTGACGCGAAGAACCCTCGCGTCAACTTGATCGATAGACACGACTCCGCTCCCACACAACCGGGGCGATACACGTTCGGGGAAGCCGTTTTCCCTCGACGCCAGACAGAAGCGTGGGAAAGAAGCGCAATGCACTTCATCACGCACTCTTCTGAGTGCACCCCGTCCGCGAATCAAAGCGCGCAGGGCTTAAGAAAAGCTGAAGAAAGCTTCGTCTGGCGTGACGAACCTCTTTGGCGCGGCGCAGCGGGGAGCATGGTGCCCCGGGGCTCACCAGTCGCAAAGAATCAGGCCGCGTGCGATTAGGCGATCAATGTTGGTGTCTGGATAGCTATCGTTGTTCCAAATTTGCTGTATAGGCGGGTAACGCGAGCTGGCCATCCCGTTTACAGCATAGTCCTTGCCGGCGACCCTTACGACCACGGCACCGCCGTCATCGCAGCGCAACTCACCCGACGCCATGTTAGCAAAAGGCCAGCGCACGGCGAGCATGGTAATTGCCGCCATCAGCAAGCCGATGGCGAAAAGGGCGACCGTATCCAGGAGAACCCTCATCCTCCGTCCCCGTGACACCACACCTGTAGAGTGGCGCCTGCCATATTTCGAAGCCATTAAGCCCGAGCTGAGTTCTTCGACGCGGCAAAAGCGGCGGGCTGACCTACTAATCCTTATGCAGGCTAAGTATCTCTGAACAGAGCAACATAGCCGTTGTTCGGAGGCGCGAATGAGCGACGAGTAGGCATTCAGCCGATCGCGGTGCGAGGTCCGCCCCCGATTTCGACTTTACCGTCGTTTCGAAGCGCCAGCGCTGGGCCGGCGCTTACCTAATGCTCTCTGGCTGATGATACGTGCGTTGGCTGCGGCTTTCAGGCCCGAGCGATCCGTGATGACGATCTGCTTTCGCGCATTCAGATAAAAAGCCCCGCTGAGGGGCTGTTATCGACAAAAGCCAGGCTTCCAACGCTGGCAAAAATGAATTGTGGATAACAGGTAGCCAGACTTGAAACAAAGAGTACCCGTTCGCATGTGCATTGAATGACGGCCCTCACTTCAGAAGTTCTTTTGAAGACCCGCGCGGCAGTCGAGCAAGTTCGATCTTCAAGGCTTGAGACGCAGATCGCCATAGAGCGAAGCCGCCAATCCCTGGCGGAGACCAGGGCACTCATCGTTGCGCTTAAGTTTGGGGCTTCTGAAAGGCGCAAGCAAACAGTGAGAAAGCTAAAGCGCCACTAAGACGCAGGGAAAACGCCAATAACCCAACCTACCCGCCGGAACTACCCACGCACCTGGACGGCACTAGATCTAGGACGCTGAGGCCCCGGGCTAATCCCGATCCCGGAGGCCCGTTACACCTTCCTGCTTGGCGCAGTGCACGCAGCAAAAGATGCTGCCATTGTGCTCCACGCCATGCCCGATGATGCGGTTGCCGCAATTGGGGCATGTCGGTGCTAGCGCCTGGATCGCGCACTCGAAGCTGTCGAAGATCATGGTGCGGCCACCCATGGTGACCGCAAAGCTCTTGTCATAGTCGTTGCCGCATTGCTCGCATGTCGCCATGGATTTTCTCCTCATCTGGTAAAGCCACTGCATACGACTATACGCCCACTCCGCCGGCGAAGCGCCGATACGAAAAGCTTCGCTGAGAACGAGGCTACGGCGCGACTAGCGCCGGGCCCCGGCAGGATGGACCACCCCTGTCGGCATGAGTTCGGACCCGCGGATCTGACCCGCAAATAGACGCTCTATCAGGTGCGATCCAAAGCCCCTTTTGCTTTGGGGGACCAACCTCCGGACCACCACTCTCCTGCCAAACGAGTTTCACTCGGTTAGCTCGAAAGTGCCGCCCCCACACAAGTGGCTGTCGCTATGGCAAGGAAGCTCGGCTGCGCCAGGCGCTAACGTCGAGCCGCTATGGCATAGTCGCGAAGCACGTCGGCCTCCAATTGCACCTCGCCGAGCCGGTGCTTAAGAACGTCGCCGATGCTGATGATCCCCACGAGCTGATCGCCGTCCTTAACGGGCAGGTGGCGAACCCGTTGCTGCGTCATCAGCTTCATCACATCCGTGATGCTGTCCGCAGGCGAGCACACAACGACTACCTTAGTCATCAACTCGGAGACGGCAACTGTTGGCAACTTGCTTGCGTGCGCCACCAAGCCATAGGCAAGATCGCGCTCGGAAATGATGCCGTCGATGGACCTGCCGTCATCGCTCACGATCATGGCCCCAATCTGCTCGGCACGCAGCTGCGCCGAGAGTTCAAGCGCCGTCTCGTCCGGTTTCACCGTCTTCACGGCAGAACCTTTGATGCGCAGGATGTCCACTACTCTCATGATCACTCCCCACGGTGAGAAGAGGCATCAAATGATCGTCCTGCCGATTTGTGTCCTCTGGATGGCAGCGTAACCGCGAGAAAAAGTGAATGGCGTAAAAAGCGCGACAAAAGCAGATTTTGCCGCGCTGTTCGTGATACGGCAGTGGGAGACACTGGACACTCGGGCTTAGGTCGGAGAAGGAGACAGCCATGGGAATGATGATTGTCCGTCATAAGGTGAGAGACTACGGCCAGTGGCGCCCAATCTTCGATGCGCATGCTGAAATGCAGAAGGCGGCGGGCCTCAGCAATCCGCGCGTTTATCACTCCGCCGACAGCAATAAGAGTGAAATCGTGGTCGTCTTCGATACCAAAGAGACGAAGATGGCCAAGGACTTCGCCGCTTCGGCCGATCTCAAGCAAGCGATGTCGAAGGCCGGGGTCGTGGACACGCCAACGATCTATTTTCTTGAATCGATCGATTGAGCTGGTTGGCGAAACGAAATGGCTCACGACTTCAGCGTCTTTGGTCAATAGCGCTGCCGGGAACGTTGGCAGAAGTTTCGGCATATGCCGTGGCCGAAAGAGCCAGGTTGCCGAGGAGATATTCGGCACTTCAGGGGAGGAGCAACAATGCCTCTCACGCGACTCAAGGAGGAGTACCTGGAGCAGGATGGCGTTCGTTTCCTCATGGAGGACGAGGCCGGTAGCACAGTCGCCTGCAGGGTGAGCCATGAAGCGCTGCGAGATCATGCCAACCGCATGCACTTTTCAGGTTCCGACTGCGCTGTCTTCGACGCATACCGCGAGCTAATCGAGGAGGTTGCGAGTGAGGCGCACGACGCTGAAGGACCTTTCGACGCGCACGGCCGGATTCTAGTTACGTCTGAGGCACTCGCGCGGGTAACGCGAAGCGCTTAAGCAGCTGGCTGCGCTAACCAAGCTCCGTTAGCACAGTTGAAAAGGAGCCCTATAGGTACGACATAGAGAGGGCGGGGCTGGGTAGGAAACCTGGCCATGAGAGGGTTTTTGTTGCTGAGCGTCGTGGGTGCCCTACTCTACGGGCTCTTGCTTCTTACAGCTGACGTGCCGGACCGGAAGGCAGAGCATAGCCTTAGCGGTCACACTGCGGATCCCGCCGATCGCACTTTGCGATCGTGGGGCCACAATCTTCCAGCATTAGTGATGCAACCATCAACTGACCGGCGTAGCACGGCGGTCCGGGATGATCCATTTGATGTTTCTCAGGAGAAATTAGCGCACGCGACAGTGCGCGGCGCACTGCAAGCCCAGCCGGAAACCGCTAAGGTGGTGCTTGCCGCGAGAGTGCACAGCGAGCCCTCCTTCTCTTCCCCCACAGTCCGGTTCTTTAGCCCCGGCACCGAATTGCAGGTCGTCAGACGAGAAAGCGGGTGGGTGGAGCTATTTGACGCAGCCACTCAGGAGCGCGGATGGGTATTTGAGAGCTATGTCTGGTCCACTGGCGGTTTCAGCCGCACTCAAACTGCGAGTTTGCGAAATGAGGACGAGCTCTCGAAGCCTAATCCAACCAACCGAGTCGTGCCAAGTTCAAAACAGCGGAGCGGATCTGCTAAAGCTGGGTCTCAGGTAGCAGCCAAACTTGTAGCACCGGAACTGAAGCGTGGCCGATGGGCGCGACGTGGTGATCGCGGACGTCGCCTTGGCTTGTTTGACCGCCGCTTTGCAACATTTGATACCAGCTGGTAAATCTCTCCCTCTTGGTAGTGTCTCGACCAGGCATCTCGAAAGTCGACGTCTTTGAACGTTCCCGCCGTTGCCGTCCTGAGGACTATATAGTGAGTTCATCGGGTCGTGAAGGGATCCGATCGAGCATTGGGACCATGACGAGGGACGGCAGCTTTCGCTGCATCATGCAGTTCATTGCAACCCTTGATCCAGCCTAGCTGGCGAGCCGTGTCATTGGCGGCTGCCCAGGCGAGATTTCGGAACTCGGATAAGCTTATCATGGCGCCGGGATCATCTGGCCCGTACTCCTCTGTAGCGAGCCACGGAGCGTCTTGTTTCCGATATTTTGCTCTGAAACAGGTGCCGCGTAAAACGACCAGAATGTGAGTGCCTTGCACTTCGACCGTCAGGTTCGAGTGGGTCATTTCTAACCTCCCCGTACTTCGGCATACGCCCACTCTTCATTGCCGGGTGAAGACCCAGGTTAGCTGACGAGAGTGCTCAGCCGGATGTCAAAAGGGTCCTAGTCCACCGCTATTTCAATTTGAGTCGCACCGGAGCACTCCGGAACCCGCTGAGTATTTGCAAGACTAGTGGTAGGCTTGGGGCTCTTTCAGGAGATCTGACATGCAGAAGTATCTAATTGCCGCGGTACTGCTCGTGAGTTTCGTTGCCACGGTCCTCGCCGCTGAGATGTTCTATATCGTTTTTGACGCTACGCTGCACGGCTGCACCATCGCGACCGCTGAACCTGCCGACAAGACCCAGTACAAAGTCTTGGGCACCTACAAATCAAAAGCCGAAGCGGAGAAGGCCATAGCCTCGATGAAAAAATGCTAGGCCGCCGTCGCGAGCCTTGCATATGTGAACAAGCAGCAGGTTGATCGCGTTAATAAGGTGGTGATGCCTCACTGGCATTCTGAAGCGGTCGTGAATCCAATGAGCCTTCACAGCTGCCGCTACTCAAGGGGATGAGGACGTGAGACTTGTAGCGTTGACTGTCCTGGTCATCGGCAGCCTTTTCGCAAATCAGGTGCATGCCGAAGATGTCTCCGCGCAACCTTTAACGCGGGTTGACTGCGATAAGGCCGAGATGGCGTGGGATGAGAACGCGAATGTGTGTGGCGCGGACTGGGGACATGTCTGGGGCCAGCCTTTGACCAGACACGAATGCGATAAGGCCGGCATGGGCTGGGATGACAATGCCAATGTGTGCGGAACGGCAGCTCAAGCCGCGGAGGTAATGCCCCAAGTCCAAGTTGCCGAGCCCACTCCCGCGTCAAATGTTGCCGACAGCGTGATCCAGCCACTTACCAGACAGGATTGCGATCAGGCCGACTTGACTTGGAATGACAGTGCCAATGTGTGCGGAGCAGCAGCAGCGTCTCAAGCTGCCGAGGCCGTGCCCACGTTAGACGTGGCGGACACGGCAGGCCAGCCTCTTACGAGAGAGGATTGCGATAAGGCCAACTTGAGTTGGAATGACACTGCCAATGTTTGCGGATCAGCATCTCTAGCTGCCGAGGCAGCGGCCGACGCTCAAGGTGGGCCGACAGTGTCCACGTCAGAGGTGGCGGACACGGCAGGCCAGCCTCTTACGAGAGAGGATTGTGATAACGCAGGCATGTCCTGGGATGACACTGGCAATGTCTGCGGAACAGCATCTCACGCAGCGGAGGAAATGCCCGAGGCGCAAGAACCGGTAACTGAAACTGCGTCGGAAGCGACGAACCCAGTTGAGACCACTGTTCTCATCAACATTGACAAAGCCAGTCAGAAGATGACGGTTTTGTTGGATGGCGTGCAACAATATGAGTGGCCAGTTTCAACAGGTCTCCGGGGGTACACAACGCCAGCGGGAACTTACACTGCCAGATCGATGAACAAGATCTGGTACAGCAGACAGTGGGACAATGCGCCCATGCCCCACGCTGTATTCTTCACTAAAGACGGCCATGCCATCCATGGCACCTACGAGATAAAACGCCTCGGCAAGCCTGCCTCGCACGGTTGCGTGCGCCTATCGCCGGAGAATGCCGCATTGCTCTATGCGCTGGTCGAGAAGACCGGCTTGAAGAACACGCAGGTGGTATTAGCCGGCAGCACGCCGGGCGGCGAAGGAAAAGTGGAGTCCTCCTATCGTTCTCGCTCGCACTACGCGGACTCCTTTCCTCAGCGGCCAAGACGAGGCGGGATTTTCAGGCGGCTGTTTGGTGGATAAATCAGGGCTCATCGGTCAATAGCGGTGCCCACGCCGCTCGCTTGGGTGATATCCGTCGCCCTACCAGGGGAATTCGCGACCGTCGCGATTGAAGAACCTGCCAGAATGCGTCGTTCCTAGCCTGTCGATCAAATGCTGGATGAGCCGATCACTTCTTTGCTGCTGGCCTGCGCCGTGAATGGCCTGGGGGAGCCGCTCGTACCTATCGCCGCAACCATTGAGGGGGCCGGTCGGCGACAAAAAAAGGGCGCCCGCCGAAGCGAGCGCGAGTCTAGAACCCGCGAAAGATGACGCCCGCAAGCAGCACTAAGAAGCCGACCAGCAAAGTTTCAAAGCTGTGGCCACTAACTAACGGAATAGCTACGTCCGCGTAGCGAACGAGTACCGCAAAGATCGCAAGTAGCACGGCCAGGAAGACCGCCGCCTGCGAGGGTGCTGAGAGTCCCATGTTAGGTCTGGCGCCTTATCTCAATGGACGAGATTCCGCGCGCGGTCGCCTGAACATGTACCCACTTGGTGGCCTGCAATTCAGTAACAAAAACCTCAGTGTCGCCCTGCTGCGTAAAAACCTCATTTGGCACGCGCAGGCGGAAAGATGCGCGCCATCCTTCCGCTAAGCGTTCTATGGTGCCAATGAAGCGAGCACCTTCCTCTCGCTTTAGTATTTCCGTCATCCCGAGTGCCCAGGGGAAGCGGCCCCAGATCTGCGCTCCGAGGCCGCTTCGGGAAAGGCCGTTCGGTGGAGGCGAACGGTGCTCGATGATTAGGCCCAAACAATTTCAGAGGAGTTAAGGGGGGCTACCAAGCTCACGACCGTTGCCTTCGGATTGCGCTATCTCGGTTTGTTCCTCTTGCGCGATCGCCCGGGGGGACCAGATTCGGACTCCTGTAACGTTCGAGTCTGCGTCCAATGGCACCTCCCTCGCTCTGGTCGGGCAATCTCCGCCTGTCCCTCGTCCTAATCCCTGTCAAGCTCTGCCCCGCCGTTTCAACGGAGGATACGGTTTCGTTCCGCATGATCCACGAGCCGAGTGGCAAGCCCATTCGCTACATTAAAGGCGTGCGGGACGGAGATGACTTTGTGGAAGTGCCCGAAGACGAAATCGTAAAGGTCTACGAACACGTCAAAGGCCAGCACGTGCTTATCAGTCCGGTCGAGCTTGACGATCTAAAGCTTGAAGCCAAGCACACGATCGACATGGTCCGCTTCGTCGATGAGTCTGAAATCGACAGCCGCTATTGGGAAAAGCCTTATTACCTCGTACCTGATGGGGATGATGCCGACGAGGGCTATACCGTGATCCGTGATGCTTTGAAGCAGAGTCGCAAGGTCGCCATCGGCCAACTCATCATGCATGGCCGTGGGGACCTAGTTGGAATCAAGGCACACGGCAAAGGCTTGATGCTGTCAATCCTTCGCTATGGGAATGAGATCCGGAAAGCCAAACCCTACTTCGAGGGGATCACCCCGAACCGAAGCCGGACGCCGTTGCCCTCGCTGTCGAGTTGATCAAACGAATGAGCGGCCGGTTCGAGCCCGAAAAGATGCCCGACGAATGCGCGCGCCGTCCACGAATTGGTGAAAGCAAAAGTCGAACACCGTGCACCGCAAGTGGAAATTGCGTCGGACGGCAAACCTGTTCCCGAAGTGATCAACATCATGGATGCTCTTAAGCAGAGCATGCACAAGAAGGGACAAGCCAAAGTGCGCGAGGCCGTGCGGAAGCGGCTAGGCAAAACCGCTACTAAAGTGGCAATGCCGCGCCAAACATCACGATCCCGGCCGAGCGCGCGGCGCACCGCCCACTAGCCCTAGGAAGATCACACCGGCCACGCCGGTAGTTGACCGGCCCATGCGTTGCTCAGAGCCCCCAATGCCTCCGAGTCCAAAGCGACGAGTCCAAGGCGGGTCACCTCGACGCTGTGGCGAAATACGTGGAGACCTTCACCAAGTGATGGGGCTTGTGCAGTGCGGGCGTAATGACGCTCTGTTTGTTCGCAGCGGCTGACCGCTGACGCGGGAGATGGCAGATTTCCGCTATTGGCACTTCGCCGACATTCACGCGGCGCGGTTCAATGTCCAGTTCCAGGCCCTTTTCGGACATCAAGGAAGCTGCAGCGGCAGAATGCACTCTAACCGCGCGTGCGGGCGTCCAGGAAGTCAAGTGTCGGCGCTAGACCCACTCCTCGTGGCTGTGCGAGATCGTTGGCGCGATGCACGACGCTGGTACCAAATCGCGTGTCGCCCGAGAGCACGAGCTGCACGGCCATCGGTTTCACGTTGTCGTGGGAAGTAACGAGCCGAGAATCAGCGGCGCCGGCGGCGCACGCGTACGACCAGCTCTACCGCGGTGACTTCCATGCCTTCCGGAGGCTCGGGCAGCCGGTCGATCCTGGCATCGCCGACGAGGTCGATTAGCTGGCCCTCGCCTTCGACGAAGAAGTGATGGTGATTGCTCGCATTGGTGTCGAAATAGGTGGGGGTGCCGTCGATCGACACCGCGCGCAGAAGTCCGGATTCGGTGAATTGATGCAAGGTGTTGTAAACCGTCGCGAGCGACACGCGGAAGCCCGCGACATCGGCCTCGGCGTGCAAATCCTCCGCCGTAATGTGGCGATGCCCTTTGGCGAAGAGGATGCAGCCCAGCTCGACCCGCTGACGGGTCGGCCGCAGCCCGGCACAGCGGAGCCGTGCGGTCATGCGATCGCGAAGGGCAGAGTTTCCGAGCAGAGCGTGCTACATCGTTTCTGCAACCCCTCTTTTCCGCATAATATCATAAGCAAACCGCCGCCCTAGGACAACCCGAACTGATGCTGCGGTGCCTCCCGAATCGCCTCGATGCGAAGTCAGCTGCAAGAACCGAGAAGACCTCGGCCTGCGGCTAAGTCTTTACTCGGCAACGGCCGACGTGTAGTCTCAAACTTGTCGTGATTAGAATGAGTTAGGTAAGGTTTCGAGGACGTCGCAGGAGCCCGGGCGGTGCCGTAAAATCGCCCCAGCGGCTGTGAAGCCTCTCATCCAGAAAGCTGCTGCTGGTGTGTCTCAGTGCGCCGCTTGCCACAGTCGGTGCATCCTTTGAATGGCGGCACATCTGGCATGGCTTGGGAGACCGACAATGGGCTTGACGCGCCGCGATGTGTTGTTAGCCGGCTCCATCGGGAGTGCCGCACTCGCCAGCGCCTACTTTTTGCCCGGGAGAGCGCGCGCGCAAGACGAAGCGGTGCAGCTCGTCGAGCGGCTCACCGGACGAACACCTACGGTATCGGACCGCCTTCACCTGGTCATGCCGGCGGTGTTCCCGACCGGCTATACCGTGCCCATGGACCTCGACATCGACAGCCCGATGACCGAGGACGACCATGTGAAGCGCATCCGCGTATTCGCGCCGCAGAATCCGCTCATCGAAGTCGCCAGTTTCAATTTTGTCCCGCGGCGCACCATAGCCCACGTATCAACGCGCATCCGCCTGGCTGAGCCACAATATGTCGTGGCGGTCGCCGAGATGAGTGACGGCACGTTGCTAATGACCAAGACTTTCGTCGATGTGGCTACCAATGGCTGCATCTGATGGCCCAAAGGGAGGCTGAGAATGACCACCGTGGCTCCACGCGTACTCCTGCCGAGCGCTGCGGCGAAGGGCGAAATCTTGAAGGTCAAGTCCATCATCAACCATCAGATGGAGACGGGATTCCGTCATGACGCTCAAGGCCGGGTGATCCCGCGCAAGATCATCCACAGGTTCGTTTGCCGCTATGGCGGCGCCGAGGTGTTCAGCGTTGATCTCCACGAGGCGATCTCGGCCAACCCTTTCATCGAATTCTACTTGCGCGCCACTGAGAGCGGGCGGCTCGAGTTCATCTGGGAAGAAGACAACGGCGGCGTCTACCGATTGGAACACGAGCTCACGGTCGCTTGACCATGGCGTGGCAAGCGACGCCTCCTGGGACGTTCACACTCCGGCGCGGGAGGTCGTGCGACCGAGCAAAGCCGATTGAACGGACGGCCGCGAACGGCGCACGCCGCATCATCGCGCTGTTGATGGCCATAAGCCCATTCGTGCTCTTCGTTCATCAAAGCGCCGCGGCGGAGAACAATCAAGGCGCTCAACTCGCTGCGATGTGCGCGTCTTGCCACCGCCTCGACGGCCGCGACCAGGGCATTCCCTCGATCGTTGGGCTCGACCAGCAGAAGTTCACCGGCCTGATGGAGGCTTTCAGGTCAGGCAAGCGTTCGAGCCAGATCATGAACGTGGTCGCCCGTTCGCTCAGTGCCGAGGAGATCGCCGCCCTGGCAGCTTATCTCGCCGTGCGACCAAGGGGATCGAAGCAGCCATGAGGTGCTGGACACGTCGCGATTTGGGCGTCCTTGCGGGAGCGGCGTGCCTCATGGCACTCACTCCGCGCGCGGCGAGAAGCCAAACCAAAGCGCGAGTCGTCGTCATCGGTGGCGGCGTCGGCGGGGCGACGGTCGCCAAATATTTGGCAATGATGGCCGGAACCATCGAGGTGACGCTGGTCGAGCCCAAACCGCGCTATACGACCTGCTTTTTTAGCAGTCTCTATCTCGCCGGGATGCGCTCGTTCGAATCGCTTACGCATGGTTATGAGGTGCTTGCGCAACGATATGGGATCAATGTCCTCCACGACTCGGCGACGGCGATCGATCCGGTAGCGAAGACGGTTGCACTTAAGAGCGGCGCCAAGCTGCCCTACGACCGGCTTGTGCTTGCCCCAGGCATCGCCTTCAGATTCGGCGCCATCGAAGGCTACGACGAGGCCGCGACGCAGATCATGCCCCACGCCTGGATTGCCGGGCCACAGACCGAACTGCTGCGACGGCAACTCGAAAGCATGGAAGATGGCGGCGTTTTCCTGATCGTCGCTCCGCCAAATCCTTTCCGTTGTCCGCCCGGTCCGTATGAGCGCGCTTCGCTCGTCGCGTACTATTTCAAGCAGTTCAAGCCGCGCACGAAGATATTGATCCTCGATGCGAAAGACAGTTTCTTTGAGCAGGATCTGTTCCAGGACGCTTGGGCTCGCCACTATCCGGGAATGATCGAGTGGCTGCCAGCTCAATTCACGGGCGGGATCAAGGCGGTCGACGTCAAGGACCTGTCAGTCAAGACTGCGGGCGACACCTTCAAGGCCGCGGTCGTCAATTGCATCCCGCCGCAAATGGCTGGCGAGCTTGCCCAGCAGGCGGGTCTCGCGGATCAGTCGGGCTGGTGTCCGATCGAGCCAACGACCTTCGAGTCGAAGTTACAACCCGGAATCCACGTCGTGGGCGATGCCACCAGCGGCGGCGACATGCCGAAGTCCGCCTTTTTGGCCAACAGCCAGGCCAAGGCCTGTGCCTTCGCCATCGCGACGGCACTCACCGGTTCCGAGCGTTTTGCCCCTCATTTGTTCAACACATGCTTCACTTTTCTTGCCGCTGACGATGCGGTGAGTGACGCCATCACCTTAGAGCCCGAAGCTGGGACCATCAAGATCAGCGAGATTTTGATCAGTCAGGTGGGTGAAAGCGTCGAGACCCGCCGCCAGGTGGTGCAGCAGGCGAACGGCTGGTACGACGCCTTCACCCACGACGTATTCGGTTAATCTTGGATCGTTCAGCCCCGCTCGATCGCAGGACCAGACATCACCGGAACGCCGAGAGCGCGGCGGACGCTGTCCGGTTCCGCGCTCGGCAGCCGGCCG
>Ga0209751_10001716_pt1 | contig 22232 bp, 16 predicted proteins | sample RifCSP13_1_FD_184019 | JGI IMG/M metagenome (GOLD analysis project Ga0209751, IMG submission 184019) | Soil microbial communities from Rifle, Colorado - Rifle CSP2_sed 13_1 (SPAdes) (version 2) | ecosystem: Environmental > Terrestrial > Deep subsurface > Rock core/Sediment | place: Rifle...
CGTACTCCCCAAGTAGCAGGCTTAACACCTTCGCTCCGGCACCGGGCGCCCTCGTAGGACCCCCGACACCAAGCCTGCAGCGTTTACACCCAGGACTACCGGGGTATCTAATCCCGTTTGCGCCCCTGGGCTTCGTCCCTGACCGTCGGATCCGTTCTAGTTGGACGCCTTCGCCACTGGTGGTCCTCTGAGGATTACAGGATTTTACCCCTACCCCCGGAGTACCTCCAACCTCTCCCGGTCCCTAGTCTGGCGGTCTACCCGGAATTCGGAACGTTAAGCGCCCCGATTTACCCAGGCATCTACCAGACCGGCTACGGACGTTTTAGACTCAATAATAATGAGCACCACTCGGGCCGCGGGTATTACCGCGGCGGCTGGCACCCGTCTTACCCGGCCCTTACTTCTCGTGCTTTTACCCAGGCATCTACCAGACCGGCTACGGACGTTTTAGACTCAATAATAATGAGCACCACTCGGGCCGCGGGTATTACCGCGGCGGCTGGCACCCGTCTTACCCGGCCCTTACTTCTCCTGCTTTTTAGGCAGAAGAACAGCGTACACAAAGTGTACGCACTGGGAGTTCCCCCATCGTGGTTTCCCACATTGTGGAGTTTTCGCGACTGCTGCGCCCCGTAGGGCCTGGACTCGTGTCTCAGAGTCCATCTCCGGGCGACTACTCCCATAGCCCGTACCCGTCGAAGCCTAGGGGGTCTGTTAAACCCCCTACAAGCTGATAGGCCGCAGACTCATCCTCAGGCGCCGGAGCTTTCAGCCCGGAAGCGTTCCAGCATCCCGGACCTATGGGGCATTATCCTCAGTTTCCCGAGATTATTCCCCACCTGAGGGCAGATTATCCGCGTGTTACTGAGCCGTCCGCCGAGGTCTTGCACCTCTCGACTCGCATGTCTTAAGCGAACTCCCATAGCGGTGCCCGCCGGCAGGATCAACCGGAGTTAATCCTTGCACACTTGTCATGTTTCGGAAGTGACGTGAAGCTTGCACCTCTTGATGCGTCGAGCGTCGGGTATGAGAGATCACGCGCCGAAGCGCGGGGTTCTCACACCTCCACCGTGTGGGCGACACTAGAACCAGACCCATCACGGTGTCAGGGCCCGCGCCTTGTTGTCGCCCTCCGGCTCGGTCGTGTCACGGCTCGTATTGTCACAGCCATTCTGGCCGAGCCTTCGTACACATACCCGCATGCGCTATTTATGGGTTTCGTCGGGAGCATTCCGCATCGCGCCCGGAGCGGGCGGGGGCCGGTGGATCGGGAGTATTCCGTATCGCGGCCGGAACGGACGGGGGCCGGTGGACCCGCTCCTCGGACTCCCCGAGGACCTTCGACGCCACGATCGCGACGGTGCCCGCGACGAGTGCGATGATCGCGAGGAACGCGATCGGGAGGAGCGCGGACGCGAGCCGCGGAATCGAGTAGTACGGCTCGACGAACGAGAAGACCGCCAGAACGGAGAGCGCCACGATCGTCACAAACGTGATCGATGCGAAGAGGATCAGGGTGTAGCCCGCCTTCTCGAGGAGTCCCGCCCGCTCCGGGAGTCCGGCTCCCGCCATCGACGGACCCAACATCGACGTCATGATGAACCCATCGCATCTATCGCGCGAGGGCTTCCAGCGGGAGCAGCACAGGGACGAGCAGGATCGCGAGCTGGACGGGGAGGCCCGCCAGGAACAGGAGCAGGATTGCGATGCTCGTGGTCCCGCGGGCGAGGTTCAGGAGCACCTCGCGGGTCCCCATCACGAGGCCCACCCGGCCCTCGAGGCGGTCCACGACCGCCGCGTTCGCGAACGTCGGCGCGATCGCGAGGACGGCGGACAGGGCCCCGGTCGCGACGCTGAACGCAAGGAGGTTCGGGGCGACGGCGACGGAGACCGCGAGCGGGATCGACAGGGAGACTCCGAGGGCGATGAACCGGCGCCTGCGGCGGGTGCGGTCGGACCGACGTCCGAGGACGACCGCGAGCAGCCCCCCGGTGAGCGCGAACAGCGAGAAGAGGGCGCCGAGTTCGACCTCCCGCTGGACGAACGAGTACGTCACGAGCGGGATCGCCGTCCAGAGGACCCCCTCCGTCCCTCCCTGCGCGAGGTACGCCGCTTTGGCTCCCCGTCCAAGCGCGCGAGGGTCCCACTCGAGGGCGACCCGCTCCCGCGCGTCGCCCCGGACCGCGGCGACGCGCCCCCGCGGCGACGAAGAGGATCCCCGCCCCGATCGCGAACAGGGCGGGCCATCCGAGCACGTTCGCGACGATGCCCCCCAGGAACGGGGCGGGCGCGGTCGCGAGCGCGAACGCGAGCTGGATCCCGGCGAGCTTCACCCCGCGGTCCCGGGCCTTCGTCTCCTCCGTGACGAGGACGTTCCACGGGAGGAAGAACAGCGGGATGTACGCGCCGTACAGGACCGCGAACAGAAGGTAGAGGGGCGGCCCATTTAGGAACGCGAGGGCGAGCTGCATCGCGGCGAGACAGGCGAGCCCCGCGATCATCGTCCGGGTGGCCGGGAGGGTTCGGGCGCGGGTCGTCGCGAAGGAACCGAGCGCCGCGACGAGGGTCGCAACCCCGATCAGGGCCGCAATCGCTGCGGGGTGCAGGCCGTGGGCGCTCGTGAGGAAGACGACCCAGAAGGACCCCGTGAACGAGGAGGCGAACGCAAGGAGGCCGAAGAGGCCAAGGAGTTCGCGGTAGCCGCGCGTCCGGGGGGCCCGCATCCGCTCACAGGTTCCGGAGGGCGCGACGGCGGGAGAAGAGGACGACCAGGAGGCCGATGGCCAGGATTGCGAGATCCACGGGGAGCCCGAGGGACCCGCCCGGGACCGCCATGTCCGGGACCGCGAGGGAGACGAGCCCCGTCGCGAGCTCGAGCACGGCAGGTGGGAGGACCACGGAGAGGAGCCACCGCCGCCGGCGCGCGGGCTCCGGGGACGGCGCCGCGAACCAGCCCGCGAGCACGAGGATCGCCGCGAGCGCGAGGGCGAGGAGGGGCTTCAGGTTGAGCGCCGCGGGTCCTGGGGTCGTCGCCGCCTCGACGGAGACGTTCAGGGACCGCGCGGCCTCGAGGTTGCCGAGGCGGTCCGCGCTCCGGAACTGCACGACGTGCGGACCGGGCTCCGTGAGGTCGATTGCCGACCCTGCATAGCGCGTCCAATTGCCGCTGTCGATGCGGTACTCCGTCCAGTTCACCCCCGAGGCCGCGTCGACGGCGGTCAGGGTGACGAGCTTCCCCACCGTCCCGTTCGAGACCGCCGAGGTCGTCTCGGGCGGGAGGTCGTCCACGAACACGGTCGCGTCCCGCGTCGATTCGACGCCCCCGAGGCGGTCCGTGCTGTTGTAGAAGACGGTGTGCGGCCCCGCCGGCAGCGTGATCGTCGCCCCCGACGCGATCGAGGTCCATGGGCCCGCGTCGACCCGGTACCAGATCGGCGGCGGACCTTCCGGCGGACCTTCGCCGGTCCGGTCCGTCGCGCCGAACCACAGCGGGGTCGTCGGGAGGATGTACGTGTTGTCCGAGACGACCTTCGGCGAGCCGATCGAAATCACGGTGGACGGGAGGTCGTACACACCGACGACGACGGGTGCGGTGTTGTTCGTTTCGTTCAGCTCCGGGACGATGTCGTCGTAGTCCACCTCGACCCAGAGCAGGTGGGGCCCGATGGCGGGGGAGGACCACGACGCGGACACGATCGAGGAGGTCGCGTTCACCCCGAGCGGGCCCACGGCGAAGACCGCGAACGGGGAGGCCCGCATCGTGTCGTTGTAGAACGCGACGCTGAAGCCCGAGGCGTTCCCCCGCCCCACGTTCCGCACGCGCGCGTCGATCGTGACGGCCCGCCCCACGCTCGCCTTCGGAGGCGCGGCGACGGAGACGGGCGTGAGGTCCGGGAGCGCCCCCGGGTCGTACACCCGCATCCGAAAGACGAACGTGTTGTCCGCCTCGGACGTCTCCCGCAGCACGCTCCCGTAGTCCGCGGTCACGTTCACGAAGTACGTGCCCGACGCGATCGGGGCGGTCCACCGGGCCCGAATCGTCGCGGACTCCTCGCCCGCCGCGGGGGCGGGGATCCCGGGCATGGAGAACGGGACGTCCCCGGTCCCGTTCAGCACGCTCGTGTTATAGAACGCCGCGGTCGTCGCGCGGGACGCGTTCACGGGGCCCGCGTTGCGGATCCGGGCGGTAAGATTCACGGGGGCGCCGAGCGGCACGTCGACGACCGACGAGACGAAGCCGAGCGCGGCGGGGTCATCGAAGAACACCCACCGTCCCCGGACCTCGAGGGTCGCGTTGCTCGGCGTGAGGTCCGGGCCCTCGACGCGGACCGCGGAGGTCACGAGGTTGTTCGCCTCGTCCGTCTCCGCGTAGCGGTCGCGGGGGTCGACGACCGCGCTCAGCGTGACGGTCGCGGGGATCGCGGGGGGCCCTGGGGTCCAGGAGACGCCCGCGACGACCGGGCTGCCCGGGAGGACCGGCCCCACGGTGGCGGTCCCGATGCACGACCCGCGGCCGCAGTACGCGTCGATCGGGCTGTCCATGACGCCGTCCGCGTCCGTGTCGATGTCCTCCGAGACGAACGTCACGTTCACGGGCGCGTACACGGGGACCGTCGTGGCGACGGAGACCGTCGTGTCGAGCGTCGTCGGGAGCCCGTCGCCCACGGGCAGCGGCGTGATCGAGAGGTCCTGGAGCGTGAGGTCCGGCTTCAGCAGCACCACCGTGGCGGCCCCGAACCCCGGCGACCCGCCCGAGTCCACCTCGACGAGGACGCCGTGGCTCCCCGTGTCCGTGTTCGCGGGGGTGCGGTCGTCGTCCGCGGGCGCGGTCATCGCCAGGCGGAACCCGCCGCTGGCGTTGGTCACCGCGATCGCGGTCGAGTTGAGGAACGGAATCCGGACCGTGGCGGACCTGCCCGCGGCGGAGGTTGTCCCCACGACCTCGACGGGCCCTCCCGGGCCCACCTTCTGCGGGACGAGGCTCACCGCGACGGCGACGGCGGGAGCAGTGGGCGTGTACGACGTGAGGTTCGTCCAAGTGTGCGTGTATTGCGTCGGGCCCGCCACGTCATGGGTCTCGAGGCGGACGTAGTTCGACGCGTTCGGGCCGTACCAGCGGTCCGTGGCCGCGCCACTCACGTCGAGGGAGTGGATTCTGAGGGTCTCAAACGTCCCCGCGGGGACGCTCACGACCTCGGTCCCGTTCGCCCAGGACCGGGCGTCGATGGGCGTGTCCCCCGCGAGGGGTTGGGTGATCACGACGTCCGGGATCGGGGCGGGCAGGTCGACGACGACCCGCACGGAACCCGTCGCGTTGAGAACGGTCCCGACGTGCCAGTTGTCTTGGACCTCGATTGGGAAGTCGAAGTCCTCCTCCGGTGGCCGGCGGATTTCGGTCAGCGATCCGTTCATCGTCATGGGGCGGGGGCCGAAGAGGGGCACTGTCGCGGTGCCGGTGCCCGATAACGTCTGGTTCGTCCTCGCGGTCGCGAGGTCCCCGCGCTCCGCCCAGAGGTATCCCTGGACCGTGGCGGACGCAATCGTGAAGTGGACCGTCGACCCGCTGTTCGGGTCCGTCATGTTCCCCTGGCCCTGGAGGTCCCCCGCCGTCGTGGCGTTGTACAGGTACAGCCACGCGCCGTCCTGGAGGGCCTGGATCCGGGCGGCGACGGTAACCGTGAGGTTCGTCCGCGTGTCCGTCCAGTTCGCGCCGTCGCGCGTGGCGACGTGCGTGAAGAACCGCCACGAGTCGCCGACGAGCCACGTGGGCACGTCCGCGGACGTGAGGGCGGCGGGGCGCGGGTCGGGCGTCCCCTCACCCGCCGCGGCGGCCGCTAGGGGCAAGACCACGGAAAGGACGAGCACCGCGGCGATCGCCCGCATCATCGCCGGTGCGATGCGGACGGGAGTAAAAGGATTGTTGGTGGTCCCGCCGAATCCCGCCCTCGCGGGGAAAGGCTTTAACGGAACGAGGCGGTAAGCCGCGCCGCGTGCGGGGATGGCCCAGCCCGGTAAGGCGCTGGATTGCTAATCCAGTCCTCGAAAGAGGTCGGGGGTTCAAATCCCCCTCCCCGCGCGTTTCATGTCCGGTCATCATAGGGGGCTGGACGCGCCTCCCGGCTGGGGTGGGCTTTAGATACCCACCGCAGATGGGGTAGGCGTGCTTGCGCCCGGGCCCGTTCGGCGCCCGCTTCTCCTCGCTGCCGCACTGCTCGTACTCGTTGCCGTCGTTGCTTCGTTTCTCGGGTTAATCGCTCTGCCCGCCCCGGGCTCCGAGATGTATGCGTCGTTGCTCGCCGCCGCGGGGATTGCGAGCCTCGTAACCGCGGTCTCGATCGCCCGGCGAGCGGGACGGCTGAGCGGTCTCACGATCTGGGGAGCGGTTACCCTCGTCGCGGGGCAAGTCATCCTCCTCTTGGTCGCTCTAGCATCACCTTCGTCGGCCCGGTGCCCATTTGCCTCCGGGCCCTGCTTCTCCCCGTTCGTCGTTTGCGGCCCTGTCGCTTTGCTGGCCTTGGTGGGTGGAGTCCTGATGTCCGTGGCTCTATTCCGGATGGCCTCGCCCCCGAGGGCGGGTTTCTGGGTACTCCCCCCTGCCTATCCTCCACCCTACGGAGCTGCGCCCTGGAGTCCGGCGACGCCTCCCACTCCGCCCGCGGGGCCACCCTCGGGGTCCCGGAAGTGCCCCCGATGTGGGCGGGAGTCCCCCATGGGAGCAGCCTTCTGTTTCGGGTGCGGGGAGAGGTTGGGCTGAGCCTGAAGCGGATGACCGCGTGGACCCCCTTGGCTTCTTGGGTCCCCCGGGATCCCGCGCGAGCAGGTCTTTCCCGCCGGCGAGAACCAGGGGAAATCATTAATTCACTCCTACCCGGTTCCTCGGCCAGGGCATGCCTGACGAGGCGATGAAGTCGAAGGTCCTCCTCTTGGGGGACGGCGCCGTCGGCAAGACGTCGCTGATCCGCCGCTTCGTCGTGGACCAGTTCTCGGACGACTACATCACGACGATCGGCACGAAGGTGACGAAGAAGGACGTGACCGTCGGCAAGCCGCCGAACGACGTCGAGGTGATCATGCAGATCTGGGACGTCCTCGGCCAGAAGGGCTACGGCGGGGTCCAGGAGACCGCGGTGAAGGGCGCGCAGGGCGTCCTGTTCGTCCACGACCTCACGCGGGAGGACACCCGGCGGTCCATGGAGGAGTATTGGATGCCGATGGTGTGGCGTCTCGTGGGGCGGATCCCGATGGTGATCGTCGGGAATAAGGTCGACCTGCTCCAGGAGGAGAGGATGGCCGCGCACGAGTACGCGTACTACCTCGAGGAGAAGTACTCCTCGCCCTCGATCATGACGAGCGCGAAGACCGGGGAGAAGGTCGAGGACTCGTTCAAGACCCTCGGGGAGATGGTCGTCGAGAACGCGGGGATTGCAATCGAGCGGCTCGCCCTCGTCACCCCGCCCCAGGAGCCCGTGGACCGCCTCATCCGCGTGGCGGACAAGATCATGACGGACTTCTGCTACCAGCTCGGGAGCGTGGACGCGGGGATGCCCGTCGTCAAGCGGCAGTTCGAGCGGGCGGGCGTGGACGTGCGGGCGCCTACCTCTTCGACCCTCCAGAAGGCGATCGACTTCCTCGCCGCCGTCGAGAAGGACTTCAAGAGCGACGACGAGATCGCCGCGAACAGAGAGCGGCGGCTCGCGTGGCTCGAGGGCCGGGAGTGGGTCTGAGCCCGCCTAGTGGCGGTGTCCGAGCTTCCCCTCGGCAGGGAGCTTCTCCTTCAGGTCCGCGAGCGGGAAGTCCCTCTCCCCCGCCTCGATGCGGACGTCGAGCCAGTTCTCCCGCGGCGGGAACGGGCACACGTAGTCGTCGCTGTACGCGCAGTACGGGTTGTACGCGAGGTTGAAGTCGAGCACGTACTCGTCCGTCCCGGCAATCGGGAGGTCGAGGTAGCGGGCCGCGCCGTAGCTCTCCTTCCCGCTCGTCGCGTCCCGGAACGGGACGAAGAGGCTCTCCTCGTGCTCCCCGGGCTTCGGGACGGACTTGTAGGCTTGGAGCCGTCGGGTCTGGCCGTCGATGGCGAACTCGAAGCTCCCCCACTTCAGCATCTCCCGTGGGACACCCTTCGACGTGACCATCGTGATCGGTTCCGGCTTCGGGTAGCGGACGAGCTTGGTGTTGAGGCGGTACTTCGGGTCCGGCGGGAAGTACGCGAGGCCCGTGAACGCGTCCCGCAGCGCCCACGGGATCGGGGACTGCGGGTGCTCCTTGAAGAAGTGGTCCTTCTCCCGCCGCTCGACCTCGAGGTTCTTGATGTGGTCGGCGGCGGATCGCGGCGGCGGGGCCATGGGATCGCCCAGGCGATGGCGGGCCATAAAGATGCGCCGCCGTTCTCAGAGCGACGTGACGTCGCCCTTCGCGCGGGCCATCAGCTCGATCTCCGCGGTGGTGAGGTGGGTCCGATTCACGCTCGATTCCGTGAAGCTCGCGATGTCCGCCGCGACAGCGCGCTTCTGCTGGACGACCGCAATCTTCACGAGCTCCGCCGCGAACCGCCACTTGTTCCTCGAGTAGTTCGGGTCCTCGGGCGCGATCTCGAAGAGCTTGAGGAGGAGCCGCCGGGCCTCGTCGAACATGCCCTTCTGGGCCGTCGCCCGCACCGCTCGCTGGATCATCGTGAACTCGTGGAGGTGGCGGTCCTCCGGCACGGCCCCGCCATGCGGCGCGCGGACGAAAGCCTTTGCGGCCCCCGTCCGTTCCAGGGCGGATGGGATGAAGTGACCCGCCGCGAGGATTCGGACGAGTGGACCGTGTGGGATTTGAACCCACGGCTTCCGCCTTGCGAAGGCGGCGATCTTCCGCTGATCTAACGGCCCTCGGACGCGTGTGAACCGGGAGAGGCGCAAATAGCTTTCTATGGGCTCCCGCGGCGCAGCCTCGAGAGGTTCCTCTCGAAAAGGTCCGCGTCGATTTTGCCGTCCGTGAACGCTTTGATCAGAGCGCCGCCCTGCGGGTCCTCCGCGACCTCGAGCTGCGCGACCAGGTTCCTCGCGTAGAGCGCGCGTGAGATCTTTCCCTCATCGAACGCGCGCCGGAGGGCTGCCCGGCGTCCCTCCGGGGGCGGCGGGGCGATCTCGAACTTCGCGAGGTTCGACTCGTACGCTTCGCGCGAGATCCGCCCCTCGCGGTACGCCTTCTCGAGCATCGCGCGGCTGTCGGGCCGGTCGGGCGGGGGTGCCTCCGCGGGCGGCGGGGGCGGGGAGAGGCCGAGGCGGGCGAGGTTCGCCTCGTAGGCCTGACGCGAGAGCCGGCCCTCCCGGAACGCCTTCGCGAGCCGGGCGGCCTGCTCTTCCTTGCTGGGCAGAGGATGCGCCACGGGTGCCCCGGGCTCCGCCGGGGGCACCAGCCCGAGCTTCGCGAGGTTCGCGCGGTACGCGTCCTCGGTGATCTTGCCCGCCTTCCATGCGGCGTCGAGCCTCGCCCTGCGTTCCTCGATGCCGACCGCGGGCGCCGGAGCGACTTCGATGGCGGGGGGAGCGAGCCCCAGCTTCGCGAGGTTCGCCGCATAGGTTGCGCGGGTGATTCTTCCCTGCTCGAACGCGACCCGGAGCTTCTCGGCCCGCTCTTCGGGGGTCGGGGCCGTGACGGGCGCGGGGGCCTCAGCCGCAGGCGGGGCCTCGGGCGCGGGCTCCCGGCCCAGGGCCCTCAGGTTCCGCTCGTAGACCTCCCGCGAGATCCGGCCCGAGAGGTAGGCGTCCTCGGTGCGGGCGACGCGGTCCGCCACGGACGGGCCCGCGGGCGCGACCGCGGCGGGGGCGGCCTCCTCGATGGCGGGGGCCGGTTCCACCGGTGCCGGCGCTTCCTCTTCCGGCCGCTCCTCGGGCGGTACCTCCTCCGTCACCGCCTCCTCCGCGGCCGGCTCCGCCGCGCCACTCAGGAACCCGAACCCGCCCCGTGCGAACAGGAGGGCGATCCCCAGGCCCGCGATCACGCCCACGAAGGCCGCGATGCCCGCCCATGCGCCCGTCGACAGCCCGCCGCCGGACGGGGCCGCGTACATGACAAGGACCGTCTGCTCCGCCGCGTTGCCCGCGGTGTCCTCTACCCGGACGACGATGGTGTTCGACCCGCCGCTCAGGGTCACGTCCCGCGAGAACGATCCGTCCGCGGCCGGCGTGACGACGAACCCGTTCACGAACACGATTGCGCCGGGTTCGGTCCGGCCCGAGACGTTCAGCGTCCCGGACGTCGTCGTCGCCGCGATCGCATCGAGCTCGAGGAGCGGGGCGTTGGAGTCCCGCACCACGGTCACGTTCGTCGTCGCAGAGTTCCCCGCCAGGTCGACCGCAGTGATCGAGATCGTGTTCGGTCCTTCCGTCAGCGCGACCGCCACAGAGAACGTGCCGTCCGCCTGCGTCCACGTCCGCCGCCCGTTCACCGTGAGCGTGACGCTCGCGGGGTCGTACGTCTCCGTCGCGGAGATGTTCTCGGAGACGCGCCCTCGGATCTCCGCGATGTCGGAAGCGGTCGGGGTCGCGGACGGGAACGCACGGACCCCGGGGGCCACCGTGTCCCGGATGATTGTGAGTGGGAGGACCGCCTCGTTCCCCGCCGCGCCCGCGTGGAACCAGTCCGCGGCCCGGAGGGAGAAGTCGTTCCTCCCGTCGGCAAGAGCGGCGGGGATTGCGAACCGCCCGTCGGGACCCACCCGCACCGAGGCCCCCGCCACGGAGACGGTCGCGCCGGGCTCCGAGGTGCCCGACACCGTCGCGGTCGCCTGTCGGGTGAACACGAGCGCGGCCCCGTCGAGCACGAGGGCGGGCGCCCGGGTGTCGACGACGAGCGTCCGCGTGAGGCTCGCCGTGTTCCCGGCGAGGTCCGCGATCGTCACCTCGACGGAGTGCGCGCCCTCCGCGAGGTCCTGCGCGGGGACGTACGTCAGGGTCCCCGTCCACAGGCCCTGGATCAGCTGGTCGTTCGGACCCCACGCGACGTCGACACCCGCCAGGGCGGTCACGTCTTCGCCGTTGATCCGGAGGGAGACCCCCGCGGCGTCGAGCTCGCCCCGCGAGTTGTCCGTGAAGGACGCGACGATCGTGGGCCGGCGCGCGTTCACCGTGCGCGGGTCGGAGTCGTCCGAGAGAACCCCCGGGCCCCCGATCGTGACGTTCGAGAAGGCGGGCGGCGTCCGGTCGATGGAGAGCTCGATGGGGATCAGCAGGGTGAGGGGAGCGATCGACGGGCCGATGTACAGCGCGCCCAGCAGCGTCCCGTCCGCGGTGCTCCCCGGCAGGTTCCACGCGAGGGTCACCGCGGACACGGAGAACGCGGGCACCGGGCTGTTCGTCGTCCCGCTCACGGAGAAGCCCACGCCCTGGACCAGCGTGAGGTCCATGTTAAACGTCCCGTACGGGGACCAGGGGACCGCGAAGCCGAGGACCTTGATCAGGTACGGCGCGCCGACCGCGGACTCGTCAACGCCCGGGGTGTCGGGGTCGTCGTCGACCGCGGGCTTGATGAGCTTGACCTCCTCGTTCGCGTCCGAGTCCGCGCCGTACGCGACGAACTCGCTCGTCTGCGCGATCCCGTCTGGGGCGTTCCCCGGCCCCTTGCCGTCCAGGAAGACGCCAAGGTCCAGGTCCGGGCACGGCCGCTCCGTCGTGGCCGCATCGCTCGTGATGTGGACGTCGAAGATCAGGGCGCTCTTCTGGACGAGGACCCGGTACGTGAACGAGCCCTTCGCGAGCAGGTCGATGAACGCGGCGCCCTCCGTGTTGTCCTGCGGGATGTGGAGGTTCACGAACCGCTCCGGGGCAGAGGGCCCCGCCGAGACCGCGCCGATCCCGGGCCAGTTCGCGCTCGAGAAGAGGGTGACGTCCCGGCTCCCCGCGAGGCGGTTCGTGACGATGTCGACCTCGGCCGGGTTCACGTTCATGAGGGCCGACCGGCCCGCCACGGGCTCCTCGGTCGCGGTCCCGTTCATCCGCACCGCGTGGACGGCGATGATGTTCAGACCGCCCGTGACCCGCGGGGCGACGATCTCCTCTGGCCCGCCGGTCGTCGTGAACACGTTCGACGTGATCTCGCTCCCGCCGCCGTTCCTCCCGACCAGGTACGGGCCGTAGCGGGCCTCGAGGAACGCGGACACGTCGAGGGCGGCGGCCCCTCCCGTCCCGAAGGCGAAGACGTCGACGTCCGTGCGCGCGAGCTGCCAGGTCGTGTCGAGGTAGAACTTGACGCCGCCCCCCCGGAAGAGCCCCTGGTCCGCGATGTCCGTGTAGAAGAACCGGAAGTCCCCCGCCTGGCCGCCGTTGCCGAAGCCCGGCCCGACCCACGAGCCGAACAGGTCGTCCTGCCCGGGCGCGCTCCCGCCGAACGCGATTTGCGGCCCCGCCGCGCCCACGGAGACCGCCACGGGGATCGTGACGTGGTCGTAGTAGTCGTACTGGACCTCGACCTGGTCCCCGGGGTTCAGGGCCGTCGCGATGCGGGTCAGGCCCGCCATCGGATACGGCGTGAGGTCGGACGGGAGCACGGGGACGCCGTTCACGCGGACTGTCGACGGCTGCGTGTCGAAGCGGCTCAGGCGGATCCAGTTCCCGCCGCTCGCGCCGACGGTGGTCCGGTCCGTCGCGGTCTGCCGGGTCCGCAGGGTGATCGCGCCCTCGTACGTGCCCATCGGCGTCCCCGCGGGGACCGCCATCGTGGTCGTGAAGGCCGCCGTCCCGTTCGCGGCAAGGACGACCTGGGGCGCGGACAGGGTCAGCCAGTTCCAGTCCGTCTTCTGGAACATCTCGATCTTCGCGTGCATCGGGAGGCCCCCCGCCCCCGTGCCGAAGAGGCGGGTCCCGAACACGAGCCCGTCGTGGGAGCGAATCGGCGCGTTGTGGACGGTCGCCGAGAAGACGTTCGCCTCCGGGTGGTTGATCGTGATCCGGTTCATGTCGAGGAACGTCGTCGTGTCCGGGATCGGCGTGGACCAGTCCGTCTCCGTCCAGTCGTACACGTCGATCATGTACCGGTAGTCGTACGCGCCGTCGCCCGTGGGGTCGAAGGCGGTCTGCGGCGAGGCGACCGTGATCCGGACGAGGTCCGCGTTGATCCAATCCGCCTCGGAGAGCGGGGCCAGGAGGGCCATGCTCGTCGCGGTCACGCGGTACACGCCGGGCCCGTTGAGGTCCGCGGCGGGGCTCGCCGCGAGGACCGCCTGCCACTCGTCGACGGGCGCGAGCGTCGAGGGGTTCACGGGCGTCACGAAGTCGTACTCGACGGTCGCGGTCCGCCGGAACACGGAGTCGGAGAGGAGCGCCGTCGCGGCCGCGGTCCGGTTCTCGTTCCGGACGGCGAACGTCTTCGCCGCGGACGATCCGGGGCTCATCAGGGCGACGAACGCCTCGTACTCCCGCCCCCGGAACGTGCCCGGCGTCCACACGGTCGGGCTCGCCCGCACGCCGTCCAGGTTCTGCGCGAGCTTCGTCGCGCGGTCCGCGTTCGCGAAGCCGGCGCCCTGGGAGAACACGTCGTAGTTGATGTCGTCCGCGCCGCCCGTCAGGATTGACTTCGCGGTCTCCGCGTCGGGGAAGGCGTTGTGGGCCTTCTTGTACGCCTGGTAGACGAGGGCGAGGATCCCCGCCGTCAGCGGGGAGGAGAGGGACGTCCCCGACCACAGCTCGCTCGCGACCGCGCCGTTCGACGGGGTCACGAGGTTCAGCGGCGTCGCGCCGAAGGACATCCGCCCGTTCGCGAGGATGTCCGGGTCCGGCCGCCCGAGCGCCGTGGGGCCGCGGCCCGAGAACGGGACGACGTCCCCGTAGGACTGGCTCGGGCCCTTCTCGAGCCCGGACCACTTCCGGTAGAAGAAGTCCGTGGACGCGCCCGCGGTGACGACGCCCGCCGCAGACCCCGGCGACGTGACCGTGCCGTAGCCGTTCCCGTCGTTCCCCGCGCTCACGGTGAACACGGTCCGGCCCGCCCTGCGAGTATTGCGTCGAGACCCAGTCCGCGAAGCGGGAGTAGAAGTCCCAGCCGTCCTCGAAGGTGGCGCTGAAGCCGAAGGAGTTCGCGACGATCTGGGCCTCGTCGCCGGTCCCGGGGACCCCGTCGTACCCCTCGACCGCGAACCACCAGCCGTCGAAGATCGACGTCGCGTAGATGTCCGCGACGGCGATCAGCTTCGCGTTCGGCGCGATCCCGTACACCTGGGGGTCCGAGGACGCCTGCATGTTCGCGGCGTCGTAGTACCGCGACACGCCGCGGCCCACGATGCTCGATGCCATCAGGGTTCCGTGGCTCGCCGCCGCGTCGAGGGCCCCCATGAACGCGACGAGCGTCCCGTTCGCGGGGAGGACCTGCGCGAGCCCGGGCTCCGCGGTGTGCTGCAGGAACCGGCCCGAATATGGGATTGGCGTGTTGTTCCGGGCGATGAAGTACACCATGCCCCCGGAGACGTCCGCGATCCCGTCGCCCGCGTTGTACCGGGTCGCGTCCCGCGATCCGACCGAGTGCCCCAGGAGGACCCGGTCCAGGACGAGCGCGGAGCTCCACGTCTTCACGATCGCGTCGAGCCCGCCGGACGCGATTTGGGCCCCGGAGGTGGAGTACTCCGCGGCGGGCACCCCGTAGCCCACGGTCGCGGTGGAGTGGGCCCCGAACCGCTGGTCGGTCAGGACGAACGTGTCCCAGTTCGTGACGGACCAGATCGCGAGGCTCGGGTCGAATCGCTGGGTCACGGCGGACGAGGAGACGAGCCCGTCCCCCGCCGCGTTGAAGTCCACGTGGAGGACGGGGTTCCCGAAGTGCCCGGAGCCGTCCGACATCGCGAGGCCGGTCGCGGCCTCGAACATCACGACCCGCCCGTCCTGGGCGGCCATCGCGAGGAACGTGCCCCCGGGGTGCCACGCGACGTCGTTCAGCGTCGCCCCGTACACGTACGGCGGCCGCAGGAGGGCGCCCGCCGCGGACCACAGCCGGAGCTCCCCGTTCGCGGACGTCGTCGCAATCGTGTTCGTCGAGGACCACGCGACCCCGGTGACGGGGGCGGGGTGGACGAGGGTGAGGACGGCCTGCGTGGCGAGGTCGTAGATCTTCGCCGTGCCGTCCGAGGAGGCGGTGGCGATCCGCGTGCCCGCGGGGTTGAACGTGAGGTCGTACACCGTACCGGAGTGGATCGTGTACGACCGGTCGAGGGCCCACGCGGGGGCCTGCCACACGTCCACCGCGTACTGGGTCCCGCTCCCCACGTCGTCGTGCCCGACCGCGAGGCGGGTGCTCGCGCCGTTCCACGCGAGGGACGCGATGCGGCCGTGGTGGCCGTTCAGGATCGCCTGCGGGGTCCAGGAGGTCGTGTTCCACACGATGACCTGGTGGTCCCGCCCCCCGCTCGCGAGCCACCGTCCGTCCGGGGACCAGCCGAGGGCGACGACCCCGCCCGCGGGATCGTACGTGTCGGCCCAGGCGGTCTCGTCATGCAGGGTGCCGGCGCCCGCCCAGGCCGGCGGGTGCCAGTTCCCGTTCGCGTCGTACTTCCCGTACCGCTTCAGGGCCTTGTCGTTCCGGAAGTCCTTGTTGTGGTCGAGGTCCACGTACACGGTGTCGTACACGCCCGCCACCGCCTCGTCCACGACGAGGACCCGGGTGAGGGCGAAGTTCTTGTCCGGGAGGTCCCCGAAGAGGTACCGCCCGCTCTTGCTCGTGTTCGGCACGACGTATTGCACGGGCCATGTGAGCTGGCGGTTCGGCCTCCCGTCCGCGGTGAGGTCGTCGGACCGAACGTACGTGCGGCGCCAGTACCCGCCGCCCACCTCCACGGCCCCGGCGAGGGGGGTCGGGGTGGACGACCAGTCGGGCGAGGAGAACGCGACGTTCGGGTCCGAGTACACGGTGTCCTGCGCGTGGCTCGGGACCGTGCCCACGGTAAAGAGCTCGAGGGAGATCGCGGCGGGGTCCCCGAGGAACGCGCGCGGCAGCGCCATCTCGACGAAGCCCTCCCCCTGGGCGAACTTGTACCCGCTGTATGCGAACAGCCCGCCCACGGAGGAGCCCGTCAGGTCCGCCGGCGCGCCCCACGCACTCGTCGCGGGGTTCCACGCGTACACGGTGGCGGCGGGGATCGTGTCGTTGAGGTCGTACCGGCCCGGGGGCTGGAGCCCGTTGTGCTCCATGTACACCGTGAACTCGGGCGCGTGCCCGGCCTGGGGCACGATGTAGTTTCCGAGCGGGTCGGACGGCGCGCCGCCCCCCGTGGTCGTGTTGATGTACAGCTCGAATGCCATCGTCGTCTGGTTCGCGTGGCTCGAGAAGCCGACGTACCAGTTCGCGGCGTCCTGCGTGACGTACAGGGTCACGAGGTCGTAGTCCGCGGCGCCCATGTCGCCGCTCGGGTCCGTCGCGACGAGCTCGGAGCCGTCCGTCCAGAAGTCGTTCTTCCCGTCCACCTTCAGCGGGTGGGTCACGTTCCGGTCCGTGGAGGACGTGTCCGCGTACCACGTGCCCTTCGGGTCACCCTTCTGGCGCAGGTACGCCGCGAGGGAGAACGGGTCGAACGCGATCGGCCATCCGTAGTACGGCGAGGCGGGGTCCTCGACGCGGGCCATCGTGCCCTGGAGGTCCGGGTGCCCGAAGTCCACGCCGTCGTCCACAATCGCGATCTTCACCCCGTCCCCGGTGATGTTCCGGGCCCACGCGAGCGGGGCCTTGTGGTTGATCGTCGAGTTCCAGTTCATCGCGTCCGCGCGGGGCGCGGAGCGGGCCTCGGGGTCGTCGGGCAGATGCTTCGTGGGCGGGACGTAGTCGAAGATGTCGACCGTCGAGGGGAGCTTCCGAATCACCTCGACCATCCCGCGCGGGATCGTGAGGAGCGGGGTCCCGTAGCCCGTGCTCCGGGGTTGCCCGAGGGGGACACCCGAAAGGCGGGAAACCGCCTCCGCGAGCGCCTGGACGTTCGTGGTGACGACGATCACCTGCGCGAGGTCCGGGTCCGATGCCGTGCGGCCCGTCTCCCGGGCCTCGGGGTCCGGGGCCAGGGGGGCAGGCGCCACTCCGTCCGCGGGCTCACGCAGCGGGGACCGCTCGGCGGCCGCCAGGCTGGGGGCCAACAGCGCGAAGGCCAGGGCGATAACGAACAATGCCCCGACCGCCTTCAATTCCCGACCTCTCCTCCCCTCGAGTACGGTCGGCGTTCACGAACGGGCCGGTTTGTAATAAGTATTGTGGTAGGGCTCGATGACGGAGCGATCGGGGGCCGCGCGACCGCGAAAAGTGCGGACGCGGTGGTGTTATCACTCGAGATACCAAACACGTACCTTTTTCAACGTACCGCCGCATTATTATCACGGCGTCCATGCGGGCGCCCGGAAGCACGCCGGGGCCCGAGGCGCCGAACGAAGTGTCGGGATCAAGGGGGAGGTTCGGTACGTGAAGAGGACATGGTGTGCGATCGCGATCCTCGCCATCCTCGCCGTCGTCCCGGTCGTGGCGGGGCTCGTCCGCGCGGAGAGCTCCGTCGCCTCCGGTGCGGCGGGCGGCGGGGGCGTGTTCGCGTTCGGAGGGGAGAAGGTCTCGTTCGGGTTCCACCTGAGCGGGAGCGAGTGGGAGCACAGCGGGTTCACGTTCCACGGCCGCGACGCGGACGCCACCCTGCGGCCGTACACGTTCACGGACGTCCGGTTCGAGGACTCCGACGGCCGGTGGAGCGCGCTCGCGGAGGGCTGGGTCTCGGTGAACGACCGGGACGACTTCTGGTTCCAGCTCCAGGTGACGGACAAGGGACAGGGCAGCGCGGACGTATTCCATCTCTCGGTCTACCACGACGAGGGGAGTCCGAAGGTGATGGACCCGGAGGACCTCCTGTTCTTCGACTGGTTCGCGGACGGCCTGGACGGCGGGAACATCTGGGTCACCCCGCCCTCGGCGTAGAACCCTGGACGGATTCCGGGCGTCGGTGGCGGGCGCAAGGGGACGCCCGGAACGTGCGGACGACCATAGGGAACCGTTTAATCGGAGTCCCGCTTGCTCACCGCGGAACCCCCGAATGGCCCTGAAGACCTACGACACGCGGACCCGCCGGAAGGAGCCGTTCTCCACCGTCGGCGACCGCGAGGTCCGGATGTACGTGTGCGGGCCCACGGTCTACGACTACAGCCACCTCGGCCACGCGCGGTCGTACGTGGAGTTCGACGTGATCCGCCGGTACCTCGAGTTCCGCGGGCACCGTGTGCGGTACGTCCAGAACTTCACGGACGTGGAGGAGGTGATCACGAAACGCGCTCAGGCGGCGGGCATGGACCCGCTCTCGTACGCGGAGAAGTTCATGCGGGCGTACCTGGAGGACATGGACGCCCTGAACGTCCGGCGGGCGGACACGTACGCGCGGGTGAGCGAGCACATCCCCGAGATCGTCGGCTCCGTGAAGGCGGTGATTGCGAGCGGCTTCGGGTACGCGGTGGACGGGGACGTGTACTTCCGCACCCGCCGCACGAAGCACTCCTTCGGCATCCTGACCCACCAGAAGTTCGACGACATCGTCGTGGACCCGCTCCCGCCCGGGAGCGTGCGGGAGGACCCGCTCGACTTCGCGATCTGGAAGCGGTCCCGCGAGGACGAGCCCGGGTGGGACAGCCCGTGGGGGCGGGGGCGGCCCGGATGGCACGTCGAGTGCTTCGCGATGGCGTCGAAGTACCTCGGGCCGCAGGTCGACATCCACGGGGGCGGGAAGGACCTGAAGTTTCCGCACCACGAGAGCGAGGCGATGATCTGCGAGGCCGTGCACGGGACGGACTGGGCGCGGTACTGGATGCACAACGGCTTCCTCATGCTGAAGCAGGAGAAGATGTCGAAGTCCCTGGGGAACTTCGTCACGATCCGGGAGGTCCTCTCGAAGTGGGGCGGCGAGGTCGTCCGGTTCTGCGTGCTGAAGGAGCAGTACCGGAAGGACGTCGAGTACGACGCGGATTGCTTCCAAATCACGAAGGACGAGCTCGACTCGATCCACGGCGCGATCGCGAAGGCGAAGCGTGCATCGACGGGAGCGGACGGGGATGAACTCCTCCCGGCGGTGGAGCGGGCGCGGGTGAAGTTCTTCGAGGCGATGGACGACGACTTCAACACCCGCGAGGCGGTGTACGCGATCCTCGAGCTGACGGAGGCGGTCGCCGAAGTCCCCTTCGTGGCGAAGGAGACGGGTCGAAAGCTTCTCGGCCTCTACGGGGACGCGTCCCGGATCCTGGGCGTGTTCGAGGACGCGCGGGCGCCTTGACGCGCCGCGCGCGGGGGCGGGCGAGGCGGCCTCCCAAACCCTTTTATCCGGGTCTCGCATCGAGCCGGCCGCACCATGGCCGAGTTCAAGGCCGTCATCGCAGACCCGAAGAGCGGGAAGACGTACAAGCGGGACGTCGCGGGACAGTTCGCGAACGCCCTCGTGGGCCGCAAGCTCGGCGAGGAGATCGATGGGCTGTTCGTGGGCCTTCCAGGGTACAAGCTCGCGATCACGGGCGGGAGCGACAAGGACGGGTTCCCGATGCGGCGGGACCTCCCCGGCCCGCGGAGGCGGCGCATCCTGCTGTCGGGCGGGGTCGGGTTCCACCCTCCCCGGTCGGGGATGCGGAAGAAGAAGACGGTCCGCGGGAACACGATCTCCCCGGACACGCTCCAGCTGAACCTCAAGATCACGGTCCGCGGGCCGAAGACCATCGAGGACGCGTTCACGGAGAAGAAGTGACGGCGCGCGCCGCAAACCCTTTTATCGAACCTCCCGTTAGAGCGTCCCCGCCCTTGGTGTATCCCTCGTGAAGGTCCCCGCGCAGCCGTCCGTGAACATCGGCACCGTCGGCCAGGTCGACCACGGCAAGACCGCGATCGTGAAGCTCCTCACGGGGGAGTCGACGGATCGCCACTCCGAGGAGATCAAGCGCGGCATCTCGATCCGCCTCGGCTACGCCGACACCGCGTTCTACAAGTGCCCGAAGTGCGAGCGCCCGCAGAGCTACGGGATCAGCGAGACGTGCAAACAGTGCGGGTCGAAGGCGGAGCTTCTGCGGGCCGTGAGCTTCGTGGACTCGCCCGGCCACGAGACTCTGATGGCGACGATGCTGAGCGGGGCCGCGATCATGGATGGGGCGCTGCTCGTGATCGGCGCGAACGAGTCCGTCCCGCAGCCCCAGACAAAGGAGCACCTGATGGCCCTCAGCATCATCGGGGTCGACAAGATCATCATCGTCCAGAACAAGATCGACATCGTGAGCGAGGAGCAGGCGAAGGCGAACCTCCGCGAGATCGAGGCGTTCGTGAAGGGGACGATCGCGGAGAACGCGCCGATCATCCCGATGTCCGCGCACCACGAGGTGAACGTCGACACCCTGATCGAGACGATCGAGCGGGTGATCCCGTCCCGGCAGTTCGACGAGAAGAAGCCCGCGAAGCTCTACGTCGCCCGCTCGTTCGACGTGAACCAGCCCGGGAGCCCGCCGGAGAAGCTCGTAGGCGGGGTCGTGGGCGGGACGCTCCTCCAGGGCCGCCTGAAGGTCGGCGACGAGGTCGAGATCGGGCCGGGGAGGCAGGCGACGACCGCGGGCAAGATAGAGTGGGTGAACCTCACGACGTCGGTGCGCTCCCTCCACACGGGCGGGCACGCGCGGAAGGAGGTCCGGCCCGGCGGGCTCATCGCGGTCGGCACGAACCTCGACCCGGTGCTCACGAAGTCCGACTCGCTCGTGGGGCGGGTCGTCGGCCCGCCGGGCACCCTTCCCTCCGTGCTGCTGAAAATCAGCGTCGAGATCCATCTGCTCGAGCGGGTCGTCGGGACCGAAGAGGACCTCAAGGTCGAGCCGATCAAGACCGGCGAGCCGCTGATGATCAGCATCGGCACCGCGACGACCGTGGGCATCGTCTTGAGCGCGCGGGAAAACCTCGCGGACATGACCCTGAAGATCCCCGTGGCCGCGGACCCCGGCCAGCGGCTCGCGGTGAGCCGCCGGATCGGTGGGAAGTGGCGGCTGATCGGGGAAGTGGCGGCTGATCGGGCACGGGGTCATGCGCTGAGCTAGGACATTCCCCTGTCCGATTCCCATTCGCGATTCCCGGGTCGCTTCCTTTATCCGGGTCTCGCGGGATCGAGACGCCGGAAAGCGGGTAGAGATAAGTCCGCTCTGCCAGCGACCTACACGGTCGGCCTCCGAAACCGGAACTTTAGGGCGGCGCTCGCCAGGACGTGCCTCGCACCCGCGGGGATTGCCTGCCCGCTTTCCGTCCTTGTCACCCCCGAGTTTGGACTCTCCATGCGGAACCTTCAATCCGCCCCGCGCCACGCGCGGCCCGTGACATCCCGCCGCTCCGAGCCCGCCGTCCCGCTGGCCCCTGTGATGGACCAACCGGTCGCGCTGACGCTCCCCACCGAGCCCGCACCCGAGCCCGTCCCGCCTGGGGCCCCGGGGGTCGCACAACCCCCGCGATGGGTTGGTTCATCCTCTTAATCCTCGGAATCGGCTTCGTGCTCCTTATTCTGATGTTCCTGCTCTGGCGGTAGCTGCCGCACGCGAAGGGGCAACCCGTGATCCAAATCCACCCCCCGGGGGGAGGGGAGGCAGTGGCCCCCTCGTCACCGACAGTTGTCAACGCGGTGTGAGGAGATAGTATACCGTGAAGCCGCCGCCCGTCGTTGCCACTGACCAGCCTGCCGGCGCCGGTTCCCCGGTGGCGATGCCCTGCAGGTGGATGATGTTCAGAACGTTCTCGCAGTGGCCCGCGGCGCTCTTTGCGCCACCGTCTCCGCCTACGAGCGCCTTGTCGGTCGCGTCGGTGCAGTACGCCCACAAGGACGGGTCTGCGACATACGCGGCCACGTTTCCACCCGTGAAGATCGCCGGGAAGAACACAGCGCCACGGTGGGTGAGACCGCTCGCATCAGTGTACGGCACCGCAGTCCCGTCGTGCACGTGCCAGTTGTTCCACGACCCGCGGTCCGCGCTTGCGACGGCGCTCGCGGGATACACAAAGAACGCGGCCACAAGAACCGCTGCGACAGAGAGACGGAAGATCCGCAGTCTGCGTCCCCCCGCGCGCGATTCGCTCTGACCTGTTTCCATGATTAGCCCCTCCGATGGCGGATTCGCCGCCGCCCCCCGCATGGTTCCACTGTTTATTTGATGGTTTCGGCAGCCCGAAAACCCGATGCCATGGACCGGGTCGCACGAGGGAAGAGCGCTCGGGGGCAGGTCCGCGTGGAATGAACACTGCCTACGGCG
>Ga0209751_10001720_pt1 | contig 22199 bp, 16 predicted proteins | sample RifCSP13_1_FD_184019 | JGI IMG/M metagenome (GOLD analysis project Ga0209751, IMG submission 184019) | Soil microbial communities from Rifle, Colorado - Rifle CSP2_sed 13_1 (SPAdes) (version 2) | ecosystem: Environmental > Terrestrial > Deep subsurface > Rock core/Sediment | place: Rifle...
GCTCACGGTCGCGCAGGAGCGGCTTGAAGTCTGGCGCGAGGCAATGCGGAAGCAAAAGGCGGCCAAGGCGCAGGCGCAGCAAGCGCGCAAAGTATTCGAGATCTACACTGCTACAAGTGACAGCGTCCTCGAGGGGATCTACTCGGATGTCGAGAAGGACTTCGCTGCCTTGTACCGTTGCGTCAACCGCAACGATGAAGGCAGGTTCGAGGCTCGTCTCCTACCGTCAATGGGAAAACTCGGTTTCGACGTCGATTTCTACGGTCGCGGCTTCTTCCCGCCGGGCGCATATCACAGTGAGGGGCACCAGGATGCCATGGGTGTGTGCCTGTATCTCGCTCTAATGAATTACCTGCATGGCACACAGTTCACCTTCGCGGTGCTCGACGATGTCCTTATGTCTGTGGACGCGGGTCACCGTCGCGAGGTCTGTGCCCTGTTGAAGAAGGAGTTTCCGAACACGCAATTTATCATGACCACGCATGACCCGGTGTGGTTGCGCCACATGAGGACGGAGGGGCTTATCGGCGGACGGTCAGCGGTACACTTTAGAAGCTGGAGCGTTGACGAGGGGCCGATTCGATGGGATGAAAGGGATGTGTGGACAGAGATCGACGACGATCTGAAGAAAAACGATGTGCGGGCGGCTGCCGCTCTTCTTCGGCACTACCTCGAATACGCGTCGACGGAGTTGTGCCACCGTCTGCGCGCTCCGGTAGAATTTCGCGGTGATGCCCAATACCAGCTTGGCGAGCTTCTCCCCTCAGCGGCCATGCATATGCGAAAGCTGTATGCCCGTGCGAAGGAAGCTGCGAATTCGTGGAACCAGAGGGAGGTCATCGACCAGATTGCCGCTCGAGAATCCGCGTTTGACATCCTAGCCAAGACCACGAACGCCGAGCAGTGGCAGGTAAACGTCGCAGTACACTTCAACTCCTGGGACAATTTGTGCAAGGAGGACTTTGAACCCGTGGTAAAGGCGTTCCGGAATTTCCTGGATGGTTTCACCTGCTCGGATTGCAACGAGTACCTCCGAGTGTCGCCGGATCGGGAAACTCCCGAGTCGGTCCGTTGCGAGTGTGGCAGGACGAGCATCAATCTGAGAAAGAAGGGTATATAGCCGGGCGCGCTGTAGGCACCGTCGCCGCGAACAGGCGTCGAGTATGCCCGCGAGTTACCTTAGCCTTTAATAGATGGCGTGAAAGTAGGCGCTTTTTCGCCCCTCTGGCTCCCTAGGCCGATCTTGTACACATACCGATTCTCCTCCTCCAAACCGTATGATTCCCGCACCATTTAGAAACATGATCCACCTCATATATCACTGAAATAATTGATATTTTATGGCATGAAGCATGCAGGAGGACAATGGAAATACCCAAGCCCCTATGCTATCATCCGTGAAAACAGACGATGGAGAAGCGTAGGTGCGGATAGGACGGCGAGCCTTGAAGCAAGTGTGTATTGATGAGGAAAGCGTTTACCGATCACGCCTCCAAAATGAGATTCTCCAGAACGGAATATCTTTCAAACTGATTGACCTGTTCGCCGGGGCAGGCGGCCTGACTCTCGGCTTCACCAAGAACTTCGGTCATAGTTTCAAGTCGGTATGGGCGAATGACTTCGATAAGTTTTCCGTGGACACATACAACCGGAACTTCGATGACCGCTGCCGGCTTGGCGATATCGTCGATCTGCTCAATGATCCCGACACCCCTATCCCCAAAGCCGATGTGGTAATCGGGGGGCCCCCTTGCCAAGGATTTAGCCTTCTCAACAAGAATCGGGAAGGAGACCTCCGCAAGCAGTTATGGCGACCATTCCTTGAGGTCGTTAAGCGTGCCAAGGCTCAAATATTCGTTATGGAAAACGTCCCACAACTGCTTGGCTCGTCCGAGCATAACGAGATTCTCGAGGCGGCGAAGGATCTCGGCTTCAATCTCGCTTGGGGTAAGCTTTGCGCTGCGGACTATGGTGTGCCGCAGACGCGCTGGCGCGCATTCATCATTGGTTGCCGCTTCGCCGATCCCAAGGTCGTATTTCCTCCAAGAAAGACCCACTACAATCCGAATAACGGGAAGCCGCTCTTTGCATCGAACGGCAGAGGATACGTGTCATTCCCTGAGTGCTGGCGCAATGTACGCGATGTCATCGAGGATCTTCCCACTCCGGTCGGAACCGAGATTCGCGATGAACCGCCTCCGCTCGACATTCACTTCGGTCGCAATCCTACCGACGTCAGCGTTATGCGATACAAGGCAATCCCAAAGGAAGGGATGAACCGATTCGATCTCCAGCGCAGGGCGCCGAAACTGACTCCCGGGTGCTGGATCCGGAAGAAGTCCGGCGGGACCGATCTTTTCGGACGTCTCTGGTGGGACAAACCCGCGTTCACCATTCGAACCGAATTTTTCAAGCCCGAAAAGGGGCGTTATCTGCACCCGGCGGAACATAGACCGATTACTCATCGCGAGGCGGCAAGATTCCAAACCTTTCCGGACTCGTTCCGCTTCGTCGGCCCGAAAACCGAGATCGCCAAGCAGATCGGAAACGCTGTTCCCCCTATGTTGGCGGCACGCGTAGCCGATTGCGTATATGCGCTTCTATTGGGGAATAGTGGATAGATTCTCCAAGCAAGAACGTAGTCGTATAATGTCACGCGTCAAGGGACGTGATACGGCGCCTGAACGGATCGTAAGAAGCATCGTGCACAGATTGGGGTTCCGCTTTCGTCTTCATGTGCGGAGTATGCACGGAACTCCCGACATCGTCTTAGCTCGGCATCGGAAGGTCATCTTAGTTCATGGCTGTTTCTGGCATGGCCACACCCCATGTCCGAGGGGAATGCGCCCGCAAAGCAATGTTGCATTCTGGGAGAAGAAGCTCTCGGGGAACATCGAGCGTGACAAGCGGATCAGGCGTGCCCTGTCGCAAGCGGGGTGGCGGTCCCTCGTGATATGGGAGTGCCAAGTAAAGGATGAAATGTTAGTAATCCGGAAGCTAAGGCGATTCTTATGCGGACCCGACAACAGAAAGGATGACGCCGAATGAAAAATGGCCTCCTCCATGACCTTCGAAGTGATTTCCATCGAGTGATATCCAGAGACATATTGGGGCCAAAGAAGAATGGAAAAGGAGGAATCGTATACTTCGTCGATAAGACCTTAAATGAAAAGACCCCTGCCTACTCATGCGCAGACAAGGACAGCAAGGCAAGTGTCCTCATTGCGTATCGACTTTCTCAAATGCTCGGTTGCCCTGCGTGTGAAAAGCCACCGGAAGGACAGACGGCCGGAACTTTGTTTGTAAACCACACGGCGGGTTTTCTCCGCGAAGCCTTTAACAAGTTGGGACAAATTCGTCCGGGGAAGTGGAAATTTGAGATAAGGCAATTCGCGAACGGTATCGCTCGCTACGAACAATATGAGCATCTGGGGGACTTAGACCGATTTCTGAAAGAATATCCCAAGCTTAAATCGGCGCTCGGCGGCGACTACTTAATCACTCCAGATATTGTGGTGTCCAGGTCTCAAATTAAGAATGAGGATGTGAACCGGAAGGAAGTCCTGATCAGGAGAGGCGACAAAGCGGCAAGGCTAACTCCGCTGCTCGAAGCAAACACTGAAAAGCCGCGTGATATTCTTCATGCAAGTATCTCTTGCAAGTGGACAATGAGAAGTGACAGAGCACAAAACACCCGGACAGAAGCGCTCAACCTCATCAGGAACCGAAAAGGGAGAACCCCCTGCATTACAGCCGTAACTTTCGAGCCCACACCTTCAAGGCTTGCATCAATCGCTATGGGAACGGGCGATATCGATTGCACCTACCACGGCGCCTTGTACGAGCTACTGGAAGTTGTTGAGGAACTGGAGCGTGAAAGAGGCTTGGGAGACTCGTGGGAACTCCTTCAATCCCTTGTAGAAGGCCGTCGGCTTCGGGACATCAGCGACTTACCGTTCGACCTGGCAATATAGAACGGGAGCCTTCTCGGATACTGTGTTTTAAGCGAAACACTCTTATCCTTATCGGCAATAGCACGCGTTCTTACGGATCCAGGCCTGCATATCGTCGAAGAATAAGTGGATTCGGATGTCATGCATGGAAGCGATTCTCATTTCGGTAGCGACGGTGCCTCGAATAAAGACCTTCTTTTCTCTCTCACACCTTCGGCACGTTTTTTTATGACGGATAGGTACATCACAAGTTCTTCAACATCCCCAAGAAATTCGTCCGGGGGTGGCACAGGCATCTGTAGCTCGCGGGCGCAATCGTGCTCGTAACGAGAGCATTTGGAGTGGGCAAAATAGATCGTCTTGACGTCAGGATCGTCGACAAATACCGGGCGCAATCTCTTCGTTTCTACCCCCCGGCGAAACCGCTGGACGACGTCGTTTAACAATACCTCTTCAACCATGCGTTCCCAGCTATCCCGGAGCAGGCCGTATCCAGAGCGGACAAGGTATTCGTACCCGTCCGCGTCTCCCGTTCGGTAGAGCTTTTCCACTCGCTGATGGATGTCACGAAGGTATCCGATGCGACTCACAGAGCTTCTTGCTATAAATGGCAGGTCTCGCCGAACGACGCCGAATTGTTTCCCTTCGGAGACAAGGCACTGCGCTAGAAAGGGGACCTCTTTTTGCTCACATGCCTCTCGCAGGCAGAACAGGAAAACGACGTCATGAGTGAAGATGATGACCTGTCTTTTTGCCGCTTCTGCAATAAGGCGCTCTGCGACATACTGGCGGTATTTGTGATCGAGGGAGGACACGGGATCGTCGAACACCAGTCCCGATCCGTGGTGAGCGAGAGACGCCTCCGCCAGAAAGGACGCGATCGCCAGGATCCGCTGTTCGCCCTCGCTCAGGATCGAGGAGATTTCTTCGGCGCCGGGGGGCGGAGACGGAAGGTCCAGCTTCAGTTTCTGAAGCGGCTTCCCCCGTTCGGTTCGTGGGGCCAATACCACCCTCAAGTGTCTTGCCCCTAACCCGACAAACTCACGATTGAGCGCCGCTGAAAGGTCGGCAGAAATTCGCTTCTGTTGCATCTCCGTGGATTTCGTTGAAATTGCGGTAGTGTCTGCCGCCCGGAAGCAGGCCTGCAATTTCTTTAGCATCTGAAGCTTGCCGATGGCGGCCAGGACCGCGTCTTTGCGGGCGGAAAGTTTGCGTCGCGCATCGAGCTCCCGGTATTCGGCTTCGATCTTCTTCCTTTCCTCGCCTACCACAGCGCGTTCCAGTTCTGCGGTTTCGGACGTGAGTCTCCCGGAAAGAGCACGGAGAGACGGAATCGGGTCCGACGGAAGCACAGGAAGGGATGTCCATTGGTGTGATTGCAGGGCGGTCAGGATGTGCGCCTTCCGCTGGACAAGTGCGTCGACAAAATCGCGGATGCCCCGGGGAAGCGGTTCTTGGAGATCCTCGATTTCCGTAAAGAGAGCTTCATCGGACAATACCGTCTCCGGCGTTAACACGGCAATCTGCTCTTGGGCCTCCTTGACCTTTTGTTCAGCATTCCGTGCTGCCTGCTCGGTTTCCTGCTGGATGAAGGCGAAGAATCGGGAAAGTCTCGGCCCACCGTCCGTCAGCGGTTGCTGGCAGAGGACGCAACGTGCACCATCGGAAATCACGGGGAAGGGTTGATTCGGGTAGGCGTCGGATTCGGAAAACTTCTTCGCCGCAGAGAAGAGCACTTTCCAAACCTGGCCGCCGGTGCCGGGAAGAAGTTCTTCTCCCTCGAAAAGCGCAACCGCGGCGATCCTGGCGGCGTCTCGTGCCACCGTAAACGACGTGTCCACATCGCGTACGCGGACCAGAGACACGTCGGAAAATGCTTCGACCAACGACGCAAACGCAACGCCGAAGCGGTCAACTCGGGTCTTCAAACGCCGGAGTGTTTCCGCTTTCCCCTTCGGATCGTTTTCACGAAGGCTCTTGTCCAAGATATTCAGCCGGGCGTTTTCGTCCTCCGAGAGGTTCGCAAGGCGGTTAACGGACGCCGGAGTCGTGGAAGGTGACAAGCTTGATATCAAACGACCAACGGCCGTCTCGCCAGAGAGATCGGAAAACTCGCCCGAATTGACCGTGCAAAGCTCCTGCTCCTTCTTCAGGCGATTCCGCAATCCATCGAAGGCTTTCGCCAACTCCCTGAAGATGCCGAGCCCGTACGGGATATAAGCGACGTCGTGCTCTTTATCGAGATACGTCCGCGCACAAAGATTGTCGAAAACCGCGATCGCAGAAAGCGCTTCGTCGCAAGGAGTTCCATCCCTCCATGCAGCGGATTGCGCACGCCCCTCGGCCTCGAATTCGAATACCGCCTGGGGAGTTCCCCGTTCGGCTGGCGGAGCGAAAGCGTTTGGCAAGACGTTCCTGCCGCGGTCGCGCGCGCGGCACGCTCGCTTCAGGACTCGTGAGTAGCCCGACTTGCCGGAGCCGTTGTCGCCATAAATGACGGTCAGGCCCAGGGAAGCAAATTCAATCCTTTGATCAGGAGCGATGGCGTTGACGTTCCGAATTTCCTTGATGGCCTTCAGGACCGTCCTGCTGCCTTCCGTAGGCGTAACGGGGATCAGATCGGCGGTAAGACGTCGTGCGGTGCGACCCCGCGGGTCAGAGATGCCGTGCGTGGTCTTGAGGAGCGCGAGGAGATCATCCAGGTCCGGTTCCGCCATCTCATCCTTATCAAAGATGCGGCGGATGGCGTCCGACTGCCAATCTGGCAACCCCTTGGACCATTCGAACACTTCTCGCAATGTCCCCATCGTCCCTCCCAATTAAAGAAAGGAAACAACAGATCCGGTATTGGCGATTGTTCATGGGTAAGATCTATTTCTTTAGCAACCTCCTCAATGCCGGATAAATTTCTCTCAGCGTTTTCCCATCTACCCGCAGGATTGTTTCTGTAATCCAACTTTTCATCTGACTCTCACTGATCGGCTCCGTCCAAAGAAATATTGCTTCGGAATCAAGGTCGGTTCCGGGTGGCAGACCGAAATACTTGCCGATCTCCTCCAACTTTTTCTTCGTCGGGCGCTGAGCGCCGCCGATCCAGCGGGAAACCGTCGTGACATCGACTCCCAGCTTGGCGGCGAACTCTTTCTTCTGCCCATGTGGAAGGCCGTCGATAAGGTGACGGATGTTTTCAACGAGGATATCCACGTCATGCTTCTCAAGCAGATTCCCGGAAAATTCTTCAGGAGCAAGCCCCGTTGCTTTTTCCAGAGCCTTCTTCTCTTTCGGTGTAAGGTTTTTCCCTTCTCCCTCCAATAAATCCTCCGCTCTCTGGAGGGGACAGCCGAGCCGCTCGGCCAGTTTAGAGGGCCAGTCTTTTCGCTCCGTACCTTCCTTCCAAAGAAGGTAGCGGATGTTCCGCTTAAGCCTGTCCATGTACCCAAGTTTGGCACATGCCGAAGACGTTGGCAAATAATCGGCGTTTCTCCTGTAATACGCATATAACGCTTGACATAAATTAGCGTTATATGGATATAATGCCAATTAGCGGCACTCATAATCGGCGTTAAGTCGTTATGGCGACGACCTTCGATGGTGAAGAGACAGGCGGCGGGTGGCTGAGAGGCGATGGGCGGCGTACCAGCGGAAATCATTGGCTATCGGACGGCTGAGCAGACTTGCGACGGTTGGAATCCGTCCGACCACCCCGAATTCCGTGAGTTCCTGGACCACGTCGCCGAGATACTTGCGCATGAGTATGTCCGACGGATGAGAGAGACGGCGGATCCTAAAGATATAGAAGATTGGGAGAAGGGAGGCCGGTGATGAGGGCGGCCATCTACGCAAGGTACAGTTCGGAAGCGTGCAGTCCGACGAGCATCCCGGACCAGATCGCCTCGTGCCGTCGCCTTGCAGAAAAGCGTGGGATCGAGGTTCTGGAGGACCACATCTATCACGACGATGCCGTTTCCGGGGCCAGGAACGATCGGTCATCCCTTACCGCGCTGATCACTGCGGGCCAGGATGGACAATTCGACGCCGTCCTGGTCGACGACTTGTCGCGTCTTTCCCGAAGCAACCTCATGACGCTGCATACCGTGGCGCTCTTCGATTCCCTCGGGATTACCATCCTCTCGGCAGCGGACAATATCGACACCTCGGACGAACGTTCCAAGATGCTTATCCCCCTACAGGGGATGATCAACGAGCGGTTTCTCGCTGACCTGCGGGAGAAGACCCTGCGGGGCATGAAGGGTCGAAAGAACGAGGGGTACTTCGTAGGAGAGCGCACGTTTGGATTCGAATCCACGCCGTCAGAGAAAGTACGCCTCGATAATCGGGGCAAGGAAAAACCCGCCGGAGCTCTGATGCAGATAAACGAAGCCGAGGCGGAAGTGGTGCGACGCGTCTTCCGGGAGTTCGCAGACGGACAATCCATCTTCAGCATCATCAAGCGCCTCAACGAAGAGGAGATTCGCGGCAGAAACAACAAGGTCTGCCGATGGAGCACGGGGACGATCCATACGATGCTGCGGAACGAGAAATACAAAGGCATCTGGACCTGGAACCGCACCGGGTACAGGCGCAACCCCCTGACCGGAAAGCTCCGGAGGTTCGACAAGGCAAAAAGTGAATGGGACGTGAAGGAGTCCCCTGAATTTCGGATCGTCTCAGAGGAATTGTGGGACCGGGTCCAGGAGCGGCGGGCGGAGATCAGGAAAACGTGGCCCGGCGGGAAAGGCCGCACCGGGTTCCATGGCGCGCTCGGGAACGCCACGAGCATTTATCCTCAGGAGTTGCTGTCTGGCGCAATGGTCTGCGGCACCTGCGGCGCCACCATCGTCAAGGTCTCCGGAAAAGGCGGCGGATATTATGGGTGCCACAGGGCCGCCAAACACGGATGCGACAACCGGATCATCGTCAGGAAGTCGATCGTCGAGAAGGTGATCCTCGGAGAGCTCTCAAACAGGCTCTCGAATACGGACAGCCTCGCCTACGTGTTCCGGAGGGTGGAGAAGATGGTGGCGAAGGAGTTTGCCGAGTCGCCGGGGGCTGCGAAGCGAAAGGAAGATGAATACAAGAAGCAACGACAGATGCTCGACAACCTCGTCGGGTATATCTCCCAAGGTCGCCAGTCGAAGGCGGTGGAGGCCGCCCTTGAGGAATGCGAGAAGAAAGTGGAGCAACTCGGCGCCGATCTGGAATTCTTAGGCAAATGCCACACGAGGCTCTTCAAGACCCCTCCGAAGGAGTGGATCGAGGAGCGGGTTTCCCGGATCAAGGAGGTGCTGGAGCTGAAGACGGAGAGGTCCGCCCTGCTCCTGAGGAAGCTGTTCGGAAAGATCGTCACCGAACCGGTGGAAAGAGAGGATGGGTTCCGGTACCTGAAAGCAAAGACAAGGCTTCAGTGCCTGGCGCTTCTGGAAAAAGAACCGGCGCTCAAGCTCCCCCTGGATTTAGCCGGAGGCGTGGGCGCCGGTTCGACCACTTTCAGATGGCGCGCCCTAGAGGATTCGAACCTCTGGCCACTTGATTCGTAGGTGGGTCTTTACACTCTAATAGTCAAACATTTCGAATGGTTACCTATCCAGAACATGCCCGGAATGCGCCATGATTTCCGCAACCGCCGCAACCCAGGCGCAACCGGGTTGACGAGGCAGCAATAACGTGTGAAATTCATCCCGATCGGTAATGAGATGATCAGCGTTGGAGAATCGATATTGTCCTCCCGATGTAGTGAAGGATCCGAACGCAATAATTGGCAGGGTCGTGTTGATATGGCAGTCGGTGTAAAAGGCAGCGGCAGAGCATCCCAATGCGCGTTATGTCGCTTGACGCCCTCTATCATGGGGGACCAAGCGACTTGAAGTTCTTCGCCCGGAGCGCAAGCCAAGCTGATTTAAGCCAGCAAACGTTGAGCCGACCTTGTTCGCAAACTTGGTAGATAACATGTTCGATCTACACAACCTTGGCTGGAACAGCTTTCAGCAGCTGTGCCTCACGATCACAAGGGAGATCCTGGGTCAGACGGTCGAGGCCTTTCTTGACTCCGGTGATGGCGGCAGAGATGGCGCATTCACGGACCACTGGAGAGCTCCGGGTCACGAAGACTTAAGCGGCCGTTTTGTGATCCAGTGTAAGTTTACGAGCAGGAGGAACTACGTACTCCGAACAAGCGATCTTTCAGACGAGATACAGAAAACGAGAAGACTCGTTGCAGCCGGTCTCTGTGATTCCTACGTGCTCATGACAAACGCAGGCCTATCCGGCACGCGGGTCGAAGAGATTACAGCACTCTTCAGAGAATCTGGGGTGCGACACGTTGCCGTTTTCGGTTCGACCTGGATCAACCAGCAAATTCGCGAAAACAAGCGATTGCGGATGCTTGTGCCGCGTGTATACGGGCTGGGAGATCTTAGCCAGATTCTGGACGAGCGGGCATACGTCCAAGCTCGGGCAATCCTCGAGTCGATGCGTGAGGACCTGGCGAAGGTTGTCGTTACTGATGCTTATCGAAGAGCAGTCGAAGCAATCAACAAGCACAGCTTTGTTTTGCTTATCGGCGAGCCTGCAGCTGGGAAGACTACTGTTGCATCGCTGCTAGCAATGGCGGCACTCGACCAGTGGAATGCCTCGACGCTAAAACTCGACGACCCCAGTGAGGTGGCCGAGCGTTGGAACCCGGAGGAGCCGTCGCAGTTCTTCTGGCTGGACGATGCATTTGGTGTCACTCAGTACGAGGATTCTCTGGTCCACCGGTGGAATCACCTTTTCCCACAGATCCGGGCGATGCTCCGCAAAGGGGCAAAAATAGTTATGACATCGCGCGACTACATCTACAACCGTGCGCGCAAGGATCTGAAGGAGAGCGCGTTCCCGCTGCTGAAGGAGAGTCAGGTCGTGATTGATGTTCACGACCTATCTGCGGACGAGAAGCGCCAGATCCTCTACAACCATCTCAAACTCGGAAAGCAGCCGCAGTCCTTCCGAACTGAGATTAAGCCCTACCTTGAGGGCATCGCGAGCCATCGACGCTTCATCCCGGAAACAGCGCGGCGTCTGGCTGATCCACTCTTCACGAAGGACCTTTTCATCGACGAGTACTATATCGGCCAATTCGTCGAAAAGCGTGAGCAGCTTCTTCAGGAAGTCCTCCAGGGCCTCGATGCCGACAGCAAGGCGGCACTCGCGCTGATCTATATGCGTAACGGACGACTAGAAAGCCCGATCGAACTGCAGCCTTCAGAGGCACAGGCTCTTCAGCGTCTCGGGAGCGATCTCGGCGGATGTGTTATTGCGCTCGAAGCTCTGAAGGGCAGTCTTGTGCTGCTCTCCCACCCAAGCGGCGAGGCCGTCTGGCAGTTCAAGCATCCGACGATTGGCGACGCCTACGCAGCAATTCTGGTCCAGAGTCCGGAATACCTTGGTATCTTTATCCAGGGCAGCGCGCCGGACGGGCTGGTCGAACAAGTGACTTGCGGCGACGTCGGCATTGAAAAGGCTGTCGTCGTGCCGAGGTCTCTGTTCCCCCAGATGTTGACAAAGCTTTCAGAGTTGTCAAAAAACAAGTCGTACAAGTCCGCGTGGTTGTCAACATTTGGCGCGAAGCGGGACCTGCAAGGCTTCCTCGCCCACCGTTGCTCCAAGGAATTCCTCTCTTTGTATCTGCAACACAATCCAGGCCTACTCGACCAAGTCTCCAATCCCGGACTGTTCCTCGACACAGTTCCAGAGGTGCGACTAGCAAAGCGTCTCCATGAGTTCGGGCTCCTGCCGGAGGAGAAGAGGAAAAATTTTATTGATACGGTGATTAATTACACCATCGAGGGGGACGACGCGAATGCTCTGGATGACGAAGGAATCCGGAGCCTTTTCAATGGTAATGAATTCGAGGAGTTTGTAAAAAGGGTCCGGACGGAGCTGCTGCCGCGGCTTGGGGACGTCCGGCGCAATTGGGAATCCAACCATTCTCCAAGCGAGCCGCCCGATGAGTACATGCAGCGGCTTCTTGAGTTTTTCGATTCTCTGAAGAATCAGTTCGGCGATGATGAGAGTGCAATCAAACTCATCGACCGCGAAATACATCGCACGAACGAATGGATTGACGAAAACTCGTCCGAGGAGCCCGAGAGAAGCCCTCGCGAACTGGGAAAGGTCGAAGCGCCTGACAAACCACGTAACACGCGTAGTATCTTCGACGACATTGACGCGGATGAGGATGTCGATAGTACGTAGGTGGGTCTTGGCCCCTTAAAACTTAGATACATCGTATTGTTACCGCTACAGGACGTATAGCGAGAACGCAATCTTTTCGGCAACTGACGCAACCCAGGCGCAACCAAAACGCACCCTCCGCGTCCTTAGACCGAACTTCGCGAAAAGCATGTCATGTTGCCTAATCGATGCGTGTCACTCCGTCCGCGCCCTTTGAGACAGATAGAACTTCCTCGGCGCGGACGCGCGACCGAAGGTGCTCCCGCCCGATCAACAGAACCCCCGAACGTTCACGGTCAGGACCGTGCCTTGGATCATAAGCAGCTTCGAGGCGTACTCCCCGAAGGACGATGTTCACGCAGCTCCGCGAAACAGGGAAAAATCTCTTCGCCTCCCGTGGAAGGCGAACCCGGCCGGACTTGATGTCGATCCCGGTGACGCGCTGAGTCCGCGCGGTATCGAACGGTTTGGGGATTTTATCTTCCTGATTGGCTTCGGAACGATTCGCCCACTCAATCTGCTTTTCGCCATGAGGCGACGCCGGGATTATCTGCGTCAGCCCGAGTGTCGAGAGCAACTCCTTGTCAATTCGCCGGGTCTCACACGAGGCCGCGTGAGGCCCCGAAAGGAGAAACGCAGGGACACCCTCGACGAGTCCACACATCCCTGGCTTGACACTTCGGCCGATAAGATGAGTCGCGGGTTCTTTGAACGCGAAAAGCACCAGCCCCGACTTCCAGCGACGAATCTTCTCTCGCAGGACTATCGATCCTCTTTCCAGTTCCCCTTTGGCAAGATCTCCCGCCGATGGTGTGGGGCGCTTGACGATGTCCGTCAAACCGTGACCGGCCTGCGCGAAGACCAGATCTTCGGCCCCGGGGACCGCGTCTCTTAGCAGGCCGATACGGGTCAATCGACCCCACAACCTCTTCCCGAGGCGTCCCTGGTAATAATGCCCGGCCTTAACCGACACCGGTGATGGGTTGATGCCGACAAGGAGAATGCCCCCCGGGGTAGGACGAATGTCCGGAAGTGAGTCCTCATAAGGATCGATTCTCGGAAAGATTATGACATCCTCCCCACGTTGTTTCATGCACTGCCTCGCCGCGGACCGAGGAGCACGTCCGCCACGGTTTCCTGCTCCACCCACTTGCCGGCGTCCCGGATGGCGGCGAGGAGGTCGTTGCCGATGTCGTCCACCGACCTCTTGAGAAGGATCTCGATCTCCTCCCGTTCCCCTGGCGGCAGCGGAAGGCCTTCCGCGGAGAACCGCCACAACGTCTCCGGATCCATGTGGAGAGGCTGCACGGGGACGCCCGAGCGGCGGCGCAGGCTTCGCAGGATCAGGACGCCGAAGCGGTCGAGGTCGCCCCAGTGGAAGACCGGAACCGTCGGTTCAGCCTCGTGGAGCATCCGGAGGAGCCGCACGACCGCCCAGTTGGCCTGTCCCTGACTGCACAGGACGATCTCCTCGCCTCCTTCCTCTCTTAACTGGTCCACATAATCGTTGAAGGTTGTCTCGTTCTCGATGGAGACGATACGGCTCGCTCGCACCTGCGTGGCGTGGGCCTCGCGCAGGTGGAGAAGCATGAGACGGACAGGCTCGCCCAATGTTCGATGCGCCACCGGCGCATCAAGGCGAGCGCCGCGCTTATCGAGAACAAAGCTCCCGAAGCAAAGGACATCGACCGGCGTCTCGTTGCGGAAGATGCCCAGACATTCCAACGCCAGGCGGCGTCGTTCCGACGGGTCCCGCGGCAATTCGGCTTCCACGCGGTCGGCGAGCCCCGGGAGGAAGCGCAGGAGCGCGTCCGCGAGCAGGATGTATCGGGCGTCTCCAGTGCGAATTCCCTTTGTCGTACCCGTGGCGCGGCGGGAGAAGTTCGCCAGTCTTACGGGGCCTTCGTTCACCTCAGCCGCAGCGATGCATCGAGCGACGAATCCCAGCTCCTGCGTCACGCATTCGACCCCGTTCTCCCATGCTTGGCGGAAGAGATCCCCCTGTCTCCGCGAGAGACGGCCGGCCGCATCGAGCAGGAAGGCTCGGGCAGTACCCTCAGCCGCGTCGGCCAAGGTGATGACGGTTTCCCCGGCCCGAGCTGCCATCGCGGCTTTCTCTCCCTTGAGGTCCTGCGGAGCTCGCCCTGCCGCCTCGTAGAGAAGGTCCCGCAAAGACGACCCGCCGTCTTCCTGGAGCGCACGTTCCGCCTTTTCCAGGTCAAGCAGAACCGCCAGAGCGTCTCCCGCAACCGGTCGTACCGCTTTGGCAGAGAGGAGCCGGACGAGGACATCCTTCTCCCCGTCGCGAGCGCATCGGTAGACCATCTTGCCAGGAAGACTGCCCGTCCGATCGCACCGGTCTAAAAGGGCCAGGACGACGGTGCGCAGTTCCCGATCGCGGGCCATCTGCTCCTTAAGGTCGCTTACTCTTCGGGAGCTCACGGCTTTGGCCTAACGCCGATAACGAAGTCCTCCGGCCGCACATCCGGCTGCTTCTCGAAGAGGCTCGCCTGGGCCTCCGGTCGCTGCCAGTGGAAGTCGCTCACGAAGACGTCCTGCTCCGGCGTCTTCTCGATGAGCAAGGTGCTCGATGCCTGCAGGGCCGGGGTTACGCCATCGAGCTCTGGCGTCGCGACGATGAAGTCGACGGCAGCCCGGTCGGCGAATTGCAGAAGCACCTCGCGCCTGCCCGCATCGATCCCCAGGAACGCCTCATCCAGGAGAAGCAGCCGCAGGCGGGCCTCCGTCCTATTGAACAGAAGCGACGCCACGGCGATCACCAGGAGATATGTGGGGACGGCCTGCTCGCCGCCCGATCCAAACCGGAGACGCTGCCTGGGAAGTTCGGCGGCTTCTCCGTCCTGCCGGCTCGACACGAGAAGGACGTATTCGAACCAGCGCCGATAATCGAGAACGTCGGGGACGTCCCCTTCCCGGCTCCGCTTGAATTCGTCGAGCCTTGCCTGGAAGAAGTCGCGCAGTTCCTCCCGAACCGCCGGCTGGAGGATCGACTCTTCGCGGAGCAACTCCAGGAGGCGGCTATACTCCGACCGCTTTTTGAGGGAGAACTGGAACCGACTCTGACCGAAGGCAAGATCCGCCGCAAGGCGGTTGATCCCTCGGATCGTTTCCTCAAGGTCGCGAACCTGCCCCTGAAGTTTACGGACGAGCCCCGCCATGACGACGCGCTCCAGGAGGTCTTGCGTTTTCTCGTCGAGGGCAGCCTGGAGGGTCCGGACCTCCGCCTCCCGGGCGGCGTACGCCTCCTCGACAGGACGCCCCGAATGGTCCCGGACCTCTCGGTGCTCCTCGTCGAGGCGAAAGCCGTACCGGTGGTAGATCCGCTCATTCCTGATTCCATCGGAGGACTGGATGATCGTGAACGCCTTCGTGCGGGCGTTATGTGCCTCCTGGACGAGTCCCGGGATGTTGGATGGGTTGATCTGGGTGCCGCGCATCAATCGGAAGACGTAATCGTCCACATCCGTCCGATGGATCGGTTCAATCAGACTACGGAGCACGTCTCTCTGCCGCTCGGCCTCAATCTCCGACGACGCGAGCTCCGATCGAGCGCCGGCGAGTTGTTTCTCCCTGTCTTCCAAAACGACTCGGCACCGCCCAAGCGCCTCGACTGCATGCTCCTTGTCCCGGCGCGTCAATTCCAGATCCCTCTCCAGTTCCTCGGCCCGTTGTCGCAGCTCCGCGAGCCCCTGCGCAGCCACCGCCGCCGAAAGCTCCGCGTACCGATCTCGGCACCGGATGACCCGCGCGTCCATTGCCTCGACGGACGCAATCGATGAAGCCAACGAGGCATCCGCGGCCGATACGGCAATCGCTGCGCTGTCGGCATGATCCTTCCGGGCCAGGAGCAGCCCTGGAGGCTCCGCATCCAGAGCTTCCCGGGCGGAGCGGCACGCTGCCGCAACGCTCCGCCTGTCGGCGGCTTCCTTACCAGACAGCCCGGCCTCAAAACGAAGCGTAGCCGCTTCCCGCCGAAAGCGAGCTTCCTCAGCCCCGGCGGCCGCCTTCCGGGCACCTTCACCCAAGAACCGGGGAGACCCCGGGTCGATACGCGCCTCGGCGCCGTCGTCGTACATCCGCCCGTCGGTCCAAACGACGCGCCTGCGCCCGTCGCGATCCGTTTCCGGTGGCAGCACCGTCACGTCGCCCACGATGCGAGTCAAGTAGGACAAGGCCAGACGCCCCGCTTCTTCATTGCCGACCGGCACGAGGAATACCGGCAAGGTCCCTGGCGGCGTGCGGGCCGGCGATCCTTGAAGAACCTCCGGATCGAGTACTTCAACACCATGTCCGTGCGCGAGCACGGCAGCCCTTGCCGTGGCATGACTTGACGCGGGCGCCGCCACGGCCCCCAGAACGCGCGGCCCAAGGAAACATTCGAACGCGCTCCCGGCCGACTCAGGAAGCTCCGGAGACAATTCGAGGAGGCGGTACAAGGGAATCGCCCCTGGCGCCTTCTCCTGAAGCACGGCGAGCAGTTCCTCGTACTGCGGTATTTCCGGAAGCACCTCGGCTCTCTCCCGGACCACATCGGCCTCGCGTTCCTTCGTAGCGGCCTCGTCGGACAGGCGCCTTGACGCCCCGTCCGCCAACGCTTCGTCCCGACCGGCCGCAAGGGCCGCATCGGTGAGGGCGGCACGCAAGATGCCGAAGGTTTCCTGGAGAGCGGTCGGATCGACCAGGACGCCGGCCTCTATCCCCTCGAGGGCATCGGAGAACGCTACGAGAGCTTGGGCCGCTTCCGGATCGCAATAAGCAATCGCTGGCGACGAATCCCGGACCGTTCCCTGGGCCCGGCGCCGCGCTTCCTCCAAGCGACGCCCGGCCACCTCGAACGCCTCCCGGGACCGCTGCAGGTCCGCTTCCCTCTGGCGCCGATCTTCACGGGCGCTGTCTCGTCCGCTCTCCGCCCCTTCGAGTTCGCGCCGCGCTTCGGCCGCCCGCTCGACCAGGGCAAACCCCTCACCGCCCCGCACGGTACTCAGCGAATCCGTCACCGCCGATTCCCTGGATTTGGCCGACGCAAGCCGCTCCTCGGCGGTCTCGGTGGACCGACGCGCCTCGTTCAACGCGACAGTTGCCGCATCTTGATGCTTATAGGCCTTCCGCCTGGAGAGCTCCGCCCCAACGTACTCGTAGCGAGTGATTTTTTCCGTTTCCCGCCGGGCATCGTCCAGCCTCTCGAGGATAATTCGCAGGAAGCCAAGCTCCGACTCCAAGTCGTCGAGATCGGCCTGGATGCCGTCAATCGCCCGAAGCGCGTCCCGTACCTCCCGGAATTCAGTTTCCGCCGGCGGGGGAAGAAGCCCGATGAACAGATCATCCAGGTTGCGGGCCCTGGCGACAAGCTCCCGATACGATTTTGCCGCCGTGATCAGTTCCATGACGCGCTGATACGCGTCCCGATCCCGGTAGAGGAACTGGGCAAGTGCCGTCCGGTACCGCCCCTTGTCGAAGACCCTGTCCCGCCCTAGGCTCTCCTCGAGTTCCCGCCGGTCTGCGGGGCGGCGGCACGCTTCGCCCTCAAGGCCTTTCTCCTCTACAACCAGTCCCACTTCGTCCAAGCCTTTACCACGCGCGATAAAACCCCACACCTCCGGCTGGGCATCGAGGGAGGTCGCGTAAACGCCGACTCCGAAGGTGTGGACTGTAGCGTCGTCTCCGTCCCGAGCCTCCACCGCTACGTAGGCAACGCACGGCCCTCGGAGGGCGATATCCTTCTCGAGGTCGTACCTCAGAACAATGCTTGCCAGATTCCGTCCGGCGTCGCTGCGGGGGCCGAATCGGGCGGCGGCGTTGAACTCCATGTCCACCCCCGCCGTCAGCGCGAAGTGAACGGCGTCCAGGACCGTCGATTTTCCGCTCTGGTTGTCCCCCACCAGGAATAGATTCCTCCGGACGGGGAGCGTCTCGTCGACGAAATTATGGAAATGGATCAGGCGGATCCTTCGGATATGGAAAGCCTCGCTCATGCGCCTTCTCTTTTCGAGCCGTTATCGACCGAAGAGGCGCCGTTGTCCTCCGGTGCTTCCTCGCCGCCGGCAACCGACCGATAGGCCCGGATCACGACTTCCCGTCCCGCTTGGGAAGCGTCGTAACAACGGATGCCGGGAAGGAACTCATAAAGGGCATGCTCCTCCATGCCCGCGGGAAGCTCCTCGCCCGCTTCGGCGCATCTATGGTCCACCAGGCGCACAAAACGGTGCCTGTCGAGTTGAAGAAAGAGGGGCCGTACGGCCTCGAAGATCCGCTGCTCCGACGGACACGCCTCTCTCATCTCCTCCCGAAACCGTCGGAGCGCGAATGCGACGAAATCGGCCAGGAGGAACCGCAGGTGGCGGTCGTCGTCGGGAGAGACGTTCTGGCGGCGGAGCTCTTCCTCGTGAAACTCGAGGAGAATGGCAAACAGGAAGCATTCGTCCCTTCGGCGAAGGTCGAAGAGGTCCCGCTGGGAGGTGCGCAGCCGATCGTTGTGCTGCCGCTCCTTGATAAGCCGCGCCACGTGCCGGTCAACGTAGAGCCGCCATCCGAAGAAATGTTCCACAAACTGGCGAAATCCGCTCTTGTTGCGGACCAGGAAGAGGAAGAGATCCGGGTTGTCCTCGCGGTAGAAGAAAGTGGACTCGGTGAGCACGTTGAGCGCGGCGCGGACCCGTTCCGCCCCCTTCTTTTCGAGGGCCAGGCTTAACAGTTCCCCTGACGGGCCGTTCCGGTCTTCCGTCACGTTCCCCCTCCCTCGTCGCGCCGGAAAAGAAGATCGGGCGCGTCGAGTTCCCCTTCCTCGAACGCGAAGCAGGCCCTCTCCCCGTTCCGGGAGTTCATGTCCCGGCGTATCCGATACGAAAGATGCCGGCGATCTTTCCCCGCCCGCAGATCGTGGGCCTTCACCGCCGCGATAAGGGTCCGGGCGTCGTCGATCCCCTTGAGGTCCCCCCCCGAAAGCAGGGCCGTATCCTCGCCGTTCAGGATCTTCTCCTCCACGAACCGCCCCAATTCATAGAGACGTTTGCGGTGCAGTGCCCGCGTCTGGCCCGGTCTGCCCTCTTTTACGGAGAGGTACGCACCGCCCCGGACTCCGCGGACGGTCTGATACCGCCTTGCGGGCTTGGGAAGCGGCGCGCGATCTTCGGGTGTTCCCGTCCGTAAATCGGACACGAGGTGCGCCGACGCAAACAGCGCGTTGACCCAGCGGTTCGCTTGTGTCACCTCCTCGTCCCTGATGCGAGCCATCTCCCGGCTGCGGTCCCGAAGCGTCTCTATCCGGATGTTCCGCGCGCGGACGCCGGCAATGTGGGCATGGAGACGTCGGACGACGTCCCTTGCCGCCGCATGGACCCGCTCGAGCAGCAGGTCGTATTCCCCACCCGGGGCGAAAAAGGGGACGAGCCGCTCGGACACGGCCAGTGGATCGGGCCAACTTGCCGCAGATGGCGCGGCAAACGGATCCTCCCGGAGATGCCGATTCACGGTATCCCGGGTCGCGCGAAGGGATTGCGCGTAGCAGCGTCCAAGGAGCTTCTTCGCCGTCCGATGGAGTTTCCGGGCACGCTCCGTCGCCTCAGCGATATAGTCCTCAACGTACCGTTCGAGCCGCTCGACAACCTCCGCCAATGCCTCGAGGCGGAAAGGGCTCACGGCAAACGCAACCAGGGCCGCATCGAAGGCCGACAGCTCGCGGGCCGCTTCGTCGACTTTCCGGTCCGCTTCTGCGCAAAGATAGGCCAGACGCAGGCATCTCTCGCGGCGTTCCCGATCCTGTCCCTCCCGATTGGCACTGTCTGAGGCATCCCGGTCGATTACGTCCATCGTGAAGGCAGCCGTCTCCGCGCCATCATGCGCCGGTGCGGCGTCATCGAATGAATCCTCATGCTCCCCAACGGAATCCGCCTCTCCGCCGGACTCCTCGCCCAAGTCGGGGGTAGTCGTCTGCGCGTCTTTTCGCAGCCTCTCGGCGAGCCGGAGCGCCTCGTTGAGCCTGTCCGCGGCATCCCTCAGAAAATGGGATCCGTGCCCCGAAAGGGCCGCGGCATCGAGGCGGGAGCGCCCTTCGAGGAATTCGAGTATCGCCGCCGTTTCGTCATCGAGGCGGCAAAGAAACTTCCGAAGGTGCCGGTCGGCGAGCGTCTCGATCCGCCGTGGCTCGAGGCGCCTTGGCGCCAGGTTTCCCCAGTCTTCTAACTGCGCGATGTCTGCGCGGAATGTGTCGGGGTCGTAAATCCCCGGCTCCAGGCCGGGGACCACGGTCAGGGCTTCGACCATCAGATCGTCGTAATAGACCTCGATCCGATGGGCACGGCGATGATGGAGAAGGAGCCACAGGATGGCCGCGTAAGCACGCCGCCGGTCGGCCGAAAGAAAACGAAACCGTTCTCCCGGGATGGCACCGATGATCGTCCGAAGGTCTTGGAAATCGCCCCCTACCATAACAAGTTACTTTACCAAATTCGATACCGGTGGATCGCGTCGTTTCACCTGGAGCCGAACCGGGTCCGGGAGGCGTTCTTCCTCGCCCTGAAGCACGCGAAGCTGCGCCGGATCAGGTTCCACGACATGCGCCGCACCTTCGCCTCCTGGCTCATCGCGAACGGAGAATCCCTGGTCTACGTCAAGGAGCAGCTCGGGCACCACTCCATCCAGATCAACGTGGACACGTACGGACACCTGATCCCCGGCGCAAACCGGAAGGCGGTCAACGCCCTCGACGAACCGGAGTGGGAAAAAGCTTCGGGCAAACCCGTCTCCCTGGCGCAATCGGCAATATGTATAGGAGCGGAGAACAACGCTTGATAAAATTCACTATGCCCAAGAAGAAGCCACCCCTCTCCGAAACCAATCCTTACCTGAAGGACCCCAAGGAACGCCGGTATTGGATTCAAACGACAGTGGTTTCCTCCGCGGCCATCGAGGGTGTTCGCTTTTCAAGGAAAGAGGTTGAGCGCCTCCTCGACGAAACCCTTCCTGTCCGCAAACGAGTTCCGGGATGATCGGCAGTTGCGGCGAAAGACAACGGCACAGATCATCCCTTCGATGAAGGAGGTCTACACCGAAGAGGAAGCCTTCGATATCCTCTTCCCGGATGAGAGATCCAAGCAAGCGTATCGCGAAGAGAAGACCCGCATGGATCGAAATGTGGTCGATAACATTCGCGCCGGGAAGGTCAACCCGATACGGGGTTGGCGGGTCCTCAAAGGGATGGACCAGAAGACGCTGGTCAACCTGACCGGTATCCGCCAGCCGAACCTGGCCCGACTGGAAAAACCGAACGCTCCAACCCCAACGGTGTCTACCCTTAGAAAAATTGCCTCGGCGTTGGGTGTATCCATTGAGGATCTCATCCATGACCGGTAAACCTCTCCCCCGCTTCAAGTACGGGCTCGTCTGCGACGATATCCGTGAGGAGAAGTCGAACAAGACGCTGATCGTGGGCTTGTATGGTTCCAAGATCATCGTTCCGGGTATCCCGGGGATCATGCCCAAGCTCTGTTTTCGCCTGTGCTTCGACGCCACCGGAGCGTATCCCGAGAATTTCGAACTCATGCTCAAAAGGCCTGACGGTAAGGTTGAAGGTCCTTTCCCGGTGAAGACCCCCGCCTTGAGGACGAGGACGAGGGGTACATAAATATCTCTCTCGTCCCCTTCCCTATCGGCGCGGAGGGCCCTTACGAGGTCTTGGCCAGAAACGAGGGACAAGAGGCGAAGGTCTTGTCGTTCCGCGTCGTGAAAGGCGCCAATCCGGCCTGAATTGCAGGTTCCCCTGCAGGGCTGATTCCTTCCCGATTCAATTCGCGCTCTCACTCTCGACGCCGCAGCCCGGAAAAGAAATCATGCAAAATCCGCACCCCCGCGCAACCAGAAAGGGGGCCAGGCAGGTGCGCCAAAATGGCGGCATGCAATTATACGATTCATGTAGGGAAGATGGCGCGCCCTAGAGGATTCGAACCTCTGGCCACTTGATTCGTAGTCAAGTGCTCTATCCAGCTGAGCTAAGGGCGCGTCCGGGAGGAAAGGCATCAT
>Ga0209751_10001721_pt1 | contig 22199 bp, 18 predicted proteins | sample RifCSP13_1_FD_184019 | JGI IMG/M metagenome (GOLD analysis project Ga0209751, IMG submission 184019) | Soil microbial communities from Rifle, Colorado - Rifle CSP2_sed 13_1 (SPAdes) (version 2) | ecosystem: Environmental > Terrestrial > Deep subsurface > Rock core/Sediment | place: Rifle...
CGGGGGAGTCCGGTGGCAGCAGGCCGACGTCAACGTTGATCAGGTTGTGCTTCTCATCGTCCAGGTTGATGATGGTGAAGCGCACCTTCTCACCGCCCTGGAGATCCAGGGTCTTGATGTCCCACGTGAGGCCATCGGCGACGATCTTGACCTCCTTGGGACCCGCCGGCGTGGCTTCGGCCTCAGGAGTTGACACCGGGAAGGCGTCCGGGCTGTCCTCCACGGTGATGGTCAGGGGCTTCGCCTTGCTGTCGCTGGGCGCGGTCACGGTGACGGTGGTGGGCTCCGAAGGCGCCGTCCACTCGATGAGCTTCCGCTGGCCGGGGTTAATCTCAAACCTCTCGATTCCGGCGTCCTTGCTCTCAACGGCGATCGTTGTGCCGGATGTCCCGCTGGCATAGCTAAACAGCAGGGTGACAGTAGCGCCCGGCTTGACCTTCACGGCGTCCGGGGCGAAGGAGGTGGGAGTCCCGGCGAAGGAACTGGCCGGGTTCACCTTGATGACGATGGCCTCTTTCATGGCCTTGATCAGCGCCTGCTGGGCCTGGCGGGCGCTACCCCGCAGACCGGTGAGTGTGGAAACCACCTCTCCTGCCACGCCATCGTTGCCATCGTCCCGCCACTGGACGAAAGTGCCGCCGTGCGGGTCGCCGTCGCTAGGCATCTTCACGGTGGCCACCAGCTGCTCGCTCTCCGCGTCGTAGATCCATATGTTGTGGTCGGCGTTGGAGTTTGCCAGGACGTACTTACAGTCGGGCGAGAGGAGGATGTGGTCGGTGGTGCGGCCGATGGGCACCACGTTGGTAACGATGTTGAACTTGGTGTCGATGATGGTCATGGTGCGACCCTGCTGGCCGTAGCCGGCGGACTCGCCCTTGTCGGCCGTGTAGAGCTTGCTCTCGTCACAGGACAGGCGGGCACCCCAGGGGCCGGGTCCGGTGGAGACCTCGCCGATGACCTCCATCTTCTCCAGGTCGATCTTCTTGACCTTCTGGCCGTCGCCCTCGGTCACCCAAGCGATCTTGCCATCCTGGGTCACCTCCGGCCAAATGGGGTCGAGCACCGGGGCCTCGCCTACTACCTTCCACTTCTCCATGTCGACCTTGGCCAGGACGCCCTCGATCTTCCCTCGGAGGGCGGCCGACGCGGCGGGCACTGTAGCAAACATGAACTTGCCTTGGATGTCACCGGAGAGGACGTAGGGGTTGCCCACGAAGTCCTGGAGGTTCATGCCGCCGACGATGGCGTGGTCTTTGCCCGGGTCAATCACCCAGACGCCGGCGCCACGGCGGTTCCAGTTGAAGTCCACGTTCATGATGTACTCGTGACCGTCGGGGCCGGTGAAGTTGTTGACGTGGTGTCCGCCGAAGCCGCCCAGGGTCTCCTTGTAGACCTTGCACAGCTTCAGGGTGAACCCGTCGATGATGAGGAGCCGGGGTGGCTTCTCCGGGTTGGCCATGGACTGGAGGTATATCCAGCGCCCGTCGGCGGAGACGGTGGCGCCGTGGCTGGAGTAGCCCTGCGAGTATTCATCGGGCAGATCCACGGTGGCCACCGGTTTCCAGTCCTTCATGTCGGTGGCGTTGAATATCTCCACGGTATTCTTGGTGTTGGTAGCCCCCCAGCTGGTGCCGGCGTTGGTGTAGAAGTAGAGGTCACCCGGCTTGGGCGTGAGAACTGCTGGCCCGCTGCAGTCCAGCTCCTCCTCCACCTCCACACCGAAGTACTGGGCCCAGTCGTTACCGATGGGCGGCTTGGCCCAGAGGGCCCCGGCTGGCGCCGGCGTGCCTGAGGGCGCCGGCGTCTCCTGCGCCGGCGGCGTGGGTGACTCCTGCGCGGCCGGCTTGGGACCGCCATCGCCGCCGCAGGCGGCGGCTAAGGCGAGCAGAACCGCGGCGAGGGCCACAGGCACGGCAAACCTCAGCGGCTTCAGGCTTTTCATTTCGCACCTCCTTGGTCTGGTCATGTGTCTCTCGTCTCGCTACAGCCCACGAAGACGCCCGGGAGGATCCGATAACCTCTCGGTCACTCCACGGTGATGGTGCCGACCGACTCGGCAGGGTGGAAGTCGCAACGGAAGTTAATGGTCCCCGGCTGGTCGGGCGCGGTCCAGACCAGGGTGCCTGCGCCCCCAGGCTCGAAGAGATCGGGATCGGAGACGGCGTCGTCGTCGGAGTTATACTCGTCGTCGAGCCCGGCGATGCGCATGTTGTGGATGGCCTGGCCATCGTTGGTGAGGTTGAAGGTGACTTGCTGGCCAGGGCTGACCGCGAACTCGCTGGGCTCGAAGAAGTTGTCGCGCATGGAGATGTCGAAGGTGACCGGCTCAGGCCCAGCACCGCCGCCGCCACCACCACACGCCGAAGCGAGGAGGGCGACGCTCAGCGCCAGGACCGCGGCGAGCAGGAGCGGCTTAAGCAATCGCGCCAGCGGTGTAGTCATCATTCCATCCCCCCTCGTCGATCCTTGAACCGTTCCGCTCACGATGGTCTCCTCATGCGTCTGCCCCTTTCTCCTAACCCCAGCCGAGGGGTGCCAAAGGTCTCCAAGAGGTCATCGAATTCGGCCAGCCTGACCTGATGGCCCTCGTAGACCCGAGCGAGATCATTACGGCTGCTGACATCAACGACCTTCATGTGAGACGGCCCCGCGCGCAGCAGCTGGTCGAGGGTGATCGCGGCGTGGCTGGCGAAGTCTTCGCGGTCGATGATGACGACATCGGGGGCGAACTGCTGCACGAAGCCTTCCATGTCGCAGTCGTCGAACTCCCTGGCGCTCACGTCCAACCCCGCTTGTTCCCGGAGAAGGTTCGTGAGCCCCTGGACTAAGAGGGACCCCTGGTAAAGGAGGAGGATGCGTCGGACCGTCACGTGAGCCGTACCTCACTGGCCCCATTGTGACGGCGGGCACGAACGCTGTGACCATGAAGGGCAGCAGCAGGGCGGGGCCAGGATGGGTAGTCTTTGGGAGGCGTCGACCTACCAGACCTGGTAGGTCGTTAGGGCAGGGGCTCGGCCACGCGGACCAGGCCCGATTGCAGGGCGTAGGCCACGGCCTGCGCTCGGTTCCGCAGGTGTAGCTTGGCGAGGATGTTCTTCATGTGGTAGTTGACGGTGTTCTCCGAGATGAAGAGCCTGGCTGCGATCTCCTTGTTGGTGGCACCGCCGGCTACCAGTTGGAGGACCTCCAACTCGCGCTCGCTTAGCTCCTCCTTTTCGGAGCCCCTGGCAATGGGTTCAGCCAAGCGCGCGAACTCCGTTAGGATCTTGGCGGCTAGTCCCCTCGACAGTGGTGCCTCACCGGCGGCGATGTCAATAAGGACCCGGCCGAACTCCTCACCCGACATATTCTTCAACACGTAGCCCTGGGCGCCGCTCTTGATAGCCTCGAACAGATCCTCTTCTTCGTCCGACACCGTAACCATGACGATCTTCGTGTCGGGCATCTCGGCCTTGATCAACCGGGTGGCCTCTAGACCGTTGCACCGAGGCATCTTGATGTCCATGAGGATGAGGTCAGGCCTCAGCAGTCGGGCTTGCTCCAGTGCCTCCAGGCCGTCGCCGGCCTGTCCCGCCACACCCATGCCCCACGCCTTGAGCAGGCTGGCCACGCCGTCGCGGAAGAGAGCGTGGTCGTCGACGATCAATACGTTCACCCGGTTCGTTTCCTTTCCAGCGCCAGAGGGATGGCGACGCTGACCCGTGTCCCGTGTCCCAGCAAGCTTCGCAAGTGGAAGCGGCCGCCCACGGCCTCGGCCCTTTCCCGCATGGTCTGCAGTCCGAATTGGGGCCACTCTCCCCGCTCGTAGTTGGCGGGGTCGAAGCCACAGCCATTATCGGCCACGACCGCCCTCAAGTGGCCGTTCCTCGACGATAAGCTTACCATCACGTCAGTGGCTCTAGCGTGTTTGCGCACGTTGCTCAAGGCTTCCTGGATGATGCGGAGCACCTGGATCTCAGCGGCCACGGGCAGCCGGACGTCCGTCACCCCGTCTTGCAGGCGGCAGCGGACTTTGATGTCGGCGAGGCGGCCGAACAACTCCAGGTAGTGCGTGATCCGGGGCACCAGGGCCCCGTCATCCTGGTTGGTCACCCGAAGCCCGAGGATCGCCTCCCGTATGTCAGCGTAGACCTGCCGAGCTGCCTCCTCCAGTTGGGCCACCACCTCACCGGCCTCCTCCGTCCGGCCGTCGGTCAGGAGGTGTCGAACGGCCGAAGCCTTGGTATTCACGTAGCCCAGGACCTGCGCAAAGCCATCGTGCATCTCCCGGGCGATGCGGTCGCGTTCCTCAAGGATGGCGACGTCCTGTACCTGCTGGTAAAGCTGGGCGTTCTTGATGGCCACGCCCACCTGGCCGGTCACCGAGTCCAGCAGCTGGTCCTCGCGCTCCGTAAGGTGCTCGCGGTCCGAGAACGACAGGCACATGACGCCCACGATCTCGCCGGCGGACTTGAGGGGGAAGCCCGCGCCGAGGGCGCAGCCGGCGTCCGCGCCGGGGCCGACGCTGAAGGCAGCGTCGCCGGAGAGCGCCACTTCTCCGCATAACCCCTCGCTGGTGGGGACGCGCTCTCCCAGGTCATGAGACAGCGAGCCGCCATCCGAGGCGGTCCCGGCCGCCAGCGTGAGGTGAGACCGGTCCTCCTCCACCAGCCATATCTGGCCCGAGCAGGCGCCAGTGATTTCCAGCACCGAGCTGAGTGCTTTGGTCATGATGCCGTCCAGGTCCAGTGTGCTGCTCACGGCTGCGGAGACTTCGTTCAGAGCTGCCAGGTCGCGGTTCCGCTGCACCAACTGGCGGAATAACATCGCCTTCTCCACAGCGATGCCCACTTGCTGACCGATTCGTTCTAACAGCTGGCTCTCGCCTTCGCCAAACGCCGCTTCGTCGTGGCTGGCCAGCGCCAGGACGCCGACTACTCTGCCTTCAGACTTCACAGGAACGCTGATCGTGGAGCGAAACCCCTCGCGCCGGCATAGTTCAGCGACACGCGGGTCATCGAAGGCATTGGCGATGACCACCGATCTGCCGCTGCGCACGACCTCCGATCCAATGGGATCGTCGCCCAGCTTCTGCCGGCGCACCCGCTCGACAATGGCAGGCGACAGCCCGCGGTGGGCGGCTGAGTGCAGCTCCTCCCGCTCCGGGTCCAGAATGCAGATAACGCCAGCCGAGGCGCCCATGATGCCCATCGCCGTGTCCAGGGACACCTGGAGGGACTGCTCCAGGCCTAGTGGTTCGCTCAGTGCCGTGGCGACGTCACTTACAGCCGAGAGCTCCCGGTTTTGCTCTAACACTCGCCGCTCCAGCCTATCGATGATCCCAAAGACGACGTGGGAGAAGGCGTATACCGCCACCGCGGAAACGGACAGCATGAGGGCGAATCCCAACCAGCTGTGCAGGAAGTCTGGGAGCACAAAGTGAGCAACGTACGTGAACAGGCCTAGGAAGACTACAGGAGCGATGACGGTTGCCCACTTCAGGCGATGGACGGTCATCTTGGAACCCTCACGAATCCTTTCCACCCTCACCGTCGCCGTGTGGCATGCCTGCGTCAATCAGGCGCCGCCGCAACATGCTGTAAGGTTTTGCCCCACCGGGACTGCGGGCCCAGCTACAGGCGGTTTGTCTCGACATGTCCGAGCCGGCGCGATGGGTTGGAGAGCGCCGATCATGAATCGTACTTAGCACGGAGTTTGAACCAAGCGCCTCGACACGCCCGGATGGCCTAGCACGACGTGACGCGCACTGAGCGCCGTTGGTGGCGATCCTCAATAAGACTTCGTAGTGTCCGGGTCCGTGGTCGATTCGTGGGGCACCGGTCGCCAGCGTACCCTAGATGTCCTTCGACATCAGGACGCGGCCAGGGCTCCCCGTCATTCGTTTGTAGCCCGTGCTTGTTTTCTTTGCTAGAACTGTATAGCCGTGCCGCTCGTACAGTCGCAGCGCAGGGTTGGTTATTCCGGTCTCCAGGCATATTCGGGACGCGCGTTGGCGGCGTGCGAGCTCGTCCGCGTGTCGCAGCAGCCTGCCCCCGATGCCACGGTTGCGCAGAGCCTCGTCAACGTATAACTCACTGATCGCGAAAGCGTCTGGTTGCGCGTCAAACTGCACCCGCTGGCGCAGCCACATTCCATGGAGCGCGCGGGGAGTCACTAGCCCGAGGATGAAGAGCATTTGAGGAAGCATCCGCAGAAGACGCCCGGCTGTCAATCTGACACCGTACTGGCTTCCGCAGTCGAGCACTCCGACGACGGCACCATCCAGGATCGCGACTGTGGTACTCTCCAGGGCAATAGACGCCCCGCTGAGAACGAACAGCTCGCCAAGACGTCTGGCCCGTTTCGATCCGAGGAGCATGGCCATCGGCGGCTCTGGCGGGTAGTTCATAATGCGGGAAATGTCTGGGAGGTCAGCCGCTGTCGCCGGCCGCATTTCGACCCGTTCCGCGAAGGGCGCCGCCATAGCCAGCGCATTGTGACACGGCCCGGATGGGAAGGCAATCATCGCGCCCGGGCCTATCATCGGCGATCTACCTGAGGGCCCCGGAGCTCCTTTCGCTTCAGCGCCCGGTGCTTGGCTATCAATAAGTCTGCTTAGTGACAACGTCGCCAGGCCGCAGCGTGCTCGCCGTCAGTGGCGGCGCGTTCTTTTTATTGGTACTAAGCCCCGGGCGGCGGAACGGCGCCGAGCTGCACCAGTAGGCCGAGTGCGTCTATTGTCGACCAGTGCTCGACGATCTTCCCGTCGGTTATACGGTGCACGGCGATCCCCTCCATCGTGACGTCCCTGTTCGTCGGCGGGATACCTAGGAAGTCACCGGTGTGCTTGCCTGAGGCCTTGATGCGAGTGACCACCCTGTCTCCCTCAGCCACCTGGTCCATGATCTCATGTTTGAAGTCGGAGAAGGCGTCCAGGGCTAGGTTGAACGCCTTCCGCGCGCCGTCGATTCCGGGTGGGAGGTCAGGGAACGGCGGTGGGTTGTGGTCGTCGTAGCTTCCAGCAACGAAATCGTCCAGGATATCCGGCTGGCCCGTATCGATCCGCTCGAAGAAGCGCCGGATCAGCTGCTTGTTCTGCTCTGACATTGTGCCACCTCCTCATGCTGGATCTTCATGAGACCTTATTGTAACCCACGCCGCAAGGCCCGCGTGACGATTCACACCGCGGAGATAGCCAGCTTGCAGTCTTGCGCACAGCCGATGATCAATAAGTTTGGTTAGTGTCAGCGCGGGGGCCAGATCGCCTGTCTCGCTTGACTAAGGTCCGTTTCCCGATCAGGGTATAGGCGGTTCTTGCAAGTGGCCGGTATAATTTCGCCAGACAGTCAAGTTAGCCGCTCATAAAGGGGGGAGCCATGACCGCGAAAGCTGACACGAGAGAAGCGAAATGGGGCAGCCGAATGATTGAGCTGCGTGTTCGGTTCTGGACTGACAATCTGGCGGAGCACAAGGGTCGGATTCGCCCGAGGCACGCTTGGTCAGGCCGAGTGGTCCGAATGAGCCCGAATCAGACACACGGCATTAGTCCCCAGAATCCGAGACCGTTCAACTCGCTGGCTGAAATGGCCGTGGTTATCGAGCGTGTCCTAGCAGAGCATGGGGTCAAGCTTCATCCTACTCGAGAAGATTCCCCACACCCTCGCACAATGATGCAGGTGATTCGTACCAGCGCCGTTAGGAGAGTTGAGGCCCTACCAGATGCGACCGTAGGGGTTGACGAAAAGTGAAACTGATATTATATTCATATAAACCCGGTCCCCTGGACGATGGAGACAGACTTTGACAGTCAAGAACCACATCGCGAATTCCGGTCATAAGGGCGTTCGCAGCAACAAGGGAGCTCGCACACGAGAACGTTTGCTCGTGGCTGCCGTTGACGTCTTCGATCGAGATGGCTATGTGAACGCCCGCGTAACCGATGTCGCAGAACGGGCGAAGATATCCCATGGAGCCTTCTACCGGTACTTCTCCAACAAGGAGAGCATCCTCGAAGCGATCCTCGGCGAACTGGAGGCCGAGTTCTGGGAGGAGAGTCGAGTGCGCCTGCACCCCGCCAATCCCAAGGAGGCGATACTGCAGGCGACCGCCGGCTACTTTCAGGCCTTCCAGCGAAACGCTGTCAAATGGCGAGTCCTCGTGGAGGCCGCAGCCACCAACCGGCGATTTCTGGAGCAATGGATGCGGACCCGCGGGCGATTCATTGAACGCATTCGTGCCAGGATCGAACGAGATATCGAGGCGGGAACCGCGCGACCGGTCGACGCAGGACTGGCGGCCAGCGCTCTGGCGGCCATGACGGAGTACTTCGCCTATCTATGGCTATCCCTGGATGGCGACGCGGTGCGAGCCGATTTCAGCCTCGATCGCGGAATGGAAACAGTGGCAGACCTCTGGTACCAGGCGCTTTACTGCAAGGGTAATCTCGCGGGAGACTGACGTCTTAGGGGCTCCCAGGTACCCCCTTCTCTGATCTTCACTAGATAACCCATCCGTCGTCGCCGCTGTCGCACGACCTCCTCGCGGCGCCGACCCCTGTCGCTTGATTCGCTCGCCAGCTTCCGAGGGTCCCCGAAACAATCTGTCATTTTTTCTGCTCCTCCAATGTGGTCCCCTCTTGACAAAAGGTGCCAATATGCTAAAGTGATGTCAATTTCATAATCGTCCCCGAAGGAGAGTTAAGAGAAAATGTCCGTCGCCTCTGATTCCGGGTTGCGAGTTCTCTTGGACAAACAGGAAATCCACGAAGTTCTGATGCGCTACTGCCGTGGTGTGGACCGGTGTGACGAGGAGCTAATCCGCTCCACTTACCACAGTGACGGCACAGACGAGCATGGTCCCGTATTCAGAGGGAATGGCTGGGACTTCGCCAAGCAGATCGTGCCTTGGCTGAGAGACCATAGCCTTGGATCCATGCACTTCATGGGAAACGAGCTGATCGAGGTTCATGACGACGCGGCCAACAGCGAGGTCTATTTCGTGGCCTATCACCGGCTTCAGCGAGATGATGGGCTCTACGACCTGGTCTTCGGTGGGCGGTACGTTGACCGATTCGAGCGCCGCGAAGGCGTCTGGAAGATCGCCAAACGGGTCTGCGTCAACGACTGGAGCCGGGTCGAGCCTGTAGGTGAGGTCTGGCCGGAGGCTGCTGAGTTCCGGCAAGGATTGCGGTCTCGGGATGACATCGCCTTCGCCCGCTAGCTGTTGAACGCGAGGAATGCAATTGAGCGATGCCCGACATTCACAGTTGGCAAATTCAAAGGAGGACGTTATGCGCAAGCTCTATGTATTCCTGATCCTTGGGGCCTGCCTGCTGGTGGCCGCTCTGGCCGTAGCCTGCAGCGGGGATGAGGAGAAGGCCGGAACACCAACTGCGCCGGCATCGTCACCGACGGCGGGCGCGGACCTCCCTGCAGCGGGCTCTCGGACTATAGGGTATGTCACCATCTCCGGGGACCCAGTTCAGTTGAGGTGGTGGCGGGTCTTCGAGGCGGCCGCTAAGGAGGTTGGCTGGAACGCAGAGTTCGCGGACGCCAAGGGCGTCCCGGACGATGCCTTGAGGGCCATGCAGAACTACATCAACACGGGAGCCGACGCTATCATTGCCGCCTGTGTGGAGACTCCCTGGGCTCGGCCAGCCTTGGATGACGCCAAGGCGAAGGGCATCCCGGTCATCGCAATCGCCTGTCCCGTGTCCCCACCGGAGAACGCCTGGACGGCGGTCTTCGCGGAGGACGAAGCTGGGCTGGGCGACACCCTGGCGAAGTACGTCGTTCAGCAGCTGGAGGCGGCAGGGGCTACCAACGTAGGCGTTCTGTACGACACGCAGTTCCTCTCCGGCAAGATCCGGTACGACGCGTTCAAGGCAGCAATCGCCGACACCAGCATCAAGGTGGTGGCTGATTTCGCTCCTCCGCTGACCGATCCTACAGAGGGGAGCCGCAAGGCTGCCGCCGACATACTGACCGCTCACTCTGACCTTGATGCAATCCTGGCCATCTACGACTGGATGGCGCCTCCCTCGGTTTCTGCGATAGAGGCTGCGGGGAAGCAGGACCAAGTAACCGTCTACTCCTTCTACGCGGACCACGTGAACCTGCCCATCCTGTTGAAGGAGGGTTCACCCATGAAGGCGGTCGTGGACGGTCCTGTCGAGACGGCCTCATTGGCGATAATGGACGAGCTCCTGGACTACTTCGTGAACGACGACCCGATCGACGCCAGTGCCTTCACCAGCGAGAAGATGGAATTCGTCATCTTCACCAAGGACAACGCCCCCGCGTTCGGAGACGATTACGTTGGTCCCATCGCATTGGACCCGCTGCTTGCTCCTTGGCTGGAGAAGTGGCAGCAGGAGTATTCGTTCTAGACAAGCGAGTCGGGATGTGGCAGCCTGAGACTCAACCTTAAGTAATGAGTCCCAGGCTGCCACGGCGGTTGACACGGTTGCGAGGTGGTGACGTGGAAAGCGTAGGCGACACCAACACCGGCTCCAAGGTGCGGGTCTCGCCCCGGACGGCTGACCACGTGGCTGGAACGCGTGCTACACCGGGACGTTCCCGGGTGCTCGCAAAGTGGATCAGCCGGGGCGGTGTCTTCCTGGCATTCTTCCTGATGCTGACCCTGTTTTCCCTTGGAAAGCCCGAAAGCTATCCCACCACCGCGAATTTGAGAACAATTCTGGACCAGGCGGCGGTGCTGGCGATTGTCGCGGCCGGCCTCACTGTAGTCCTCGCAACCGGCGAGTTTGATCTCTCCTTCGGGGCTACAGTCGGCATCGCCGGATCCGCGGCTGTGCTGGCCATGCGCGACCTCGATCAGGGGATTATTGGCGCCATAGTGATCGCACTTGTGGTAGGCGCCGGCGTGGGCACGTTCAACGGCGCGGTAATTGCGTACGGCAAAGTCCCGGCGTTCATTGCCACGCTCGCGGTCGCTTCCATGATCACGGGCATAGAACGCGCGTTCACCCACAATGAGGCGATCTATCAAGGCGTGTCGCAGACCTACGTAGACATGACACGAGAAAGACTCTGGGGAGTGCCTCTCGGGGTGTTGATCTCCCTGGCCACAATCATCTTCGTCTGGGTCTTGCTCGATCTTACAGTCTTTGGTCGGCGGATCTATGCGCTGGGCGGAAGCGAGCAAGCGGCGCGGCTAGCCGGTGTCCGCACAGAGCGGGTGAAACTCATGGCCTTCGTCGTCGCCGGGATGTGTGCCGGATTGGGAGGCGTCATCGTGACCTCGCGGGCGGCATCCTCTTTCTCCAACAGCGGCGTTGGGCTCTTGTTGCCCGCATACGCCGCCGCGTTCCTGGGAGCGAGTGCCTTGGGAGGGCGCCGCTTCCATCCTGCGGGAACCTATTTCGGCGTCGTTTTCATGGGAGCTCTTGCCACAGGCCTAATCATGCTTCAGTACCCGCCCTGGACTACGGACCTCATCCAGGGCGCCGTGCTCGTCGGTGCGGTCCTGATCACTCGCCGCGGGTCATGATGCTGGAACTGGAGAACGTCTCCAAGGCCTTTGGGGCGACCGTTGCCTTGTCGTCGGCATCGCTGCGCGTAGAGCCAGCTACTGTGCACGGCCTCGTTGGCCCCAACGGTGCCGGCAAGTCCACCCTGGTGAAGATCGCCTCTGGGCAACTGGTGCCGGACGCCGGAGTCGTTCGCGTGGCCGGGGCGAAAAAGAGGTTTCGGAGGCCCAGTGATGCCCATGCCCATGGCATCGTCGCCATGCCTCAAGACATAGCACTCATCCCCGACCTATCGGTGGCCGAGAATGTGGTCTTGGGCCACGAACCGCGGTTAGGGCCGATCCTCTGGCCTGGGCAGCGGCGCCGAGCGGCGAGGAGCGTGCTTGCTCGTCTAGGTGTTGAACTCCCACTTGACGCGCCCGCACTCTCGCTGAGGCCTGCGGACCAGAGACTTGTGATGCTGGCGCAGTCGCTTTTCCGGCGCGCCCGCGTGGTGATCCTAGACGAGCCGACCGCGGCCATGGGCGTCAGCGATGCCGGCGTAGTTCTGGCGGCGGTCACATCGCTTCGCAGCGAAGGAGTCTCCATCGTCTACGTGTCGCACCGGTTCGACGAAGTAGTCAGCCTGTGCGACTTCGTCACCGTAATTCGTGACGGGAGCGATGTCATGACGGTGCAACGGCGTGATCTCACGGCGGAGGTGCTGGTACAGGCAGTGGTGGGCGAGGGGAACCTAATGGAGGCGCCGGCCCGTGTCAGTGATATCGGTGAGACCCTCTGCACGGTCAACAACCTTAGAGGCCGCGAGCTAAGGGGCGTGTCGGCGCAACTCCGGACGGGAGAGATCTTAGGTGTCGCGGGGCTGCCAGGCTCCGGGGTCTCGGAGCTGCTCGAGGTCATGGCGGGAGTCCGTCGACCCGCGGCTGGAGATATAGTGTTGGCCGGCCGTCGCCGCGTTTTCGGCTCGCCAGCGGACGCCGTCGCTGTTGGCATCGCGTACCTCCCTGGAGAACGGAGCCGCATCGGCTTCTCGAACCTCCCCGTACGAACCAACGTAGTGATCTCCAGGTTGGAAGCGGTGTTCAAGATGGGGTTGATTACGGTGGCGCGGGAGCGAAAGGCTGCCCGGGAAGCGGCGTCCTTGGTGGGGCTGGCGACTCGCGTGGACGACCCCCTTGCAGCGCTCTCGGGGGGCAACCAGCAGAAGGCACTAGTAGCGCGCTCGCTATTTGCCCGCTCGTCAGTCCTCGTCCTCGATGACCCGACGGCTGGCGTGGATGTGAAGGCGCGCGCGGATATCCACGTGCTGCTGCGGAGGCTGGCAGACGAAGGCAAGTCAGTGGTCCTATCGTCAAGCGAGCCGGAGGAACTTGCCGCATTGGCGGATCGTGTTGTAGTGCTGAGCCGTGGCCGCGTTGCGGCGGTACTTTCGGGACGAGAACTCACGCCGGAAGCAGTCATACGGAGTTCGACGGCAACGATGCCCGCGGCGTCGGGGGATGGAGACCCGACCGAGGAGAAGCTGTGAGCTATTACTACATCGGAGTTGACATCGGGGGCACCTTCACCGACTGTGCCGTTGTGGACGAGGGCGGCAGAATCACCGCCGGAAAGGCCCTGAGCACCCCAGACGACTTTTCCCGAGGGTTTTTCCAGTCTATCGAGGACGCCGCCGGCTCTCTTGGCGTGACAGTGCCGGAGCTCCTGAGCCGCACAAAGCGACTGGCTCATGGTACGACGGTTGGGATCAATGCCCTAGTGACACGGCAGGGGGCCCGTGTCGGTCTCCTCACCACGAAGGGCCATCCGGACGCGCTCAAGATTATGGACAACACAGGCCGCGTGACCGGCGCCAGCATCGAAGAGGTACTGAACTACGCTTCCAGCACCTTACCGGAACAGATCGTCCCTCCGGAGTGTGTGCGGGAGATCACCGAGCGCATCGACTTCGAAGGCGATGTGGTTGTGTCCCTCGATCGTGACCAGGCAGGCAAAGCTATCAGAGAGCTCATCGATACTGGTGTCGAATCTCTAGCCATTGCGCTTCTCTGGTCCTTTGCCAACCCGGCGCACGAGCAAGAGCTTGCGGCGCTGGTGCGTGAGATCGCGCCCAATACATTCCTGAGCATCTCACACGAGGTGGCACCGAAGATTGCGGAGTACCCCCGAACGGCCACGACCGTCTTCAATTCCTACATAGGTCCCGTCATGCAGGACTACATCAGCCACATCATGGAGAGGGCAAGTCAGGAAGGCTACAGATACCCAGTTATGTTCGCCACAAGCAGCGGTGGCCTGGTGAACGCGGAGACGGCTCGGCGGACGCCGGTGCTTACGCTTCAGTCTGGTCCTGTGGCCGGTGTTGTGGCGACCGGGCTGATGGGGTCTGAGGCCGGGTTCCCCAACGCCATTGCCACCGACATGGGCGGCACGACCCTCGACGTGAGCGTGGTGACCGGCGGCCGACCAGTGGTGCGAGACGTCGCGGTGGTCGAGCGTCATCAGCTTCATCTGAGGATGGTTGACGTGGAATCGATCGGAGCTGGCGGCGGCAGCATCGCCTGGTTCGATCCAGAGACCAACACGGTTCGCGTGGGCCCGCAGAGTGCCGGTTCCGATCCCGGCCCTGCGTGCTACGGGAGAGGCGGCACACAACCGACGGTCACGGATGCCGACCTCTTGCTTGGCGTTCTCAATCCAGACGGGATACTGGGTGGCCGGCTCAAGTTGGACAAGGTTGCCGCGGAGCGAGCGATTGGCGAGATTGCCGAGAGGATGAATATGGATCCGGTGGCCTGCGCCGCGGGAATCGTTGAGATCGTCGATGCCCGCATGGAGGATCTAGTGCGGCGTATGACCATCCAGAGGGGCCTCGACCCCAGAGACATGGCCCTCCTCGGGTATGGCGGGGGAGCCGCCGCACACGCAGGGCTCTATGGCCGGGGCTTGGGCGTCAGCCGTCTCATTATCCCGCTAGCCAACATCGCGTCGGTGTGGTCCGCCCTTGGCATCGCCGTTAGCGATATCGTGCGGACATATGAGCGACCTACGTATATGCATGCCCCTTTTGACCCGGAGCAGGTGAGTGCGATCTTTGGTGAGATGGAGGAGGCCGCAACGCGTGAACTTCAAGCTGAAGGCGCCGACGTGTCGGACATCGTGCTCGATCGGCTCGCCGACATGAAGTACGGCCTGCAGGTATTCGAAGTGGAAGCTCCGGTGCCAAGCGGCGAACTCCACAGCGACAAGGCAATGGACCGGATGGTCGAGAACTTCGAGGAGGCGTACGCTATCCGGTTCGGGAAAGGCAGCGGCTACCGGGAAGCCGGCGTGATCCTTACGGCCCTGCGTGTGGAAGCCAGAGGCCTGGTGCACAGGCCACCGCTGGAACGAAAACAACGCGCCCCCGCGGCCGTCTCGCCGGAAGCGGCAAAGGGAACAAGAGACGTCTACTGGTATGAGCTTCGCCGACGCGTGGAGACCGCCATTTTGGATGGCCAGATGCTCCTGCCCGGCAACCAGTTGACTGGCCCAGCCATCGTTGAATACCCGTTCACCACTGCCGTCGTCAGGCCAAGTCAGTCAGCGGAGGTTGACGAGTGGGGCAACCTGGTCATCTACCTCTATGGGATGGCGGAAACAAGCTCAGTCGGCGCTGTGGGAGAGGAGAGCGCGTAGTGCAGGAAACATCACCGACCGAGTGGCAGCGCCGGCTCAAGAGTCTTAGCCAGGGCTACGACCCCCCCGGCGAACTCCAGGTTGACCCCAGCCTGAAGTTCCACTCCGAGTTCGACCCTGAGATTGACCCGATCACCTACGAGGTGATCCGTTCCCGCTTCTGGAATATCAACTGGGACCACCAGGAAACCATCCGCCGGGTTTCCGGCTCCGGAGTGGTGGTCTACGGCTACGACTTCAACACGAGCCTCCAGACTGAAGTGGGAGACGGGGTGGTGTTCGGCCCGGGCAACATCATGTTCGCTGGGTGCGCGGACCTTGTCGTCAAGTGGACCCTGGAACATCGGTCCGGGAATGTTGGCATCGAGCCGGACGACATCTTCATCCAGGACGATCCGTGGGTCGGTACGAACCACCAGATGGATACCGCCGTCTACGCGCCGATGTTCGTTGATGGCCGCCTCTTCTGCTGGGTCTACAACGTGGTTCACCAGCGGGAGATAGGCGGCGTGGAGCCGGGCGGCTTCATCCAAACTGCTCGAGACATTTACTCCGAGCCGACGTTCATGCCGCCGGTCAAGTTGGTCAGCCGCGGGGTAATGCGAGAAGACATTGCGGACGCCTGGATCAGGCGCTCCCGCCTGCCCGAACTCATTTATTTGGAGCTCAAATCTCAGATCGCGGGCGTAGAGTTCGCCAAGCGCCGAATGCTCGATATCATCGAGAAGTACGGTCCTCACACCGTCAAGGGCGTTATGCAGCGCATGATTCACGATACAGAGAACGTGGTGCGCAGACGCCTTCGTGCCATCCCAGACGGAACCTGGCGAGATGTCCGCTATGTCGGCGGTTCCCATCCGGGCGACCGCAAGGCGCACCGAGTGGAGATGCGGGTCCGCAAACAGGGGGACCACCTCTATGTCTCCAACGAGGGGACCGAGCGCAGCACGGGATCGTTCAACATCACGTTTGGCCAGTTTCGCGCCTGCGTCCTGAACGGAGCGCTGCCGCAACTGGCCTATGACCAGTACCTGTGCGGCGCCGGGGTGCTGCGCTGTCTCACCTTCGAACACAGCGATGACGCCATCACGTCGGCCCACCACCCCGCAGCCGTTAGTACCAGCATGGGTACCATCGTCACCATCACGCAGTCCCAGCACCTGTTCGCCAAGATGCTGAGCTCATCCCCAAGCCTCCGGCGCAATATCTTCGCGGCCTCCGGACTGCACACTTGCGTCCTGAACTCCATGTTCGGCGTCGATCAGTACCAGAGGCCCTACGCCAACTTCCCCTTCGACGGAGTCGTGGGCGCCATCGGAGCGTTTTCGTGGCGCGACGGCATGGACCACGGCGGCGCCATAAGCTCAACGATTAACCCTGTGGGCGCTGTGGAGGTGTGGGAAAGGGAGATACCTTTCCTCTACCTGTACCGGCGGGAGGTGCCGTCCAGCGGTGGGCACGGGAAGTGGCGGGGCGGAGCGACGTTTGTGACCGGATGGACAGGACACAAGACACCTGAGTCCTACATATCGTCCGGCGGGCTGTTCCAGTCCGTGACGCTCGGAATTGGCCTCGTTGGGGCCATGCCGGCTACGGGAGGCACGATGTGGTCCGCTGTTGATACTGCCATTCGCCAGGAGTTTGAAGCCGGGCGCATCCCTGGCAACCCGCAAGAGCTCCGTCTCAGCGCCCCTCACGGCGCCCCTCCACCCGGCAAGAAGTTCGATAACCGGCTTGGCGTTGGGGATGTCTTCGAGGTAATGCCCTCGCCTGGAGCGGGGTACGGCGATCCCATCCTCAGAGATCCCAAGCTGGTCGTGCAGGATGTCATGGGCCAGCGGTTAACCCGCCAACAGGCTGAGACCATCTACGGTGTCCGGCTAGCGGGCAACCCACACGAACTGGACGCGCCGGCCACGGAGTCGCGAAGGCAGCGGCTGTTGGAGGAGCGTCTGCGACGATCTGCTCGCCCGAGGGACTCAGCGCCACAGGCCGAGGGAGAGATGCAAGCCATCGGCGCCGCGATCGAGAGCGTCGCTATACTTCAGGCGGAGGTCGGCCGGGCGTTCCTCGGGTGTTTCAGGTGCCAGCAGGCCTTGTCGCCCCTGAACGCGAGCTATAGGGATGGCTGCGCGGTCCTGGAATCGCCCCTCCCTGAGCTGGACCCGCAAATATTCCAGGATCCGCGCGAGCAAGTGGACGACGAGTTGGTCGTGAGGCAATACCTTTGCCCCGGCTGCGGCATATGCCTGGACGCCGTGGTCTGTCCTGTGGGAACCGATCCCGAATGGGATGTATTGCTCATCGGACAATAGCCATCGACGACTGCCTCGGCTCTCCGGGGCCTGACGGTTGGAGGTTCGAATGACGCAGAGCCCGAGCGACCTCAGCGACAGGGAACAGGTACGCGAGTTGTACGCCCGCTACTGCTTCTTTGTAGACACGGGGCGGCCAGACCTGTTCGCCGCTGCCTTCACAGAGGACGGTGTTCTCTGGCTGAGTGACAGGGGATCGTACTGCGGACGGGCTGAGATTGAAGCGCACGTCGCCCGGCGTGTGGGCAAGACCTTCCATCTGATTCACAATGTGACCATCGACCGCATTGAGGGGGATACCGCCCTAGCGCACGCCTATTTCCAGCTCCTGGACCCCGATACCGCTCAGACAGTGGCCTATGGAACGTACGATGATCTGCTGCGCCGAGTCCACGGTACATGGCACTGGCATCTGAAGAAGGTCAACTACCAGTACAGGTCTGCCCCGTACGCCCAGGTTGCAGAGTCGATGCGACGGCCTGACTTCGGCCGGGACCTCGAGGGCGTGCCCTCCTTTGGCCACGATGCGCCTCCACACGCGTAACGTCACTTTTAGTTTAGGAGCTTTGCTTTGGCACTCAAACCGGACGATGACACAGCGGCTCATCCGATAGGACACGCTCCCCACTGGCGGGAAAGCTACTACTGCAACTTCTTCAATGTCCAGGACGACACTTACGGTCTGGCGTGGATCGGCGTACGCCCCAACGTGGAGCGGGGAGAAGCGCTCTTCGCCATCTTCGACAAGGACGTGCCGCTCCTCCGTTACGTGGACTTCAAGGTGCCGGTTGCCCGGGACATTGGCGCGGAACGAAAGCATCTGGGCCCCCTCAACTTCCGCTGCGTTGCCCCCTACCGTGAGTGGGAAATCGGCTTCGACGACAGCCGCTCCCAGGCTCTTGTGAAATGGCGGCGCATGAGTGATGTCTGTGATTGGGACTGGGAGGACCTAACAGCCTCCAAGCACTATCAGCATGCCGGCCGTGTTGAGGTGGAGGCAAACATTGAAGGCCGGCAGGTGAGGTTCTCCGGCACCGGAGAACGGGACCGGGCGTGGGGTGAACGCGACTACGGCTTCTGGCGCTTCGTGTGGTGGCTCGTCGTGCAGTTCCCGGACGATGTCGCCTCGCACGTGTTCCTGATGCGCGACGAGAACGGGGAGGGCCGCCTCCACGGCTACCTCCACAAAGCCGGCAGGACCAGGCCCGTCTCCCGCTACCAGGCTCAAGTGACTTATTCCTATGAGGGAGGCCCTCCGGAGCAGGCCGTTCAACTCATAACCGACGACGAAGGCCGCACCCTGCGCCTGACGGAGATGCAGCGGATGAATTACTTCGCCTTCACCGCCGACGGTCCGCAGGTGGAAGACGCTCCGCCGCCCGACGGCCTGAATCAAGGCCTCATGTACTGGACCTTCAACCGGTACCAGCGCGACGATGGCGTTATGGGCCGCGGTATGATCGATCACGTCTGCTGGAAGGGTTACCAGCAGACCGATATCGACGCCCGCGGGCCGGTGCGGTCCACCCTTTACCCCTTCGGCAGAGACGACGGTGAGGAGGCGAAAGGGTGAGCGGTACCGGAGGTCCAGAGGCGGTTCAGCGCTCGTTCGCTTCGGCCGTCCGCCGCTTCTTATCCGAGAGGGCAACGGTCATCGAGACCACTCTGTTCGATCTGCCCGGGAAGATGGCCCTAGGAAACTACTGCGGGGCCCACGTGATTCCGGAGCTGGTGCGCAAGCTGGAGGAGCGCATCTCCGCCCAGGAGCTAGGCCGCCGCCGCCGCGTTATCGGCCTGCCGCTGGCTCTGGATCTGAACGGCCTCCTCTGGGAATATGAATTTGGAAGGCTTCAGCGCTATTTGGACGCGGGATGGCCGGACGCCGAGGCGGATCTCAAAGACGGAGACGATGCGGCTAGGGTCGTCAGCTTCTGGGAAGGAGTCACCCGAAGTTATCGCAACGACGGGAAACTTGTTCCAGAGGAGGGCGGGGCGGCCGCGGAAATCACCTGCCTCGACAAAGAGACGGTCAACGAACTGGCCGCTCGCGCCCGCGCCCGCGGCCGCCCGCGAGACATCAGCCTCCTGCGACGATCATTCGCCCAACTGGAGATGTATATCTTCCTGGTCCACGCCGAGGCCAGGGACGGCATCTTCCATCACGGTCCTTATCCCCTGGGCGACGGAACAGTCCTCGTACTTAAGGAGCTCACAGACCTGCAGAACCGATTCATGCCGTGGATGAACGACAGCCGCCGCCTGTCGACGTCCAGAATCGCCGTGCCGATGCTCCTGCAGGGAGTGGAGTGCAGATTCGACATGTTCGGGACCCTCTACGCGGAGATGAAGGACTACTTCGATCACATCACCGGCTTTGAGCTGCTGGCCGGTGATGAGCTGAAACCTATTAGCGAAGACGAACTAGGCCAGCTGGGACGCGACGCGCAGCAGGTGCAACGCGACCTCTTCCGCGAGATGGCGCGGTGGGACGATCACCAGAAGCTATTCCATGCGACAGCCCAGTATGCCAATGTGCTGTACCCGTTCCTGGAGTTGGCTGGCTTCACTGACGACGATATCCGCCGCTACCTAATGGAGCCGTTCGTTGAGGTCGGCGAGCGGTACGTGGGGGCAGTTAAGGAGAAGAGGGCCGCTCCCGTCTGGGAATATGTGGCCAGCGGACGGGAGCCGCTCTTTCCGGAGATAAGAGTATGACCGAGTCTTGGACGAAAGCCGGAAGCGGCACCCCCGCTTGGAACGGCGACCCCGTGGCCGGCACGGCTTACGAGGTCAACACCGCGGATGACATTCTCGACCTATTGGACGACACGCCAGAAGACTTGGTGGTGCTGATGCATACGGCAGGGGCTACGACTCTGGCCCCACTTTTCGGCGACATCAAGGGAATTATCTGCACGACGGGGAACCTCGGATCCCACGTGGCGATTCTGTCGCGCGAGTTCGGCACTCAGTGCATCCTCGGAGCTGTCCTGAACGCCGATCTGCACGGCCAGCGCGTTCGGTTGGACTCATCGGGTGACATTTTCGTCGCCAGCCAATCCTGATGTGGAAGGCGCAACAGGGAGATGCGGCTAGGAATAGACATCGGCGGCACCTTCACCGACGGCGTGTTTATCGCCGCTGACGGCAGCGTAACCTCTTCGAAAGTCGCCTCCACCCCTCCTGAGTTCGACGTTGGCTTTCAGGATGCTCTGGCCGCGCTGCTGTCGGGCGCGTCAGATGCGCCCGCTCTGCTCACTCATGGCACGACGGTGGCCACAAACACCCTGGTGCAGTCCAATGGAGCGGCCGTTGGGCTCATCACCACGGCCGGCCAGGGAGATGTATTGAGTATGATGAGGGGCGCGGCGGGCCGCGTGGCGGGCGTGCCCCTGGAGAAGGTCCTGCACTTCTGCCAGAGTGATAAGCCCAGTCGCCTCGTACCACACCACCTGGTGCGCGAGGTCGATGAGCGGGTGGACTGCAATGGCTCGGTGGTCGTACCTCTTGATGAGCGGGGGGTGGAAAGAGCGGTGGCCGAGCTTCGGGCGGCTGGCGCCGAGTCCATCTGCGTCGCTTTCTTGTGGTCTTTCCTTGCCCCGGGGCATGAACGACGCGCCAAGGAAATCGCCCACCGAGTCGCGCCGGGGACGTTTGTGACTTGCTCCCACGAAGTCGCCGCCCGATGGGGTGAATACGAGCGGTTCGCCGCCGCGGCTATCGATGCATACGTCGGTCCCCGTACTGCCAACTATCTGTCCCGCGTGGAGCGGGCGAGCCATCAACTCGGCATCGCAGCGCCGTTTCGGGTCATGCTCTGCCAGGGAGGAGTCGGCACCCTTCAGACTGCTGTCCAGCACCCGCTCATGACCCTTCAATCCGGACCGGTGGCTGGTGTGGCCGCCAGTCGGCAGCTGGCAACGTCTCTGGGTTACAGAAACGTCATCGCGACAGACATGGGCGGGACCTCCTTCGACGTCGGCATAGTTGTTGATGGGGAGCCCCTCTTCTCGTCGGTGTCAGTCGTAAACCAGTATCGATACGCAGTGCCGTCAGTGCTCGTGGAGTCTATCGGGGCGGGCGGCGGCAGCATCGCCTGGGTAGACGATGTGACGTCTGCCCTGCATGTCGGCCCCCAGAGCGCGGGCGCGGTCCCCGGTCCAGCGTGCTACGGCCGCGGCGGTACATCGCCGACAGTGACAGATGCTGATTTGTTCCTCGGCTTGATCAAACCGGAGACGTTCCTGGAGGGACGCCAGCGGGTGGACACGGGGGCCGCCGAATCTGCCCTGTCCGAACTTGCGCGGCGGCTTGGTCGTGGGCTTGTCGAGACGGCCGCGGGTGTCCGCCGGATCGTGGATGCCAAGATGGCCGACCTGATTCGCAAAGCAACGATCCGTCGGGGCCTTGATCCGCGCGATTTCCTACTAGTGGCATACGGGGGGGCCGGGCCAGTGCACGCCGCTGCTTACGCCAGGGAGTTGGGCGTGGGGAGGGTGGTCATCCCCTTGGGTAATCTCGCTTCCGTCTGGTCAGCCCTGGGCTGCGCCGCGGCGGACTTGGTGCACTTGGTGGAGCGTCCGTGTGCCCTCCATTCCCCTATCGATCTCGAAACACTGGGCCAAACGATCAGCGAACTGACAGAGGAAGTGAGACAGCTGTTTGCGGCAGATGGAGCGGACCCGGAGGGCTCCAACTTCCAGGCCAGCGTTGAGATGAGATACCGGGCGCAGATA
>Ga0209751_10001722_pt1 | contig 22199 bp, 28 predicted proteins | sample RifCSP13_1_FD_184019 | JGI IMG/M metagenome (GOLD analysis project Ga0209751, IMG submission 184019) | Soil microbial communities from Rifle, Colorado - Rifle CSP2_sed 13_1 (SPAdes) (version 2) | ecosystem: Environmental > Terrestrial > Deep subsurface > Rock core/Sediment | place: Rifle...
CCCTAACCGAGCCTGGGATCAACCAGATTCGTGCGACAGCCTCCCCTGTGCAGCTACCACCACTACCTCGTCCACGAAGGAGGTTGGCGGATCGAGGGTGCACCGGAGGGAGTGCTCTCCTTCGTCCGACCCGACGGTCGGGCCTATCGGCCCGGTCCCGACGTCCTGTTGGACGAGATCAAACGCAGCGTCGTCGACCCGATACTCGATGATCCTCCTCCCGACGACTCCTAGCTTCGGAGCCGTTCGCCCCTGGTGCACCGTCTTCCCAGACGGAGCACTAGAGGTAGACCCCACCCGGGTACCGCTCCTCGCCCTCCTTGCCCTTGGGCTGGCCCCGCTGTTGCATCTCGGCCAGTTGGGTCTGGGCGGCCACCTGCTGGGAGAAGAGGCTCGCCTGGATGCCGTGGAAGAGGCCCTCCAACCAACCGATCAGCTGAGCCTGGGCGATTCGTAGCTCCGCCTCGGTGGGGGTGGGGCTACCGAGGGGAACGAACACCTGATTGAACTCTTCCAACAACTCGTCTGACAACACGTCGCGCAGCTCGTCGAGGGAGCGGCCGTGCACCTTGAGGATGCGTTGACGCCCGGCTTCGTCGAGGGGGGCTTGGCGCACCTCTTCCAACATCGCCCTGGTCATGGAGGCGATCCGGATCAGCTTGGTGGGCTGGCGGATGGCCGGCTCCGGCTCTCCGGCGGGAGAGGGGACCACCTCGGCGCGAATCGGGGTCCCTTCTGGCTCGGCTGGCTTTTCTGGTTGGTCGGGCATGGGCGGCCAGGCTAGTGCTGATTCTTCTCGACAACCCCCTACCACCAGAGCGTCGGCTTTTGTAAGGTATCGCCAGATATCGATGGAGGACGAGATTGGCGGATGAGGACTATCCCCCCATCCTGGACGCGGCGCAGGTGGGCGAGTTGCTGTCGATGAACGTGCAAATGGTCCGCAAATACGCTCGAGAAGGTCGGCTCCCCGCCTACCGACTCCCCGGAGCCCGTACCTTCCGGTTCTTTCGAGACGACCTCTACGCGTTCATCAAGGCTCACCCGGTAACCGCTGGCGACCAGGACGAGGGTGAGCTCATTGCCGAAACGGAGTCCTGACCACCGCCACTACCGCCTTGTCGGGTACGAACCATTCCGTGCCGCCGTCCACGACGAGCAGGTGATCGCGGGCCACGGCCGCCACCAGGCCTGCCCATTCCTGGTCGACCGCCACCAGTCGCACCACCATTCCTTCGCACTCGACCAGACGGGCTCGGAACGACTGGGGCGAGGGGGTGGGCAGGGCGTGACGGCGCCCCGGCTGCAACGTCAGGACGAACGCACTGAGACGAAGATCGACGAGCTCGGCGCCCGAGTCGATAGTGACGAAGTCGGCACCGACATCGACGATGGGTCCCTTGTAGTGGCGCGTCCCCGTCGAGGCGGCGAGGACGTTACCTCGATGAAAGGCCTCGGCGGCGATGCCGGCAAGGGTGCGCCGCCGCAACCGGGCCAGGTCGGCCAGCCGCTCGAGATCCTCGGCCTCGTCGCGAAACTGCCGCCCCGCCCCCATGCGAAGCTCGCTGGCCAGCTCATCGAAGGGTTCCAACTCGTCCAAGAGTGCGAAACAATTCCTTTCCGGTCTGTTCGCCCCAAAGGCCTGTTTCGTAGGATCGCTGTTGGGAGGTTATCGGGGTGAACGCGCTTCCTGCTGACCAGGCTATCTCGACCGAACCCACGCCGATCCGTCGGCGGCGGGCCTGGACCAGGCTCTCAGCAGGTCACGTGCTGATGATCCTCGCCTTTCTGCTGGCGGCCGTGGCCAATCTCGTGGTATTGCGGCGCGCCGACGTCACCTATCCGGTGGCAGTCGCCGCCACCGACCTTGTTCCCGGACGGACGGTTCGGCCCGAAGACCTGCGCATCGTCGAGATCGACGCCGGGCCTGACGTGTTGGCGACCCTGGTAAACGACCCGACCTTGGTGGTGGGTCAGGTGGTCACTCGCCTTATACCCGCTGGCGATCTGGTGCGTGCCAGTGACCTCGAAGCGACCGCCACTTTTGACCGGCAGCGGGCGATGAGCATTCCCGTAGCGCGTTCTCACGCTGCCGGAGGGGCGATCTCGGTCGGAGACCGGGTCGACGTGATCGCCGTGGTCGAAGACAAGGCCCGCTTTGTGGCTGCTGGCGCCGAGGTCATAGAAGTCTCCTCTCCGGGCGAAGGAGCCCTGTCGGGCGGTGCGGAGTTCTTCGTGGTCATCTCGGTCGATTCTCAGACCGCGCTCGACTTGGCCGGTGCCCTCAACACCGGCGACATCGAGGTGCTGCGCTCGACCGGGGCACCTCCTGTCCCGGTGGAGGAGGCCGAGGTCCCATGACCGAGGTGGACGTGGCGCTGGCGGTGTCGCCACGCGACTGGAGCGACGCCCTTCATCAGTTCCTGGTCGACCATGGTGGCGCCCGGGTGCGCGCGCACGTGATGGCAGCCGAAGATGCTCTCAGCGAGGACTACCAGGTCTTGGTGATCGACGATTTCTGTTCGTTCTTGACCCCTCGACTTGTTGCACTTTTGCAGCGCAACGGCAAGACGGTGCTGGGGGTTTGGGATCCCGACGAGTTCGCCGACGGCAAGCAGCGGCTCTTAGAGGCCGGGGTCGACTCGGTGATAGAGGCGTCGGCCTCGCCCGACGAGTTCTTGTTCGCGCTGCGAGCCGTGACGGTGGTGGGCGAGACGCCCCAACCGGAAAGCCAGGTTCCTCGCGCGGAACGGAGTCGCCATTCCATCACCGTGGTGGGTGGGCCGGGAGGGGGAGCGGGTACCACCGAGGTGGCCATCGCGCTCGCCCGATGGTTCACCGATCGGCGACGACGGGCGGTGTTGGTCGACGGCGACGACGTAGCTCCGTCGGTGGCGCAACGGCTGGGCCTACCTCTCCAGCCCAACCTCCGCTCGGCTATCGATTCCCTCCAGCAGCGGAGCCCCCGGTTCGAATCGACCTTGCATGCTCTGCCCGCGCTATCGGTGCTGACTGGTCTCGCTAATCGCCGTGACTGGTCGGAGGTGAGGCCATCGGATGCTGTCGATCTCGTTGTCGAGCTGGCAGGCCGCGGCCCGGTGGTGGTGAATATCGCCGGACAACTCGACGACCTTCCGAGCGGTGGCTGGTCGGCGCGATTCGGGCTGACTCGGGCGCTGCTCGGAACCGCCGACCGGCTCGTGGCGGTGGGGCTCCCCACTCCGGTGGGCGTAACGAGGCTGGCTCAATGGGTCATCGAGGCCGTGGACATTCGACCCGGCATTTCTGTTCAACTGGCAGTGAACCGGTCGCCCCGCTCTCGCTTCCGGCGCGCCGAGGTGGCGGCGGAACTGCGACGTCTCGTCAAGCCCGCCGGGATCTGGTTTCTCCCTGAGGACGAAGCGGTGGCGAGGGCCTCCTGGCAGGGGACGCCGGTGTCTCGCTCTTCGTTCCCGAGAGCGGTGGCCAGGCTCGGACATGCGATGGAGGGGGCGGCGTGAACGGATCGGGTGGACACGCCTACGAGGAGATCCGGCGCCGGGCGGTAGCGCTGGTCGAAGAACGAAGGATCGACCCGCAGGCCGACCGCGAGCGTGCCCGGTCTCTGATCGGCGGTGCCGTAGATGAATATCAGCGTCGCGCCCACGCTGGGGGGGGGCGCGCGCTTCGCAACGCCGGTGAGATGGTCGACCGGGTCCTACGGTCGTTGGTCGAGTACGGGCCGCTCACGGAAGTCTTGGCCCGCTCCGACGTCGAGGAGGTATTCATCGAAGGCTCTCGAGTGTCCTTGATCGATGGGACCGGCCGGTTGCGGCTGCTCGATGAGCCGACTACGGAGGGCGAGAACCGTCAGGTGGTGCAACGTCTCCTCGCCGGCACCGATCGACATCTCGATGCAGCAAATCCGATCGTACAGGCCCGGGTCCTAGACGGTACTGCCCGGCTCACGGCAGTGATCCCGCCCATCTCCGATCAGCTTTCCGCCACGCTCCGGCGTTATGCCCTTCGCAAGGAGACCCTGGCGTCGCTTGTCGAGCTCGGTGCCATGACCACGGCGGCGGCCGGATTCCTCTGGGCAGCCATGCAGACGGCCAGTTCGGTGCTGATCTCCGGACCGCCCGGGGCCGGCAAGACCTCGCTTCTGTCGGCGCTCCTCAACGCTTCGCCCACTCACCACTGCATCCGCTGCTGCGAGGAGGTAAGGGAGCTGCACGTGCCGCTCGTGCACGGTTCCTTCTACGAGGCCCGCCCGCCCGGCCTGGATGGAACCGGGGAGATCAGCTTGCGCGACCTGGTCAAGGTGGTGCTGGCGATGCGTCCCGACCGGATCGTGGTCGGCGAGGTCAGATCGGCCGAGGCGTTCGAATTGACTCGGGCGGTCAACGCAGGGTGTGGGTTCGCCTGCACTATCCACGCCAACTCGGCTCGTGACGCCTTGATGGCCTTGGTGAACGCCGCCCTCATGGCCGGAGAGAACGTCGAGGAACGGGTCGTCCGCCGAGTCTTCGCGGCGACCCTCGACCTGGTAATTCACCTCGACCGGGAGATGCGTCGGGACACCGAAACCGGACTGCGTCGCCAGGTGATGGAGGTGCTGGCGGTGGTGCCCTCCCTGCACGACGACTTCTCCACGGGGCCGATCTTCGCCCGCCCCCGCCTCGACGCCCCCCTCGAATGGACCGGAGCGCTCCCTCCCGACGACCTGGTGGAACGGATCGACCGATCTTTGCCCGCCTCGATCCGGCTCCGCCACATCCTCGAGGGGCGGGTCAACGTCCTATGAGGCTGGCCGCTGCCCTCGCCTCCGGAGTTGCTCTGGCGCTGCTGGTCGGCGTGGCGGCTGGGGTGGTTAGGCCGCGTCTGCTGATAGTTCGGTCCCGTCGCACTGGCCCCAACCGGAGCTGGATGAAACAGGCAGGTCTGACCGTGACCTCGCAGCATTTCCTGGTCGTCTCCCTGGCGGTTGGTCTGGGCACCTTCGTGGTCGCCTGGCTCCTGTCGGGACTCTGGCCGGTGGCCCTGGCTCCAGCGGTGGTGGTCGGTCTGCTGCCGAGGGCCTACTACAGCCGGGTGCGGGCGAAACGGCTGTTGGCTCTCCGTAACGCTTGGCCGGACGGACTTCGAGACGTCGTAGCCTCGATCTCGGCCGGTATGTCGCTTCCCCGTGCCATCGAGACGTTGGCGGAGAGCGGGCCGCTCCCGTTGCGGGCGGCGTTCGCTCGTTACCCGGCCCTGTCCCGAGCGGCGGGAGTAGCCGGCGCTTTGGAATCCATCCGGGACGAACTCGCCGATCCGACCTCCGATCGAGTCATCGAGGTCCTGATACTCGCCCACGACAGGGGGGGGGCGATCGTGCCAGCCATTCTCAGCGATCTTGCTCAGGCCACCACCAAGGACGTTTGGGCGGTGGAACAGATCGAGGGCGAGATGCTCGAACAGAAGATCAACTCACGGGTGGTCTTCGTCCTTCCTTGGATTGTGCTCGTGGCGATGACCGCCCGTCCCGGTCCGTTCCGGGAGTTCTACGCCTCTCCCAGTGGAGCGGTGGTAGTGGGGCTGGGAGGTGTGCTGAGCCTGATCGGGATGACCATCGCCACCGGGCTGAGTCGCGAGCCCGACGAACCGCGGGTGTTGACGGGGCCGGTGGAGCCATGAGCGGTCCACTTCAGCTGGCGGCGGCCGGCGCCACCGGATTGGTGGCGGCCTTTCTGGTCGGATCCGTGGTCCGACCGCCCGCCCGTCTGGCCAAACGAGTTCGACCCTATCACCACGCCGCACGCACCCCTCTCGGAGCGCTGAGCCCAACCGAGGTCGCCACCACCGGCCGGGCCTTCGTCGAGGTGTTTCGACCGCTGCTGGGCGGTCTCGCCTCCCGACTCGGCCGAGTGCTCGACGGAGGAGAAGACTCCACCCTCCTCGCCATCCGTCAGGCCGGCCTCTACCGGCACTTGCCAGAACGGGCTCGGTTGGAGGCTCACCGTCTTCGCCAATTGGCCAACCTGCTCGCCTTCACTGTGGGTTGCGGGGCGGTGGCCTCGGTGATCGGGCTTTCTACCTCACGTCTGTTCCTGGTGACGGCTTGTGGGGCGGTGGCCGGGGCCACGAGGCAGAAGGGTCGATTGCGGGCGGCCGTGGAGGATCGCCGGGAACTGATGCGCATGGAGATCTACACCGTGAATCAATTGCTGGCGATGCGGGTTCGGGCGGGGGGGGGAGTGATCCACGCCGTGCAGCAACTCGTGGCCAGAGGCCGGGGTGAAGTTACTGAGGAACTGAGAGAGGCGATTCGGCTGCACCGGGCGGGAATGCCCGCTGCGGAGGCCTTCAAATGGCTGGCTCGGATCACTCCGGAGCCGCATTGTGCTCGCACGTACTCGGTGCTGGCCGCCGCCGAGGAGCGAGGAGCTGACTTGGGGACCGCCCTGCTCGCCCTGGCCGAGGACGTCCGGGAGACCCGTCGGGAGGCGATCCGGCGGGCGGCGACCAAGCGGAGGGCGGCGATGCTCGTTCCCACGATCGCGATCCTTGCTCCCGTGATGTTGTTGTTTGTGGCGGCGCCCCTTCCACAACTGATCCTCAACTGGCGTTGATTAGAAACGGGGGGTATCGACCCCCCCCCAAGAAAGGAGATCGAACACATGCACGACTTGATCACCCGGCTCCATCGAGACGAGCGCGGGCTCAACACCGCCGAGCTGCTCGGCAACGCCGCCTTGGGCATCGTCGCCCTGGTGGCGATCTGGGCGGCCCTCCAGGCGTTGGGCCTCGACGTGGTGGCGTGGATTCGCGACCAGCTTCTCTGACCGCCTCTCTCAAGCAAGCCGGCTTCACCACCCTCCAGTTCGTCGTCGCCGCCGGCTTGGCGCTAGTCGTCTTCGTGACCGTCGCCAACCTGGTGGTGGTCCAATATGGGCAAGGGGCAGTTCGATCATCCCTCGAGGAGGGGGTGCGGGCCGGGTCGCGGGTCGGCGCCGGCGAGGAGGATTGCCTGGTGGCAGCCCAGGAGTCGTTGCGGAGTCTGCTGGGCGGGTCGATGGGTACCAGTGTCGTTCTGTCCTGTGCGCTGGGCAACGGGCTCATCGTCGCCACCGCCGAGGGCAGTCTTCCCGGCTGGCTGCCCGGCATCGCCGATTTCGTGGTCGACGCCGAGGCCTTGGCCGTCAAGGAAACGGCATGAGCGAGCGGGGATCGGTCCCGATCGAACTGGCCATGGGTGCGGGGTTGTTGGTTCTGCCGATGGCGATCCTGGTTCTTTCCTTCGGACCGATGGCCGAGGGTCGGACCATGGCCAGGGCAGCGGCGGCGGAGGCGGCGCGGCTCGTGGCACTGGGCGGCCCCACCAACAACTTGGAGCCGGAGGCGGTGGAGATGGTGCGGCTCATGGCCACCAACGCTGGCCTCGATGCCGATGTCGTCACCGTCGAGTTTTGCGAGGGCACGTGCCAGCCGGTCGCCCGAGGAGGGGTGGTGGTCGTCTCGGTGTCGGTGGCGGTGCCGGCCGTGGTTACTCCGTTCGGCACCCTCACCGGTACGGCGGTGGGCGAGCACGTCGAGGCCGTCGACCTGTACCGGAGCTTTCCGTGAACGGGCCGGAGGTTCGGAGTCGGGCGGGTGTGCACGGCGAGGGCGGTTGGGTGGCGTTGTGGATGCTGGGTTTGGCGTTGTTGGTGCTGGCCTTGGGCGGGCTCTCCCTCGACCTGTGGCGGGCCATCTCCGAACGTCGGGAACTGGCGGCCGCTGCTGACGCGGGGGTCATCGCCGGTTCGTCGGCCGTCGATGAGGCGGTCTGGCGAAGCTTGCGGGAGGTGCGTCTAGAGCGAGACGAGGCCATCTCCCGGGCCTTGCGGGCCATCGCCCTCCAACCGGCCGCCGAGGAGCTGATCGCCCCTCCCCAGGTGGAGGTGGCCGAGGACGGCAGCGCCTTGACCGTGAAACTGGTCAGCGAGGTCGACTTCACCCTGCTGCGGTTGCTGGCTTTCGGTGCGCCGCCCTTTCGGGTCGAGGTGGAGGCCACCGCCGCAGCCGCTCTTGTCCCGTGAGCGAGCGCGGCCGGCTGCTGGTCGGCGGGGTCATGGTGCTCGGTCTGGCTGGCCTGGTGACGTTGGCCGGATCGAGGGAGCCAGATGACCGGCCGGAGCCGGCCTCCTCGACCACTGTGGACCGGGATCCGGTCCAGGCCGCCGCGGCGGCGCTGGCCGATTGGGGCCGCTTTGCCGTGAGCGGTGACCTCGACGCCATCTCCGCCAGCTTCGATCCCGCCGGCCCGCAGTACCAGCTCCTTACCATCGAGGCGGGGGCCCTCTCGGCTTCGGGACGGGGTGATCCGCCCTACGCGTTCACCGTGGAGGTCGTGGAGGTCAGGGCTGGGGAGGGGGAGGAGCAGGTGGTGAGGGCCGAGGTCACCATGTCTCGACCCGGCGAGTCGATCCGGCGGTTCAATTGGGATCTGGTGATGCGACAGGTCGCGGGCCGATGGCTGCTTTGGACCGTGGAGGAGTGGTCCTAGGCAAGGGGTAGCTCTGCGCGTCCCTACCCACGGGTTTGGTGGGTGGCGACGCGCAGGAGGTCCCGCGCCTCCGGTCTGCGCGTCCCTGCCCACGGATCTGGTGGGTAGGGACGCGCAGGAGGCCGAGTTGATCGGGTGTGCGCGGATCTTTCCGCAAGACGCCGCGACTAGAGGCGGGCGATCGGGTTGGGCGTCGCCGCCATCTCTTGACCGCAGAACTGGCAATGGTCCTCGGTTCGGCTGACTGCCGCACCGCAAGATGGACAACGGGTTGTCGTACGCACGCCGCCATTCATCTCGGCGAGTTCTTCAACCTTGGCGGCGAGCTGTTCGTCGGTCAAGCCTTGCTCGCGTAAGAGAATCCACATGGCCTCAATCACCATGGTGAGCCGGTCCAACCGCTCATCGAGGTCGATCACCTTGGTGGCGGGTTGTCCATAGAACTCATTGGCCGAGGCGGCCAGTCCGACCGTCCGGCTCAGCTGGCGGGAACCGAGAACATATCCGGCTATCAGCGGGAAGACCATGGATTCAGGATACGGCCCGTTCCCCCCCCTTGGGAAGGGCGAATTCCAGGTCTGGGATGACCGAAATGGCCCGGGGGAGTATCATGCCGATTGCCGCGTCGACTTCTGTCGGCGCGTCCTCCTTCGGGGGTGGTGTAATAGGCAACACGACAGGTTCTGGCCCTGTTGTTAGGGGTTCGAGTCCTCTCCCCCGAGCGCCCGACGGCATCCACCCGAGGGTGATCCTGGCCCCGTCGTCTAGTGGCCCAGGACGCCGGCCTCTCAAGCCGGTAGCGGCGGTTCGAATCCGCTCGGGGCTGCCAAGTGTGTTTTTCTAGGAACGACCGTAGACCGGGATCGTGGCGCCGTTCATGACGCCGGCGCCCTCGCTCATCAGGAACTCGGCAACGGCGGCGATCTGATCGGGAGTGGGCCAGTTGACGTAATCGGCATAGGGGAGGCTCGCCCTGGTCGTCGGGGTGTCGATCACCGACGGCATCAGCACGTTGGCGGTCACCTCCGTGCCTTCCAGCTCCTGGGCGACCGTCTTCCCTAGCGCCACCACTCCGGCCTTGGCAATGTTGAAAGCGGCCTCTCCCGGCGGGGTGTCGATCACCGAACGGCTTCCGACCAACACGATTCGACCCCACTGGGCCTTCCTCAGGTTGGGGAGCACGGCCCGGACCGCATTGAACGTCGAGCGAAGATTGAGGTCGAGCATCCGCTCGAATCGCACGTCGTCGGTGTCCTCGACGTCCCGACCGCCGAGCCACCCGCCAACGAGCGCCGCCAAACCGTGCACCGCCCCCCAGGTGTCGGCGACCTCATTGACGAAGGCCTTGATCGCATTTGGGTCGGTCGAGTCGACTCTTCGTAGGGTGATCCGGTCGTCGTCGACCTCGAATTCGTTCTCGAACCGTTCGGCCTCCTCCGGCAGGAGGTAGGTAATGGCGAGGCGCCAGTTAGGTGCCAAACGTCTGACCAGCGCGGTTCCCAACCCGCCCGTTCCACCCGTGATTAGTGCCACCCGATCCAACGCCTTACCTCCGATTTCGGGGCTCAGCCTAGGTCTTCATGGTAAGTTCTCGGCGCGGTCGGCGCTTCACAGGGTGGTGCGATGTCTTCCATAACTTTTGGCCATGTCGGGAAGGTCTATCCGGGGGGAACCCGGGCGATCGAGGACGTCAGCCTGTCGGTCGAAGACGGGGAGTTCCTGGTCCTGGTGGGTCCCTCCGGTTGCGGCAAGTCGACCCTGCTACGCATGGTGGCCGGTCTCGAGGAGATCACGGAAGGAGAGCTGCGGATCGGGGAGCGGATGGTGAACGACGTCTCGCCGAAGGATCGGGACATCGCCATGGTGTTCCAGAACTACGCCCTGTATCCGCACATGACGGTCTTCGACAACATGGCATTCGGCTTGAAACTGCGCAAGATGCCGAAGGAGGAGATCCGGCGGCGTGTAGATGAAGCTGCCCGGGTTCTCGAGATCACCGAATACCTGGCTCGGAAGCCGAAAGCGCTCTCGGGCGGGCAGCGCCAGCGGGTGGCCATGGGTCGGGCGATCGTGCGGGAGCCTTCGGCCTTCTTGATGGACGAACCGCTCTCGAACCTCGACGCCAAGCTGCGGGTGCAGATGCGTTCAGAGATCGGACTGCTTCAGGAGCGATTGGGGACCACGACCTTGTACGTGACCCACGACCAGGTTGAGGCGATGACGATGGGGGATCGGGTGGCGGTGATCCGGAAGGGCAGGCTGCAGCAATGCAACACCCCGCGTGCTCTCTACGACAGGCCCGACAACCTCTTCGTGGCCGGCTTCATCGGTTCTCCGAGCATGAATTTCGTGTATGGACGGATCGACGGTGATGGTGACCAAGTCCGAGTCGGCTTTGCCGCCAACGTTCTGACCGTCGACCCCTCCTTGGTGAAGGCTCGCCCCGCTCTCGCCTCCTTCAAGGGTAAGGAGCTGGTGGTGGGCATAAGACCGGAGGCATTCGAGGTCGCCTCGGCGGCGCCATCGGCCGCCGACCGGACTATCGACGCCAAGGTGGATCTCGTGGAACAGTTGGGTTCGGAGGCGTTTGTCCATTTCGTCCTGCCGGAGCGTCCGGTCGTGACGCCGGACATCAAGGAGCTGTTGGACGATCAAGGCACCGACCCATTGAGCCTCGGCAACACGACCAAGTTCACAGCCCGGGTCAATCCCGACCACGCCCCCAAGACGGGAGAGAATGCCAAGTTGGTGATCGACACCTCCAAGCTGCACTTCTTCGACCCCGGCACCGGTGGGGTGATCAGGTAGGAGGCTACGGCCGTATCAGCCGGAAGGCCTCGGCGATCTCCATTCCCGCCGGCGTGCCCTGTTGAGCCGACCAGTCGCGGATTCGGGCCACAAAGCCTTCCCGCGCCTCCGCCGACTGAATGGCATCCCCCATCGTGGTTCTCGCCTGGCTGGAATGACACAACAGGGCCTCGATCTTGGTCTCGAAGCTCGCCGAGACGTCTTCCCAGTGGTTGGGTGCGTCGGGCGCCCAGAGCAGGATCGCCTCCGGCCGATGCTTACCGAGCCCGTCCGAAATCTGCTCGGGGAAGAAGAGATGATCGCGCGCCGCCACCACGCCGTCGACGGTTGCCCACCCGGCGGCCCGATGATCGGGGTGGAGCATGTAGCGCCGCCACGGGTCGTGGGAGAGCACCACGGTGGGACGAAGCCGACGAATCCATCGGCAAACATCGGCACGCAGATTGAGGTCGTAGACGAGCTCGCCGTCGACGTAGTCGAGCATGACGACTTGGGCGGCCGCCAGAACCGCAGCGGCGCGATCCTGCTCGGCGGCTCGGCGCTCCGCCAGCTCGGCCGGTACCTCGCCCAAGTCCCAGCTGCCCTTGGACCCGTCGGTGAGGATCAACATCGACACCTCGCAACCGGCCTCAGCCCATTTGGCGATGGTCCCGCCCGCCCCGAACTCGGCGTCGTCGGGATGGGCGCCGATGGTTAGGGCGCGTTCGGGAATCGGCAGAGGCGGGGGTGGTTCACCCGCCCCAGCCTGGGCATAGAGGTTGGTCAAGGCCGAAGCACATTAGAGAGCCAGGCTCCCCGCCTGTGCCGGATGGCTACCTCGAGGTCGATCGGTTCGTCGAGGTCCAGGGCGAATCCGAGCCGCCACAACACCCGGCCACGGCTCGCCGCCAGGTGGCGTCGGAAGCTGCCAGGGCCATAGGAAAACGGGAACCCGTCCGCCGGCCCTCCGATCGCCGAGGTCCCCCCGTCATAGGAGGGAGCCAGGAACATTCCGGCGGCGGCCGCCTCGGCGGCGTCCGTGACTTCATCGACAGTCAGCAGGGGGAGATCGGCGTGACCGATGATCCAAGGCTTCCCCAGCGCCGCGGCGGCGGCGACCGCCCCATGGGCCGCCCCATTGAGACCATCGTTCGCCTCCATGAGGTGGGGGAGCCGGCGGCCTTGCGCCCAGGATGCGACCTCTTGGTCCGCGGCCACCACCAGCACCTCCAGACCCGCCGACTCGGCCGTCTCGACGGTGCGGGCGGCCAGGGCCAGAGCCAATTCACGACGTTGGGAGAGGGTGAGGTGGCCGGCGAGCCGACCCTTCCCCTCCCCGAAGGTCTTGAGGGGAATGGCGAAGAGAGGGGTCATGTCTCGTCGCGGCAGGCGCCGGACAACACCTGTTCGAGCGTCTCGCCGAACTTGGGATTGTCGTCACTCCAAGCGGCTAACTGGATGACTGCCCCGTGAGCCGTCTGAGGGCGGAGGAAAACCTCCGACCAATCCGGGTGGAGGTGGAGTCCGGTCGTCGAATAGCCGAGGCTGGAGGCTCGCTCGGCGGCTCGCACCACGTCGACCACCTTGAAGGTGAGGTGGTGGATGCCCTCCCCGCGCCGGTCCAAGAACCCGTTCAGGAAGGAACCCGGGTCGATGGGTTGCAGCAGTTCGATCAGTCCGCCCCCGGGCAACCTGAACTGAACCCAGCGGAAGCCGTTGCGACTGTGATCGGCGCCCTGATGAAAGCGACCTCCGAGCAACTCCATCAGGGGCAGGCATGCTCGAATGTCTCGTACCCCGTAGGCGACGTGATCGAAGCGTTCGATCAGATCGTCGAGTCCTTCCATCCGGCCAGAGTACCGACGGGACCTGGTGCACCGTCCGGTAAATAGTCGTGGGGTCTCACCGGCCCACGACGCCCCTGGCGGCGTCCTCCTCCTCGACGCAGCGCATGGGCTGCGCCTTCGTCGTGCGTCCTGGCCAGGAACGCCGTGGCCTCGCCGATACCCTCACGCTATTTCCCAGACGGAGCACTAGCACGTGGAATGGAGTGGTGCTGACCGCTACCGTCGCCCCATGAGATTCGGAGCCTTCGTACCCCAAGGGTGGCGCTTGGACCTGGCTGGCCGGCCCCGCAGTGAGCACTGGCCCCTCATCACGGCAGTCGCCGACACAATCGAACGGTCGGGTTTCGAGTCGCTGTGGGTGTACGACCATTTCCACACCGTGCCGGTCCCGACCCAGGAGCCGACCTACGAGGCCTGGACCCTGATGGGCGCTTTGGCGGCGAGAACCTCAACCGTGCGGCTCGGGCAGATGTGTACGTCCAACTCCTACCGTCCCCCCGCCTATCTGGCCAAAGTGGCGGCCACCATCGATGTCATCTCCGGTGGTCGTCTCGAGATGGGCATCGGGGCGGGTTGGTACGAGGAGGAGTACCTCGGCTACGGATACGAGTTCCCGAGGCCGTCGACTCGCATCGGTCAGCTCGAAGAGGGCGTCGAGATCATGCGCCGAATGTGGACGGAGGAGGAGGTCCACTATGTGGGAAAGTACTACCAACTAGCAGGAGCGATCTGCCAGCCCAAGCCGGTCCAGCGCCCCCACGTTCCACTCTGGGTTGCGGGGGGGGGCGAGCAGCTGACCTTGCGGGTCGTCGCCAGGTATGGCGACTATGGCAACTTCGGCGACACCCTCGACGAGTTCGTTCACAAGAGGCAGATCCTGGCTGAGCACTGCCGGGAAATCTCTCGCAACCCCGATGAGATCACCCTTTCCAGCAACTTCAACGTGGTCATTGGAGCCACCGAGGCGAAAGTCGCTGAACGCCTGCAATGGATTCACGACCACTACGCACCCATCGTTCCGGAAAAGCAGCTCGACCGTATGGATCGGTTATATCGAAATGGTCTGGTTGGGACCCCAGAACAGATCATCGAAGTGCTGAGCAAGTGGCGAGCGGCCGGCCTCGCCTATGGCATCTGCTATTTCCACGATCTCGGTCACACCGATGAGGGCCTCCGGCTCTTCGCCGAGCAGGTGATCCCGGCCCTTCGCTAGTGCTCTGTCTGGGAAATAGCGTCCACGATTATTTACCAGACGGTGCACTAGATCACCAGATCCGTTACCAGCGGGGACACCGGGTCAAACCGGCGCCCGGGCATCGGTGGTCAGGTCGATGACGAGATGTCCACACGCCGCGCACACCCTTCGAGGCACGTCATCGGGGAGGTACACCTCTCGCCAGTCGTGACCGTCGTCGCACCGTGCGCCGGTCCCTTCGTCATCGGTCCATCCGGCCGGTCGTAGGGATGCCAGGCAGCGGGCCGTCACCACCGCCGTCACCACTTCCCGCCGGAACCGGTTTGGCTCGGCCGGGATGAACTCGATGGTGCGGTCGCCCAGGTACAGCTCCAGGTGGTTGCCCTTGTCGAGAACGTCCACCTCGTGGAGAGGCCACGACCATGAGTGACCGCTGCCGATGCTGACTCGAAGATTGCCCCTTGCTACCCGAACGTTCGCCTCGACACCCACGCCATGGCGGCGGGCGTAGCCCAGTATCGGCTCCATGATTCCCTGCCCCTTCTGTTGCCCCACCGACAAGTTACCACGCTCTGTGGTCATGTCACTACCCGTGGTGGGCATGTCGAAGATCAGCGCACGCGCAGCGAGAGCTGGCGTCCGATGTCTTCTTGGGTGAGACGCACCTGGCGAAGGGCCTCGCGGAGGCGCGCCTGATCGACGGGGCCGAGCTCGGATCCCCGGACGGCCTCGTCGATGGGTTCGCCCCGGCGCCACCGACGAATCTGGTGGGCAAGGCGTATGTCGAGCAAAGCCTCCAGACTTTCGGCCAGGGATGACGAGTGCTCAGCGCCCAGCCCACCGTGGCTGGTAGCGGCCTCCAACCGGCTGAAGGACTCGGGTGCCGTGCAGCCGGCCTTGATGCCGAAGACTCTGGCCAATTCCGTGGCGGCACGCACTCCTCCGGCCTTGATGTCGACCACCCCCCCCCGCAGTGAGATTCGTCGGCGAATTCCACGCAAAGGAATGCGCTGGCTCAAAGCGAGGCGCAGTAGGCGCGTCATGAACACGTCGTTGGCGGCTGCCCGCTCGATGGCTTGGTGGAAGACCGCCACGCCATTGATGCTGCCGGCGATCTGGCGGCAGTCGAGCAGGATCTCGGCAACGAAGGCCGCGAACCGGTCGGTCTCCTCGATCCAACCCTCGAGACCTCGGTTCCAATCGGCGGTGGTGCGGCGGAAGCCTGGCTCTGAAGCCATCATCTTCGCTGGGCACCGCGCCAGGCCACATCTCTCGAGCGTGCTCACGACCGCCGTTGCCAGCTTCTCGAAGTAGGGGTCGTCGGTTTGGTCTTCGAGCACGAGGGCGTGATCTTGGTCGGTTAGGAGGCCCTGCTCGCGACGGGCGTGACTGCCGAGTGTCATCCATGCCCAACCCGAAGGGGGTACCCCCAATTCCTCCATGGCCAGATCCAGCGCGCGTTTGCTGATGGCGTCGGTCAGCAGCGCCATGACCCGGGCGCTGCCTCGAGCACCCGTACCTTGGCCGGACAGGCCAGCGATCGCCGCCGGCAGGCCGGAGGCCGCTTCCGCCAGTTCTTCTGCGGTCCGCGCCCCGGCGACTTCTCGCTGCACGCGGAAAGGGTGAAGCGCTTCGGCAGCCAGAATGTCTAATTGGGAGACCATGCCGAACGTCGTGACTCCATCCGTGACCGGCAAATGGTGAACGTTCTTCTCCAGCATCTCCAGGACAGCGTCTTCCACGAGCCGATCGGGTCCGATGGTGTGGATAGGGGTGGTCATGATGTCGCTAACGGGACGATCGACGGGCAGTGAGACAGCTACCACCTTCGTGCTGAGGTCGAAATCGGTGACGATTCCCCATGCCGACCTGCCGTCCTCCGAACGGACCAGGATCGCCGTCTTCCCTGCCGCCGCCATCATCTGGGCAGCCTCCCGGATGCTGGTGGTCGGCGCGCAAACCGGTGCCGGATGGGCGATTGCCAGCACGGGGAGCAGACGAGGATCGCCCTCCCGGGTTCCACCAGACTCCTTATGCACCCGTTTCGTATCCATCGGTTGTCGTTCTGTCGATATCTATGTCGTCCTAAATCGTCGTCGCCAGGCGGGCGGCGGCGTCGAGAGCCGCCGTCACTTCCGAGCTCATCTCGGCGCCCATTGCGAAGGTGCGTCCCTCCACTCCCACCAGGCGTAATCGGGAGGGCAGTCGGCCCAGGGCCCGACCCAAGGCTACTGCCTCAGGGACCCCCCCCCAGTGCGAGGATACCGCCGACATCACCGCCGCTCCATCAGCCAACAGGTCGACTACCACAACTTGTCCGGGCGACCGCCCGGAGCGAATTGAGTCGATGATGACGACGTCGGTTTTTCCCGTCCAGAGGTCGACCAACGCGTCCGGTTCACCACGACAGGCCACTCGAGCGATCTCGGGCGGGAGCCGCTCCAAGGCAGCCAGACCGGCTCCGTCATCGCCGCGGTACAACGACCCCACTCCGATGATCAGACGGGTTTCCGGCCCTTTCTCGTGACCTTCGGCCGTGGTGCCGGGCTCGGGTCTTGGTACGTTCGTTTGGTGGTGAACACGCCCGGCCCGCTTCGTTTTGCCAGGTTCGCCTACCCCCCCAACGAGCTCGGGTTCTGCGGGCCAGCCGAGTCCTCTCTCCTGGGCGACTACCTCCGGGAGGGCAGGGTCGACCCAGGCCTGCGAGCCCTGGCCGAAGCATTCGAGGGGGCCTTTCCCTATCTTGAGCTGATCGCCCTCGAAAACCGGCTGGCCGATCCTCTTGCCGCCGCGGTCGTGGAGGCCTATTGGATCGGCAATCGTCTTCTCGATCGGGTTGCCCTGACGGCCTTCGGCGACTCCCTCCGGGACCGTTTTCGAAGCCGGTTCAATGGTGATTGGCTGGGCTTCAGCGACGTCGTGAGGCCGGGGGCAGTCCCTCATCACTCGTTTCACGTGCTCTCGGTATACCCCTGGCTGGGGATGTTGCGGGCCGGCCGCCAAGACCCCGCGCTGGCTGTCATCGATCGGTGCCGGATCCGTTGGGGTCGGGTGCTGGTCGGAGGGGCCGATGGTGTCGTCGTCGAATCCCGACCGCTCGTGGTCGAAGCGCGAGCTCTGTCGTTGGGCGCGCCGACCCAAGAGATCGTGCGGGCGCACCCCGGGGAGACGCTCCAGCCTGGCGATATGGTCGCTCTTCACTGGGATTGGGTCTGCGAGAGACTGGACGAACGTCAGCGGAGGGCGCTCATTCGTCAGACTCGAATGCAACTCTCGCTCGCCAATCACTTTCTCTCCAGGGTCGAATTGGAGGCCGCTCACGCCTGATAGGCGGGGCGGGCGGCGGCCCCTACCAAGAACAGCACGCCGACTCCGAGCATCACCAAACCCAGTAGCGGTGGCAGGGCGAGGCCCCGCAGGCCCGTGTCGAGCACCGCAGTGACAACCGCCCCGGCCACGAGCACCGCCGACACGTCGACGGCCGGACATCTTTGGAGGGCAAGCATCCAGGTAGCGACGTAGCCGGCCAGGAGGGTTCCGGCCAAAGCAGCCCACAGCCAATGGGCGGGGGACACCGCCGTCAGTTCCCCGAGACGACCTGACCAAACCACCCAGGTCGATAAGGCCAAGGTGCCCAGGCCCATGCGGGCGGCACCCACTGTCAGAGCCGGCAACCGGCCAAGCACCTTCTTGGCGATGATCACTTCGATGGACCAGAGCAGGGTGGCTGCCATCACCATCATCGCGCCGTCGTTCCATGTCAGGGCCGGTAGTCCGCCCGCGAGGGCGAACTGAGCCCCCAGCAGGACGGCCAGGGCGAGAATTTGAAGCCGGCTGACTCTCTCGCCCAGGATGGGTACGGCCAGGACAGCCACCCATATGAACAAGGTCTTGTGGATAAAGGCGGCGTCGCTCGAGGGCGCCCGGGCCAGACCTTCGAAGAACAGAACGAAAGGTACCGAGCCTCCGATCAATCCGATGGCGAGAAGGGGCCGCCAAGCCCTGCCGGCGACGCTCCCGCCGCCGGCAGCTTTCGCAGCCCTTCTTTTGCTGGTAGCAGCCAGCAAGGAAAGCAGGATGAGGGCGGCGAACCAGTTCTTCACCGTTGTGTAAACCGTGGGGGTGGAGACGGCCTGCCATTCGCGGACCCCGTAGCCGTTGACGAAGACTGCCACGCCGCTGATCAGGGCGGTGAGGCCGGCAATGGCCAGACCGGACGTTCGGGGCGAGTGGACCTGCTCCCGTGACATGTTCACCTCTGGTATTCGACTAGCTCGACATTAAGAGTCCGTTCACGCCATAACAGGAGTCGAACGTCCCTGATCGGATGGGCCGGACGGGCGGTACTTTCCAGATATGGCCGTCGCATTAAGTCTCGACGGGCTGCAGAGGCTTTTCGATCTCCTGTCCGCTGACGGGCGGAGGCTGATCGGCCCAAGGCTCGTCGGGAGCGCCATCACCTATCGTCCGTTCACAACGGTGCAGGACCTCCCCCAAGGGTGGACCGACCGGCAAGGCCCGGGCGATTACCGCTTGGCGAGGCGGGATGACGCGGCCCTGTTTGGGTACGTGGTGGGGCCCGACACCTGGAAACCGTACGTCTACCCGCGCCGGGAAACGCTGTGGCGAGCCCGGCGGTCCGACGGTCGAGTCGAGCTGATCGAGGAGGACCCCTCTACAGCCCGGCTGGCGTTAGTGGGAGTAAGGGCCTGTGAGATTGCTGCTCTGTCAGTCCTCGATCGGGTGTTCAACGCCGACAATCCCGACCCGCGCTACGCCCTCCGCCGTCAATCGTGCCTGGTGATCGCGGTCAACTGCTCCGACCCCGCCGCCACCTGCTTCTGCGACTCGATGGGTACCGGTCCTGAGGTCACGGGTGGTTTCGACGTTCTTCTTACCGAGGTGATCGATGAGGGTTCTCACTACTTTGTCGCCGAGTCCGGCTCGGCCGCCGGCGAGGAGCTGGTGGAACGGCTGGCGGCGACCCCGGCCAGTCCCGATCAGCTGGAGGCCAAGCAAGCCGTGAGCGAGATCTGCCGTGCTCGGTTGACCAAACGGATGGTCACCGCTGATCTGCCCGGGCTGCTGGTCAAAAACCCCGAACACAAGCACTGGGAGCGGGTGGCCGAGAGATGTCTGGCGTGCGGTAACTGCACGTTGGTTTGTCCGACCTGTTTCTGCTCCACCACCGCCGACACGACCGATCTCGCCACGGGCGAATTCGGGAGGGAACGCCGGTGGGATACCTGCTTCTCGCTTGACTTCTCTTATGTGGTCGGCCACACGGTGCGTGGTTCCGTCCGTTCCCGCTACCGACAATGGCTCACTCACAAGCTGGGGACGTGGCACCAGCAATTCGGTACATCGGGTTGCGTGGGTTGTGGTCGCTGCGTCACCTGGTGTCCGGTCGGAATCGATTTGACCGAAGAAGTCGAAACAATACGAGGTGGACCATGATTCACGAACTGCTGCGACGGCAGCCGCTGTTCAAGGGTCTCAGCGACTCACAGATCGCCACGTTGGCCGGCACAGTGGAGGTGGTTGACGTACCAGAGGGCACGTTGTTGTTCGCCGCCGGTGGCCCGGCCGCCCACCTCTACCTGGTGGTGTCGGGTCGGGTCAGTCTGGAGCTTGCACCGGGCGACCACTCTCCTCTGGTCGTGCAGACCGTCGGTCCCGGTGAGCTGCTCGGGCTTTCCTGGCTGGCCGAAAGGGCCCACTGGCAGTGGGACGCCCGGGCGGCGGTCGACACCTGCCTGGTCGAATTCTCGGTGGTAGGTCTGCGTCGTCTGTGGGCGTCCGACCACGAACTCGAGCGGATTCTGATGGAGCGCATCGCCGCCACCCTGGCCGAGCGGTTGCACGCCGCCCGCTTGCAGCTGGCCGACCTCTACGGAGACAACTGGTGACGTTCGACCCCCTCCGCCCGGTCGTCTTCGAGATCATCGACGTGATCGTCGAGGCTCCTGGGGTGTTCACTCACGTGTACCGGCCGACCGGTCGGCAGGGCCTGGCGCCGTCTCGACCCGGCCAGTTCAACATGGTGACGGCGTTTGGAGTGGGAGAGGTGCCCATCTCCGTGTCGGGCCATCCGGCCGCCTTGGCGCACACCGTGCGGGTAGCCGGGTCAGTGACCAGGGCTATGTCGAAGCTAAGGGTCGGGGAACGAGTGGGGCTGCGCGGTCCATTTGGAGTGCCGTGGCCACTCGAGCAGACGCAGGGCGGAGACCTCGTCATCGTGGCGGGTGGGATCGGCCTGGCTCCCCTCCGCTCGGCGGTTCGGCATGGGCTCGCCAATCGGGCGGAATACCGCAGGCTCATCCTGCTGTACGGGGCGCGATCCCCGACCGACCTCCTCTACGCCGACGAGCTGGCCGAATGGCGGGCCCGGTTCGACTTCGAAGTCGCCGTGACGGTCGATCGGGCCGGTTCGGATTGGCACGGCGAGGTCGGCATGGTCACCAATCTCATTCAGCGCGCTGGCTTCGATCCGGCCACCAGCACGGCCCTGGTTTGCGGGCCGGAAGCAATGATGAGGTTCGTGGCGCAGAGCCTGGTCGATCGGGGAATATCCGAGGAGAGGGTATTTCTCTCGGTGGAGCGAAACATGAAGTGCGCGGTCGGTTGGTGTGGGCATTGCCAATTCGGGCCGGAGTTCGTCTGTAGGACCGGACCCGTGTTTCCATACCCCCGGGTCGCCGATCTGCTCGCCGTGAAGGAGCTCTGACGTGGCGGCCAAATTGGCGGTGTGGAAATTCGCCTCGTGCGATGGATGCCAGCTCTCCCTCCTCGATTGCGAAGAAGAGTTGTTGACGGTCGCCGCCGCAGTCGACTTCGCGTATTTCCCGGAGGCGAGCCGCGCCGAAGACCCGGGTCCCTATGACCTTTCTCTGGTCGAGGGCTCGATTACGACCCGGCATGATGCCGAGCGAATCCGCAAGGTCAGAGAGATGTCTCGCTACCTGGTCACCATTGGGGCCTGCGCTACCTCGGGTGGCATTCAGGCGCTTCGCAACGGAGCCGACATCGCCGAATTCATCTCGACCGTCTATGCGAGCCCTCAGTTCATTGACACGCTCGCTTCCTCTACCCCCATATCCGACCACGTGAAGGTTGATTTCCAACTGCGGGGATGCCCGATCAACAAATACCAACTGCTGGAGGTCATTGGTGCGTTCCTGGCGGATCGTCGACCGAACATCAGCTCCCATAGCGTGTGCGTGGAATGCAAGGACCGCGGCACCCCTTGTGTGATGGTGGCAGACGGCATCCCCTGTCTGGGGCCGATCACGCACGCCGGCTGTGGGGCGATTTGCCCGGCTTACCGGCGCGGCTGCTATGGGTGTTTCGGACCCGCCGACACCGTCAATCTCCCGTCATTGAAGAACTGGTGGCATCGCCTCGGAGTTTCAGAGACCGACATCACCCGGGCGTTGCGCACCTTCAACGTCAACGCACCTGAGTTCGCCGAAGGGAGTGCCAAGCGTGTCCCGTGAAATCTCGGTTGACTACCTCGCCAGAGTGGAAGGTGAGGGGGCTCTTTACCTCGCCATCGACGGCGACAAGGTGACCGACCTCCGTTTCCGGATCTTCGAGCCGCCCCGTTTCTTCGAGGCATTCCTGCGGGGGCGAAACTACCTGGAGGCTCCCGACATCACCGCCCGGATCTGCGGTATCTGCCCGGTGGCCTATCAGACCAGTAGCGCCAACGCGATGGAGGATTGGCTCGGCGTCGAACTCGAACCAGGCGTCAAACAGCTCCGCCATCTCATGTACTTGGGGGAGTGGATCGAGAGCCATTGCCTTCATGTCTACATGCTCCATGCTCCCGACTTCCTTGGATACCAAAGCGGCATCCACATGG
>Ga0209751_10001727_pt1 | contig 22141 bp, 20 predicted proteins | sample RifCSP13_1_FD_184019 | JGI IMG/M metagenome (GOLD analysis project Ga0209751, IMG submission 184019) | Soil microbial communities from Rifle, Colorado - Rifle CSP2_sed 13_1 (SPAdes) (version 2) | ecosystem: Environmental > Terrestrial > Deep subsurface > Rock core/Sediment | place: Rifle...
GTCGTAGACGATCTCCACCGGCTGGCCGATCCGCACCGCCTCGGGCGGCGTGTCGACCAGCGTGCTGATCATCCGCGGCCCCTCGGCCAGCTCCACGAGGACCACCGTGTACGGGACGTCGTCCTTGAACTCGGGGGACGGGGCGCGGTGGACCGTGCTGAAGCTGTAGATGCTCCCGCGGCCGCTCGCCGGCCGGTGCTCGACCCTCGCCCCGAGGCAGCGGCCGCAGAGGGCGCGCTGATAGAACTGGACGTGGCCGCAGTCGCGGCAGTGCTGGAGCAGCAGCTCGCCCCGCGCCAGTCCGGCCCAGTAGGCGCGCGTGTCGTCGTCGATCAGGGGCAGCGGCTTCGGGCCGCTCATCCGTTCGGCTCCGTGCCCAGGACGATCGTCGCGTTCGTCGCGAAGCCGCCGCCCAGGCTGTGGCAGAGCGCCAGCTCGGCGCCGGCCACCTGGCGCGCGCCGGCCTTGCCGCGGAGCTGGCGCACCATCTCGACGATGTGGAAGTAGCCGCCCGGCAGCCCGGGGTGCGCGTACGAGAGCATGCCGCCGTGCGTGTTGATCGGGATGCGGCCGCCGTGGGTGATCTCGCCGGCCTCGACGAACGGACCGCCCTCGCCCTTCTTACAGAAGCCGAGGTCCTCCAGCATCATGATCACGGTCCCCGTGAAGCAGTCGTAGACGCCCGCCACGTCCATGTCGCCGGGGCCGATGCCGGCCATCGCGTACGCGCGGCGGCTCGAGATCGCCGCACCGGTGGTCGTGATCGACTCGGCGCAGAAGATGTGCTCCTGCGTGTAGCTCTCGCCCCCGCCGAGCAGGTAGACGGGCTTCCGCCGGAGGTCCCGGGCCCGCTCGGCGGCCGTCAGCACCAGCGCCGCCCCGCCGTCGCTCACGAGCGCGCAGTCGAGCATGTGGTACGGCGTCGTGATGGGCTTGGACGCGAGCACGTCGGCGACGGTGATGGGCGTCGTCATCTGCGCGCCGGGCTTGCGGAGCGCGTGCGCGCGGGTGACGACGGCGACCCGCGCGAGCTGCTCGGGCGTCGTGCCGTACTCGGCCATGTGCCGCTGGGCGGTGAGCGCGAACGTCGTGGCCACGAGCAGGCCGAACGGCGCCTCGTACTGCGGGTCGCGGCTCTCGACCAGCGCCTTGACCGCCAGGTCGCGCGTGAGCCCGGACAGCATGTTGTCGCCGCAGCAGACGACGACGGTGTCGGCGAGCCCGGCGTGGATGGCCGCGGCGGCGACGCTGACCGAGGCGGCGGCCGTCGCGCCCGAGACGTTCAGCGTGTTGGAAAAGGTCGGCCGGATGCCGAGGTACTCGCTGACGGCGACGCTCATGCGGGCGAACGGGGCGACGAAGCTCGGCGCGGTCACGAGGCCGTCCACCTGGGACTTGTCGATGCCGGCGTCCTCGAGCGCGAGCCGCGTCGCCTCCGCGTTGAACCAGAGGGCGCTCCGGCCGGGCACCTTGCCGACGGGCGTCTCGCCGACGCCGACGATCGCGACCTGGCCCTTGTAGCTGCGCATCGCTAGCGACCCTGGAAGCGGGGCGGCCGCCGCTCCTCGAACGCGCGAACGCCCTCGCGCATGTCCTCGGTGTGGTCGAGCGGGCGCCGCAGGGCGCGCGCCAGCTCCAGGCTCGACGCCAGGTCGGCCTCGTAGCAGGCGTTGACCAGGCGCTTGACCGCCTGGACCGCGAGCGGCCCGTTCGCCGCGATCTCCTCGGCGAGCGCCCGCGCCGCGGTCGCCAGCTCGGCGTGCGGGACGACGAGGTCCACGAGCCCGAGGGCCGCCGCCTCGCGGGCGGGGAAGCGGCGGCCGCTCAGCAGCACGAGCTTGGCGACGCCCTTGCCCACCAGGCGCGTCAGCCGCACCGGCCCGCCGGCGCCGGGGAACACGCCGATCCGGACCTCCGTGAGCCCGACCTCGGCGCGGTCGGAGGCGACGCGGATGTCGCACGCGACCGCCAGCTCCATGCCGCCGCCGAGGGCGAAGCCGTTGATCGCCGCGATCACGGGCGCGGGGAACGCCTCGATCTCGTCGAAGCAGCGGCCGAGCCGGAGCGCGTGGCTCCAGCGCTCGTCGAGGCTCATCGCGCCGCGCTCCTTGATGTCGCCGCCCACCGAGAAGGCGCGCTCGCCCGCGCCGGTGACGACGACCGCGCGGACGTCCGCCCGGGCGCGGAGGTCGTGCAGCGCCTGCTCGAGGTCGTCCGCGAACCGGCGCCCCATCGCGTTCAGCGCCGCCGGCCGGTCGAGCGTGAGCGTCGCGACCGGGCCCTCGACCGCGAGGCGGACCTCCGCGGCGTTCATCCGGGGATCACCCCGTTCCAGCGCGGCACGGGGCGGCGCGGCTTGGCCGCGTAGGTGGCGAAGCGGCGCACCAGCTCCTCGCGCAGCGCGCGGCCGGGGACGACCGCGTCGAGGAAGAACTCCGAGGCCAGGCGGTGCAGGTCGATCTTCTCCTCGTACTCGCGGCGCTTGTCCCGGATGAACGCCGCGCGCGCCTCGCCCTCGAGCGCCTGGATCGTGTTGAGGTGGATCGCGTTGACCGCCGGCTCCGGCGCCATGATCGCGAGCTTCGCCGTCGGGAGCGCGAGGCAGGCGTCGGGCAGGAAGGAGGCGCCCGACATCGCCATGTAGCCCGCGCCGTAGGCCTTCCGCACGATGACCGAGATCTTCGGGACCGTCGCCTCGGCCACCGCGAACAGCAGCTTGGCGCCGTGGCGGATGATGCCCTGGCGCTCGACCTGGCTGCCGATCATGAAGCCCGGCACGTCGGCGAGGAACAGCAGCGGGATGTTGAAGGCGTTGCAGAGCCAGACGAACCGCGCGCCCTTGTCGGCGGAGTCGCCGAAGAGCACGCCGCCCTTGACCTTCGGCTGGTTGGCCACGATCCCGAGCACGCGCCCGTCGAGGCGCGCGAGGCCGGTGATCAGCTCCGGGGCGAAGAGCCGCTTGACCTCGAAGAAGCTCCCCTCGTCCACCAGGCGGTCGATGACGCGGTACATGTCGAACACGCGGTTCTGCTCGACCGGCACCAGCTCGTCGATCGGCCGGCCGGGCGCCGGCTCGCGCGTCGCGGCCGCCGGGGGCGCCTCCTGCCAGGAGCGCGGCATGTACTCGAGCCAGCGCGCGACGAGGGCGAGCGCCTCCTCCTCGCTGGCGGCGAGCACGTCGCCGAGGCCGCTCACGGTGCAGTGCATGCGCGCGCCGCCCATGTCCTCCATCGTGACCTTCTCGCCGGTCGCCATCTCGGACATGCGCGGCGAGCCCAGGTACGCCGAGGCGTGGCCGTCCACCATGATCACGAGGTCGCAGAACGCCGGCATGTACGCGGCGCCGGCGGGCGAGGGCCCGAGCAGCACGCACACCTGCGGCACGACGCCGGAGAGCTGGATCTGGTTGTGGAAGATGCGGCCCGCGTGGTGGCGCCCGACGAAGATGTCGAACTGCTCGTCGAGGCGGGCGCCGGCGGAGTCGACGAGGTACAGCATCGGCACCTGGGCGTCCCGGGCGACCTCCTGGATGCGCTGGATCTTCTGGATCGTGAGGCGGCCCCAGGCGCCGGCCTTCACGGTCATGTCGTTGGCCATCACGGCGACCGGCCGTCCGCCGATCGTGCCGGTGAGCGTCACGACGGCGTCGGCGGGGAGGCCCTCGTCGGCGGCGCGGGCGAGCAGGCCATCCTCGACCATCGAGCCGGGATCCAGGAGCCGCGCGAGCCGCTCGCGCACGAAGAGCTTGCCTTCCTCGCGGAGCTTCTGGTGGTACTTCTCCTGGCCGCCCCGCCGGATGGCCTCCATGCGCTGGAGCAGGTCGGGGTCAAGCGACACGCACGACCTCCTCGGCGTAGGCGTGGAGCGCGTCCCAGTCGTAGGGGCCCTGGCGGAGCCCGATGTTGAGCCGCTGGACGCCGGCCTCCCGATAGGCGGCGACCAGCTCGGCGGCCCGGGCGGGCGTGCCGCGCAGGAAGCCGGTGCGCGCGTCGCGGCCGAAGTGCGACTGGTAGACCGCCTCGCCGCGCGCGGCGCCCCGGGCGTCGGCGCCCATGTAGAAGCCGACGTTGACGGTGCGCACGATCTCCGTCGGGTCGCGCCCCTCCTTCGCGCACCAGTCGTCGAGCACGGCGCTCTTGTGCTTCCACTCCTCGGGGCCGACGTAGGGCCCGTTCCAGCCGTCGGCCCAGCGCGCCGCCGCCCGCAGCGTCCGCTGCTCGCCCCGTCCGCCGATCCAGAGGGGCAGCCGCCGGCGCAGGGGCTTGGGGTTGTTGCGCGCGTCGTTGAGCTGGAAGTGCTTGCCGGCGAACTGCGACACCTTCTCGTCGGGGTCGAAGAGCTTCCGCAGCACCTGGGCGTACTCCTCCAGCATGTCCTCGCGCACGCCGATGCGGTCGAACGGGATGCCGAACGCGCGGTGCTCGGCCTCGTGCCAGCCGGCGCCGATGCCGCACTCGACGCGCCCGCCCGAGAGGTGGTCGATCGTGGTGAGCGCCGCGGCGAGGACGCCCGGGTTGCGGTAGTTGAGGCAGAGGACGAGGCAGCCGATGCGCACGCGCCGCGTCTCGAGCGCGGCCGCCGTCATGATCGTCGTCGCCTCGTAGCAGTCCATGTCGCCGCCCTGCGGGGGCGACTCCTGGAAATGGTCCGACGCCGAGAACCAGTCGAAGCCGCAGGCGTCGGCGAAGCGCCAGAGGCGCCGCATCTCCTCGAGCGGGCCGCCCATGTGGCCGATGTGGACGCCGAAGGTCATGCTCATGCCCGGGACCTTGGGGCAATACGAAACGCCTGTCAAGGGTGGTAGGCTACCCGGCGATGGCCGACACGCTGCTGCCGCGCGGCACGACCTACGCGGACGTCTACGGGCGCTTCCGCTGGGCGATCCCGGCCGCCTACAACATCGCCGTGGACGTGTGCGACCGCCACGCCGGCGACCGCGCGCGCGTGGCGCTGATCCACGAGGACGACGCCGGGCGCGTGAGCGAGCACACGTTCGCCGAGTTCCGCGCGCGCTCGAACCAGCTCGCGCGCGCGCTCGCCGGGCTCGGCCTGGCGCGCGGCGACCGCGTGGGGATCGTGCTCCCGCAGCGCCCGGAGACCGCGGTGGCGCACCTGGCGGCGTACAAGCTCGGCGCCGTCGCCCTGCCGCTCGCGACGCTCTTCGGCCCCGAGGCGCTCGAGTACCGCCTGGGCAACGCCGGTGCCAGGGTCGTGTTCACCGACGCCGAGAACCTCGACCGCGTGCTCGGCGTGAAGAAATCGCTGCCCGAGCTGGCGCACGTGGTCTGCGTGGACCGGGCCGACGCCGAGGGCGTGGTGGACTACGCGCGCGCGCTCGCGGCCGAGCCCGACGGCTTCGCGCCCGCGGCGACGGCCGCCGACGACCCGGCGCTGCTCGTGTACACCTCGGGCACGACGGGGCCGCCCAAGGGCGCGCTCCACGCCCACCGCACGCTCCTCGGCCACCTGCCGGGCGTCGAGTTCTACCACGAGTTCTGCCCGCAGCCGGGCGACCGGTTCTGGACGCCGGCCGACTGGGCGTGGGTGGGCGGGCTGCTCGACGTGCTGCTCCCGGCCTGGCACTACGGCCTGCCCGTCGTCGCGCACCGCCCGAAGCGCTTCGACGCCGAGCGCTGCCTGGAGATGCTCGCGCGCCACCGGGTGCGCAACACCTTCCTGGTGCCGACGATGCTCAAGATGATGCGCGCCTGGGGCGACCCGCGCGCGCGCTTCGACGTGCGGCTGCGCACGCTCTTCACGGGTGGCGAGGCGGCGGGCGAGGAGGTCATCCGCTGGTCGCGCGAGTGCCTGGGCGTGACGCCGAACGAGGGCTACGGCCAGACGGAAGTCAACCTGGTCCTCGGCAACTGCTCGGCGATCATGGAGGTCCGGCCGGGCTCGATGGGGCGGCCGATCCCCGGCCACGCCGTGGACGTGCTGGACGACGCCGGGCGGCCGGTGCCCGCGGGCGAGATCGGCGAGGTCGCCGTGCGCCGGCCCGACCCGGTGATGTTCCTCGGCTACTGGAAGAACGAGGCGGCGACGCGCGAGAAGTTCATCGGCGACTGGGCGCTCACGGGCGACCTCGCGCGCCGCGACGCCGACGGCTACTTCTGGTTCGTCGGGCGCAAGGACGACCTGATCTCGAGCGGCGGCTACCGGATCGGCCCGGGCGAGATCGAGGAGTGCCTGGGCCGCCACCCGGCGGTCGCGCTCGCGGCGGCGATCGGCGCGCCCGACCCGCTGCGCGGCGAGGTCGTGAAGGCCTTCGTCCAGCTCCGCCCGGGCACAGCGCCGAGCCCCGAGCTGGCGCGCGAGCTGAAGGACTTCGTGCGCACGCGCCTGTCGGCGCACGAGTACCCGCGCGACATCGAGTTCATCGAGGCGCTCCCGGCGACGACGACGGGCAAGGTCAAGCGCGGCGACCTGCGCGCGCTCGAGCGCGCGCGCCGCGCGCCCGCGCACTGACGGAGGGGCGATGGGCTACGACTACGCGAAGTACTTCGGCGAGATCCGGCTGACGCACGACCTCACGACGACGCCGGAGGAGCGCACCTGGCGGCTCGCGCCGCCCGGGCCCGCGCCCGCGCCGCACAAGCTCGTCCTCTACCTCGGCTGCAACGTGCTCCGCACCTCGCACATGGTCCGCACGATCACCGCGATCTTCGACCGCCTGGGCCTCGACTACGTCGCGGTCGGCGGGCCGACGTACTGCTGCGGCATCGTCCACCACCGCGAGGGCGACGTCGCCGCCGCCGAGGGCATGAGCCGCCACACGCTCGAGCTGTTCCGGCGCTTCGAGCCCGAGGAGGTCGTGATGTGGTGCCCGTCGTGCATCTGGTTCTACGACGAGGTGCTGCACGCCGAGCAGCCGTTCCCCGTGCGCCACGCGACCGAGTTCCTCGTGAGCCGCCTCCCCGAGCTCCGCTTCACGCAGCCGGTGGACGCCACGGTCGCCCTCCACCATCACGTGCAGAGCGAGGCGCGCCGCCGCGAGGGCGCGGCGGGCCGCCGGCTCCTCGAGGCGGTGCCGGGGCTCCGCGTCGTCCCGCTCGAGCCCGACCCGCGCCTCGGGCGGATCTGCGCCGAGTTCCAGCAGGCCGCGCTCGGCCGCGAGGTCTGGGACGGGATCATCCGCGACGAGATCGAGCGCGCCCGCGCGGCCGGCGCCCGGACGCTCGCCACGATCTACCACGGCTGCCAGCGGCTGGTCTGCGGCTTCGAGGCCGAGGGGCGGATCGCGGTCGAGCACTACCTCTCGGTCTTCGCGCGCGCCCTCGGCATCGAGTTCGAGGACACCTACAAGAAGTACCGTCTCTGGGCCGACCCGGAGCGCGTGCTCGCCGACGCCGCCCCCTGCGCGCGCGCGAGCGGGGTGGATCCCGCCCGCGCGCGGCAGTTCGTCGAGCAGACGTTCGGGCGGCGCGCGCCGGCCGACGACCGCGCCACGCCCTCCTAGTCCGCAGTATTCGCGAACGGCGCTGGCGCGACCGGGCGGGTGGCGCAGGGTGCGGTCCCCGCGGGCCGCACCCTGCGACAGGCCCTGCCCGCCTCGCGCGGTGTCCTAGCCCATGAGGAGCTTGCCGGGCACCTCGCGGCCCATGATCTTGATCTGCTCCTTCGTGACACCGTTGGCCAGGAGGCCGCCGACCAGCATCTGGTAACCGTCGGGCTGCGACGGGTTGCCGGTCTGCCCGAGGTCGGTGCCCAGCACGAAGTGCTCGGCGCCGACGGCCTTGACGTGCTCGGCCGACTCCTTGTTCGTCACCAGGCGCCAGTGCCGCATCCACGCCAGGTGCGCGCTCGGCCCCATGAGCGAGCCCATCGCGTCGATCTCCATCTTGGCGCCCATGGCCGCGGCCTTCTTCATCTGGTCCACGCTCATGTTGACGACCTCGAACTCGGCGTGGGTCACCACGATGCGGTCGCAGCCCGCGTCGCGCGCCGCCGCGACGATCGCCAGCACCTCGGTGGGCGAGGCGTGGCCGGTGCAGAGGACGAGCTTCTGCTGGGCGCAGATCTTCAGCACCTCACGGAGCGCCGGCAGCACCTTGCCGTCGGCGCCGACCACCTTGATGCCCTCGGGCGCGTCCTTGAAGTGCTTCACGTGATGGTCGGCGTCGAACGTCGGCAGCCACACGACCCGGCCGTAGCCGCCCTGCATGCGCCACATCCACTGCACGGCGTCGGGGTTGATCCCGCCGGCCGCGGCGTTCAGCGTGACGCCGCCGAAGGCCTTGATGCCCGGGTTGTGCTTGCGCACCAGCCAGGCGCGGTCGGCCGTGAGCGCGACGTGGTTCTTGAGGACGACGGCCTCCATCCTGCGCGCCATGTAGAGCTGGGCCATCTCGTCGTCGTCCACCGCGCGGCCGAAGACGTCGGGGGCGCAGTGGTTGTGGAAGTCGATGAGCCCCTCGATCGGGCTCACCGCCGGCGGGGGCGGCGGGAAGACGCGCACCTGCGCGGCGGCGCTCTTCGGCAGCGTCGCCAGCGCGGCCAGGCCGGCGACGCCGGCGGCCGCGGTCTTCACGAAGTCGCGCCGGCTCGCGCCGTTCGGCGCCTCGGCGGAGGCCTGCGGCGCGGGCCGGTGGCCCCAGACGTGGCCGCAGCAATTCATGAACCGCCATCGGGGGAGCGTGAAGGGCTTCATGGGCCGACCTCCTCAGGGAGAATGAGCCGAATGGCGGAGACCATCCGCCCTGGGTCGGGCCGATGTCAAGGCGGACCGCGTCAGCCCGCGGCGCCGCCCTGGATGTAGAAGGTTCCGGTCGCGAGCGCGATCAGCGCGCCGCCCGCGCCGGTCACGCGCGCCTCGAGCACGCCGACACGTCGCGTGCGCTGGACCAGCCGCGCCTCGGCCGCGAGGTCGCCCTCGGTCGCCGGCGCGAGGTAGTTGATCTTGATCTCGAGCGTCGTGCAGCGCTCCCCGGGCTCGAGCCGCGAGACCAGCGCCGCGCCCATCGCGGTGTCCACGAGGCTGTAGACGACGCCGCCGTGGACGACGCCGTAGGGGTTCAGGTGGTCGTCCGAGAGCGTGAGGCCGACGCGCGCCTCGCCCTCGCCGAGCGTCTCCGCGCGGATCCCGAGCAGCTCCGCCAGCGGCCCCGGCGGCTTGAAGCGCATACCCCCGGTCTCGCCGCTCACGCGAACGCGGGGTCGAGGCGCGCGTCGAGCAGGTACGGTCCGCCGCTCGCGAACGCCCGCCCGAGCGCCGCCGCGACGTCGGCGGTCTTCTCCACGGGCTCGCCGGGGACGCCGAGCCCGCGCGCCACGCCGACGAAGTCGATGCGCGGCCGGTCGAGATCCATCGCGACGTAGCGGTCGTCGGCCGCCGAGAAGCCCTTGAGCGCGCGCGTCCGCTGCTTGAGGATCCGGTACGAGGCGTTGTTGAGGATGACGTACACCGCGGCGATCCCCTCGTGGGCGGCGGTCCAGAGCCCCTGGATCGTGTACATCGCGCTGCCGTCGCCGACGAGCGCCAGGACCGGGCGGTCGCCGAGCGCGAGCTTCACGCCGAGCGCGGCCGGCAGGCCCCAGCCGATGCCGCCGCCGCGCAGGCCGAAGAAGCTCTTCGGGTCGGCGCAGCGGAAGAAGGTCCGCACGCCGGCCGACGACGAGACGGCCTCCTCGACCACGACGACGTCGGCCGGCGCGTGCCGGGCGAGCGCGTGCACGAGCGCGAGCGGCGCCATCGGCGCGCGCGCGGCCTCGGCCTCGCCGCGGCGCGCCAGCTCGGCGCGCTCCCGCGCGTGGGCCTCGGCGACCGCCGCGCGGCGGCGCGCCGCCTCGGGATGGCCCGCGCGCCCGGTCTGGCGGCGCACGGCCTCGCAGAGCTCGGGCAGCGTCGCCTTGGGGTCGCCCTGGATCGCGACGCGCGCCGCGTAGTTCTTGCCCAGCTCCCACGGGTCCACGTCGAGGTGGACGACGTCCACGCCCGGCGGCATCGGGTCCACGTCGTCCGGCAGCGAGAGCGTGAAGAGGTCGGCGCCGACGGAGAAGAGCAGGTCGTGGCGCATGAGGATCGCGCGGATCAGCGGGCCCAGGCGCGGCATCGCGCCCGCGTAGAGCGGGTGCGTGAAGGGGAAGCTGCACGTGCTCGACACGCCCTCGGTCAGCACCGGCGCGCCGCAGAGCTCCGCCAGCTCGACCAGCTCGGCGAGCGCGTCGCCGTGGGCGACCGCGTCGCCGGCGACCAGCAGCGGGCGCTCGGCTCGGGCCAGGAGCCGCGCCGCCTCGTCCACCGCGGCGCGGTCGCCGCGCAGGCGCGGCGCGACGCGCGTCGGCGCGCCCAGCTCCAGGTCGCGCTCGGCGTTCAGCACGTCCACGGGGAGCGAGAGGAACACGGGCCCCGACGGGTGCGCGAGCGCGGTCTTGGCCGCGCGCCGCACGATGCGCGGCAGGTCCTCGAGGCGGTGCGCCTCGGTGGCCCACTTGACGAAGGGCCGGGCGATCGGCGGCAGGTCGGCCCAGAGAATGGGCTCGGTCACGTTGAAGGACTGATCGTGCTGCCCGGCGGTCAGGAGCAGCGGCGCGCCGGATTTCTGCGCGTCGTAGAGCATGCCCATCGCGTTGCCGAGCCCGGGGGAGACGTGGACGTTCACCGCGGCGAGGCCGCCGCGCGCCTGGGCGTAGCCGTCGGCCGCCGCGATCGCGACGGCCTCCTGCAGCGCCAGCACGTAGTGGATGCCGGGCTCGCGGGCGAGGCCGTCCATCAGCGGCAGCTCGGTCGTGCCCGGGTTGCCGAACATGACCGCGACGCCTTCGCTCTTGAGGATCTCGAGGAACGCCTGCTTGCCGGAGATGTAGGCCATAGGCGCAGATGATAAGCTCTCTTGCGTGCCACCGAAAGAGGCGCCGCTCCTGCGCGCCGCGCGGCGCGAGCCCGTGCCGTACACCCCCGTCTGGCTCATGCGCCAGGCGGGCCGCTACCTGCCCGAGTACCGCGCGATGCGCGAGCGCTTCGGGTTCCTCGAGCTGTGCCGGAACCCGGAGGCCGCCGCGGAGGTCACGCTCCAGCCGGTCGAGCGCCTGGGCGTGGACGCCGCCATCCTGTTCGCCGATATCCTGTTGATCCTCGAGCCGCTCGGCGTCGGGCTCGAGTTCGCGCGGGGCGAGGGGCCCGTGATCCGGCGCCCGGTCCGCACCGGCGCCGACGTCGCGCGGCTCGGCCCCATCGACGTGGACGCGGCGGTGCCGTTCGTGTTCGAGGCCGCGCGCCGCGTGCGGGCGGCGCTGGGCGGCCGGGTACCGCTCATCGGCTTCGCCGGGGCCCCGTTCACGGTGGCGTCCTACCTGGTGGAGGGCGGCGCCTCGCGCGACTACCTCGCGACCAAGCGCCTCATGTACGAGGAGCCCGAGGCGTGGCACCGGCTGATGACCCTCCTCGCCGACGCGACGGCGCGCTACCTGAACGGCCAGATCGCCGCCGGCGCCCAGGCCGTGCAGGTCTTCGACTCGTGGGTCGGCGCGCTCGGGCCCGGCGACTACCGCGCGTTCGTCCAGCCCCACGTGCAGGCGCTCGTCCAGGCGCTCACGCCCGGCGCGCCCGTCATCCACTTCGGCACGGGCACGGCCGCGCTCCTGCCGCTCATGCGGCAGGCGGGCGGCGACGTGATCGGGCTCGACTGGCGCGTGGACCTCGACGCCGGCTGGGCCGCGGTCGGCCAGGACGTCGCGGTGCAGGGCAACCTCGACCCCGCGGTGCTGCTGGCGAAGCCCGCCTACATCCGCGAGCGGGTGAGGGACGTGCTCGCCCGCGCCGGGGGGCGGCCGGGGCACATCTTCAACCTCGGCCACGGCGTCCACCAGGAGACGCCCGTCGCGCACGCGCGCGCGCTCGTGGACATCGTCCACGAGCTGTCGGACCGGCGATGAACCTGGACGCCGTCCTGCTCATCGCCTTCGGCGGGCCGACGGCGCCGGACGAGATCCGGCCCTTCCTCGAGATCGTCGCGCGCGGGCGGAACATCCCGCCCGAGCGGCTCGAGGAGGTCGCGCACCACTACGAGCGGATGCCGGGCGGCCGCTCGCCGCTCGCCGAGCGCACGCTCGCCCAGGCGCAGGCCCTCGAGCGGGCGCTCGCCGAGCGCGGCCCGGCGCTGCCGGTGCACGTCGGGATGCGGAACTGGCACCCGTTCCTGCACGAGACGCTCGCCGAGATGGCGGCCCGCGGGCACAAGCGCGCGCTCGGCATCATCCTCTCGCCGTTCCGCTGCGAGGCCTCGTGGGACCGCTACAAGGCGGACGTCGCCGCGGCGAGCGCGCGGACGCCGGGCGCGCCGGAGGTGGCCTTCGCGCCGCCGTGGGGCGGCCACCCGCGGTTCGTCGCGGCCGTCGCCGAGCGTGCCCGCGCGGCCTTCGAGGAGGTTCCCGCGGGCGAGCGCGCGTGGACGCCGCTGGTCTTCACCGCGCACAGCCTCCCGGTGCCCATGGCCGACGCCGCGCCCTACGTCGCCGAGCTGACCGCGGCGGCACACGGGGTGGCCGACCGGCTCGAGCACCGGCGCTTCTCGATCGCGTACCAGAGCCGGAGCGGGAGCCCGCGCGAGCCGTGGCTCGAGCCCGACGTCGTGGGCGTCCTCCGCGCGCTCGCCGCCTCGGGCGAGCGCCACGCGGTGGTGGTGCCGATCGGCTACGTCTGCGATCACGTCGAGGTGCTCTACGACCTCGACGTCGCGGCGCGCGCGCTCGCGGCGGCGCGCGGCCTGGCGCTCCACCGGGCGCCGACCGTGAACGACCACCCCGAGTTCGTCGCGATGCTCGCCGACCTCGTCCGGAGCGCCGCGTGAGGCTCGTCGTCGTCGGCGGCGGGATCACGGGCCTGGCGGCGGCGCACCGGGCCGTGGAGGTCGCGCGCGCGCGCGGGCTCGCGCTCGACCTCACGCTCCTCGAGGGGCGCGACCGGCTCGGCGGCACGATCGCCACCGAGCTGACGGACGGCTTCCTCGTCGAGGCGGGCCCCGACTCGTTCCTGTCCGAGAAGCCGTGGGCGCTCGCGCTCTGCCGGCGGCTCGGCGTGGAGGACCGGCTGGTGCGCACCGACGACCGGTTCCGCCAGGTCTGGGTGTGGTTCCGCGGGCGCCTGCACCCGCTGCCCGACGGCTTCCAGCTCCTGGCGCCGACCCGGCTCGGCCCGTTCCTCACCTCGAGCCTCTTCTCGTGGCCGGGCAAGCTCCGCATGGCGTGGGATCTCGTGCTCCCGCGCGGCGTGGCCGACGACGAGAGCCTCGGCGCGTTCGTGCGCCGCCGGCTCGGCCGCGAGGCGCTCGAGCGCGTCGCCCAGCCCCTCGTCGCGGGCATCTACACGGCCGACCCGGACGACCTGAGCCTCGCCGCCACGATGCCGCGCTTCGTCGAGCTGGAGCGGCGCGAGCGGTCCCTCATCCTGGGGCTGATGCGCGCGAGCCGGCGCGGGCGCGAGGCGGGGACGAGCGGGGCGCGCTGGAGCCTGTTCGTGACGTTCCGGGGCGGGATGGAGGAGCTGGTCACGACGCTCGCCCACCGGCTGCCGCCGGGCGCGGCGCAGCCCAAGCATCGCGTGACCGGCCTCGAGCGCCACGACGGGCGCTGGCGCGTGGCGACGGCCGAGGGCGCCGCCCTCGACGCCGACCGCGTCATCGTCACGACCGAGGCTCACGCAGCGGCGCGGCTCGTCCGCTACGTGGACCCGACGCTCGCCACGCTCCTCGCGGAGATCCCGTACGCGTCCTCGGCGACGATCTCGTTCGGGTACCGCCGCGCCGACGTCCCGCACCCGCTCGACGGCTTCGGCTTCGTCGTGCCGCGGACGGAGGGGCGCGCGCTGCTCGCCGGCACGTTCTCGAGCGTGAAGTACCCGGGCCGCGCGCCCGAGGGCCACGCGCTCATGCGCTGCTTCGTCGGCGGCGCGCTGAACGAGCGCGTGCTCGAGCTGGACGACGCGGCGCTGGTCGCGCGGGCGCGCGAGGAGCTGCGCCTGGCGCTCGGCATCACCGCGGCGCCTGTGCTCACGCGCCTGGCGCGCTGGCCCAAGGCGATGCCGCAGTACCACGTGGGCCACGCGGGCCGCGTCGAGACGCTCGAGCGCCGGCTCGCCGCGCTCGGAGGCCTCGGCCTGGCGGGCGGCGCCTACCGCGGCGTCGGCATCGCCGACTGCGTGCGCTCGGGCGAGGCGGCCGCCGAGCAGGCGCTCGGCGTCGCGCCGGAGGGGGCGCGATGACGGCGCGGCCGCTGGTCGTGGGCGTCCCGGGGAGCCTCCGGGACCCGAGCCGCACGCGGACGGCCGTCGAGGCTGCGCTGCGAGGCGCCGCGGCGGCCGGCGCCGCGACCCAGCTCGTGGACCTGCGCGAATACGACCTGCCGCTCTGCGACGGCGCCGGCGAGCTGGCGCGCTACCACGCGGGGCTCCTCGAGCTGCGCAAGCAGCTCGCCCCCGCGCGCGGCCTGGTCCTCGGCACGCCCGAGTACCACGGCGGGGTGAGCGGCGTGCTCAAGAACGCCCTCGACCTCATGGGCTTTCCCGAGTTCGAGGGCAAGGTGCTGGGCCTGGTCGGCGTCGCCGAGGGCCCGGGCGGCGCGCGCCACGCGCTCGACGCGCTCGCGCACGTCGGACGCGCCCTCCACGCCTGGGTGCTGCCCCAGCGCGTCGCGGTGCCGGACGCCGCGCGCGTCTTCGACGCGGAGGGCCGCCTGACCGACGCCGCCGTCGAGGGCGCCCTGCTCGACGTGGGCCGCGCCGTCGCGCGCCTGGCCGCGCTGCGGGCCGGCGCGCCGGAGGAGTTCCTGCGCGAGTGGGAGCGGCTCACGCCGAACCCCGGCGCCGACAACGACGTCCGCCCGATCGCGCGCGGCGGCGCCTCCGGCTTCGCCCGCCCCGCCTAGTGTGTGCCGTTCTCGAAGTCATGTTCGGCCCGTCGAACGTCCGGGCCGACGGGCGCGGGCGGGAAGGGTCGACGGGATCCGTTCCCGCCACGTGGGCGGCGGGCCGCGCGCGCCCGGATGGAGTGAAGCTGCAACGGGGCAAGCGGACGCCTGCCGCGTGGTCCCGTCGACCCTTCCCGCCCGCGCCTGGCGGCCCGTCGCGCGGGGCGCTAGGCCTCCGGGAGCCCCAGGAACCCCGCCATCACCGCCACCAGCGTCATGTGGTGGCACCGCAGGAACAGGTACGCGTCGCGGGGCTCGCCCCGCGGCAGGCCCGCGAGCGCCTCGAGGAAGCGCGGCGGGTGGCAGATCATCCCGTGCGGGTCCTGCGCGGTGTCGAGCGCGCCCCACGCCTGCGCGAGCAGCGGGTGCTCGTCCCGGGTGAGGCAGCGGTGGCAAAGGACCAGCTCGCCCGTGAGGTCCCAGTGCTCGGCGCCGAGCGCCGCCTGCAGCAGCAGCCGGAGGACCTGGAGCACGTCGGCCCGGCGGTGGCCCGTGAGGTAGCCCGGGCGCGCGAGGCCGTAGTCGGTCGCGTAGAAGAGCGTGTGCGTCACCGCGTAGGCGGTGCGCGCGTCGGTGGGCACGTCGGAGAGGTCGCCGCCGAGGAGGGTGCGGGCGAACAGGTCGGCCTCCGCGGGCAGCCCGTGCCGGAGCCCCGCGGCCTCGGCGAAGTACCGGAGCTCGAGGGCGCGGTACGGCTCGCGCGCGTCGGCCAGGGCGCCACCCGCGTCGAGCAGGCCCTGCAGGCGCGCGCGGGGGACGATCGCCTCGCTTCCGCGCCCGCGCAGCGCGACCCAGAGGGCCAGGTGGCCCACGAGCGCGCGAGGCTCGTGCCGGAACGGGAACTCGTGGAGGAGCGGCTCGCGGTAGACGCGCTCGAGCAGGTCGAGGCAACGCGCGACGCGCGCGTCGCGGGCGAACGCGGCGCGGCGGCCGAGCTGGTGCGCGAGCGTCGCCAGCTCCGCCAGCGCGGTCTGGCTCCGCTCGTCGGGAGGCGTGTCCCGCGGGAACGGATCGAAGCGCGCGAGGGTCGCCACGAGCCAGTCGAGGGCACGCGTCGCGACGCGGGTCTGCGGGCGGTCGTGGGGGATCGTGACACCCGGCGACGCGGGACGCGCGCGGGCCCGCGCGCTCGCCGCGCCGCCGGATCCTTTCCGGTCTACTGCCGCTTCGGCTGCAGCTGCTGCAGGCCCTGCAGGCGCTGCCCGAGCTCGGCGCCCTGCAGTTTGCCGGCCTTCAGCAGGCGCTCGGCATCCGGCCGCTTGAGCGCCGCGGCGTTCGAGCCGCAGCTCGTGAGGACGATCCAGGCCTCCGGCGGCGTCGAGGGATCGAGGCCGAGCTGGGTGAGGAGCTGCTCGCGCGAGGCCAGCTTGCCGTTCGGGAGCACGGCCTTGGCGCCGCCCCGCTGCGCCCACACGGCGCCGTCGGCGCCGATGACCGCGCCGGCCGCCAGGCCGGCGACCGCGGCCTTCTTCATGAAGGTCCGGCGCCCTTCGTCCTGCGGCTCCGTCTGACTGCTCTTCGAGTCGGTCGACATGATTCCCTCCTTGTGTTGGTGTGCGTCGCTATTGCTTCCGAGCGGGAGCGCCCTTCTGCAGCTGCTGCAGGCCCTGCAGGCGCTGCCCGAGCTCGGCGCCCTGCAGCTTGCCGGCCTTCAGCAGGCGCTCGGCATCCGGCCGCTTGAGCGCCGCGGCGTTCGAGCCGCAGTGCGTGAGGACGATCCAGGCCTCCGGCGGCGTCGAGGGATCGAGGCCCAGCTGGCTCAGGAGCTGCTCGCGCGAGGCCAGCTTGCCGTCCGGGAGCACGGCCTTGGCGCCGCCCCGCTGCGCCCACACGGCGCCGTCGGCGCCGATGACCGCGCCGGCCGCCAGGCCGGCGACCGCGGCCTTCTGCATGAACGCCCGGCGCCCCTGGTCCCGGGGCTCCGTCCCGCTGCCCTTCGACTCGGTCGACATGCTCCGCTCCTTTCTCCCGTTACGTGGCGAGCACCGGCTGAGCGACGATCGACGGCGACGCGTCGCCGACGCCCCCGCCCGGCGCGGGGTCTGCTCCTTCGCGCCGGCTCTCGGCCACGGTGTTGGCGAGGGCGCTCGGGAAGACGACCTCGAACTGATCGCAATAGGGCTTGTCGAGGGTTCCGTGGTTGTACTCCGCGTACTGCGCGCAGCCCCCGCCGCAGACCAGGGCGTAGCAGCAGTCGAGGCACTCCGGGATCTTCGCGACGGACCGCTTGAACCACTTCTCGGTCATCCGCTCGTCCAGGACGAGCCCCGCCTCGGTCGTGAAGTGGCCGATCCGGCTGCACTCCTTGCCGACGGACTCCCAGCACGAGTAGACGTGGCCGTCGGCGGCGAAGATGTAGAGCCCCGCGTTGGCGCCGCAGTACGTGCCCTTGAGCCGCGCCGGCCCACCGGACTTGAGCACCGGCCCGAGCGCCCGGTCGGCGTGGACCGCGACGCCCGAGACGTGCACGTTCGCGTGGCGCGCGGTCGCGGCGTTCCAGAGGCGCAGCACGTCCTCGTAGTCGATTCCCTGGGTGACGTGGCCGTCCTTGTCCTTGACGTGGTAGTTGGTCGCGTAGATGACGACGCTCGGGTGATCGAGCCATCCCTGGGCCCCGAACTCCGCCATGAGCTCGCCGAAGGCGTCGTTGTTCTTCGGATCGATGTGGCAGCGGAGCTGGACCTCCACGCCGCCCTGCGCGAGCACGAGGTTGACGTTCTGGACGATCTTGTCGAACGACGACTCGCGGTTCCGCGCGATCCGGCTCTTGTCGTGCAGGCGCCTGGGGCCGTCGATGCTGATCTGGATCTGCGAGACCCGGCCCTCACCGAGGACGGGCAGGAAGTGTTCCAGGTCGTGGCCGTTCGTGATGGCCGCGAAGTCGAAGCCCCGCGCCACGCCCTCCTCGACGATCCGGAAGACCGTCTCCTTGTTCATCTTGTCGAGCGGCTCGCCGCCGTAGAGCGTGATCAGCGTGCCCATGACCCCGTCGGGGTCGAGGCGGCCGACCGCCGCCAGGTCCTTCCAGATCGCGCGCGTCTTGGTCGCCGCGCGCACCTGCTCGATGGCCCGGAAGACGGCGTCCACGTGCTCGGGCCGCATGACCACGTTGCCCCGGGCGTAGCTGATCTCGGCCGCCGGGGACTTGAGCTTGATCTGCATCGGCCGCTCGAAGCAGTACGTGCAGCGGTAGTTGCAGTCCAGGTTGGGGACGATCAGGAAGTGCGGTGTGATCTCGGCGACCTCGTGCAGCAGCTCGGCCACCCGGGCGACGTGGGCGCGCTCGACCTCGTGACCCACCCGCGTCAGGTGCCCCTGGTCGAGCAGGTGGTCCAGCACCGCCTCCGGGATCCGCTCGGTCTGCACCCAGACGTCGTGCTTGTAGCGCTGCGCGCTGGGATGCTGGGGATGCGGGTTGCAGTCGTTCCTCGAGAGGGCCTCCTGGAGGATCGCCGCGAGCGCGTCGGAGATCGTGTCCACGGCCCCGGTGCAGCCGTTCAGGAGCGCATAGCCCCCCCCGGGCAGGCGCTCGGAGAGGATGGAGTAGCTGCTGAGCCTCAGCATCGGGTCCTCCTCGGGGGAGGTGCGGTGTGGTCCCCGCCCGGGCTCCGCGCCCAGAATGCGGCGACCGCCGCGCACACTAAGCCACCCTTGCCGTCTTGTCAACGACCGGTTCGACCGGGACGGCGACAGATCGCCTCGCTCAGGAACGACGCCGTGCCGACCAGGCGCATTCAATCGACGTTCGGGGCGTCGATCGCCCCGGCGCCGGCCAGCGCCGCGATCCGCTCCGGGGGGTAGCCCAGCACCCCGGCGAGCACGGCGCGGGTGTGCTCGCCGACGCGGTAGGGCGCCGGGCCCCGGGGCCCCACCGCCCCCCCGTCCAGGTGGAAGGGCGAGCCGGTCACGCGCACCGCGCCCTGCCCGGGGTGCGGGACGGCCGGGAAGAAGCCGCGCGCGGCCAGGTGCGGGTGCGCCGCGACCTCGGCGGGCGCCAGCACGGGCGCCGCGGGCAGGCGGGCGGCCTGGAGCGCGTCCACGGCGGCCTCGACGCTCGGGAAGCCGTCGAGCCACGCGCGGATGATCGCGCGGAGCTCGGGCCAGTGCTCCCGCCGCGCGAGCGGCGTCGCGAAGCGCGGGTCCTCGCCGAGCTCGGGCCGGCCCATCGTCGCCACCAGGCGCGCCCAGAGCTGCGGCGCGCCCACGGTCTGGAGCGCGAGCCAGCGGCCGCCGAGCGCGTGCACGAGCATGCCGGCACGCGGCCCCACGTACTCGACGCCGCCGTTCAGCACCGCGCCGTAGGTGATGTCCTCCGCGGCCACCAGGGCCTCGAGCATGGAGACGTCCAGGTGGGCGCCCCGCCCGGTGCGCCCGCGCCGGAGCAGCGCGGCCAGGATCGCGCCGAAGGCGTGGGTGCCGGCGAGGACGTCGGCGGCCTGGAGATAGCCGACGCGCGGCGCCGCGTCGGGCGGCTGCTCGAGGTGCATCAGCCCCGAGACCGCGTTGATGACGTGGGCGAAGGCCTGGCCGTCGCGCAGCGGGCCCGTCTGGCCGTAGCCGGAGATCGAGCAGTAGACGAGGTCGGGCCGCACCGCGGCGAGCGTGGCGTAGTCGCAGCCGAGGCGCGCCACGACGCCGGGCACGAAGTTCTCGACGACGACGTCGGCCACGCGGGCGAGGTCGAGCACGACCGCGCGCGCCTCGGGGTGCGCGAGGTCGAGGGCGACGCTCTGCTTGCCCGCGTTGATGCGGATGAAGTAGGTGGACTGGTCGGTGCGGCCCGCCTCGATCTGCAGGTGGCCACGGCGCATCTCGTCGCCCTCGCCGGGGCGCTCGACCTTGATGACGCGCGCGCCGAGGTCGGCGAGCAGGCGCGTGCAGTAGGGGCCCGCGAGCACGCGCGTGAAGTCGAGCACGGTGACGCCGTCGAGGAGCGGGTCGGCGGGCATGGCGAGACCCTACGATATCATCTTGGCGGGCCGGATCTTTTCGCTCTCGCCTTCGCCCATCGTGGTGGTTAGTCTATCAAGGCGCTCGGCCCCGCTCGCGGCGGGGGCGAAGGAGATCCTGCCGAGCGCGCGCGCCGCGCCGGCGGCGTGCCGCTCGACGACGAGACGTGGCGCCAGATCCGCGAGTGCGCGACGGAGGTGGGGTCGAATGCTCGACGTCGTGACGATGAAGGAGATCGACGCGATCTTCGCGGTGACCGACGCGCTCGGCATCCACCGGGAGCAGCTCGTCATCCCGCTCGGGCCCGCGACGCCGGGCCGCGTGCGGAAGCTCCCGAGCGGCAAGCTCGAGATCACGGTGGACGCCGAGCGGCCGATCGAGGCGTGGCTGCGGGAGCTGCCGGGCCTGATCGCCGCGGCCGGCGGGGCCTGAGCCCACGGACCACCTCAAGCGCGAGCTCGGGCTCGTCCCCCTCGCCGCGATCGTCTTCTTCAACGTGAGCGGCGGGCCCTACGGCATCGAGGACATGGTCTCGTCCTTCGGGCCGGGAATGACCCTCGTGCTGCTGCTGGCGGCGCCGCTGCTCTGGAGCCTGCCCGTCGCGCTCGCGATGTCGGAGCTCGCCGCCGCCCTGCCCGACGAGGGCGGCTACGTGACGTGGACCCGGCGCGCGTTCGGCGGCTTCTGGGCGTTCCAGGTCGGCTGGTGGAGCTGGATCCAGAGCTTCGTGGACGTCGCCGCCTACCCCGCGCTCTTCGTCGAGTACGTGCGCTTCTGGCGCCCGGCGATGACCGCCTCGGAGCGCTGGGGGCTGGTCCTCGTGTTCGTGGTGGTGCTGAGCGGGCTCAACCTCCTGGGCATCCGCCCGACGGGGCGCGCCGCCGTCGTGCTCGCGGGGCTCGCGCTCGCCCCCGTCGTCGCGTTCACGCTCGTCGGCCTGGGCGCCGGGCGGGTCGCGCCCTGGACCCCGTTCGCGCCGGAGGGCCAGGCGCTCGAGACGCTCGGCGTCGGCCTGGCGGTCGTGATGTGGAACTACTCGGGCTGGGACACGCCCTCCACCGTGCTCGGCGAGACGCGCGCGCCCGAGCGCGCCTACCGCCAGGCGATGTTCCTGGCGCTCCCGCTGCTCGTGGCGGCGTACCTGCTCCCGGTGGGCGTGGGGCTCGCGAGCGGCGCCGTCCCCTGGGACGCGTGGAAGACGGGCACGCTGCCGGCGCTCGCGCAGGCGGTCGGCGGCGACTGGCTCGGCCACGCGGTCGCGCTCGGCGCGGTGCTGAGCACCGCGGGCCTGTTCATGTCGCTCTTGCTGACCAACTCGCGGCTGCCGTACGTGCTCGCGCGCGACGGCGACCTGCCGGCGTGGCTCGGCGCGATCCATCCGCGGTTCGGCACGCCGTGGCCGGCCGTCCTGCTCTCGACCGTGTGCTACACCGCGTTCGCCGCCTTCTCGTTCCGCGAGCTGATCGTGCTGAACATCTGGCTCTACTCGCTGAGCCTGCTCGTCGAGCTGGCGGCGTTTCTCTGGCTCCGCGCCGTCGAGCCCGAGCTGCCGCGCCCGTGGCGCGTGCCCGGCGGGTTCGGCGGCGCGGTGCTCGTGGCCGTGCTGCCCGCGGCGTTCATGCTCGGCGCCGTCGCGACGGCGGGCGCCGGCAACACCGTCGCGGGCGTCGCGGCGGCGCTCACCGGGCTCGTCGCCTGGGCCGTCCTGCGCCCCCGAGGTTCTCGTCGATGACGCGCGCGAGGCAGTCGAGGGACGCGAGCGAGTAGACGTAGGTCTTCCAGCCGATCGCGACGGAGTCCGGCTTCCCGCCGGGCGGCGGCAGCGGGAACACGTCCACGCTCACGTTCGGCCCCGGCCCGGCGCAGCCGCCGGCGCACGCCTCCCGCAGGCGCACGCGCTCGCCGAGGCCGCGCGCGGCGGCGAGCGCGCGCAGGGCGTCGAGCAGCGCGCGGGCGTCCAGGCGCCGCGCCGGCCCGCCGCGCTCGAGCGGCAGCACGACGGCGCCCGGCTCGCGCGCGCAGACCGTGACGACGAGGCGGCGCTCAGCGGCCAGCGCGGAGCCCCTCGGCCAGCCGGAGCGCGGCCGCCACGGGCGCGGCCGCGGGCCGGCGCCAGCGCGCGCGGACGCCGGCGCGCGCGAGCGCGCGGGCCAGGCCGGCGCGGAACCACGCGTCGGCGAGCACGCTGCCGGCCCAGCTCGCGTCCACGGGCGCCCGGAGCCCGAGCTGACGGACGACGTCGCGCGCCTGCGCCGCGAGCCCGCGCTGCGCGGCGGCCGCGACGGCGCGC